>Ga0208193_1000028_pt1 | contig 105166 bp, 103 predicted proteins | sample June2015DPH_17_2_FD_184716 | JGI IMG/M metagenome (GOLD analysis project Ga0208193, IMG submission 184716) | Peatland microbial communities from SPRUCE experiment site at the Marcell Experimental Forest, Minnesota, USA - June2015DPH_17_10... | ecosystem: Environmental > Terrestrial > Soil >...
GTTTCCGACGCCGAATTTTGCCCCAATCCCCCCCGGTTATGGGCATGCGGGTGTTCAGTAGGGGATTACCAATGGCGTACAAGCGGACTGAAGTTGCTATCGAAAAAATCATAGCATCATGCGATGGCAACATGCGGGGAGCGCTTGAAGCGCTGATGCTCGTGAACGAGCACCTCGAGGAAGAGTTGCAACGGCTTTATACCATCATGTCGCTGGGTGACGACGGCGAAGAATACCGTTTCGAAACGGTGCACTGAACTTACTGCGTCATATCAGGTCTATCCCCTCATCAGAGGAGCTTGCGTGAGCAAGCGTCTCGAAGGACGAGGCCGGGAAGTTATTCCTCCGGCCAGTAAAGCCGCATCGGGTTATCCACGAGCAGCTTGTGTTGCAGCTCGGGCGTGACCGCGATATGCGGAATGAAGTCGACCAGAAGACCGTCATCGGGCATGTGGTCCTTTAGGTTGGGATGCGGCCAGTCGGTGCCCCAGAGCACGCGGTCGGGGAAGGTCTCGACCAGGCGGCGGGCAAAGGGCACCACGTCGCGGTAGGGACGCGCCTCGCCATGAAGCGCCGGCGGACCCGAAACCGACAACCTTTCCGGGCAACTGACCTTCGACCACACGTTGGCGTGGGCTTCCATGAAATCGACGAATAGCGCGAATTCAGGGCCGTCCACGGGCTTGGTCACATCGGGCCGTCCCATGTGATCGACCACGATCGTCGTCGGCAGCGCGGTAAAAAAATCCATCAGCTCGGGCAGGTCCACCGCCTCGAAATAGATCACAACATGCCAGCCGAGTTTGGCGATGCGCGCCGCGATCTCCATCAGTTCGTCCTTGGGCGTGAAATCCACCAGACGTTTGACAAAGTTGAAGCGCACACCGCGGATGCCGGCTGTGTGCAGCGCCTGCAATTCGGCATCGCTGATGCTTCGCTTTACGGTGGCAATGCCGCGCGCTTTGCCATTCGCCGCATGAAGCGCATCGACCACGGCCGAATTGTCGGCGCCGTGGCAGGTCGCCTGCACGATCACATTGCGTGCGAATCCGAGATGATCGCGCAACGCAAACAGCTGCGCCTTCGAGGCGTCGCAGGGCGTGTATTTGCGCGTCGCTGCGAACGGGAATTCGTCGCCGGGGCCGAACACATGGCAATGCGCATCAACCGCGCCTTCCGGCAATTTGAAACGGGGCTTTGACGGGCCAGCGTACCAGTCGAGCCAGCCGGGCGTTTTTTCGAAGGGCATATGTGACTTTCTTTAATCCCAGCGTCGCCCCCGCGCACGCGGGGCCCATACCGCGGAATCTATCCGCTTCCCGATATGGTAGACATTCTTTGCAGCAACGAACGCCTGCGGTTATCGGTCCCTGCGTGCGCAGAAACGACATCACCCGTTTGGTTTCTCCCGCTTGATCGCCGCCAAAATCCGATCCGCTTCGGTCCGCCAATCCGCACTTCGCGCAAATTCCTTGGTGCCGCGCTGGCCGAACAGGCCCTCGTCGGCGAGATCGGCGATAAAGGCCTGACGCTCGGCGGTGCCTTGCGCCGACCACGGCGTCAGGCCAATCTCGCGCACGGTCTCGGCGACTTCACGAACTTCTTCGCTGCGGCGGCGGCCATGTTCGATCACGCGCTGGAAAAAATACGCACCTTGCTTCTCCCAGTCGATGCCGGGAAAAGTTTCCTTCAGCGAGGCCAGCACCGCGTCCTCGACGCCATAGGCGCGCGCGGTGGTGAAGCTTTCGATCACCATGGCCTCCAGCCCCTTGATCATCACGCTGCGGCACATCTTCACCGCCGACGCGACCCCAAGTGTGTTGCTCGCGACCTTGGCGGCAAAGCCCAACTCCACCAGCTTTGGCGCAAGCGCCGCCGCGTCGCCACCGCCCAGCAACAGCGGCACCTTGATGCGATAGGGCGGCAGCGAGGTCATCACCGCGCCCTCGACATAACGGCCGCCGGCCGCATCGATCATGGCGGCCGCGCGTTGTTTCGCGCCGGGCGAGGCCGAATTGAAATCGAGAAACCACGCGCCCTGCTTGACGGCGGCGGCGCAAGCCTGCGCCACCGGCACGGCCTGGCTCGCGGTAACGGCGGAAACGATGAGGTCAGATTGCGCGGCCAGGTCGGCATGCGAGGCCGTCAGCGTGACGCCGTGTTGCTTGGCGTGGTCGCGCAATGGCTGGCCGGTCTGGTCGCTGCGCAGCTTGATGTCATAGGCCGCGACCTTGACCTCCTGCTGGCGGAGATCTTCGGCGAGGATACGGCCGACCTCGCCGTAGCCGATCAGGCCGACTTGCCATTGCTTGGGATCTGCAGAGAGCGCGGTCATGGCTTGTTGCCTTTCGTCATTGTCTTTGAAACCTGCGCGGTCATTGTTTCGGAATCTTCGCCTTCTCGATCACGGCCCGCCACTTCTCGATATCGGATTTCAACCGTCCCTCGATATCATCAGGCGTGCCGGCTTTGGCCTCGATGCCGAGCGCGAGCAGTTTCTTTTTCGTCTCGGCATCGCCCAAGATGTCCTGCAAGGCGGCATTCAGCGTCTTGATGATTTCGCCCGGCGTGCCCGATCGCGCAAACAGCGCATTCCACGACACGACATCATAGCCGCCGACGCCGCTTTCCTGCACGGTGGCAAGTGTGGGCGTCGATTCCGAGCGCACCGCGCCGGAGGACGCCAGCGCGACGAGCTTGCCGTCGGCGATGTTGCCCTGGAGGACCGAATAGCTGTCGACGACGAGCGAAACATTGCCCTGTAACAGTGCCACCTCGGCCTCGTGGTTGCCGCGAAACGGCACCAGCGTGAAGTCGATATCGGCCGATGTCTTGAACAGTTCGGCCGACAGGTTCTGCGTCGAGCCGACATTGATGGTGCCGACGTTGAGCGCACCCGGCTTCGCTTTGGCGGCAGCAATGAACTCGGCGAGCGTCTTGAAGCCGGAGGAGGCGCTGGTGACGAATGCGAAGTCGAAGAACCCAAGACTCGAGACGGCTACGAAATCCTTCACCGGATCGAACGGCAATTTCTCGAACAAGGATACGCTGACCGCCGTGCCATTGGTCAGCATGATCAGCGTGTAGCCATCGCTTGGCGCACCCAGCGCCGTGCGCGCCGCGGTGATGCCGCCGGCGCCGGGCTGATTCTCGACATAAATGCGTTGGCCGAGCTTCTCGGCGAGCTTCTCCGCGACGATGCGCGCGGTCGAGTCTGCGACGCCGCCGGCCGCAAAGGGCACGACGAGGCGCACGGGGCGGTTCGGGTAGGCCGCCTCCGCCAAGGCTTGGTGGGGCAGCATCGCGCAAATGGCGAGAGCGGCAAAGGGCGTCAGCAGAAAACGCCATCGGAGGGGATCAGATATTTTCATCGCGCGCACGATAGTTTGGGAGAACGGATCATTCAATCCGTCCCGCAGGCGGCCGGCCATGCCGTGCGCGCCTTGCTTGATCAGATCAGTGACGACAAAGTTCCGGCGCCGGCAATCAGCACGACCACTATCCATGATGGCATCTTCCAGACCACGAGCAGCAGAAAGCCGATCACCGCGAGTGCGAAGTCGCGTGGGGTTACGACAGCGCTGGTCCAGACGGGATTGTAAAGCGCAGCTCCCAGGATGCCGACCACGGCGGCATTGGTGCCGCGCATCGCAGCTTGTGCGGCAGGACGGGTGCGCATTGTATCCCAGAACGGGAGCATGCCGTAGACGAGCAACATGCCCGGCAGCAGCAGCGCGACCAGCGCAATCACGGCACCAGCCGGTCCGTTCGGCGGCGTGTTCATGACGGCGCCGAGATAGGCGGCAAACGTGAAGACCGGTCCCGGCACGGCCTGCGCCAAACCGTAGCCCGCAAGAAATGTTTCGTTGCTGACCCATCCCGGCGTTACCACCTCGGCCTGCAACAGCGGCAGCACGACATGGCCGCCGCCAAACACCAGCGCGCCGGAACGATAGAAGGCATCGAACATGGCGAGCGCATGCGAGCCGGTCGCTGCCGCCGCGATCGGCGTCGCCAGCAACAGCGCCGCGCACAAACCAAGCGCGAGGCTGCCATTCAAGCGCGTCACCGGAAAATTCAGCCGTCCCGTGACCGCCGCGGCCTCGCCGCGGCAAAGCCACAGGCCAAGCACCGCGCCGAGCACGATGGCCGAGATCTGCGCCAGCGATCCCGCAAACACGACGACGACCGAAAGCGCAGAGAGTGCGATGGCAGCGCGGGGACGATCCGGCGTCAGGCTTTGCGCCATGCCCCAGACCGCCTGCGCGACCACCGCGACCGCAACAAGCTTCAGCCCGTGCAGAAAGCCTTCCGCGGCGGGGCCGGTGAAATGCGCCGCACCCAGCGCGAACGCGAACAAGATCACGGCGGAGGGCAGGGTGAAGGCCAGCCACGCCGCCAGTCCGCCGAGGAGCCCGTTGCCGCGCAGCACGCCGAGCGAAAAGCCGACCTGGCTCGACGCCGGGCCCGGCAGGAACTGGCACAGCGCGACGAGATCGGCGAAGGTCGCCTCGTCAAGCCATCGCCGCCGGATAACCAGCTCTTGCCGGTAATAGCCGAGATGGGCGACCGGGCCGCCGAAGGAGGTAAGGCCAAGCTTGAGAAAGGCCATGAACACTTCGCCGATCGACCCGCGCTCTTGCGCGGTTGCGGTGTCGGACGAAGCGGATGGCCTCATGGCGTTCTTTCGGAATCGGACTGTCCCATGAGATACCATGCAGTTGCGGCCGCGGTCACCCCTCGTGCAGGAAGTTGCGGGCATTTGCGTTGACAGGCAGGTCTTCCGACCCTTTATTGTATTGTCGCCGCCGACCCCTGGAGATCAGAAAATGCCGATCAATCGACGCGACGCGCTAAAAATGTCAGCCGGTTTCGCCGCTGCCGCGGGCGGATTTTCCTGCATCGAACTCGCCAAGGCGGGTCCCATTGACGTGCCGGTCATCGACAAGCTCAGCGTGCGCGTTCTCGTGGACAGCGCCAGCGACATTTTCACCCAGCCGGTCGAAGTCGCCGGCGTGAAGACCGAGCCCGGCCGCTCGGCGAACTCGCTACGGCCGCTGCACAGCGAATGGGGCCTCTCATTATTCCTGGAACCGCAGCGCGGCGACGTCAAACGCACACTGCTGCTCGACTACGGTTGGACGCCCGAGGCCATCAACGGCAACATCGAGTTGCTCAAGGTCGATCCTTCCAAGATCGATGCGCTGATCATGAGCCACGGTCATTGGGATCATCTCGGCGGCATGATGGGATTCCTCGACAAGCACCGCCAATCGATGCCCGCCGACCTCACGATGTATGCCGGCGGCGAAGACAATTTCTGCCAGCGCTACACCCGCGTCGGACAGAACGATTTGGGTGACTTTGGCATGCTCGACCGCCGCGACCTCGCCAGGCGCGACGTCAAGGTGATGCTGTGCGAAACGCCGACCGTGATCTCCGACGTGGCCTTCACCACCGGCAGGATCAAGCGCAACTCGATCGAAAAGGTACTGCCGAACACGATGGTCGAATTCAAGCTTAAGGACGGCGCAGGCTGCAACTGGAGTCACTATCTGCCGGCCGAAATGGAAGGCAAGATCGTGCCTGACGAGCACATCCATGAGCACGCGACCTGCTTCAACCTGAAAGACAAGGGCCTCATCGTCATCTCTTCCTGCGGCCATGTCGGCATCGTCAACTCGGTGCGGCAGGCGATGGAAGTCTCCGGCGTCGAGAAGGTGCATGCGATCATGGGCGGATTCCACCTGGGTCCCGCGCCCGCTGACTACCTGACGCAGGTGGTCGCCGAAATGGCCAAGCTCAATCCGGATGTGTTGATTCCCATGCATTGCTCCGGGCTCAATTTCACCCAGGAGGCGCAGCGGCAGATGCCGGGCAAGGTGCTGACCACCACCACCGGCACGCGCATTACTTTCGGTATCTGACGGGCAGTATGAAGCGACGCCCGAGCATGAAAGCGTGGTGCCAGATCGCCGCGCTTCTGGTGCTCGGGCTCGCGGTCGGCGCGGTGCGAGCCGAAGACACCCCGCCGGATCAAGCCACCGCCGCGCAGATGATGGACGATCTGATGTACGGCCGCGGTACGGTCGGTGGTCCCTTCACGCTCATCGACTCGGGCGGACATACGCGCAGCGACAGCGAATTCCGCGGCAAGCTCATGATCGTTTATTTCGGCTACACGTTCTGTCCCGACATCTGTCCGGCCGACCTGATGGCGATTACGCAAGCACTCGACGCGCTGGGTCCCTCGGCGAAAGGCATTCAACCGATCTTCATCACGGTAGACCCCGAGCGCGACAGCAAGGTGCTGGCCGAATATGTCCGGGCATTTCATACGAGCCTGATCGGGCTCACCGGTTCGCCGGAAGCGATCCGGAAGGTCGCGAACGCCTACAAGGCGTTTTATGCGAAAGTGCCGGCCGAGCACGACGGCGAATATGCGATCGACCACACCGGCGTCATCTACCTGATGGGCCGGGATGGCGCATATCTCGGCTTCATGCCGCCGCAGACGGCGCCTGAAAAACTCACCGAAGTCCTGTGGAAATATCTGGCGAAGTGACGAAATTATTCAGGCAAATGATTTTTGGCTTGAAATATCATTCTATAAACTATAGTTTATAGAATAATCGAGGTGATTGGGTTGCGTATTTTCAAACCAAGACGCTTGCAAGGTTCACCCGTCAGAACCGCATTCCAGATGCCAGCCTGGTAGCTGCCGTCGAACGGGCAACGCGCGGTCTGATCGACGCCGACCTGGGAGGGCGCATCATCAAGCAGCGTGTTGCGCGGCCAGGGGAGGGTAAAAGAGCAGGTTTTCGCCTGCTTGCTGGTTTTGGCTCTCACCGTTCTATCTTTCTGTTCGGTTTCGCGAAGAATGAACGTGAGAATATCGAGGATGTGGAACTTAAAACCCTGCGAGAGATCGCAGACACCTTCCTGAAAGCGGACGATGCGAAGATCGAGCAAGCTATCCTACATGGAGTTCTAATCGAGGTGCACTATGGCTAAGCGAGCAAAAAAGAAGGCAAAGACAAGCCGGTTGACGAGCGAACTGCTGGAAACGGCGCATGACATGCGCGCGATCGGGCTGATTTCGAAAGCCGCGCACGAAAAGATCACGATGCGGCACAAGGGCGATATTCCGGCTGGCGCAGCGGTTCCGATCTCGGCAGCTAAAATCAAGGCTTTGCGTGAAGGAGCCAACCTCAGCCAGGCTGTTTTCGCTCGGCTTCTAAACTTGACGGTCGGATATGTCTCGCAGCTCGAACGTGGCGCAAAGCGGCCGACGGGGGCCGCCCTGGCTTTGCTGAACGTCATCCAGCGCAAGGGCATCGAGGCGGTGCTCTGATCGCGCGTCTTAAACATCTGCTGTCTGCGTGCGCAGCAAGCCTTACGCGAGCCTTACGGCGGCCGGTTCCCGTTAACCCCGTGGCCACCTGAAAGCTTGTCGTTCGTCGCAAAAGGCCGCAAAGCTGAGTGATCAAAACTTTCGCCGACGGACCCCTGATGCGTCTACTGGTTGTCGAAGACAATGCGCTGTTGTCCGAGCTGCTCGCCAAGGGCCTGCGGACGGCCGGCTATGAGGTCGACCTGCTCTCGACGGCGGCCGAGACGCGCGCGGTGCTGATGACCACGACCTATGCGGCGGTCGTTCTCGATCTGGGCCTGCCCGACGGCGACGGGCTGGCGATCCTGCGCGAATTGCGTCATCGCAAGGATTCGACTCCGGTGCTGGTGCTGACCGCGCGCGGCGGCTTGCAGGATCGCGTCTCGGGTTTGCGCTCGGGCGCCGACGATTACATGGTCAAGCCGTTCGCGCTGGAAGAGCTCGTGGCGCGGCTGGAAGCCTTGTTGCGCCGGCCGGGCCAGCAGCTCGGCAACTCGCTTCATATCGCCAATCTCGAATTCGACCTGCGCGGCCGCCAGGCCCTGATCGAGGATCAGCCGCAGGTGTTGTCGTCGCGCGAGACCGCCGTGCTCGAACTCCTGATGCGCAGCAAGGGCAGGGTGGTTTCGAAAAAACAGGTCGAGGACCATATTTTCGGGCTTTCGGGCGATGTCGCTTCCAACGCCGTCGAAGTCTATGTCCACCGCCTGCGCAAGCAGTTGTCCGACCGGGGCGCCAAGGTCACGATCCACACCATCCGCGGTGTCGGATATCTCATATCAGAGGAAAAGCGTGATCCGGTTTGAATCGATCATCTCGCGCATCGTGATCCTGCATGTGATCGTGGTCGCGATCACGTCGATCCTGATGTCGGTGGCGTTGTCCTGGCTGCTCAGCATGGCCACCAGCAACATCCACAACGAGGCGATGGAAGAGCAGGCGGTGTCGCTCGCCAGCCATCTCGTGCTCGATGCGAACGGTCATCTTGCGCTGGATCTACCGCCGAATCTTCAGGGGCTCTACTCGCAGCCTTACGGCCGATATTCCTATGCGGTCATCGATGAAGCCGGCAAGACGCTGTTTTCCTCGCTCAAGGACAACGCGCCGGTTTTTGCCGCCGACCCGCGCGCGCCCTCGGTGCAATTTCTGGATACAAGGATCGGAGAGGCTGCCATTTCAGGCGCCAGCGTCCGCCGCCGCACCGTCGGCGGCAAGATTGTGTGGGTTCAGGCGGCCGAAGATCTCGCCAACAACGATGTCCTGATCGACGATATCGTCGATGATTTTTACCGGCATGTCGGCTGGATCACGCTGCCGATCCTGCTGCTGCTGCTCGTCATCGATATCGCGATCTTCCGCCGCGCGCTGTTGCCGTTGCGGCAAGCCTCGGAAACCGCCCAGCACATCACGCCCGCGCGCACCGACATTCGCCTGCCGCTCCTGGAAATTCCGACCGAAGTGCGGCCGCTGGTGTCCGCCATCAACAAGGCGCTCGATCGCCTCGACGAAGGCTTCCGCTTGCAGCGCGAATTCACCGCGGATGCGGCCCATGAGTTGCGCACGCCGCTGTCCATCTTGCGCACCCGCGTGGAGACGCTCGACGACCCAGGTGTCGCCAGGGCGCTCCGCCAGGACATCGAGTCGATGAGCCGGGTGGTCGGCCAACTGCTCGACATTGCCGAGCTCGAGGCTTTTGCGATCGACCCGGCGGAGATTGCCGACCTGCAAGCGGCGAGCGCTGAAGTGGCCGGCTTTGTCGCGCCGCTGGCGCTCGAACAGGGCCGCGAGATCGCGCTGTTGGGTGCCAGCGAGCCGGTCCTCGTCAAGGGCAATGTCGAGATGATCAAGCGGGCGATCCGCAACCTCGCCGAAAACGCGATCCGGCACACGCCGAAAGATACGGTGGTTGAATTCGTCGTCGAGGAAAACGGCACGGTGACGGTTCAGGATCGCGGCCCCGGGATTTTACCGGCGGAGCGCGATCTGATCTTCCGCCGCTTCTGGCGCGGCGACCGCAACCAGCAGGGTAACTCGGGGCTGGGCCTGTCGATCGTGCAACGCATCGCCGAATTGCACGGCGCCAGTATCGAGGTTGAAAACCGGGTCATGGGTGGCGCGCAGTTTTCCCTGCATTTTATTCCGGCACCGCCATACCCCAACCCTTGACGCAGCCCTGTCTGGTACGATCAACATAGCCCGCTTACGGGCGTGACGAGGGCAGAACTTGCTTCACCTCGCCCCGCTTGCGGGGAGAGGTCGTAACGCATCGGAAGATGCGTTACGGGTGAGGGGGACTCTCCTTGGAGCACGATCGTTGAAACTCCCTTCACCCCAACCCTCTTCCCGCACGCGGGCGAGGGAGTCCAATTCAAGGGATGCCTTCCCACGAGCATCCGTCACCAATCTGGAGGAATACCCGATGCTTCGTTCTTTTCTGGCGGCTGTCATCACCATGGCCGGCCTTTTTTCCGCCAGCCCCATCGCGCACGCGCAAGACGCCAGCGGCCCCGTCACCATTGTGGTCTATACCGAGGTCGCGCCTGCCAAGGCGGCCGAGGCCAAAAAGCTAATTCTCGGCTACGCAGCAGAAGCGCGGAAGGCCAAGGGCGCGCTTGAAGTCACCGCGCTTCAGCGGATTTCCGATCCCGCTCATTTCGCGCTTGTCGAGCGATGGCAGTCACCGGCCGACAAGCAGGCCTTTGCCGCCACCGATCCCGTCACCAAGTATCGCGCCGCGCTCGATCCCCTGCGCAGTGCTGCTTACGACGAACGTATCCATGCCGATCAGGCGGTGGGCGCATCAAAGCCGACCAACGGACAATCGATTGTGGGCCTGACCCATGTCGACGTGATTCCGACCCAGCTTGAGCCCGGCACGGCGAAGGTGAAGGCTTTCGTCGAGGCCGGCCGTGCCGCGCCGGGTAACCTGCGTTTTGACGATGTCGTGCAAGTCAACCGGAAGAACCATTTCACGGTGATCGAGGCCTGGAAATCGCAGGCCGACAAGAATGCCTGGGTTTCGGGCAAGATCGCGCGCACCTTCCGCGAGGAATTGCAGCCGATTGGCGGCGCGCTTTACGACGAGCGCGACTTCAAGGTTTTGCGCTGACGGTTAGTTTGCCTCTCTCCGCGGGAGGAGTCGCTTGTATATGACTATCGATCAGGCGGGCTCATGGTTCTCCCGGCGATGCAAGGCATCGTCTGGAGACGCCGCGCAAGAAACGCGGCTCCTCACCATGAGGGTCTAAATCGAGCCCGAGTAACGACCTCATCCCGAGGAGGCACGAAGTGCCGTCTCGAGGGACGGATGAGATGATCGTCGGGCCGAGCCATACGATTGCTCTGCCGCAAGCGGGTGGAACGAGTTTGAGCGTAATCGCGGCTCTTATGGCGGGAAGGTAATCCTTTCCGCCAGGAATCTTTGAAGAATCGTTCTTGAATCTTTTTTGCCACGATTGGCCGTTATCCATTCAGAGCCTATTCATGCCTGATACGCCAGATTGACTGTTACTGGCGCATTGATTGCCTTTTCGGTGTCAGGGATTTGCATGACGAGCTTCATCAGATGGAACCGGCCATTTTAGGAAAGTTCCGCCGCAGCCGGAGTCGGATTTTGTCGGGCTGCACCGCTTTGATCATGGCCACGGGAGTGGCTGACGCGGCCGAACTGACGCCGCATGACCTGATTTTCCTCGATCGCCTCACCTTCGGAATCAACGCTTCCAGTGCCGCGCATCTGCAAGCCATCGGGCCTGAGCGCTGGCTGAACGAGCAACTGCACCCCGCGCCCAATTCAGCCTTGCCGGAGGCCGCGCACGCGCAGATCGAAGCGATGGCGGACGTGCACAAGTTTCCGTTCGACATCGCGATGTCGTTCGATGCGCAGGCCAAGAGCGCCAACCAGGTCGCCGACCCCGATCAAAAGAAGGCCGCGCAACAGGTCTATCAGCAGGCGATGAACGAGCGGATGAAGCAGGCGCAAGCCCGTTCCATCCTTCACGCGCTCTATGCGCCCGACCAGTTGCGCGAGCGCATGACCTGGTTCTGGTTCAACCATTTCAATGTGCATCAATACAAGGCGAACCTGCGCATTCTCATCGGCGATTATGAGGATCACGCGATCCGCGCGCACGCGCTCGGAAAATTTCGCGATTTGCTGGTCGCGACCCTGCGCCACCCCGCCATGCTGCGCTACCTCGACAACACCGACAACGCGGCCGGCCATCTGAACGAGAACTACGCCCGCGAGATCATGGAACTGCACACCATGGGTGTCGGTTCTGGTTACACGCAAGCCGATGTCGAGACGCTCGCGCGCATTCTCACCGGCGTCGGCATCGACGTGAAACCGGATGGTCCGAAGCTCAATCCGGAATTGCAATCGCAGCTCATTCGCGAGGGCGCGTTCGAATTCAATCCGGCGCGCCACGACTATGGCGACAAGACCTTCCTTGGGCATGAGATCAAGGGCGGAGGTTTTGCCGAAGTCGACGAGGCGATCGATATCCTGGTGCATCATCCGGCGACGGCTGCGCATCTGTCGAAGCAGATCGCGACCTATTTCGTCTCGGACAATCCGCCCGACGCGCTGGTGCAAAAAATGGCGCAGACTTTCAAGGCGACCGACGGCGACATCGCCGCGGTGCTCGCCACCATGGTGCATGCGCCTGAGTTCAACGCGTCTCTGAAGCCGGGCACGAAATTCAAGGACCCCGTGCATTGGGTCTTCTCGGCTGTGCGCCTGGCTTACGACGACAAGGTGATCCTCAACACCTTACCCGTTCAGAACTGGCTCAATCGTCTCGGCGAGGGGCTGTTCAATCACGAAACGCCGGACGGTTATTCGATGATGTCGGCGTCGTGGGACGGCCCCGGCCAGATGACATTGCGCTTCGAGATCGCGCGCCAGATCGGCTCGGGCTCGGCCGGCCTGTTCAAGACTGATATGCCGAACGCGGTCGAAAAGCCGGCATTCCCGTTGATTCAGAACGCGCTCTACTTCAATGGGCTACGTAAGACGCTGGGTCCAGCGACGCTGGCTGCGCTCGACCAAGCCGTGTCGCCGCAGGACTGGAACACGCTGTTTCTGTCGTCGCCCGAATTCATGCGCTGAGATCTCACGAGGGAGAAAGAACATGAACCGCCGTGATCTGATCAAGGTTTTCGCAGCCGCGGTCCCTTTGACGGTCGCTGGCCGCGTCTGGGCCGCACCCGCGACCGATGCGCGGCTACTCGTGGTGTTCTTGCGCGGCGCCTATGATGCGGCCAATGTCGTCGTCCCGATCGGCAGCGACTTCTACCGCACGGCTCGCCCCAATCTTGGCCTTGCCAAACCCGACGCGGGCAATCCTAATTCAGCGTTGTCGCTGAACGCGGATTGGGGACTGCATCCGGCACTGCGTGACAGCATTTATCCGATGTGGGGCAAGCGCGAGATCGCCTTCGTACCGTTCGCCGGCACCTCCGACGATCTGACGCGCAGCCATTTCGAGACACAGGACACGATCGAACTCGGGCAGGCCGCCGGTGGCTCGCGCGATTACCGTTCGGGGTTCATGAGCCGGCTTGCGGCCGAACTCACCCGCGCCAAGCCGATCTCCTTCACCGATCAATTGCCGCTGATCTTCCGCGGCAAGACGCAAACCCCGAACATCGGGATTGCCAGCGTCGGCAAACCCGGCGTCGACGATCGCCAGGCGCGTTTGATCAAGGATATGTATGCGCAAAGCGACCTGTCGTCTTCGGTCTCGGAGGGTTTTCGTATCAGAGACGATGTCTATCGCTCGATCTCCGAAGAAATGACGGCGGCCAACCGCGGCGCGGTTTCGCCGCGCGGCTTTGAGTTGTCGGCGCGGCGAATCGGCAAGCTGATGCGCGATCAATTCAACCTCGGCTTTGTCGATGTCGGCGGTTGGGACACCCACGTCAATCAGGGCGCGGCAACCGGCTATCTCGCGGATCGCCTCGGCGAGCTCGGCCGGGGGCTGGCTGGCTTTTCCGAAGAGATCGGCTCCGAGGGCTGGCGCAACACGGTGGTTGTCGTGATCTCCGAATTCGGGCGCACGTTTCGCGAGAACGGCGATCGCGGCACCGATCACGGTCACGGCAGTGTCTACTGGCTGATGGGCGGCGGCATTAATGGCGGACGCATTGCCGGCGAGCAGATCAAGGTCGAGCAGGCAACGCTGTTTCAGAACCGCGACTATCCGGTGCTGACCGATTATCGCGCGATGCTCGCCGGTCTGTTCCAGCATCAGTTCGGTCTCCAGCCAGCGAGCATTCAGCGTATCTTTACAAACGTGCATCCCGCCGAACTCGGGCTGGTCTAGCGTCGTGCGCTATCAGTGGCGATGCATCGTTCCCCGGAGCTAGCGCAGCGCTTTAGCGGTGCGATGCCGATCCGGGGTCCGTCGTCAGGCAGGTCCCGGCTCTGCGTAGCGGCATTGCATTCCGCAACGCGTCCGAGACACGGGTTTTTACAGGATGCATGGCTGGTCTTCGCGTGAAATGAGTTTACGCGACCTTCACGACCTCAAGGGTAGTTTCCGCCGGCGGACGTGTGTCCGATAGCGGAATACATCATGTTTAAGGTTTATAACTGTATCGCGACCGAGCACGACTTCAAACTCGTCGCACTTGCCGCATTTGTATGCATCCTTGCTTCGGTCGCAGCGATCAGGTTGCTTCGCTACGCCCGTAGCTCCAGGGGGCGGATGCGCGGCATATGGTTAGCGGTTTCCGCCATCTCGACCGGCTTCGGCATCTGGGCGACGCACTTCATCGCCATGCTCGCGTTCACGCCGGCTCTGCCGGGCGGTTATAACATTGAATTAACCGTGTTGTCGTTGATCGTCGCCATCGTGCTCACGGGCGTCGGCCTCACGGTGGCGCTGATCGAAAATTGGCGCCTCGCGCCGTGGATGGGTGGCGCCATTGTCGCCGGCGGCATCGCCGCGATGCATTACACTGGGATGGCGGCTTTCGAGGTCGCAGGCATCGTGATGTGGGACCCCGTTCTGGTGGTCGCTTCCATTTTGATTGGGGCTGTGATCGGCGCGATTGCGCTGCCGGTTGGGCTGCACGGCGATCGTGAGGCGTGGAAACTCAGCGGCGCGCTGCTGCTGACGCTCGCGATCTGCGGCCTTCATTTCACCTCCATGGGCGCAGCCTCGATCGTCCCCGATCCCTCCATTACGGTGTCGCAATCAGCGCTGCCGGCCGAATGGCTTGCGATGGCCGTGGCGGTCGCAAGCCTCGCCGTTCTGGGACTGGCGACCGCTGGCGTCGTGATCGACATCCGCGACCACCGCCGTTCTCTGCTCGAGACCGACCGGATGCGCGACCTCGCGGATGCTTCCGTCGAAGGGCTTCTGGTCTGCGACGGGCAGACGATCGTCTCCGCCAACAAGAGCTTCTCGCAGTTGGCGGGGTGCCAAGCCGAAAGCCTCATCGGCGGCAAGCTCGAAAACTGCTTTCCCGACGCCGTCGCCCGCTTCAAACTGATGTCGCGGCCCAATCACGCCGTTGAAACGGAATTGCGTCACCGCGATGGTTCGGTAACGCCGGTCGAACTGATCATGCGGCCGATCGTCTTCGCCCAGCGTCTTCACAACGTTGTCGCCGTGCGCGATCTGAAGGCCCGCAAGGATGCCGAGCAGCACATCCATTTCCTGGCGCATCACGATGCGCTGACCGGTTTGCCGAACCGAAGCTTTTTCAACGCGCGCGTCGATCAGGAAATCGCGAGTCTCGCACCGGGCAAGAGTCTCGGCATTCTCTGCCTCGATCTCGACCGGTTCAAGGAGATCAACGATCTCTTCGGTCATGCCGCCGGTGACCGGGCCTTGCAGACCTTTGCCTCGCGCCTCGGTGCCTTGCTCGACGACCAGCAGATGATGGCGCGGCTTGGCGGTGACGAGTTTGCCATCCTGCTGCCCGGCATTTCGGGCCCCGCGGCTGCGGGGCGGTTCGCCGAATCCGTTCTCGAGGCGCTGCGCAAAGCCAACGATGCGCCGGAAATGCCGATCACCGCCAGCATCGGCATCGCGCTCAATCCGGACGACGCGGCCGATCGCCAATCGCTGCTCAACCATGCCGACGTGGCGCTCTACCGGGCGAAGCAGGAAGGCCGCAACACCTATCGCTTCTTTGAAGCCAAGATGGGCTCCGAGGTTCGCGAGCGGCGGTTGCTCGAGCACGAATTGCGGTTTGCGGTGGCGAATGGCGAAATGTGGCTGGCCTATCAGCCGCAATACGACATACAGGGCGGTGGCGTGGTCGGCTTCGAGGCCTTGATACGCTGGAAGAGCCCGGGCCGCGGCGAAATATCGCCGGCGATCTTTATCCCGATCGCAGAGGAAACCGGCTCCATTCTGCAAATCGGCGACTGGGTGTTGAAGGAAGCCTGCCGCGAAGCCGCAAGTTGGCAAAAGCCGCTCAAGGTCGCCGTCAATGTTTCGGCCGTGCAGCTTCATAACGCCGCGTTTGCGCAGGAATTGCACGCGATCCTGCTCGCGAGCGGTCTGCCCGCCAAGCGGCTGGAAATCGAGATTACCGAAACGGCGCTGGTCCGCGACTTCAACCGGACGCTGGCGACGCTGCGGCAGGTCAAGGCACTCGGCGTCGAAATCGCGATGGATGACTTCGGCACCGGCTATTCGTCATTGTCCAACCTGCGCGCGTTTCCGTTCGACCGGATCAAGATCGACCGCTCCTTCATCAAGTCGGTCCACACCAACCAGCAGGCGGCGACGATCGTGCGGGCGGTGCTTGGCCTCGGCAAGGGTCTCGGTCTGCCGGTCATCGCGGAAGGCGTCGAGACCGCCGCCGAGCTGCAATTCCTGCAAGACGAGAATTGCGACGAGGTACAGGGCTATCTGCTGGGACGTCCCGCCGCCATCGGCAATTTCCGCAACGTCACCCATTCCGACGCGAGTCCGCCTGAGGCGGCGCCTGAGCGGCGCACCGCGAACGGCTGAAACTCCTTTAACCAGCCTTCAGGCGCAGCAACAGGCCCACGGCATTGCCGCGGCCGATCGCGGCGAGATCGCTCTCCGAAAGACCGAGTTGGCCCATGGTGTCGGCGCTCTCGCCAAGTGGGCGGTAGGGGAAGTCGCTGCCGAACAGGATCTGGCTGATCGGAATGAGGCCGGTGAGGGCGGCAACCGCCGGCCGATAGCCGCTGACCGCGATGTCGTAATGAAGCCGCTTCAACTCGTATTCGACGCCTTGCGGGAGCACCTCAGTGAGGTTCTTCGGGCCGTATTGGGTCATGCGGGCGGCCATCACGGGCATGGTGCCGCCCGCATGGCAGAAGATGAAGCGGATGTCCTTTAGCCGGGTGAGTGTGCCGGAAAACAGCAGGCTCGTGATGGTGCGCGTGGTGTCCTGTGGCACCTCCGCCATGATGGCGGAGATGCCCGGCATCAGCGTGCGGCAGCAATTCGGCGCGGTCGGATGCACGAAGACCAGCGCCTTGCGCCGGTTGAGTTCTTCGAGCACAGGAGCGTAGGCGGGATCTCCGAGCCACTTGTCGCCATAGCTCGTGAGCAGCCCGATGCCGTCGGCCTTCAGCACATCGAACGCATATTCGATTTCGCGCAACGAGCCTTCGGTGTCGGGTAAGGGGATCGCGGCGAACAGCCCGAAACGTCCGGGATGGCTGCGCACGAGTTCGGCGCCGTAGTCATTGACCCGTCGCGCGGTGGCGCGCGCTTCTTCCGCATTTCCGAACCAGACGCCGGGCGTCGACAGCGACAGCATCGAGGTTTCGACGCCGTGTTCGTCCATCGCCGCGAGCGATTGTTGCGGCGACCATTCGAGCCACGGGCGGCTGACTTCGCCGCCGCGCGAGCCTGCGATCCGGTCGCGGTTCTCGGCGACGTAAAACGGCGGGGCGATATGGCTATGGACGTCGATCAGGCGGCGCGTCTCGGCGCGTGCCGGGCGAATGGATCGGGCCGAGGCCATGGCGACAACGCCGGTGGCGGCTATTCCAGCGAGAAATTTTCGCCGCCCCATGGTCGGAACAACCGCCGGCGCGTTGCAGCAAAGACGGCCGCGAAAGGGTTGTGCCCGGTTGCCCAGGTTGTCCATCAAATTCACTCCACCAGCTGGCTGAGGATAGCATTGCTTTGGTGGAAGTCGATCACCGCCAGGGTCGTTTCGCTGTCGCAATCGGTGGCGATACTTTGTAAGAAGGATGACGGTCCATTGGGCGGAGCGAAATAGCCGTGAGCGAACAGGCGGTACAATCCTCCCAATCCTCCGAACGGCGGCAAGCCCCGCAAGGCAAATTGCCGGCCTTGGCGCTGTCGGCGCTGGGCATTGTCTTCGGCGATATCGGAACCAGCCCGCTCTATACGTTCAAGACGGTGCTCGGCACGGCCGACATGCCGTCAGATCCCGCCACGGTTCTCGGCGCGTTGTCGCTGGTGTTGTGGACGCTCTTTCTGATCACCACGGTCAAATACGTCTCCTTCGCCATGCGCGTCGACAATGACGGCGAGGGTGGCATTCTCGCGCTGATGGCGCTGCTCGGCGTAAAAAAACAAAATCGGCCGACCATCGTGGCGGTCGGCCTGTTCGGTGCGGCGCTCATCTATGGCGACGGCGCGATCACGCCGGCGATCTCGGTGTTGTCGGCGCTCGAAGGCCTGAACATGGCGACGCCCGCGTTGCAGCCCTATGTGGTGCCGGCCGCGGTTGTGATCCTGATCGCGTTGTTCGCGATCCAGTCGCGGGGAACCGCGGCGATCGGGCATTTCTTTGGCCCCATCATGCTGTTCTGGTTTGCCGCGATGGCGGTGATGGGCGTGTGGGGAATCGCTCGGCACCCGCAAGTGTTCGTCGCGCTCAATCCGGTCTATGGCCTGACCTATCTGATTTCGCACGGCTGGACCGGCTTTCTGGTGCTGGGCGCCGTATTTCTCTGCGTCACCGGAGCGGAAGCGCTCTACGCCGATATGGGTCACTTCGGCAGCCGGCCGATCAAGTTCGCCTGGTTTGGAATCGTGTTTCCGAGCCTGATTATCAACTATGCGGGCCAGGCGGCGCTGGTGCTCGAGGGCGCGCCGACCGACGGCAATATCTTCTTCCGCCTGTGTCCCGAGCCGCTTCTGATCCCGCTGATCGTGCTCGCGACGGTCGCCACCATCATCGCCAGCCAGTCGATCATCACCGGCGCCTTCTCGATGACGCGGCAGGCGATCCAGCTCGGCTGGCTGCCGCGGCTGTACGTCAAGCAGACGTCGTCCGAAGGCTACGGCCAGATCTACGTCGGTGTCGTCAACTGGCTGTTGATGATCGTGACCGTGGGCTTAACCATCGCGTTCGGCAAGTCCGACAATCTCGCCGCTGCCTACGGCATCGCGGTTTCCGCGACGATGCTGATGACGTCGGCGCTGCTGTTCATCGCGATGCGCGAGATCTGGGGATGGAGCGTGCTTGCGGCAGGCAGCGTGGCCGCCTGCTTCCTCGTGGTCGACAGCGCCTTCTTCCTGGCCAACCTCACCAAGATCGCCGAGGGCGGCTATGTGCCGCTACTGCTCGCGCTCGCTGTTTATGGCGTGATGTGGACCTGGCATCGCGGCGCGGCGGCGGTCGCGTCCCGCATGCGCGAGGCGCTGATTCCGGTCGGCGAATTCATGGCGCGGATCAAGGCTGCGGATATTCCGCGCGTGCCGGGCACCGCGGTATTTCTGACCCGCGCCGAGCGCGACACGCCGCCGGTGATGCTGTGGCACGTCAGGCATAACCGCGCGTTGCACGAGCACGTGTTTGTGCTGCGCGTGGAAATCCTGTCGGTACCGTGGCTGCCATCCGGCGAACGCCTCACGATCGAGGAGGTCGCGCCGGACTTCTGGCGCGCGGAGGCGCATTTCGGCTTCATGGAACGTCCGCACATTCCGGGCCTGCTCGCTGCCTCCAAATCGCTCGGCTGCACGGTCGATCTTGCCGACGTCACCTATTATGTCGGGCATGAGACCGTGATCGGCCGCGCCGATGGCATGGGGATGCCGGGATGGCAGGAGGGGTTCTTCGCGGCGATGGAACGCAACGCGGTCCATGTCAGCGACTTTTTCAGCCTGCCCAGCGATCAGGTGGTCGAGATCGGCCGGCAGATTGCGATTTGACGAGTCGCGATTTGAGCCGAGGCCTTACACCAACCTTACGGCTTCGGCACCCTGGAGGTGCAGGCGCCGCCGGAGCATTTCAGGTTCGACGCTGCGACGACGGTCTTGCCCTTCTTTGGCGGCGTAACAGGCGGGATGGGCTTGGTCGCGGCCAACGTCGGCGGGGTTCCGCTGCCGGTTGAACCGGGCGTCGGGACGCCCACGGGGGAATTCGGTTTGGCGATGCCGATCACCGGACCGGGCTTCGGCGGGCCGGGAGGCGTGATCGGCTTGATCGCCCCGCCGACCACCGGGGGCGGCTTGGCCGCGCCGCCAACCGTGTTGTGCTGCGTCTTGGCACCGCCGATCGTGCTCTGCGCGTCAGCCGGCGACATGCTTCCGGCTGCGACGCCGAGCGCACAAGCCATCATCCATCCGATCATCGCTTTGTTGTTCATGAGGGGTCTCGCATGTCCGCGCCATAAGATCTGATTTGAACGTAATCCTCTCGCGCGCTTTCGCCAAGGCTTGTGAGAGATCAAATGTGCTGAAGAAGGCGACCATCTTCGTTATGGAACTGTTTCCCGAATAACTTTTTCATAGCGCATTTTTTTGATTCCGTTCCGTAAGGTCGGTGTAAGGCGAAGCGAATATGGTTTTGCTGCCCCCAGCCTCGTGGTTTTTACGCTTGCGAGGTCTGACAAGCGGCCCTGGTTCGATTGTGGTTTGCCCCCAAGCCGAGCCGGGGCCGCTTTTTTGCCGACGCGTACTTGTTGACACGTCGGGCAAATCACCGGCATAGGTCCATCATCGCAAAACATGAAAGCCCGCGCCGGGAAACCGGTCGCGGGCTTTTTCGTTTCCATTTTCCGAGATCGGACGGCGGCCGCCGGGCGCAGGAATCTCTTCGAAGCGCGTTGTGCGAGGCGCCGTCGAAGCGCGCCGCCGTCCGAACCAATTGCCTTCATGGTTCGAGACGCCGCGCAAGCGGCGCGGCTCCTCACCATGAGGACCTCATCCCGAGGAGGCGCGCAAGCGCCGTATCGAGGGATGGGTAACGTCGTTGCTCTCTAGCCAGTCATCCCTCCTGCAAGAAGGAAAACCCGCATGGCTGCCACCGCCTGTCTGCTCGCGCTTGCCGTGAGCGGGCTGATCCTCATCGTGCTCTGGGAGGTTTTTTCGTGATCGCCAGGATCATTCAGTTTGTTCCGCGAGCGAGCTTCGGCCATCGTTCGCACGAAACCCCGCAGCCGTTCGGCTTCCTGCGTCGGCCGGACGATCTCGTGATGGATCATGCCGACACCGCACCAAGCGAATACGCGCCGCCGCCCTGGCAGTGCGAGGGCGAAGACGAACCGGCGTAACGCTTTCAGCTTCGAAAGAAGAATCCTCAAATGCCCAAAGCCGTCACTGAAATCCGCTCGCTCGCGCGCTCTCATACGCGCACCGCGCTCAACGTCCTCGTCGCCGTGATGCGCAACACCAAGGCGACCCCGCCGGCGCGCGTCGCGGCGGCGAATGCGATCCTCGATCGCGGCTGGGGCAAGCCGACCCAGACGCTCGGCAACGACGAGGGCGCGCTTGAACTGATCCATCGCATCGAGCGCGTCATTTATGACATGCAGCTCTTTATCGTCGAACACGAAGCGCGTCGCGAAAAGGCGCTGCGGCGGGCGCAAAACGAAGCGGCGGTCCTCCGCCGGAAACCGGCCGCCATTCAGCAGCCGCCATCTGAAACTGGGCCGGGAGGCAACACCAATGAAATCAAGGGATGCAAAACAGATGTCAAATCTCCCGCTTGAAGAGCGCATCAAACAGCTCCGCGCTGAAATCGATGCCGTGATCGATGCGAAAACGGCGGCGGTGGCCAAGGAAAACCCCGGTGTTCCCGCAGGCGTGATCCGCAACCTCCTGACGGCGCGGGCCCCCGCCTGTGCGTGCTCGCAATATCTCGAGCTGGCGCGGGCCGAGTAGGCGCGCGCTTTACCTACCATCCACATGCAGTGAACGGCGGCCGCAAAGGCCGCCGTTTTGATTTCGGAGCAGCAGCAATGACACTTTATAAATGGTCGCAGACGGCTTCAGCGGACGCGAATGCCGATCCGACGATCAACTGGGCAGAAGGACAGGCGCCCTCCAGCGTCAACGATTCCGCCCGGGCCATGATGGCGGCGACCGCGAAATACCGCGATGACATCGCTGGCGCGATCGTGACGGCGGGCACTTCAACGGCCTACACCGTCTCGAGCTTTCAGGTGTTCGATACGCTCACCGATCTCAACGGACAGATGATCGCGTTCACGCCGCACACGACCAACGGCGCGACCGTGACGCTGAACGTGGATTCCCTCGGCACCAAGCCGTTGCGCTCGGCGCCGAATGTCGAGCTGCCCGCCGGCGTGATCATCCAGGGAACGCCCTATACGGCGACGTACAACAACACGGATGGTGCGTTTTATTTGCAGGGCTTCTTCGGCAGTCCCTACAATATCCCGATCGGTGCAGGACTCGATTTTTGGGGCACGACGGCACCGAACAGTTCTTTCGCGTTTCCCTATGGTCAAGCGATCTCGCGCGCGGCCTATGCCACCATGTTCGCGATCGTTGGCACGACCTATGGCAGCGGCGATGGAGCGACCACGTTCAACCTACCCGACAAGCGCGGCCGCATTTCCGTGGCGCTTGATACGATGGGTGGAACGGCTTCCGGCCGTGTGACGTCGGCAACCGGTGGCATTGACGGTACGACGGTCGGAGCCTCGGGCGGCGGACAGATCTATACGATGCAGCGTTCTGACCTGCCGAACGTGGCGCCGACGTTTACGGGAAGTGCAGGGACGGTCAATGTTACATCGGATGACGGGAGAAATTATGTTGCCGGTTCTCTCGTTGGTGTAACGGGAGGCGGCGGTGGGGCCGTTGCGCCCGCTACTGGGGGAACAGTCGGAACTGTCTCGTCGGCGGGCTCGTTTACTCCGGCCGGTACCGTGCAGAGCCTTAACGGCGGGGTAACGCAAACATCAATGAAGACGATGCCACCGGCTATAGTTGTACCTTACTTGATAAGGGTCATCTGACATTGTGAAAAATCATGTTGTCAGGAGTACGAGCGAGAAACTCGTAGTTGTTGGCCTTCATGATAGGAGAAAAGTCGTCTGAAGCTTCGATGCAGATAATTTTTGGGCGAAAACGACCGAAGTCTATCGATTCGATAATCTCGAGGTTGCAGCCCTCGGTGTCGATCGACAAGAAATCAAAGCCGGCTGGAAAGTGGCCAGCTAATATATCGTTCGCCGGAACTAAGGGCACTTCTACTTCATCAACGACCCTTTGCCTGTCCGACTTCAGCCAATCTTTGGAGCTGTTGACAACAAAATCAGCTTGCGTAGGCAGAAATGTATTGAATGCGCGATCCGACAGACGTTGGAGCTTCGCTGATCTGCGATCATCGAAAGCCACGCCAACATTAGTATAGAATCGCGCGGCCTCGCCCTGCGGAGCTTCCCGCAAAGAAACGGGTCGGGCTCAATCAGTACGCCGCTGGCACCCAATCGATACAAGGCAAATGTATTACTCAAGTATTTCGGATGGTTGGCTCCAATATCGCAATAACGGACCTCACTCATCTTCATTCGGGCTATGACCCGCAGCCAAGCTATGACTAGACGATCCTCTCCGGCTCCTGAAAATGACGGATAGCCGATTAAGGATCGAATGGCGACTGCGATATTTTGCCTGATACCCATAATACCCAAAAAAGTCTGCGAATTCGCTTTACCGTAAGACTAATCATAGCGCCTTGCAACTAGAGGGCGCTCCCAACCATGAGGTGAAGAAGAGCCTATTTACCATTAAGTATCTTGAGATACGAGCAGGTGACTGATGTGCATCCTGACCTGCTTCCCGCAATAGCTAAAATCTATCAACCGTCCCCGTTATCCGGGCGGCACCCACCCACCAACCACAGGTTCACCATGCTCTCATCGTCTTCGGGCGAGGTATCGCCATGACCGATCTCAATGCCTTGACCGCAGCGAACACCCAGCGCTGGTCCCACGCCAAATCAACGCGAAATTTTGCCGCTACCGCCAAACGGCTCATCGCCGCGGATGCCCAGTCTCGCTATCAGGCTGTGTCCGCAAAAACCGGCGTGCCGTGGCCCGTGATTGCCGTCATTCACGAGCGGGAATGCTCGCAGGATTGGACGCGCTCGCTCGCCCAGGGCGATCCATGGGACCGCGTCTCGGTCCATGTCCCCGCCGGCAGAGGACCCTTCAAGTCCTGGGAAGACGCAGCGGTCGACGCTTTGAACGACTGCGCGCCCTATGCGGGCCGCAACAAGGACTGGTCGATCGGCGCGCTGCTGACGAAGCTCGAGGAATATAATGGGCTTGGTTATGCGGCTCGGGGCGTGCCGTCGCCCTATCTGTGGGCGGGGACGGATCAATATCGATCCGGAAAATATGTCCGCGACGGCGTCTACGATCCAAACGTGATCGATAGCCAGCCCGGTTGCGCGGGCCTCTTGATGGCGATGAAGGCGCTTGATCCCGCGATCACGTTCGTAACCGCCGCCCAGGCGCCGGTCGATACGAATGCGCCGGCGCCGGCAGGTCCAAAAACGGCCGCATCCGCGCCATCGCCAAAGGCCCCGTCGATCAGGATTCCCGCGTCCGGCTCCATCGGCGCCTGGATTGCGTCAGCTCTCTCCACTCTTCTCGCTGTCTTTAAACCGAAAGGAAAATAGATGTTTCACGCCCTCTCCATCGGACTCCTCGTCTTAACCGCGCTCATGATCGGCTGGATCGTCTTCACGTTTGCCCATGCCTGGGTCACCGAGACAGGATCGTTCTGGCAACGCACCCTGAAGGCCGGCAAAGATTCCGCGACCATTGTCTGGGCCAAGGTGGTGCTGATCGCTGGCGGCCTGGTCGCAGTGCGCGACAAGATTGCGAGCCTTGCCGGAGATCCCTCGCTCGACACGCAGATCCAGCAATATGTCACGCCCCAACTCGTCAGTTACGTCATGATGGGGATCATGGCCGTCAACGTCTGGGCCCGCTTTCGCACACTCGGCAAGTGAGGGGCACATCAGATGTGGCTTGCGCTCGCCAAATGGCTGGCCGGTTTTGTCACGGGCCCGGTATTCGACGATCTCCTGAAGGGGTACCAGGCCAAGCTCGCCGCCGGCAACACGTCGGAAAGCATCGCCGCCGATCTCGCTGCCAAGGAATTGGCGGTGCAGCAACGCGAACTGGAATTGCAGACGCAATTGCGCATCGCGGAGATTGGCCATCCGTTCGAGCCCGATCGCCTGATGGGGTACTGCGTCGCCGCGTATTTTTTCAAACTCTTGATCTTCGACAAGGTCTTCGGCCTCGGCACGACCGATGGACTTGCGGGATTTGCCTCGACAACGGCCAATCTCATCGTGGCGTCCTATTTCGCCAAGCGCGGCTTCGAGAATGTTGCGAGGATCATCAAGCGATGATCCGAGATCATCAAGCGATGACCCGGGATCGTCACGCGACGCGGTGTCGCCATGGCTGATATCAACGAAGATACCATCCGCGCAGTCGTGGCGGAGACCCTTAGCGAGCAGCAACGGATTCATCACGGCGATATCGACGCCGTGGTCGATCGCGCCATCACCACGGTGCTTGCTTCTTTCGGTATTGAGGAAGAAGACCGGCGTGAATTGAGGGCCGATTTTCAGCACTTGAGGCGGTGGCGCAAAAGCGTCGAACAGGCCCAGGGTTTCACCTTCAAGGCCGTCATCAGCATCATCGTGGCAGGCTTTCTTGGCGCGGTATGGCTCGGCATCAAGGCAACGCTCGGCAAATGATTCTTTCCATATGGCTGCTCGTGTCGCTGCTGGCGTCCTCACCGGCGGATGCCGTTCCCTGCTGGGTCGTCAAGCGCGCGGTGGCGCAATATGGCGAAGCGGCGGCCGAGGCGTGGGCGCGCACCAAGGGCTTCTCGGCCGAGGATATCGAGCGGGCCAGGCGATGTCTGAAATCGTGACCGCAATTTACAGGATTCGCGAGGTCGACGGACGCGACGACGAGGTCGCGGATGTCCTGACCGAGCTGCATCGTTTGACCTTCTTCGGCGGCGCGTCCGTTCCGGCGTTTGACTGGGGGCATTGGTGGCTGGCCTATCGTGAAGCGACGCCGGTTGCCTTTGCCGGCGTCGTGCCGTCGACGCATGTCCGCAATGCCGGATATTTCTGCCGGGTCGGTGTCCTGCAGCGCCATTGGGGCCATCGCCTTCAGTTGCGTCTAATGCGCGCCATGGAAGCGCGGGCGCGGCGCAATGGCTGGAATTGCGTGGTTTCCGACACGACCGGTAACGTCTTTTCCGCCAACAACTTCATCCGGGCCGGCTACCGGATGGTTTGGCCGACCTCACCGTGGGCGTTTCCGGATACGCTTTACTGGCGCAAGGACCTCGCTCTCGCCCCTTCTGCTCATAGCACCCATTCGAAAAGGCGATAATGGCCGAGTTGTGAGGTTCGCTTCTCTTGGAAGGAAGGCCAAGGCCCGTATACTATCTCTCGCAACGATCTTGCCAGGCGACAGACCGGCGATCGAATAGAGGGAAGGAACGGGCCGATCATGACTGCGAGACCGAAACTGCCGGGCCGGCTGCCGCGAGAGAAGGGGGCGCCGATCGCTCTTGACGGTCTTTTGGTCGTCGATTTCACCCGGGTCGTCGCCGGTCCCGCCTGCACGCAGACGCTGGCGGATTTTGGCGCCCACGTCATCAAGATCGAAAACCCCGAGGGTGGCGACGATACCCGGCACTACGAACACGCCGACCTCGCGGGCGAAAGCGCAGCCTTTGTCAGCCTCAATCGCAACAAGCGCGGCATTGTGCTCGACCTCACCAAGCCTGAAGCATGCGTGGTGGCGCTTGAGTTGATCGCGCAGGCCGACGTCGTGGTCGAGAATTTTTCCTCGGGCGTGATGAAGAAATACGGCCTCGACTATGCGTCGGTCGCGCCTCGCAATCCACGGCTGGTCTATTGCTCGATCTCCGCCTATGGCCGCAAGGGTCCGTTCGCATCACGCCCCGGCTTTGATCCAATTACACAGGCCGAAAGCGGCTTCATGTCGCTCAACGGTTTTCCCGACGGGCCGCCGGTGCGGACCGGGCCGCCAGCGGTCGACATGCTCACGGGCATGACCGCTTGCAACGCCATCCTGCTCGCGCTTCTCGCCCGCGACAAACTCGGCCGTGGCCAGCATGTCGAAGTGGCCCTGTTCGACATGGCGCTCGCCATGACGCAGTTCTACGGCATGGCCTATTTGATGAGCGGGGTGAACCCAAGCCGCCAGGGCAACTCGCCGAACGGCTCGCCTTCCGTCGGCGTGTATCACGGTTCCGATGCGCCGTTCTATATCGCCTGCGCCAATGATCGGCTCTATCGCCGCTTGGTCGTTGAGGTGCTGAACCGGCCCGATCTGGTCAGTGGCGAATTCGGAGACCGCCGTTCGCGCACCGCCAACAAGGAGAAATTGCGCGCCATCCTCACCGGCCTGTTTGCGCAGGACACCCGTGAAAATTGGGTGACGAAAATGAAGGCAGCCAATATTCCGGTCGGGTATCTGCGCACGGTAGAGGAAGCCTTCAACTCGCCCGAAGCGCGTGAACGTCATCGCATCAGCGAGATTCCACATCCCAAGGCGGGCACCGTTCCGAATATCGAAACCGCGCTCAATCTCTCGCTGACGCCCGTCATCGATCCCGTTGCCGCGCCCTTGCTCGGCCAGCACACCAGAGAAGTGCTGCGAGAGACGCTCGGCTATGACGAGGCGCGAGTTGCCGCGCTGGCGGAGGCCGGCGTATTCGGGAAGGTATTGACCGCGGCCGGCTGACCGCTGCAATAAGTCATGGAGAATGAATATGCCCGGTGGCCGTTTTGGCCGCCGGGCTTTTTTTCGTTTTGGGAACTGTTTTTGAAATTTGACTTGCTTTCGAGGGGCCGCCGGGCCTGTATTCTCGCCCTCGCCATGGCGATATAAAATGCACCGCGCCCGTGATCCCGGCGACGATGTGATCGCCCGTTATTTCCCATCTCCAAGGAGTTGTTCCCATGACGCATGCCATCCGCTTTCACAAGACTGGCGGCCCCGAAGTTCTTGTCTGGGAGGAGGTCAACGTCGGCAAGCCCGGAGCGGGGGAAGCGCGTATCCGCCACACTGCCGTGGGGCTCAACTTCGTCGACATCTATAATCGCTCGGGCGTCTACCCCCCGGCACAATTGCCGAGCGGACTTGGCGGCGAGGGTGCGGGCGTCGTCGAGGAAGTCGGCCCCGGCGTCACCGACCTGAAGCCGGGCGATCGCGTTGCCTATGGTGCGGCGCCGCTTGGCTCCTATGCCGAGGCACGGCTTATTCCGGCCGAGCGGCTGCTCAAGCTGCCTGATGGCATCGACGACAAGACGGCTGCTGCGATGATGCTCAAGGGCCTCACCACGCAATATCTCATCCGCCAGACCTATCACGTCAAATCCGGCGACACGATTTTGCTGCATGCCGCGGCCGGCGGCGTCGGCCTGATCCTGTCGCAATGGGCCAAGCATCTCGGCGCCACCGTTATCGGTACCGTCGGCAGCGACGAGAAGGCCGCGCTGGCCAAAGCCCATGGCTGCGCGCACACCATCGTCTACTCGCGCGAGGATTTCGTGAAGCGCGTCGACGAGATCACCGGTGGCAAGAAAGTGCCGGTGGTTTACGATTCCGTCGGCAAGGACACGTTCCTGAAATCGCTAGATTGTCTCGCGCCGCTCGGCGTCGCCGCCTTGTTCGGCCAATCCTCCGGTGGCGTCGAGCCGCTTAACCTTGGTCTGTTGGCTCAGAAAGGCTCGCTGTTCGTCACTCGTCCGACGCTCAACACCTACGCCGCCAAGGCCGAGAACCTTCGCGCCATGGCCAAGGAATTGTTCGAGGTCGTGGCTTCCGGCGCCGTGAAGATCAATGTCAACCAGACCTATGCGTTGAAGGACGCCGCCAAAGCGCACGCCGATCTTGCGGGGCGCAAAACGACTGGATCGACCGTCTTCCTGGTGTGAGGCACGATGGCCCGCGTTCTCATTCCTCTGCCAACGCGAGACTTCGACCCGAGCGAAGCCGCCATCAGTTGGCAGGTGCTGGCGAACGCGGGCCACACCACCATCTTTGCGACGCCAGACGGTCAGCCGGCGGTTGCCGACGACATGATGCTATCGGGGCAAGGCCTCGATCTCTGGGGGGAGATTCCATTACTTCGGAATTTTCCGCTGATCGGACTTCTGATGCGGGCGAACGGTGATGCGCGAAACGCCTATGCGGCGATGATTGCCGATCGGAACTATTCGGCCCCGCTGCGCTGGGATTCCGTCGATCCCGCCGCCTTCGACGCGCTGCTCCTGCCGGGCGGGCATCGCGCGCGCGGCATGCGCGACTATCTCGAGAACAAAACACTCCAGAGTCACGTGACGGATTTCTTTGAAGCTCAAAAGCCGGTCGCCGCGATCTGCCATGGCGTTCTGTTGGCCGCGCGCAGCATCTCGAAACGCACCGGCCGCTCGGTGCTTCATGGCTACAAGACGACGGCGCTGACCTGGGCGCTCGAGAACAGCGCGTGGAAACTCGCCCGCATCACGCGGTTCTGGGATCCGAACTACTACCGCACCTATCTCGAAAAGACCGGCGAGCCCGACGGCTATATGTCGGTGCAGCAGGAGGTGGCGCGCGCGCTGGCGAGCCCAGCGGATTTTCTCGATGTTCCCCGCGCCGATCCGGAATACCGCCGAAGAACCTCCGGCTTGCAGCGCGATTCCATGGCCGATGCGCGGCCAGCCTTCGTGGTGCAGGACCGCAACTATGTTTCGGCGCGGTGGCCGGGCGACGTCCACACCTTCGCGAAAACCTTTGCTGGCCTGCTGAAATAACGGGCCACGGCGAAGCCGAGCTGTCATCTTCCTAGACCCTAGCCGAGGCCGAGGCTGTTGTGCTTTGATGCACCCAAGGTCGGGGCCCAAAGAGGCCCTCACATCAAGCCGTGCCAAACGGCTGACGACGGTGCAAATCCGTGGCCAACTAGGGAGGTGAGGCTTTGGAAACACAAGGCTTGGATAGAACCGGCCGTACCATGCTGGCCAAGATCTGGGACCAGCACGTCATCGCCTGTATCAGCGATGATACAGACCTTCTCCACATCGATCGCCATTTGCTGCACGACCTCGGAGGTTCGCGCGGCCTGCTTGATCTCAAGAGCCGCGATCTCCAAGTTCACAATCCCGAACTGACCTTTGCCACGCCGGACCACGCGATTTCCACCGCTCGCGGCCGTAGCGGCACCAGCAAGACCGGATTGGAATTGCTGGAGGGCCTGCGGCTTGAGACCACGGCGAGCGGGATCACCATGTTTGATCTCGATCAGCCCGGCCAGGGCATCGTCCACGTCATCGGCCCCGAACTTGGCCTCAGCCTTCCCGGCTGTCTGATCGTCTGCGGCGACAGCCACACCTGCACGCATGGCGGGCTAGGTGCGCTCGCCTTCGGAATCGGATCGAGCGAATTGGCGCATGTGCTGGCGACGCAAGCGCTGATTCAGCGCCGCCCGAAGACCATGCGCGTGAAGTTCGAAGGCCGGATGTCGGCCGGCGTGACGCCCAAGGACCTCATCCTTGCGCTGATCGGACACGTTGGCGCTGCCGGGGGTACCGGTTATGCGGTCGAATATGCCGGCAGCGCGATCCGCGAGATGCCCGTCGAAGGCCGGCTCACCATCTGCAATTTGTCGATCGAACTCGGTGCGAAGATGGGCATGATCGCGCCGGACGAAAAAACTTACGACTATGTCCGCGGCCGTCGCTATGCGCCGCAAGGAGCGATGTGGGAGCGCGCGCTCGCCGCGTGGCGCCAATTGCCGAGCGATGCTGACGCCGTGTTCGACCGTGAAGTGACCATCGATGTCACAAAGATCATCCCGCAGATCACCTGGGGCATCAGCCCCGAACACGTCATCGGCGTCGACGGCCACGTTCCGCGTCCCGCTGAAATCGCCGATCCGGCGCGCCGCACCGCGATCGAAACAGCGATCGATTATATGGGCCTCAAGCCCGGTGCGCCGATCATGGGCACGCCGGTCGATTGGGTGTTCATCGGCTCCTGCACCAACAGCCGCTTGAGCGATCTGCGCGCGGCCGCCGCGATCGCCCGCGGCCGCAAGGTCGCGCCCGGCGTTCGGGCCTGGGTGGTGCCGGGCTCAGAAACGATCAAGCGCGAGGCTGTGGCCGAAGGACTGGACAAGGTCTTCATCGAGGCCGGCTTTGAATGGCGCGAACCGGGCTGTTCGATGTGCCTCGCCGCCAATGGCGAGGTGGTCGCGCCCGGTCAGCGTTCGGTCTCGACCTCCAACCGCAATTTCATCGGCCGGCAGGGACCGCGCGCCCGCACCCATCTCGCGAGCCCGGCGATGGCGGCGGCTGCGGCGATCTCCGGCGCTATCGCCGACGTACGGACCTTGGAGCGATAGATTTGGAGCGATAGATGCCAAAGCCTTTCACCAAACTGAGTGCGATCGCGGCTCCGATCATGCGCGACAATATCGATACCGATGTGATCATTCGCATCGAGCGTCTGGTCGGCACGTCCATTCGCGGCACGCTCGGCAAGTGGGCGTTCGGCTCGCTGCGTTATCTGCCGGATGGTGCGGAGAACCCCGACTTCATCCTGAACCGCGAGCCGTACCGGCAGGCGGAGGTTTTGATTACCGGTCCGAACTTCGGCTGCGGATCGTCGCGCGAAGGCGCGGTGTGGTCGCTTCAGGAAATGGGCATCCGCGCCATCATCGGCTCGGGTTTTGGCGATATCTTTTTCGCCAACTGCTTCCAGAACGGCATTTTACCGATCATGGTCGACAAGGAGATTGTCGATGGGCTCGCCGTGGAAGTCGAGCACAGCCAGGGCGCGGGGCGCGTCGGCATCGATCTGGAAGAGCAGACGATCACGTCGCCGTCTGGAAAGGTGCATCGCTTCGAGATCGATCCGCGCCGTCGGGCAGGCCTTCTGAAAGGTCTCGATGAAATCGCGCTGACGCTGCAGCGCGACGCTGAAATCCTCGCCTTTCAGGCGAGCGACCGCAAGGAGCGGCCGTGGATTCATTTTGCAGGGAATCAAGCATGAGTACGTCGTCGAACATGATGAAGATTGCCGTGGTCGGCGGCGAGGGCATCGGCCCGGAGGTGACCGCGCAGTCCCGGCGCATTCTCGACTGGTTTGCGGCGAAACGTAGCGTGCCGATGGTGCTGCGCGAGGCGCAATACGGACTCATTCCGTATCTGGCGACTGGCAAGGTGCTCCCCGATGACACCGCCGAAGCGATGGAGGAGGCCGACGCCATTCTGTGGGGCGCGACCGGCGGACCCGAAACCAAGGAGGTGCCGGCGGAAGCGCGCAAGGCCGGCGGTTTGCTGTCGCTGCGCAGCAAATACGATCTCTATGCCAATCTGCGCCCCATCAGAGCCAACCCGGCGCTGTCGGAATCGTCACCACTGAAAGCGCGCGTGCTCAAGGACGTCGATTTCGTCATCATCCGCGAGCTCACCAGCGGCATCTATTTCGGCGAGCCGCGGGGGATCGAGAAGCTCGCCGACGGCCAGCGCCGCGGCTTCAACACCGAGCAATATACCACGAGCCAGGTGCGGCGCGTGGCGCGCTCGGCCTTTGAGCTCGCGCGTACCCGAAGAGGCAAGGTCTGTTCGGTCGACAAGGCCAACGTGCTCGAGACCAGCGTGCTGTGGCGCGAAGAAGTCACCGCGTTGCATGCCGAGGAGTTCTCCGACGTCGAGCTCAGCCACATGTATGTCGACAATGCCGCGATGCAGATCGTCCGCGATCCCGCCCAGTTCGACGTGATGGTGACCGGCAATATCTTCGGCGACATTCTTTCCGATTGCGCGGCGATGGCGTCAGGCTCGCTCGGCATGCTGCCGTCGGCCTCGCTCGGCCCGGTCGATCGCTACGGCCGCCGCAAGGCGCTGTATGAGCCGGTGCATGGCAGCGCACCTGACATTGCCGGACGCGGCATCGCCAATCCGCTTGGCTCGATCCAGAGCGTGATCATGATGTTGCGCATGACGCTCGATCGGCCTGAGGATGCGGATCTGCTCGAAAAGGCCGTCGATCTCGCACTCGCAAGCGGCGCGCGCACCGCTGATATTGCCGAGCCCGGCGTCAGGAAGCTTTCAACCAAGGAGATGGGCGACGCGGTCCTGGCCGCGCTCGACAAGGTCTCAAGCGGCGTGAAGGAGAGGGCGTGATGGCGGCCTTTGTGACGCGTCGGTCGGCGCTGACCGTAATCGCCGGTGGCGCCAGCCTCGCCGCCGGCTCGGCGCGGGCTGACGGCATGAGCGGCCGCGCCATCTATCCCGTCGCGGTGCCGATCTATCAGTCCCAATTCGTTGCCGACCGCGCCGGTTACTTCAAGGACGCGGGCCTCGACTGCAAACTCATTCAGGGCGGCAGCGGCGTCAAGACGCGTGAAATCATCGCCTCATCGCAAGGCGATGTTGGCATCGGCGACGTCACCCATCCGATGCAACTCGCAAATCACGGCCGTGCCGGGCGCATCCTGATGCCGACCGATACCCGCAGCAGTTCGGTGATGTTCATCATCCGCAAGGATCTCTGGGACCAGGGCATCACGACGCTGGAAAAGCTCGCCGAATGGAAGCGGCCGGATGGCCGCAAGGCGATCGTCTCGGTGTCGTCGCTTGGCGGCACCAACCACGTCTGGTCGTCTTATTATATGGAGACGATGGGGCTTGCCGAGAAAGTGACGTGGATCGGAACCGGCAATGTCGACACCATGCTGGGGACACTGAAGAGCAAGCAGGCCGATGTGCTCGTGAGTTCGCTCTCGCTCTTGGACGAATCGCAGGAGCAGGGCTGGGGCACGCTTTTGTTCGACGGCACGGACGAAGCAATCTGGAACATGTATATCGGCGGCAAGGTTCCGGTGACCTGCCACTTCACGGTGCAGTCGACCATCGACAAGGACCCGCCCAAGATGCAGGCCTACGCCACGGCGCTATGGCGCGCGGCGCAGTGGATCAAGACGCATTCACCTGAAGAGGTTTATGAGACGATTGAACCTTATGTCGGCAGCACGTCGCGCAAGGCCAACGTGCTGGAAATCACGGCGCTCAAGAAAGTTGCGGATTTCGACGGCCTCATCGATGCGGCGAGCTTCGCGCGCGGCGAGAAAGTCTGGTTTCGCGAGATGACCGGGATCAAACCCCTGACCATGGCCGAAGTCGTCAGCCCAGACTTCGTGAACGCGGCAAGGAAGGCGTATCCGGGTTGAAGGCGCCCTTCGTTGAAGACCGGAACGCCCGAAACCTAAGGAACGGAGAAACAAGAGACGCCATGCCGCTTGATCGATCGCAGGATGTGAGCCGGATCGACGTCAGGGATTTGAACAAGACGTTTCAGCTCGCGGGCACCGCCATCGAAGCGGTGCGCGGTGTATCGTTCAGCGTCCGGCGTGGCGAGTTCGTCGCATTGCTCGGGCCGTCTGGATCCGGCAAGAGCACGGTCCTCAACATGATCGCGACCCTGATCAGGCCCTCAAGCGGACAAATCCTGGTCGACGGAAAGCCGATCGTGCCCGGCAAGGCGACGGCCAATGTCGGCTACGTCTTCCAGCGCGATACTTTATTTCCATGGCGCACTGTCGCGGACAATATCGGTTATGGTTTGCAACTCGCCGGCAGCAGTGAGGCCGAACGCCGGGAGCGCGTCGCGGCCTGTGTGGCCCAGGCGGGTCTGAAAGGTTTCGAGGACGCCTATCCGTCGGCATTGTCCGGCGGCATGCGCCAGCGCGCCGCATTGATGCGAACGCTGGTCGTCGAGCCGCAGATTCTTCTGATGGACGAGCCGTTCGGCGCGCTCGATACCCACACCAAGATCGACATGCACGAAGTCCTGCTGCGCATCTGGGAGCGCGAGCAGCAGACGGTGCTGTTCGTCACCCACGATCTCGGAGAAGCGCTCACGCTCGCCGATCGCATCATCTTGTTTTCGGCCCGGCCCGGCCGGATCAAGGACATGTTCGAAGTGGATTTTCCGCGGCCGCGGGATGCCGTGAAGGTGAGGGAGACGCCGCGTTACGCCGAACTGTTCCAGCACATCTGGCATTCGCTCGGCGAAGAATTCGTCAAGGGGCGCGAGCGATGAAAACGCGAGACGGCTCGCTCAGCCCGCTGGCGTGGCAAGCGCTGATCTGCGCCATCGTGTTGTCGATCTGGCAGTGGGGCTATCAATTGCACGGCCCGTTCCCGTGGCTCGTGCCGGATCTGCTCGATCCTTATTTCATCTCGAAACCTTCGGAGATTTTCGAGCAGTTCCTGATCCTGAGCTGCCTCAAATCCAAGCTCGGCGTCTTCAACGGCTGGTTCAACGGAGACTTTGCCAAGTGCATGGCGCGGACCGAAAACAATCTCTGGATCGCCACCGCCGTCACGCTGAAGAACACGTTCTTCGGCTTCATCACCGGCGTGACCTCGGGCTTTGTCGCTGGCCTCATTCTCGGACGCTCGGACCGGCTGAGCGCGATCTTCCAACCCTTCATCACCGCGGTGAACTCGATTCCCCGGATTGCGCTGGCGCCGATCATTGTGCTCGCCTTCGGCATCGGCGATACCTCCAAGGTCGTGACCTCGTGGATCGTGGTGGTGTTTCTCGTCTTCTACAATACCTTCGAGGGCGCGCGGTCGATCGACGAAGGCTTTATCAATGCCGCGCGGCTGCTGGGGGCCAGTGAATGGCAGATCACGCGCACGGTGGTGATCCCGTCCACCATGGCGTGGGTGTTTGCTTCGCTTACGCCCGCGATTTCCTTTGCGCTGATCGGCGTGATCGTCGGCGAATTCATCGGCGCCGAAAAAGGCATCGGCCGGCTGATCATCGAGTCGGAAGCGCGCGGCGAAGCCTCAGGCATGATGGTCGCGGTGACGGTGCTGATGCTGGTCGGTGTCGTGCTCGCAGCCCTCATTCGGCGGTTGCAGGCCTATCTCCTGCGCTGGCAGCAACACAATCGGGCAGAGTGATATCTTGTCTATTTGGCCGCGAATGCTATGAGCATGCGGCTTGGTTGAATGAGGTCTCCGATGAGCATCACGGTCTACGGGTTCTGGCGGTCGATCGCGTCGTATCGCATCAGGGTCGCGCTGAAGTTAAAGGCGCTGCCGTTCGAGGAAATCTCGATCGACATCCTCCAGGGCGAACAGTTCAAGCCCGGCTATGACGACGTGAATCCGGAGCATGTCGTGCCGACCTTCATCCATGACGGCCATTCGCTATACCAGTCGCTGGCGATCATGGAATATCTCGACGACATCAAGCCGAGCCCGCGGCTGTTACCGGACGATATCAAAGAGCGTGCCTATGCGCGCTCACTGTCGCTCATGACCATTGCCGATGCTCATCCGCTGACCGTGCCGCGCGTCCGCAAGCACCTCGCACAGACCTATGGCGCCGACGCCAAGGCGATCGAGGACTGGTGCGCGCATTGGAACAGCGAGGGTCTCGCGGCTTACGAGCGTTTCCTGACGCGCCGGAGGCCTTCGCCGTTTGCACTCGGCAAAGACGTCGGCCTTGCCGATATCTGCATCGCAGGCCAGGTGGTCGGCGCGCAGTACCTCAAGATCGGACTCGATGCGTTTCCGCTGGTCAAGGAGCTCACGGATCGCTGCTTTGCGATGCAGGAATTTGCGAGCTCGCACCCGCTTCAACAGCCGGATTACAAGGCCTCAGGCGCGCATTAGCCCGAACGGCTACTGATGGCTTCATCCTTCGAGACGGCCGCTTCATTTGCACCATTCGCGACGGCCTCCCTGCCGCTCGGCCTGCTCGGGTACGCGCGGGCTCCTCAGGATGAGGTCGCCTCATGGTGAGGAGCGCGGCTCTGCCGCGCGTCCCGAACCAAGAGACGGGGCTCACACATCCAGCCCCAGCACGCGTGCGGCGTTGCCGCCCGCGATCTGCGCCAGCATGGCCTCATCCATCCCGTGGACGCCCGCGATATGACCGACCGGATTATATTCACCCATGTCGAAGGGATAGTCGGTGCCCATGACGATGCGGTCGGGTCCGAACACATCGATCAGATAAGCCAGCTGGTGATAGCTGAAGACGACAGTGTCGAGATAAACCTGCCGCAGGTAAGTCGTCGGCGGCAGCGGCAGTTCACCGTGAGCATCTTTCCGCGCGCCCCAGGCATGGTCAACACGGCCGGAATAGGCAGGCAGGAAGCCGCCACCGTGAACCGCCATCAGCTTCAACTCGGGGAAGCGCGCCAGCGTGCCCGAGAAAATCAGGTTGTGGAGCGCAAGCGAGGTGTCGAGCGGATTGCCGAATACGTTGTTGAAATAGAAATGGGTCAGGCGCTCGCCATGGGTGAACCCGTTCGGATGCATCATGATGAAAGCGCCGAGCTGTTCGGCGCGCGCAAAGAAGGGGCGGAATTTCGGGTCGGATAATTCCTGGCCGTCGACATTGGTCAGGATCTCGACGCCCTTGAGTTTGAGATCCTTCATCACATAGTCGAGCTCGCGCACTGCCATCTCCGGCTCCTGCAAGGTGACGACGCCAAGCCCGACAAACCGGTCGGGTTTTCGCGCGCAATATTCCGCGACGCCATCGTTGGCGAGGCGATGCGCCTGCTCGGCGATCTTGGGATCGATCGAATAGTAACATTGCGGCGGCGCGGGCGCGACGACCTGGATATCGATGCCCATCTTGTCGAGGTCGAACAGGCGGCGATCGATGGTCGTCATGACCTCGGCGACGTCCTTTTCCTGCTGCGCGTTGATTTCCCGGGTGAGGTCGTCGGCAAAATGCGCCAGCGGGATACGTTTCAGGTCGACATGCGGTTGCGCCAGCTTGGCGGCCTGCGGCACCACGATGTGGGCGTGAATGTCGATCGTGGTCGAGGACGGACGCCGTGCGAGGCCGTCTGCGTCGTTGTTGCGTGCGGCAGTACGGCCATAGCGGTTCTTGGCGTCGATCATGATCAGGACTCTGCTGTTGTATGGGTCAATATGACGATGGAACGGCTTAATTTCCGGGCGGGACTCGATCAGGACTTTGGCTTGCGCCGGGTCCAGTGAACGGAAATCGTGGTGGCGTCGGCCTCGCCGAGTCCGTCCGCTTCCGCCTCCTCAAAGCAGGCCAGCGCGCTTTTCGCAACCGGCAGTTCGGCATGGAGGGAGGCGGCAAATTGCACGGCGGTGGCGAGGTCCTTCTTGGCGGCGGTAATGCCGAAGGCGGTTTCGCCAAGCGGCGCACCGCCCAGCACCCTGGCGATGACGGCGCCCCGGCCCTTCATGGCGGCCGGCGCCCCGGCCGTGTCAGACAAGATATCGATCAGCCGTTCGGGGGGAAGGTTGAGCGGCTTGCAGATGGTCAGGGACTCGCCGAGCGCTTGCCAGTAGACGAGCAGTGGCAGATTAACCGCGAGCTTCAGCGTCGCACCCGCGCCGAGCGGCCCGACATGTTCGATGCGGCGACAGAGCTGCTCGAGCAGGGGTTTTGCACGTGCAACGTCGGCTTCCGTGCCTCCGACCAGACCGAAAAGCTTGCCTTCTTTCGCAGGCACCTTGCTGCCGCCGACCGGGCATTCGACAAAGGCAGCGCCAAGCTTCGTCACCGCGTTGCCCACCGATGTCATCGTGTCGGGGCGGATTGTGCTCATGTCGATCACGAGCTTGCCACCGAGATTGGCCTTCAGCAGGCCGCCGGCGCCGCGATAGACGGCCTCCGTCGCCGCATCGTTCAAGAGCATGACGATGGTGACGTCGCAGCCTTCCGCGAGCGCGGCCGCAGAGGCGAAGGCTTTCGCACCAGCGTCCACCAGCGGCCTCGTCTTTTTCGTATCGCGATTCCAGACCCCGATTTCGTGCCCCACCGCGATCAATCGCTCCGCGATCGATGCGCCCATTCTTCCTGTTCCGCAAACGCCGACTTTCATTTCTTTTTCCTTTGTCTGTTAGTGCGCGCGATACACGCCGAGATGTTGCGTAATCAGATCTTCGTTGATCTCGGCCGCGTTGCCTGCAAAGACGCAACGCCCGGTGTTGAGAATGACGGCCTGATCGGCGACCTCTAGCGCCAATTGCCGGTTCTGTTCGACCAGAACGATGGACTGGCCTTCTTCCTTCAATCGCTTGATGGTGCGGCCGACCTCGGCCACGATCAGCGGTGCAAGGCCTTCCGACGGCTCGTCGAGCAACAACACGCGCGGGTTGCCCATCAGCGCGCGGCCGATCGCCAGCATCTGCTGCTCGCCGCCGGACAGCGTGCCGGCAAACTGCGAATGGCGTTCCTGCAAGCGCGGAAACAGTTCGAAGATGCGTTCGATAGTCCACGGCCTCGCCACGTCGCGCTCGCGCTGCCGGGCGACGATCAGGTTTTCGCGCACCGTCAGCGACGGAAAGATCCGCCGTCCCTGCGGGACCAGGCCAATGCCGAGCCGGGAAATGCGTTCGGGCATCATTCCGCCGATCGCCTCGCCAAACAGGCAGATGTCGCCTTCTTTTGCTGTCAGAAAGCCGACGATGGTGGAGATGCAGGTGGTCTTGCCGGCGCCGTTGCGCCCCAACAGCGCCAGCACCTCTCCCTCAGTCATGCAAAAGCCGACGCCGTGCAGAATATGGCTGTCGCCATAGAAGGCATGCACGTTCGAAAGACGGAGAGCTTCACGCGCCAAGGTACACCTCGCGCGTTCGCTCATCCGCGATCACCGTGTCGCGCTCGCCGTCGACGATGACGCGGCCGTAATTGAGCAGCGTGACGGTTTCGGCGAGGTCAAGCGCAGTGTCCATGTCGTGTTCGATCATGACCACGGTCACCTCTTTCGGTATCGAGGCGATGAGCGATTTCACGGTTCCCCGCTCGTTGTCGGAGAGACCGGCCAGTGGCTCGTCAAGCAGCAGCACGCGCGGCTTTTGCGCCATCGCCATCGCCAGTTCAAGCCTGCGCTTTTCGCCATAAGCGAGTTCGGAGACGGGATGATCGGCGAGGTGCAGAAGGCCGACGCTATCGAGCGTCCGGCGGGCATCCTCCGCCAGATGGCGGTAGGACGAGAGCGGCCGCCACATCTGCCAGCGCGATGGCAATAGGCCGAGAAGGCCGAGCGTGACGTTGTGTTCGAGCGTATCGCCGGCGAACAGGGTGATGATCTGGTAGGTCCGCGACAGGCCGCGATGCGCCCGCTGGTAGGGCGCTAGCGTGGTCACATCCTCGTCGAACAGCCTGATGCGCCCGGAGTTCGGCCGCATGTCGCCGCTGATCTGGTTGAACAGCGTGGTCTTGCCGGCGCCGTTGGGGCCGATGATCAGCCGCCGTTCGCCCGGCCGGATCGAAAGCGACACGCCTTGCGTGACCTTGAGGCCGCCGAACGCCTTGTTCAGCTCGATGATTTCAAGCGCGAGATCCGACGACGGCGCGGTCATGACCAGCGTCCCCGAAATCGCGCGGCGAGTTGCTGCAAGCCGGGAACGATCCCAGTCGGCATCACCAGCACAATGAACAGGAAGACAACGCCGAGCAGCATGTTCCAGCGCTCGACATAGGCCGAGGCGTAGTTCTTCAGGAGCAGCACGATGGCTGCGCCGACGGCCGGACCTGCAAGCGTTCCGGAGCCGCCCGCGATCACCCCCAATAACGCTTCGGCCGAACTCGTGGTCGAGAGCGAGGTCGGGTGGATGTATTTGTTGTAGTAGACGTAGAGCAAGCCGGCGACGCCACCCCAGAAGCCGGCATAGACGAAGGTGATCCAGCGGATCATCCAGGGATTGAAGCCGAGCGCGGCCATTCTCCGCGGCTGGTCACGCACGCCCTTCAACGACGAGCCGAACGAGGACGACACGAAGATCGCCATCATCACAAAGGCGATGATCGCCACAACAAGTGCGAACCAGTAGAACGAAGCCGCGCTGTCAAGCGAAATGCCGAACGGCGCGGGACGGGTCAGGCCTGTGATGCCGTTGTCGCCGTTGGTGACGTCAGACATGCGATAGGCCAGCCCCCACAGCACCTGCGATAGCGCCAGCGTGATCATGAGAAAGCCGAGGCCCGTGGCGCGCAACGCGATCACGCCGAAAAACGCCGCCATCGCCACCGTGCCGAGAATCGAGATCAGCGCGGCCGTTCCGTGGCCGAAGCCGTAGCGGCTGGTCATGAGCGCGGAGACGTAGGCGGCAACGCCGAGGTAGGAGGCGTGACCGAGCGAGGTCATGCCGCCGAAGCCGACCAGCAAATTAAGGCTGAGCGCGAAGATCGCAGCGATAAAGATCTGGCTGGCGAGGTTGATATAGAAATCGCCCACGAAAAACGGCAACCAAAGCGCCACGGCGGCGAAGACGGCGCTGGCGATCCACTTCATGCACTGAGCCGTCCAAACAGGCCCTGCGGGCGGAACGCAATGACGACGATCATCGGCAAAAACAGGATTATATAGCCCAGATCCGGAACCATGGTGCCGAACGTATAGATAAAGCCGATGATGAAGCTGCCGATGAAAGCGCCAAACAGGCTGCCGATGCCGCCGAGAATGACCACGATCAGCGCGAGCGGCAGCATATCGGCGTCAAGTCCGGGGTAGGCGGAAAGAATGGGACCGCCGAGCACACCGGCCGCACCCGCAACGCCCGCGCCAAGGCAAAATACGAGGGTGAAGAGCCGCGAGACGGGAATGCCGACAGCCCGCGCCATCTGGCGGTCATCGACGCCGGCGCGGATCATGGCGCCCAGCCGCGTGCGGTCGATCAGGATGTAGAGCACGATCGCAGCCGAGACGGCGACGCCGACCAGCGCCAGGCGATAGGTCGGGAAGGCGAAGCCGAACAGCCGCGTCGGCGCCTGCAAATTATGCGGCGTCGGCACCGGAATGGAGTCGCCGCCCCACAGCACCAGGCACGCATCCGAAATAATGAACGACATTCCAAGCGTGACCAGCACCTGGCCAAGTGGGTTGGTCTTCAGCCGCGTCAGCACCAGGCGCTCGAACAGACCGCCCAGCGCGGCAACGATGATTCCCGCGCCAATCGCCGTCACCCAGATGTTCAACCCGCTATAGGCGCGCAGCGCGACCGCACCGAGATAGGTGCCCAGCATGAAGAACGCGCCATGCGTGAGATTGGCGAGCCGCATCAGGCCGAAGATCAGCGAGAATCCCGACGACAGCAGAAACAGGAGTCCGCCGAGCGACAGGCTGTTGAGACCCTGGATGATCCAAAATTGCATCTAGTGGTCCGATTTCTTTCCGCTTTGCTTCACCTCTCCCCGGTGGGGAGAGGTCGATTTGCGTAGCAAATCGGGTGAGGGGGGATGGAGAGACCGTAACCCCTCACCCCGACCCTCTCCCGAAGGGAGAGGGAGTCCACTTCCGACGCGGATTAGGGTTTGCCTAACTCGCGATTTTACAGCTCCAGATTCTTCGCCGGCGGATAATCGCGCGAATAGACCGGGTCTTTCAAAAACTCGGTCTTGTCGTAAGTCCAGAACTGGCTGACATCCGGATAGGCCTTGATCACGGAATTCACGAGGCGCCCGTCGGTTCGCGTCACCTTGCGGATATAGACGTCGCCGACCGCATTGCCGAACTCGTCGAACTTGACGGGCCCGCGGATCGTCTCGACGTCGTTGCTGCGGATCGCGGTCATCAGCGCTTTCTTGTTCTCGGCCTCGGCCTTGATCGTCTTGAGCGCGCCTTCCAGCACTTCGCCGGAGAGATAGGTGCTTGCGGCGTAATAGCCGGGGTCGTATTTGAACTGCTTGCGGAAGGCTGGCGCAAACGCCTTGTTGAGGGGGTTGTCGAGTTCGGCCGAGTACCAGCTCGTGGTCACAATGCCCAGCGCTTCGTCGCCCATATTGCGCAACACGGATTCGTCGAGCGCGGTCATGCCGCCGATCACGGCCATCTTGTCCTTGAGCCCATATTCGATGAACTGGCGCAGGAAACGAAAGCCGTTCGAGCCGGCGGTGCCGAGAAAGATCGCGTCGGCATTTTTCACCTGTGCGACGTAGCTGCCGTAATCCGGCGTCGCTAAGGGCGTGAAGATCTTCTGGATGATCTTGCCCCCATTGTCCTCGAAGGCGCGCTGGAAACCGGCGCACATTTCGTGTCCGTAGGCGAAATCGTCCGCAATGGTGACGATCTTCTTGTACTTCAGTTCTTTCACCGAGTAGTCGGCGAGCGGGTAGGCGCATTGCGCCGAGGTCGAGGTCAGCCGAACGAACCAGGGTGAGGGGTGCCGCTGGGTCATGTCTTCGGCCGCCGCAACGCCAAGCGTCGGCACCTGCTTTTCGGTGAGATAGTCGGCGATCGCGAGCGCTTCAAAGGCCGCGAGCGGGCCGATGATGCAATGTACATCGTTCTTCTCCACCAGCTCCTGCGCCTTGGTGCGCGCGGTGGCGGGAACGCCGGCGGTGTCAGCCACAATCAGATCGACCTTGCGGCCGGCAATCGTGTAGTCGCGCTCCTTCATGAACATGGTCAGCGCGAGTTCCATGTCGATGCCGCCGGAGGCGAGCGGCCCGGTCTTTGCCGCCAAAAGGCCGATTCGGATGGGGCCGCTGTTTTGCGCCAGCCCAAGGTTCGGGCTTGCCATGGTCGCGATGCCTGCACCGGCAACGCCTGAAACAAACTGCCGTCGTGAAATCGTCATGACCCCTCCCAACGCAATTAACCAGAATATCCGTCCATTTTTATCGTTGGATGATTTATCGGACGGAAGCCTTAAATGATCAAGCGATAACCACGCGTCCGGGTGAGGGGCCCGCAGGAACTAAAGTCGAAAAGACGCGCTTTCACAGCGTTTTGACGCGGTGCGGTAGGCGAGCTGCGCCGTGTGCGGCGATTGGCCTTAGGCTTTTTTGGGGGCGGTGACGATCGTCCGCTTCAGGACTTCAAACACGGCTGCGGTGTCCTGATCGCCCAGTCCCATCGTCATGGCTTGCGTGTAGACCGGCTGCGTCAGCGTAAACAAAGGGGTCACGCAGCCGACATCGTCGGCGAATTCGGCGATGATCGCCATGTCCTTTTTCCAGGTCGAAACCTTCATCGTGGCGGGTTCATATTTGCCCTCGACCATCATCGGTGCCCGCATCTGGAACATGCGCGAGCCGCCGGCGCCGGGGCCGACCATCTCGACGACCTTGTTCGGGTCGAGTCCGGCGCGCTCCGCCAGGATCATCGCCTCGGCCGTGGCGACGTTATGGATCGCAACCAGGTGGTTGGCGACGAATTTCATCCGGCTGCCATTGCCATAAACGCCGAGATCGGCGCTTTGCTTGGAAAAGTCGGCAAACAGTTGCCCGCAGCGGGCGATCGCGGCGCTGTCGCCGCTGGCATAAACGATGAGATCGCGCATCCTGGCCTGTGCGCCGGTGCCGCTCAACGGGCAGTCGAGCGGGATATGGCCGGCCGCCCTTAGTATGGCCTCAAAACGAAGCTTGTCGGCGAGCGTCAGCGTCGAGAGCTCGATCACGATGCGCTGAGGCTGGTTGGAATCGGCGATCGCCTTGGCGACGCTTTCGACGGCCGCGGGCGTCGGCAGGCTCGTCATGATCACGGGGGTATTGCGGGCAACATGTGCCACGCTTTCGACGATGGCAACGCCTGCCTCCGCCAACTCGGCGCATTTGGCGGAATCGGTGTCGAAGCCGACCACATGCCATCCGCGTTCGATCAGGTTGCGCGCGATCGCGCCGCCCATGATGCCAAGCCCGACGATCCCAACCGTCTTGTCCATCAGAAATTCCCGTCGAAAAGTTTCGCGCCGGAAATAGCGCGACCGTGCTCTCAATAGCGATTGATCGATCGATAGACAATCGCCAACCCGCGCTCCCTGGCGAGGCTTTGAAGAAAATCAGGATTGTTATGCAGATATTGTGCAGTTGCGTTAATGCGCCGGAATTCGACATAGACGAATTCAGGATGGGTGATAGATGCGCGGGGCGCAGCACCGCGGCAACCCAGATTGTTCACCAGATGAAAAAATCCGCCGTCATCGTTACGCTCTGGCTTCTTGGTCTGGCATTCACGTTTGTTGCCTTCCAGATTCATGCGCCCTATCTGTTCTTTCTGAGCCGCACCAGTGCCGGGATCATGCTGGTTGCAAGCGTGGGCGTGCTGGCGTTTCTCATCCGGCAGAAGAGCTGGCGCGGGGCGAGCGGAAAACTCATGGTCCTGCTGTGGTGCCTGCCAGCGCTGTCGATGCTGTACGCGCAGACGGCGTTTTGGCTATCCAGGCACGGTGTCCGGACCACCGAGGCCGATGAGGCCCATGTCCTGGGTCAGCACTTCATCATTGGCTATTCCTCGTTTGCGGAAGCAGCATTGCTCGCCGAAAAGGGGGTGATCGCGGGTGTCTATATCACCGGGCACAACGTCGCGGGCCGGACCCTTGATGCGATCAAGGCTGAAATAGCCGGGCTTCAAGCAAGACGACGTGCCGCCGGCCTTCCGCCGCTGATTGTCGCCACCGATCAGGAAGGCGGCATCGTCTCGCATCTCGCGCCGCCATTGACCGCGCAGCCGGCGTTGGCGACGTTCGCGGATTTGCCGACTGAGCTTCGCAAAGAACGCGCCGAGAAGATGGGGCGTACGCAAGGCGAGGAATTGGCGTCGCTCGGCGTCACCGTGGATTTTTCGCCGGTGGTGGATTTGAAGCCGCCTGCCGGTCACAAGTTTGACTTCAACACACTCATCAACCAGCGCGCGATATCGGACGATCCGGATAAAGTCGCCGAGGTGGCGCTCGCTTATGTGCAAGGCCTCAACGCATCAGGCGTCCGGGCAACCCTGAAGCATTTCCCCGGATTGGGCCGGGTCGGAACCGACACTCACCACTTTGCCGCAAAGCTTGATGCCCCGGTCGCAGAGCTCGAAGCGACCGATTGGCGGCCGTTCCGCGAGGTGCTCACGGCGTCGAACGCTCTATTGATGGTGGGCCATGTCACACTGACGGCGGTCGATCCGGATCGTCCGGCATCGCATTCGAAGCGGGTCATCGATGGAATGATCCGGCAAAAATGGAACTATCAGGGCGTCGTCATCACCGATGATCTGGTGATGGGCGCCGTCTATACCCACCTTTGTACCGCGGTCGTCGAGTCGCTTAATGCAGGCGTCGACCTGTTGCTGGTTGCCTATGATGGTTCGCAGTTCTATCGCGCCTTTGACTGCGCGTCCGATGCGCTGAAGAGGCATGAGCTGGATATCGCGGCCTTGCACGACAGTGAGGGCCGTCTCACGCGGGCATTTTGGCAAGACGGGCCTGAAAAAGCCGCTCACGCCGCGGCCCCGGTCGCCAAAGCGGGCGATCACGCAGGGCCGTAGCGGCTTGCAAAATCGGCATCTCGGACCGCGGTTGTGTTTTTGCCGGATTTCGATTGACGTACAACGCAGGCCACGCCTTAATTAGTGATCGGGCGATAAACAATCGCCGAGCGGGTGTACAAGAAGAATCGGGCGTATAAGAACACCTTGGCACGAGCGGCGATCGGGAGGACCGCGACATGACAGCTACCGGTCTCAAAATGAATGCGCCCTCGGGCGCCGATTCGGATTCCCGCGACTATGCGGCGATGGTGGCGCGCGCGGCGGCTCTGGCTCCGCGGTTGCGCGAATCCGCGCAGCGATCGGAACAACTGCGCTGTCTTGCCAAGGAAACCGAACACGAATTGCACGAAAGCGGCCTGTTCCGGATCGTGCAGCCCAAGCGCGTCGGCGGCTCCGAACTCGATTATATCGCGCTGATCGATTGTGCGGACGCGATCGGGCAGGGCGATGCCTCCGTGGCCTGGACCTTCGCCAACCTCGCGAGCCACCACTGGATGCTCGCGATGTTCGACCGCCGCGCTCAGGACCTGGTCTGGGGCAAGAATCCCGACGCGCTGATTGCCTCGTCCTTTATCTTTCCGGCCGGCCGCGCCCGGAAGGTCGATGGCGGATATGTGCTGCGCGGCAGCTGGCCGTTCTCGTCCGGCGTGAATTGCTGTGAATGGAACATGCTGGCGAGCGTCGTGTCGTCCGAGGATGACGCCGACGGCATCGAGTATCGCGTCTTCCTTCTGCCCAAGAGCGACTATCGCATCAAGGACACCTGGGACGCGTCGGGGCTGCGCGGCACCGGATCGAACGACGTCGAGGTTACCGATGCGTTCGTGCCTGCAACGATGACGGTTGGGGTCCATGAATTGGCGGGCGGGCCGACGCCTGGAAGCGCCGTCAACCCGAACGCACTATACACGCTGCCGGTGTTCTCGCTGTTTCCCTACGTGCTGTCGGGCGTCGCGCTCGGCAACGCGCAAGCTTGTCTCGACGACTATGTCGATCTCGCGCGGCACCGCGCCTCCACCTATAACCGCGCCAAGCTCAGCGATCTCCAGACCACCCAGATCAAGATCGCGGAAGCCGCCTCCAAGATCGATGCGGCGCGCCTGATCATGCGCTCGACCTGTATCAAGGCGCTGGCAGATGCGAGGGCCGGGCATATTCCGGATATGGCCTCGAAAACAAAAATGCGGCGTGACGGAGCTTTCTCAGTCAACCTCTGTACGGAGGCCGTCTCGCTGTTATTCGCGGCGAGCGGCGCGCGTGGTCTTTACACGTCCGGCGCGTTGCAGCGGCAGTTCCGCGATGCGCATGCCATCAACTCCCACATCGCCTTCAACTTCGATGCGGCGGGCACCAATTACGGGCGGGTCGTGCTTGGCCTGCCTTCCGAAAACCTGACGCTGTGAGACGGGATGAACGACAAGCCAACGCATGTGCCGGAGCCGGAGACCGCCAATGAGCTTTCAAGCGGCAGTTCGGCGCTGGACCCGAGGGACTTCCGCAACGCGCTCGGCACCTTTGCCACCGGCGTCACCATCATCACGGCGGTGGCGGACGACGGCAAGCCTTACGGGCTGACCTGCAATTCCTTTGCCTCCGTCTCGCTCAATCCTCCGCTCGTGCTCTGGAGTCTGGGGATGTATTCGCAGGGCTTGCCGATCTTCCAGAATGCGAGCCACTTCGCGGTGAATGTGCTGGGCGTCTCGCAACAGGCGCTGGCTGCGACATTCGCGAAGTCCACGGTCGACAGGTTCGCCGGCGTGGACTGGTCACCTGGAATCGGCAATGCGCCCTTGCTCGCCGGTAGCGTCGCGCATTTTCAATGCCGCTCCGCCAATCGCTATTACGGCGGGGACCATGTGATCTTTCTGGGCGCCGTCGAGGCCTATACCTATAACAAGCAGGAACCGCTGTTGTTCGTCCGCGGCGGTTTCGGGCATTTCATCGGTGACGTTCCGGTGGCCGCCAAACCATGAGCAAGAAAGCCATATCAAAGCGCGCGCGGGTCAAGCAGCGGCGCCTGTCGCCGGATGACCGTCGCCAGGAATTCGTCGCCAAGGCCACCGAGTTCTTTGCGGAAGAGGGGTTTGGCGGCGGAACGCGCGCGCTGGCGCGCCGTCTGGGCGTGACGCAGCCGCTGCTCTATCGTTATTTCCCGAGCAAGGACGATCTGATCAAGGAAGTCTATCGCACCGTCTATCTCGAACCGCTGGGTGACGGATGGGAGAAACTGCTCGCCGATCGCGGGCGGCCGCTTCGTGAACGGTTGAAGGAATTCTACGACGCCTACACCAACGTGATCTTCAGCCGCAAATGGTTGCGCATCTATTTCTATTCGGGCCTGAAGGGGCTTGAGATCAACCGCTCCTATGTCGGGATCGTCAGGGACAAGATTCTCTCACGCATTATCCGCGAGTGCCGGCATGAGGTCGGATTATCAGCGCAGACCAGGCTGAATCCGGCCGAACTCGAAATGGCCTGGGTGTTTCACAGCGGCATCTTCTATTACGGCGTGCGCAAATTCATCTACGAGGCGCCGGTGCTCGAAAGCAAGGAGCGGATGATCAGCGACGCGGTCGATGCGTTTCTGGCCGGCTTCGCGCAGGTGTTTGGCGAGAGGGAGGCCGTTCGCCGGCCTCCGGTCAAGGCGCTGGTGTAGGGCCAGTTTTTGAATACCTGTTTGATCCATTAATGAACCATATTGGACTTTGTGGTCCATTAATAGACCGACATGGTTTGCGACCAGGCCGGGCTTTCCGAGGTGGACCGGAATTTCATGTGGCGGCGTCAATTCCTGAATCCCTATGCCTTCGTCGATGCGCCCGAGGCGATCGCGGGACTGGTGGATTAGCCGCTACTTCTTCATCCCCGCATTGACGCGCGGCAGAACCTTTTCCGCCATCAGGATCATCGACTGCCGGCCGAGTTCGCGGTCTTTCCAGTCCTTGCCGGCATAGAGCAACGTGCCGAATTGGCCGACCTCGTCCTGGAAGGCGAGCAACTGATCGGCGACGCTGTCAGGCGTGCCGTGGATGATGAGCTTGTCGCAGATCGACTCCAGCGTCACCTCGTCGTCGGGTTGATCGCGCCGGGTCTTGAACAATTCGATGCGGCCGTTCTTCTTCAGCTTGGTGAAGAGCGAACGGTAGTAATAGACGTAAGGCCCATCCGGATCGGTCGCGTAGGCCTTGGCCGTTGCCGCATCCTTGGCGACGAACACGCTTTTGGCGACCCGCCAGTTGGCGGGATCGGCCGGCCGGCCGCCGCGTTCGCAGCCCTCGACATATTTCGGCCAGTGGCTTTTCACCCAGGCCGGCATCAGGAAGTTCGCCGAGATCGGATCCCAGCCGCGGGCGGCGGCTTCCGTAACCCCCTTCGAGAACGGCGCTACGGCTGTGACCACGATCGGCGGATGCGGCCGTTGCAGGGGCTTGGCGATAAAGCCTTGGCCGACCTCGGGCATCAGCGTCCGCTCGACCGAAATGTTCCAGTATTTGCCCTTGAAGTTGTAGGGCGGATCGCTCGCCCAGATGTCGAGAACCTGGTTGATTGATTCCAGGAACATCTCGTTGCGGTTGGCGTCGAGGTTGCCGAACAACTCGGCGTCCGACAAAAGCCCGCCCGGGCTGATACCGAAGATCAGCCGCCCGTCCAGCATGTGATCGAGCATCGCAAGGCTCGCGGCGGTCGCCGCCGGGTGGGTATTCGGCATGTTGATGGTGCCGGTGCCGAGCTTGATCTGCTTGGTGGCCGCTGCAATCCAGGCCAGGAACGCGACGCAGGAGGTGATGTTTTCGGCGCGGTCGGTGACGTGCTCGCCGACATAGGCCTCCGTGAAGCCGAGTTCGTCGGCCAGGAGAAACGCCTCACGGTCTTGCCGGAGCGAAACCCGCCAATCCTTCTCCAGCGGGTGGATCGGCATGGTGAAGAAGCCCAATTTCATCGTTCGCTCTCTCCCTGGCGCGGCGGCTCGGAGGTCCGGGATATCATTGGTCGCAGCCCGTGGCTTTAACGTTCGAAGCAGCCCAGACGTTCGAACCGAAGCTGCGCTTTCCTGACGTTTGCCTGCATTACCCCCGATCCGGCCGCGAAGTCATCAGAAATTATCGTTCGATAAACGAACTTGACCTTTGGCGGACCGGCCCGTCTAATCCCAAAAAACCAACCCAAAGAAAATTCGTGGGGACGGAGGTCGCTTTCATGAAAGCCTCGGCTTTCGATTACGCCCGCGCCAGCAGCGTCGACAACGCGATCGAGCTTCTTGGCCAGTATGGCGACCGCGCGAAGGTGCTCTCCGGCGGCCAAAGCCTGATGCCCGCGATGAATTTGCGGTTGCTGGCGCCGGAGCTGATCCTCGATATCGGCGCGCTCGACGAGCTGCGTGGCATCACGGTGCAGGACGGCTTTCTCTCGATCGGGGCGCTGAGCCGCCATGTCGATCTGCAAAATTCGCCCAATATTGCTGACTGCGCGCCGCTCCTGAAAGAGGCGATCGCTCACGTCGCCCATCCCGCGATCCGCAACCGCGGCACGATCGGTGGCAGCCTCGCGCATGCCGATCCGGCGTCGGAATTGCCGGCTTGCGTGATCGCGCTGGATGCGACCATTGTCCTTCGGGGCCCAAAGGGCGAACGCCGGATTGCCGCCGAGGACTTCTTTCTGGGAATTTATGAGACCGCGCTTTCCGCGGAAGAGCTGCTGGTCGCGGTCGAAGTGCCGCTGCCGCTACCAAATGCCGCGCATTACTTCTGCGAATTCGCACGCCGCCATGGCGACTACGCCATTGTGGGCCTGGCTGCCCAGGCCGTGGTCGACGATCGGAAACTGATCGATCTTCGTCCTGTTTTCTTCGGCGTTGGCGATAAAGCCATGCACGTGAAGGTGCCGCCGCTACTCAACGTCGACGTCACGCGAGAGGCGCTGTCTGAAGCCTTGCAGGCATTGGACGAAGCGCTCGATCCGCCCGAAGATCAGCAGGCAAACGGTGTGATGCGGCTTCATTATGCCAAAGTGCTGCTGGCGCGGTGTGTCGCTGCGCTGTTGTCGCGTCCTGATCTGGCGAATTGGGAGACGGCATGACGGCGCCGCATTCCATTTCGCTTGAGGTCAATGGCGAGCGTGTCGAAGCTTATGTTCTGCCGCGGATCAATCTTGCGGATTTCTTGCGTGAGCACCTCAAGCTGACGGGCACGCATGTGGGGTGCGAGCATGGCGTGTGCGGCGCGTGCACGGTGCGCGTCAATGGCGAGATCGTCCGCTCCTGCCTGATGCTCGCGGTGCAAGTGAACGGAGCCTCGATTGAAACCATCGAAGGCTTGTCGGATTCCGGTGAGATATCGGACCTTCAGGCGGCGTTTCGCGAGCGCAACGCCTTGCAGTGCGGCTATTGTACGCCTGCGATGCTGATCACGGCGCAGGACCTGCTTCGGCAGGAAGCCGATCCCGGCAGGGAACAGATCCGCGAGCATCTCTCCGGCAATTACTGCCGCTGCACCGGCTATCAGGCGATCGTCGATGCGGTGGAGGCGACCGCGAAAGCGCGCAAAGATCGCGACAAGAGCCGCGCCCCATGAACGAGCAAGCCAAGCCGCAAACCTTGTCCGAACTGGACCGGCCGAATTCCTATATCGGAAAATCGGTGCCGCGCCCCAATCTCGACCGGCTGTTGCAGGGGCGCGGCCTCTATGTGAGCGACATGGAACTGCCGCGGATGGTGCACGTGGTCTTCGTCCGCTCGCCGCATGCCCATGCCAAGATTGTTTCGATCGACGCGCAAGCGGCTAAAAAGAAGCCGGGCGTTGTCGCTGTTATCACCGGCGAGGAACTGGCTGAAGTCATCACGCCGTGGGTCGGCGTGCTCTCGCATCTCAAGGGGTTGAAATCCGCGCCCCAGCGCGCCATCGCGATCGATCGGGTGTGCTGGCAGGGCGAGGCGGTCGCGGTCGTGATTGCGACGAGCCGCGCGGCGGCCGAAGACGCGGCCGAGTTCGTCGCGGTGGACTACGAAGAGCTTGAGGCGGTCACGGACATGCGCACCGCGCTCGATGCCACAACGCCAGTCATTCATGCGTCCCTTGGCGATAACCTTGCTTTCGAGCGCACGCTCGATGCCGGCGCGGTCGATGCGGCGTTTGCGGGTTCCGACGAAGTCGTCGAGGCCGAATTCGTGTTCGGACGGCACACCGGCGTGACGCTGGAGCCGCGCGCAGTGGTCGCGGACTGGAATGCCGCCGAGGCGCGGCTCACGATCTATCAGGGCACGCAGGCCCCGCATATGGTGCAGAACATCGCCGCTCTTCATCTCGGCCTTGAGGAGGCGCAGGTTCGCGTGATCTGCAAGGATGTCGGCGGCTCCTTCGGCATCAAGGTGCACATTTATGCCGACGAGATGGCAACCTACGCGCTGTCAAAAATGTTGCGGCGGCCGGTCAAGTTCGTCGCCGACCGGATCGAGAGTTTCAATACCGATATTCACGCCCGCGATCATCGCTGCAAGGGGCGCATCGGCGTCAACCGCGACGGCACCATCACCGCCTTCGAGATCGACGATCTCACCGGCATCGGTCCCTACTCGATGTATCCGCGCACCAGCGCGATCGAAGCCAATCAGGTCGTCAATCTCGTCGGCGGTCCTTACACGACCAAGAACTATCGCGCCCGCGCCCGCGTCGTGTTCCAGAATAAAAACGTGATGTGCCAATACCGCGCGGTCGGCCATCCCATCGCGTGTTCGGTCACCGAAGGGCTGGTCGATCTCGCCGCGGTGAAAATCGGCATGGACCCCGTGGATATCCGGCGGCGGAACCTCATTGCCGACGATGCTTATCCGTGCGGGTCGCCTTCGGGCTTGCGTTTTGAGCTGTTGTCGCATCACGCCTCGCTGAACAAGCTGCTCGCGATGATGAACTACGATGCGCTACGGGCCGAGCAGGCGGCGCTACGCGAGCAGAATATTCATCGTGGCATCGGCTTTGCGAGCTTCATCGAGGTCACCAACCCGAGCGCCGCGTTTTACGGGGTCGGTGGCGCCAAGATTTCCTCGCAGGACGGCGCCGCGGTTCGGCTCGATGCGCAAGGCGCGGTATTCGTCCAAACCAGCATCACCGAACAGGGGCAGGGCTCGGAATCGCTCACCGCGCAAATCGTCGGCAGCGTGCTCGGTGTTTCCATGGGGAAGGTGCGCGTCATTCTCGGAGACACCGATCAGACGCCCTATGGCGGCGGCACCTGGGCCTCGCGCGGCGCCGGCATCGGCGGTGAGGCGGCGTTCCAGGCCGCCAAGATCCTGAAACGAAATATTCTGGAGGTGGCTGCTGCGATCCTGCAATCCACGCCCGCCGAGCTCGACATCGCCAATGATGCGGTGGTGAACGCCACCGACCGGACGCCGCGGATCGAGTTACGAGAACTCGCTCGCATCGTCTATTTCCGCCCCGACACGTTGCCGCCGGGCATTCGGCCGGAGCTGATGGCGACGCGCCACTACGTGCCGCGCAATTACCCGTTTGCCTTCACCAACGGCATCCAGGCCTCATGGCTGGAGGTCGATACCGATACCGGCTTCGTGAAACTGCTGAAGCATTGGGTGGTGGAAGATTGCGGCACCATCATCAATCCGCAACTGGTCGACGAACAGGTGCGCGGCGGCGTGGTGCAGGGGCTTGGCGCCGCGTTGTTCGAGAAATGCATCTATGACGAACGCGGACAACTGACCAACGCCAATATGGCGGACTATCTGGTGCCGATGTCGGGCGAGATGCCGGACATCGATGTCGGTCATGTGGTGTCGCCGACCACTGAAAGCGAACTCGGCGCCAAGGGCGCGGGCGAGGCGGGAACGGCTGGTGCTGCGGCGTGCGTGGCGAATGCAGTGAACGATGCGCTTGCGCCCTTTGGCGCTGTGATCACGGAGATTCCGCTGACGCCGCAGCTCATCCTGACGGCGTTGAAGCGGATTTGAGCGTCATCGTCGAGCTCCGCTCCTGCATCCTCATCCTGAGGGCTTGCGAAGCAAGCGTCTCGAAGGATGAGGCCCCCATCGCTGGCCTCGCCCTTCGAGACGGCTGCTGCGCAGCCTCCTCAGGGTGAGGAGGTGGATCAGAGCTTGTCGACCGGCTTGAACGTGCCGTCCGGCTGGATCAGGGTCAGGAAAACCCCGGCGGTAGCGTCCTTCATCTTTTGTCCGACCGTGAGGCGATCTCCGCTGATGTCGAACTGTCCGACCTCGTTGATGACCCGCAGCATCTCAGCGCGCGTGGGATCGGCTCCCGCCATCTCGAGCGCGGCGGCCGCGAGCCGGCCGGAAAGATAGCCTTCCAGCGAAACAAAGTCCGGCAGCAGGTTCGGATCGAGGGCTTTTTCGGCCGCCTGATAGTCGGCGACGACCTTGACGGATGCATCCCATGGAAAAGGCACGACCTGCGAGACGATCACGCCCTCGCCTTCGGGGCCAAGCTCCTGGGAGAGCGCATCGGCGCCGACAAAGGAAATGTTGACAAAGACCGGATTGAAGCCGCTTTGGCGCGCGAGCTTGATGAATTCAGCGCAAGGGCCGTAGGTGCCGACCATCACCACCGCTTCCGGCTCTGTCCGCTTCAAGACGCGCACGGCCATGCCGACGGCCTTGGTGTTGCGTTCGTAGGTGGCCTCTGCCGCAAGCTCCATGCCGCGCTTTTCAAGCGCCGCCTTGACGCCGGCCAGGCCGTCGCGTCCGTAGGAGTCGTCCTGGTAGAAAATCGCGATGTGTTTGATGTGGCGATCTTCGGTCAGGTGCTTCACCCAGGCTTCGGCCTCGGCGCCGTAGCTGGCGCGAATATTGACGACGTTGTCCATGCCTTTTCCGCGAAGAAAGTCCGCTCCGGTGAAGGGACCGATAAACGGAACGTTCTGGCTTTTTGCGATCGGCTCGGTCACCAGCGATGTCGGCGTGCCGACGGCGCCGATCAACGCGAAAACGTTGTCCTCGTTAAGCAGCTTGACGGTCTGCAGGGCCGAGCGATCAGGATCGTAGCCGTCGTCACGGCTGATCAGTTCGAGTTTGCGGCCATGGACACCGCCTTTGGCGTTGACCTCGGCAAAGGCCGCCAGAATGCCCTGGCGCATCTTCACGCCCAGCGCCAAGGAGGGGCCCGACAGCGCGGCGGCCTGGCCGAACAGGATCCGGTCCGGCATCACGCCGGTCTCGCCGGCTTGAACGGGACCCGCCAGCAGGAGGAACAGCAGGCCGCCTAAAATCCTTGGTTGTAAAATATGCATAACGGTACTTTAAATAATGGGGCCGGATAGCGCGCCTGAATACTACCGGCTGGCGGTGAAGAGCTCGCTAATTTCGGTCGGGCGGGATGGGTCCAATCACGGAAATCCCGGTCTTTTGCAACCTTTGGGGCGCTTCCCCCGGTCCTGTTTTCCGTCGTTTATTGGCGGTGTGGCCGCCGATGTTGATCTTAAGGATCGTTAACTAAGGCATCCAAACCCACCGCTATCCATACTGATAGTTCAGGCTTTTTAATTAGCCTTCGTCTCATAAGAGACGACGATGGCGAGAGCTGTTGCGGGTGAGGCGAAGATGAGCGGTCGAGGGGCCGGCGAAAATCGCAGGGAAGACCTGGTCGAGCGGAGCAACGCGTCCGCATCGCGGTCCAGGCCCTACCGGCCTGCCTGGGTTGCGGCCTGCATCGGCCTTTTGCTCACCGTGGTCGCGACCTATGCCGTTGCCCGCTGGGAGCGCCGCGTTACCTGGACGGAATTCGAGGGTGTCGCTGCGACCCAGCTGATCGAGATGCAGAACGGCGTCAACGAATATCTCGGCAGGATGGTCACGCTGCGGACCCTGTTCGAATCCGCCAATGAGGAAGTGACGCGCAGCGAATTCGAGGTTTTCGGCAATCGGCTTTTCGAGGACCATCCGGGCGTTCTTCGCGTCAGCTGGTTGCCGAAGGTATATCGCAACGAGCGCGCGGAATTTGAAGTTGCCGCCATCAACGACGGAATTCCGGCCTTTCATTTCAAATCGCTGTCGAATGGAATCGTCGCCGTCGCGCCCGAGGATGAATTCTACTTCCCGATATTCTTCTCGACCGAGCCGAAGACGTCGTCGGTCTACGGGATGGATTATTCCACCGATCCGATCCGGTGGGCCACGCTCGAGCGCGCGCGTGACAGCGACGCGGTCGCCGTCGTACCCACCCGCCTGTTTCTGAGAGACAAGGGCACCGCCCATGGCATCCTGGTGGCCGTGCCGGTCTATGTGAAAGGAACCTCGCGCGCCACGGTTGCTGACCGGCGGCGAAACCTGAGCGGTTTCGTAGTCGGAATGTTCGACCTCGGCCCGCTCCTGAAATCAATCCGGGCCGCCAGCCCCGAATCCGCCGCGGTCGTCCTCACCGCTTTTCCGCCCGTCGTGGGCGGCAAGGAGCAGCCTCAGCCCGATTATTCCTCCATATCCTCGACGTCGCTGGCGATGCGCGTGCTCGCCAAAGGACAGCATTGGTCCGGCACGCTGAAGATCGGCGACGCGAGCTGGCAAGTGCATGGACTCCCTGCCGCCCGTGGATATCTGACGGCACGATACGACCGCGCTTTGACCGTGTTCACGGCGGGCTGCGCCATCACTATTTTCCTCTGCGTCTATCTCGGCATGGCCAGCCGCAACTCGCGCGAATTGGCGCTGGCGAACCGCCGCGTGCTCGAACTGGCGCAGACCGATATTCTGACCGGGCTGCCAAACCGGGCATTTTTTCTCGAGCAGTTGAAGCACGCAGGCTCGGATCAGCAGTATCCGCGCGGCGTGTTCTCGATCCTGATGCTCGATCTCGATCGCTTCAAGAATGTCAACGACTCGCTCGGCCACGCTGCCGGCGACGCGCTGCTGCGTCAGGTGGCCGTCCGGCTGCTGTCTGCGCTGCGCGAGGGCGATGTGCTGGCGCGGTTGGGCGGCGACGAATTCGCCATCATCCAGGCAGGCCGGCACGATCAGCGCGCCGGTTCGAGCGACCTGGCAAGCCGGCTTTCCAAGCTCATCGCCGAACCGTTCCAGCTGCCGGGGCATCAGGTCGAGATCGGAACCTCAATCGGCATTGCGATGGCGCCCGAGCACGGTGACGATCGCGAGCAGTTGCTGAAAAAGGCGGATCTGGCGCTCTACCGCTCCAAATCGGCGGGGCGCAACTGCTTTACGCTGTATGACGAGGTGATGTCGGCCGAACTGGAGGCGCGCAATACGCTGGAGGGCGACTTGCGGGATGCGATCGCGCGCTGCCTGTTCGAAGTCCATTATCAGCCGTATTTCGACGTTCAGACCGGCCGCAGGCGCGGCGCCGAAGCGCTCATCCGCTGGCGTCATCCGACGCGGGGGCTGATCCCGCCGGATCAGTTCATTCCGCTCGCGGAAGAAACCGGCCTCATCGTGCCGCTCGGCGAATGGATCATCCGGCAGGCCTGTGACGACGCGACGCTGTGGCCGGCGGACACCAGGGTTTCGATCAATCTTTCGCCGGTGCAATTCAAGCAGGCGGAGCTGTTTGACGTTATCCAGACCGCTTTGCGGAATTCGGGATTGCCGCCGGAGCGGCTGGAAATCGAGATCACCGAATCCGTGCTGCTGGAGCGCGCGGTTGAGAACCTCGCCTTCATGGAGCGGCTGAGCAGCATCGGCGTCTCACTGGCGCTTGACGATTTCGGCACCGGCTACTCGTCGCTGAGCTGCCTGACCACATTCCCCTTCAACAAGATCAAGATCGACAAGTCCTTCATGGGCAACCTGTCGGCGCATTACAAAAGTCTGGCGATCATATCTTCTGTTGTCACTCTGGCCCGCGGCCTCGATATGTCGGTGACCGCCGAAGGCGTGGAGACCGCCGAGCAACTCGACGGATTGAAGACCCTCGGCGTGAATTTCGCGCAGGGCTATTTGCTGGGCCGTCCGGTGACGGCCGCTGAGCTCGAAAAGCAGCCGCTGATTTTCCGCTCCCGCTGCGACGCCGCCTGATTCCGCGCTTCTGTTTTCGTCCGATAGCGCTTTGGCATGCCAGAACAAGCGGTAGCGGGATGGGGCGATGGTGCCAGTGGCGGGCGGATCTGTAGGCTGAAATCGCCCACTGCCTTGTCGACTGGAAAGATCATTCTTTTTTTGTCCACACTATTGCCGCGTCAGGGAATATAATCCTACCTCATTGGCGGTGACCTCTGGGGCTCCTTTGGCGTGATCGATCCTGTCTATGTGGCTTCCGGCTTCAGCGTCGGCTTGCTTGTCGGCTTGACGGGCGTTGGCGGCGGATCGCTGATGACGCCGCTTTTAATCCTGCTGTTTGGCATCCATCCGGCAACCGCTGTCGGGACTGATCTGTTGTATGCCGCAGCCACCAAGGCAGGCGGTGTCGTTGTCCATGGCTGGCAGCGGACGATCCATTGGCCGGCGGTGATCCGGCTTGCCTCCGGCAGCATCCCGGCCAGCGTCCTCACATTGTTGGTGCTCTGGAAACTCGACCTTTCGGCCGAGGCTGCGTGCAGCCTGGTCAATGTCGTGCTGAGTTTCGCGCTGATACTGACCGCAACCGCGCTGATCTTCCGCAAACTCGTGATCGACAGGCTGCGTGTGCGCATGGAACGGGTTGACGACGCGACGATCGCGCGCGCCACGGTGCTGGTCGGCGTGGTGCTTGGCGTACTGGTTTCGATTTCATCGGTCGGCGCCGGCGCCGTCGGGGTCACCACGTTGCTCCTGCTTTATCCGCAACTGCCGATGGCGCGCATCGTCGGTTCCGACATCGCGCATGCCGTGCCGCTCACGCTGGTGGCGGGTGTCGGACACTGGATCCTGGGCTCGACCGATTGGCAATTGTTGGGCGTGCTCCTGATCGGTTCGCTGCCGGGGATCGCGATCGGCAGCTATTTCGCGGTCCGTGTTCCCGAACCGGCGTTACGGCTGATGCTGGCGGCGATCCTGTTCGTGGTAGCGGGCAGGCTTGGGTTGGAACAGTGGAGCGCTTCCGCCCCTAACCTCGCCATTGCGACCGAGCGCGCGGGCGCGCTGCCTGCGCCGGTCGTGGTACCCATTGCGGTCGGCGCACGCCCGGCGAACTGATCCCCAACTGCGACTTCCAGTTGTCCGGGCCGGGCGGATTTGTTTGCCAAAGCTTGAAGTATAAAATATATCCGGAACCCGAAGTGGTCTTTGAAATCATTCGGGGAGATGGCGCATGGTGGAACTGCCGCATTCCCCGCATGCAGTCGTAACGGGTGCTGCGCGCGGCATCGGCCGGGAAATCGCCTCCCAACTGACGAAGGCGGGCGCGGTCGTCACCGCAATGGGCCGTCAAAGTGCCGCCCTTGAAGAGCTGGTTGCCGAAGGTTGCGCCCGTTTTTCCGCCGTTGCGGACGTTACCGATCAGGCCGCCGTAAGTGCTGCAATGCGAGAGGCAGCCAGGCGCCAGCCGATCGACATCCTGATCGCCAATGCCGGTGCGGCCGAATCCGCGGCCTTTGCCAAGTCGGACGCCGCGCTGTTCCAGCGCATGATGGACGTCAACTTCATGGGCGTGGTCCACAGCGTCCAGGCCGCGTTGCCGTCGATGCGCGAGCGCCCCCATGGCCGCATCATCGCAATCGCCTCGACCGCCGGCTTGAAAGGCTATGCTTACGTCAGCGCTTACGCGGCCGCCAAGCATGCGGTGATTGGGCTGGTGCGTTCGCTGGCGCTGGAGCTCGTGACCACGCGTGTCACCGTGAATGCGGTCTGTCCCGGATTCACCGACACCGATCTTGTGGCAGGCAGCATCGATACCATCATGAAAAAAACCGGCCGCGACCGCGCAGCCGCCATCGCCGAGTTGACCAGACACAATCCGCAAGGCCGCCTCGTCTCGCCCACGGAAGTCGCCGATACCGTGCTGTGGCTGTGCGGCGAGGGCGCGGGCGCGATCACCGGCCAGGCGATCGCGGTGGCCGGTGGGGAGATTTGAGTTCGAAGCCGTCATTCCGGGATGGTGCGTAAGCAGCAGACCCAGAATCTCGAGATTCTCTGATATGCAATTGCATATCATAGTTTGATGCTGCGCATCGCCCCGGAATGACGGAAGGGAAATAAGGAAAAGTTCATGAGCCAATCAGCCAATCCCGTCACGATACCGCTTGCGCAATATGCGCCGCGCCATTTTCTCCTGGGCGTGGAGGGAGGCGTCGCGACCGTGACGCTCAACCGTCCGGAGCGGAAAAATCCGCTGACGTTTGAAAGCTACCGCGAGCTGACCGATTTCTTTCGCGCGCTTGCGTTCGACGACGACGTGAAGACCGTGGTCGTGTCCGGAGCCGGCGGCAACTTTTCATCCGGCGGTGACGTGTTCGAGATTATCGGGCCGCTGGTGAAGATGGATACCAAGGGGCTCACCGCCTTTACCCGCATGACCGGCGATCTCGTCAAGGCAATGCGGGCCTGCCCGCAGCCGATCGTCTCGGCGGTGGAAGGCATTTGCGCCGGCGCCGGCGCCATCGTCGCGATGGCCTCTGACATGCGGCTCGCAGCAACCGGCGCCAAGGTCGCGTTCCTGTTCAACAAGGTTGGGCTAGCCGGCTGCGACATGGGCGCGTGCGCGATTCTGCCGCGCATCATTGGGCAAGCGCGCGCCTCGGAACTGCTGTACACCGGCCGCTTCATGAGTGCGGAGGAGGGCGAGCGCTGGGGCTTCTTCAGCCGTGTCGTCGCGCCCGCTGACGTGTTGCCGCAGGCGCAGACCCTAGCGGGTGAAATTGCCGCTGGGCCGACCTTTGCCAACACCATGACCAAGCGCATGCTGGCGATGGAATGGGCGATGTCGGTGGAAGAAGCCATCGAGGCCGAGGCCATCGCGCAGGCTTTGTGCATGACGACGGAGGATTTCACCCGCGCCTTTGAGGCGTTTGCGGCGAAGCAAAAACCGGTATTCAAGGGGAATTGAGCGGCAGGCGTCCGCGGCCAGGTTATTGATGGCGACATGCGCTATCGGCGCCGTCATGCCCCGCGCATGCGGGGCATCCAGCATTCCAGAGAACTCTCCGTGAGCGCTGCCGCTGCGGCGACTGGATCGCCCGGTCAAGCCGGGCGATGACACCGGGCTCCGATTTGCTAAGGTGAAACCGGCCGACAGACAAGCTGCTTGCCGGCCAATTGCTTTAGGTTTAAAATAATTCGTAGCTCTCGAAAAAGGCGGATGAGGCTCCCATGAAGGTCGCGATCATCGGCGGTGGACCGGCTGGTCTCTACTCGGCGATCCTGCTCAAAAAGCAGCGGCCGGAGGCCGACATCACGGTCTATGAGCGCAACCGCGCCGACGACACCTTTGGCTTCGGCGTGGTGTTTTCGGATGCAACGCTCGACAATTTCGAGAAGTACGATCCCCCGAGCTATCGCCGGATCACCCAGGAGTTCGCTTATTGGGACGATATCGCCGTGCACTTCCGCGGCACGGTGCACCGCGTCGGCGGCAACGGCTTTTGCGGCTGTTCGCGCCGCCAGTTGCTGCTGATCCTGCAGGAGCGCGCGCGTGAACTCGGCGTTCGGCTGAATTTCGAGACCGAGATTGCGGACGAGGCTCGTTTTGCCGATGCCGACCTCGTGGTGCTCGCCGACGGCATCAACAGCCGGTTCCGAGAAAAACACGCCGCCCATTTCGAGCCTGAAGTGGATCTGCGCTCCAATGTCTTCGCCTGGATGGGTTCGACCCGGCCGCTGGATGCTTTCACTTTCATCTTCCAGGAGACGGAGTGGGGCCCGTTCATTGCGCATGCCTATCAATATGAGACCGGGCGATCGACCTGGATCTTCGAGACCGATCCCGAGACCTTCAAGCGCGCCGGCCTCACAGGCTTGAACGAGAAGCAATCCGCCGATCGGATGTCGGAGATCTTCGGCTGGTTCCTCGAGGGCCACCCACTGCTGACCAATCGCTCGATGTGGCGGAATTTCCCGATGATCCGCAGCCAGCGCTGGGTCAAGGACAACATGGTGCTGCTCGGCGACGCCAAGGCGACCGCGCATTTTTCGATCGGTTCCGGCACCAAGCTCGCGATGGAAGATGCGATCGCGCTTGCGGATGCCATGCAGAGCGCGCCGACGGTTCAGGCCGCGCTCGCGACTTACGAGCACGGCCGCCGCGAGGAAGTCGAGAAGACCCAGCATGCTGCCGACGTGTCGCTGGTCTGGTTCGAGCACGTCGATCGCTTCTGGGACTTCGATCCCGTGCAATTTGCGTTCGGTGTGATGACGCGGGCCAAAGCGATCACCTACGACAATCTGACGCTGCGCGCGCCGGAGTTTGTCAGCGAGGTGGATAAGGCTTTCGCGCGCCATGTCCGCGATCAGGGTTTTGACGCCGATGTCGACAAACCCTTGGCGCCGATGTTCCAGCCGTTGCGGCTGCGCGAGATGACCGTGGCGAACCGCGCCGTGGTCTCGCCGATGTGCATGTATTCGGCCGAGGAAGGCGTGCCGAACGATTTTCATCTGGTGCATTACGGCTCTCGCGCGCTTGGCGGCGCTGGTCTCATTTTCACCGAGATGACGTGCGTGGGGCGTGACGCGCGGATCACGCCCGGCTGTACAGGCTTGTGGAACGACGCGCAGGAAAAGGCATGGCGGCGCATCGTCGATTTCATCCATGTGAATTCCGCGGCAAAGATCTGCCTCCAGCTCGGCCATGCCGGCCGCAAGGGCGCGACCAAATTGATGTGGGACGGCATCGACCGCCCGCTCGAACAGGGCGGCTGGGACGTGATCTCGGCCTCGCCCGCTCCGTATTTTCCCGATAGCCAGGTCCCGCGCGAGATGGATCGCGCCGCGATGGACAAGGTAAAGGCCGAGTTCGTAGCCTCCGCCGAGCGCGGCGAAGCGTGTGGCTTCGACATGCTGGAACTGCATTGCGCCCACGGCTATCTGCTCGCAAGCTTCATTTCGCCGCTGACCAATCAGCGCACCGATAACTACGGCGGTTCGCTTGAGAATCGCCTGCGCTATCCGCTCGAAATATTCGAGTCGCTACGGTCGGTGTGGCCTTCGCACAAGCCGATGTCGGTGCGCATTTCCGCAACCGACTGGGCGGAGGGCGGCATCACTGGCGATGACGCGGTGGCGATCGCACGCGCCTTTGCCGAAAGAGGCGTCGATCTCGTCGATGTCTCCACCGGGCAGACCGTGCGCGATGCGCAGCCGATCTATGGCCGCATGTTCCAGACGCCGTTCTCCGATCAGGTCCGCAACGAGGCCCGCGTCGCGACCATGTGCGTCGGTAATATCACCACGGCCGATCAGGTTAACACCATCCTGGCCGCCGGCCGGGCCGATCTGGTGGCGCTCGGCCGTCCGCACCTCGTTGACCCCGGGTTCACCATGAGGGCGGCGGCCTGGTACGGCGCCAGCGACATCTTCAGCCCGCCGCAATATCTGCCCGGGAAGGAGCAGATTTTCCGCAATAGCATCAGGGACCGGCAGGACTTCGAAGACCTTAAAATTAAGGCTAAGCCGAAGACCCGCGCCGAGCTGAAGGCGGAAGCCACAAAGCCGCTTGCGGCCGAATAGGCCGGATGGCACGCTAGATCAGTTCCCTTTCCCTCAAGGCGGGGAGAGGGTGAAGTTCAGTGAGTATGTGGAGTAAGCGATGAAGGCGATTATCGTCGGCGGCGGCATCGGCGGCCTGACCACAGCCTTGATGTTGCGCGCGCGCGGTATCGGCTGCGAGCTGTTCGAACAGGCCGACACCATCCGCGAACTCGGCGTCGGCATCAACACACTGCCGCATGCGATCCGCGAACTCGCCGGCCTCGGTTTGTTGCAAAAGCTCGACGACGTCGCGATCCGCACCGACGTGCTTTATTACCTCAACCGCCATGGCCAGGAAGTCTGGCGCGACGTTCGCGGCATCGATGCCGGCCACGATGTGCCGCAATTCTCGATCCACCGCGGCCGGCTGCAAAACGTCATCCTTCAAGCGGTCGAGGAGCGGCTCGGCAAGGAAGCCATTCACACCGGTTGCAAGCTCGGGGCCTTCACCCAGGACGAGGGCGGGGTGACCGCGCATTTCTTCGATCGCTCGGGCCACCATATCAAGACGGTGCGCGGCGATATCCTGATCGGCGCCGACGGTATTCATTCGCGGGTGCGCGAGACGTTATTCCCGAACGAGGGGCCGCCGTGCTGGAACGGCCTGATGCTGTGGCGCGGCGCGCGCGACTGGCCGATGTTCTTGACCGGCCGCTCGATGATCGTGGCCGGCGGCCTCAACGCCAAGGTCGTGGTCTATCCGATCGCCGAAGGCTCGAGCCCGTCGAACCGGCTCACCAACTGGGCGGTGCTGGTGAAGATCGGCGACAGCAATTCCACTCCGCCACGCCGCGAAGACTGGTCGCGTCCGGGCCGCCGCGAGGAATTGATGCCGCATGTCGCGCGGTTCTCCGTGCCGCATGTCGATGTCGCCGGGCTTATTTCGGCGACGCCTGAATTCTACGAGTATCCGACCTGCGACCGCGATCCCTTGCCGTACTGGTCTGATGGGCGCGTCACGTTGCTCGGCGATGCCGCGCATCCGATGTATCCGGTGGGTTCGAACGGAGCGTCGCAAGCTATTCTCGATGCGCGGTGTCTGGCGGATCTATTGGCGCGTTCCGAACACCCGCGTCAGGCGATAAGGGAATATGAGCAGAAGCGCCTGCCGATGACGGCGGAAATCGTCCGTTCCAACCGCCGCGGCGGGCCGGAAGGCGTGATCGATGCGGTCGAGCAGCTCGCGCCCGATGGATTTACGGATATCGACAAGGTGCTCAGCTTCGCCCAGCGCGAAGCCATCGTGCGCGGCTACGCCAGCAAGGCCGGCTTTGCCGCCGTGCCGGGATTGGCAGCGGTGAGGGGGTAAATAATCCGCTTTCTCTGAAGGATTGTCGTTCCGGGGCGCTGCTTAGCAGCGAACCCGGAACCTCGAGATTCCGGGTCTGGTGCTGACGCACCATCCCGGAATGACGTCAGAGCCTCACGCGCCGGGAGGCGGGGGCAGGAAGTGAATGTTGTGTTCGGCGGCGAGCGCCACCACCGTTTCAGGATTCTGTTCCTTCAGATTGTGAATGCCCCAGAACAGGTCATAGAGCTTCTGCGTCGGTGAGACCCAGAACAGAACTTTCACGACCTGATCGGACTTGTTGAAGATGCCGTGCGGAATGCCCATGCCGAGCCGGACCAGATCGCCCGGCGTGGCCTGTGCGTCGGCGCCGGCGAGCATGAAGTCGAGCTTGCCTTCCAGCAGATAGAGATACTCGTCCTGGTCGGGATGGATGTGCGGCGGCACGAAGGTGCCCGGCGGAAACGTCGCATGCCACGAGAAGGAGTGGTCGGTGCGGCTCTTCGGAACATAGGTCTGGCCGAGAATATTCCAGGAGATGCCCTGGATGCCTTCATTGGCACGGGTGATGCCGGTGATCTCGCTCGTCATGTTGAAATTCACTCCCTCTCGTTTACGCTCTACTCAGCTTTGCCCGGCACGCATTCCTTGGCGTAACGGTCGGCGTCGTTCTCAAGCACCTTCTGCACGATCTGGGTCTCGAATTTGCCGTCGGCGCGCTTGGCCACCTTGGTCAGGTAAAAGTCCTGGATCGGATAGCCGTTGATGTTGAATTTGAAATTACCGCGCAGCGAGGTGAAATCGGCTTTCTTGAGAGCAGCCGCGACCGCCTCCTTGTTGGCGAGATCGCCCTTGACCGCCTTCACCGCGCTGTCGATCAGGAGCGCGGCGTCATAGCCCTGCATCGCATAGGTGGCGGGCACGCTGTTATAGGCCGCTTCATAACCGGCGACGAATTTCTTGCTCTGGGGATTGTTCAGGTCGGGCGCCCAGTCCGCGCCGCCGAACATGCCGACCGCTGCATCCTGCTGCGCCGGCAGCGTGGATTCATCGACCGTGAAAGCCGACAGCACCGGAATCTGGTCCGCCAAACCCGCCTGCTTGTATTGCTTCACCAGGCTCACGCCCATGCCGCCCGGCATGAAGGTGAAGACGGCGTCGGGCTTCTGCGAGGCGATCTTGGAGAGTTCGACCTGGAAATCGAGCGTGCCGAGCGGTACGTAGCTTTCCTCGGTGATTTCGCCTTTGTAGTCGAGCTTGAAGCCGGCCGCCGAATCCTTGCCGGCCTGATAGTTCGGTTCCAGCACATAGACGCGCTTGTAGCCGCGATCCTGCGCGACCTTGCCGAGGACCTCATGCGGCTGATCGTTTTGGTAGGAGGTGACATAGAAGAATGGGCTGCAATTCTTGCCCGCATAGATCGAGGGACCGGCATTCGGACTGATCAGGAAGGTCTTGTTATCGGTGACCGGCCTGTGGATCGCCTGAAGGATGTTGGAGAAGATCGGGCCGACGACAAAATCGACCTTGTCGCGTTCGAGCAGACCCTTGACCTTGGAAACCGCGGCGTCGGGTTTCAGTTCGTCATCGACGACCACAACCTCGACGTCACGCCCGCCCATCTTGCCGCCGAGGTCCTTGACCGCGAGCGCAAAGCCGTCGCGGACCTGTGTCCCCAGCGCGGCCGCTGGACCTGACAGGGTCACGATCACGCCGACCTTCAGTTTTTCCTGCGCGGCGGCCGGACTGGCGAGCACTCCGGTTACGGCCACAGCGGCGGCCCATTTCAACTGTTGACGCATGACCCTCTCTCCCTTGATGGCCCGCATATCGGACCCCACCCCTTTAATAAGTGCCGGCAGCTTATGCTGATGATGGCAGGGGCGGCAAGCGACGACCGCTTGCCCGGCCATTGGCGACCAAACCATGACGTTAACATGCAAAGGCCGCGCCAATTGTTTGAAACTTAAAGAAATTTGCCAAACCTTCCGAACCCCCACCGCGGTCAAGCGTTTTGACTTGAAGAGGCTCTTCAATTACTCGAAGGTTAAAATACCTGGTAGCAGCGGGCGCCGGGCAAGCATGGTTGCAACATGATCCTTGATTCCGAGACCAAGGCCGTTGAGCTTCCCGGCGATCACGGCAGCGAGCTTCGGCTGTGGCTGCGGCTTTTGACCTGCACGACCCTGATCGAGGGCGAAGTCCGCAGCCGCCTGCGTGAGCGCTTCGACGTTACCCTGCCGCGGTTCGACCTGATGGCCCAGCTCGACAAGGCGCCGGAGGGGATGACGCTGTCGGATGTCTCCAAACGGATGATGGTCTCTAACGGCAATGTGACGGGTCTCGTCGAACGGCTGGTCGAATCCGGACATCTCGACCGGCGGACTTCGGTGAATGACCGGCGTGTGCAGGTGATCCGGTTGACCAAGGCTGGCCGGGCCGAATTCCGCAAGATGGCGGCCGAGCATGAAAACTGGATCGCCGATATCTTTGCCGGTCTTTCGCCGAAAGACCTGCGTGAATTGATGCGGCTGCTCGCCAAGGCCAAGGCATCCGCGCATAAATCCGCGCAGAGCAGAGGCTGAGGGATAGCTGTGAGCGGCGGCATCGACTACGAAGTCGAATACAACAACCGGGCCCGCGTCCCGGAAAACCCGGCACTGATGGCGGGCTGGGCGAGGGACGCAGCCGCCTATCGTGAGCAACACGCGCCGCGCCGGATCGTCTATGGGGCGGGTCCGCGCCATGTGATCGATCTCTTCACAAGCGAGGGTCAAGACCACAGCAACGTGCCGCTCGTTGTTTTCATTCATGGCGGCTATTGGCAGGCGCTGGACGGATCGTGGTTCAGCCATATGGCGCGTGGGCTGAACGCGCATGGAATTGGCGTCGCCGTTCCAACTTACGATCTCTGCCCGCAGGTTTCGGTCGCCGGGATCATCGAACAAATGCGTCAGGCGACGCGCGAACTGGCGAAGCTTTCGGGGCGGCTTGTCGTCAGCGGCCATTCCGCCGGCGGGCATCTGGCCACCTGCATGCTGGCGACCGACTGGAAGGCCTGTAATCCGTCCCTGCCGCCGGATCTCGTGAGCGCGGCTTATGCGATCTCCGGACTATTTGAGCTCGAGCCGCTGGTTCCGACCTCCATCAACAAGGCGTTGGGTCTCGACCCTGCCACTGCCCACGCTGCAAGTCCGCTGTTCTGGAAGCCGCCCAGCCACGGCAGCGTGGATGCGGTCGTTGGCGAGGCAGAAAGCGCGGAATATCACCGGCAAAGCCGGACCATCGTTGAAATTTGGGGCAAGGCCGGCCTTGAGACGAAGTACGGTACTGTGCCTGCGGCCAATCATTTTACGGCGATTGCGCCGCTTTCCGACCCTGCTTCGTCAATGACCTTGCGGCTGAAAGAATTGGCGGGGCGCTAGGATTCGATGCCGCCATCCTTCGAGACGCGCGCATTATTTGCACCATTCGCGACGGCCTCGCTGCCGCTCGGCCTGCTCGGGTGCGCGCGCTCCCCAGGATTAGGTTAGGGATGGGACGCCTGATCCTCATGGTGAGGAGCGCGGCAGCGCGTCTCGAACCATGTGGCCACGCCGGACGGATTTGCCTACTTGCGCCGAATTACTTTAAGTATAAAATGATTTCGTAGCCGTCATTCCGAGATCGGGAGACGAAGGAAATGTCAGGTCAATTTTCCTCTCCGCTTGGCCCTTCGTGCCACGTCGATGATTTTTCGCGGCGAAACCTGCCGCCGATTGAGAAGTGGCCGCATCTCGCGCTCGATCGGCCGGAATTTCAATATCCGGAATATCTCAACGCCGCGGTCGAACTGACCGACCGGATTGTCGAGAAGGGTCTGGGCGACCAGACCGCGCTGATCGGTAATGGCCGCCAGCGCACGTACAAGGAACTCTCCGACTGGTCGAACCGTTTGGCGCATGCGCTGGTGGAGAATTACGGCGTCAAGCCGGGCAATCGCGTGCTGATCCGCTCGGGTAACAATCCGGCGCTGGTCGCCGCCTGGCTCGCCGCGACCAAAGCGGGTGCGGTGGTGGTCAACACCATGCCGTTGTTGCGCGCCGGCGAGTTGAGCGCGATCGTCGACAAGGCCGAGATCGCGCTGGCGCTGACTGACAGCCGCATCGCCGACGAACTGGTCGCCTGCGCCAAGACCAGCCGCTTCCTCAAGCAGGTCGTCAATTTCGACGGCACATCCAACCACGATGCCGAGCTTGATCGGGTGGCGCTGAGCAAGCCGGTCCGTTTTGAGGCGGTCAAGACCGGCCGCGACGATGTCGCGCTGTTGGGATTCACCTCCGGCACGACCGGCGAGCCAAAGGCCACAATGCACTTCCATCGCGATCTCCTGATGATCGCCGATGGTTATGCCCGTGAAGTTTTGGGTGTGACCCCGGACGACGTCTTCGTCGGCTCCCCGCCGCTCGCTTTCACCTTCGGGCTCGGAGGGCTCGCGATTTTTCCGCTGCGGTTTGGCGCGACCGCAACGCTGCTTGAAAACGCCGCCCCTCCCGAGATGATCAGGATCATCGAGACCTACAAGGCGACGATCTGCTTCACCTCGCCGACGGCCTACCGCGCGATGATGACCGCGATGGATCAAGGGGCAGACTTGTCCTCGTTGCGTCTGGCGGTCTCCGCCGGTGAAACGCTGCCCGCGCCGGTGTTCGACGCCTGGACCAAGAAAACCGGCAAGACCATTCTCGACGGCATCGGCTCGACGGAAATGCTGCATATCTTCATCAGCAATCGCGTTGGCACTGCTGCCGCGGGTTCAACGGGAATTCCGGTTTCCGGCTATGAGGCGAAGATCGTCGATGAGAACATGAACGAATTGCCGGCGGGCGCGGTCGGCAAACTCGCGGTGCGCGGGCCGACCGGCTGCCGTTATCTCGCCGACTTCCGACAAACCAACTATGTGCGTGACGGCTGGAACCTCACCGGCGATTCTTTCACCCGCGACGAGCAGGGACGTTTCTCGTTCGTGGCGCGCTCGGACGACATGATCATTTCTTCCGGTTACAATATCGCGGGCCCCGAGGTCGAGGCCGCGCTGTTGAGCCATCCGTCGGTTGCCGAATGCGGCGTGGTCGGCGCGCCCGATGAAGCGCGCGGCATGATCGTCAAGGCCTATGTGGTGTTGACAGCGAGCGTCGCGGCCAGCGAAGCGCTCACGTCGGAATTGCAGGATCACGTCAAGCAGGCGATCGCGCCGTACAAGTACCCCCGCGCGATCGAATATGTCGCGCAATTGCCGAAGACCGAAACTGGCAAGCTCAAGCGCTTTGCCTTGCGGCAGATCGCACAAGGCAAGAGCGCCACGCCCGGCGTGGCGGCTGAATGAAGCAGGAGCAGTCCGTGAACCCTTCGAAAGGCCAGGCTTCCGTCGTCCACTCTCCAAGTGAGACGTCTGCGGAGGTGCGAATTTTGCAACCGAGCGGCTGGCCCGCGCCGAAAGGTTACGCCAATGGCATGACCGCCGAGGGCCGTCTGGTCGTGACCGGCGGCGTAATCGGCTGGGACATTCACGGCCATTTGCCGGCGGATTTCACCGCCCAGGTGCGCCAGACCTTGCGCAACATCGCGGCCATTCTGGAGGCGGGCGACGCGCGGCCGGAGCATCTGGTCCGCCTGACCTGGTATGTCGTCGACATGGACGAATATCTGGCGAACCTGAAAGCGCTCGGGCAGATCTATCGCGAGGTTTTTGGCGCGCATTATCCGGCGATGGCGCTGGTGCAGGTCGTGCGGCTGGTTGAAAAAGCGGCCAGGGTCGAAATCGAGGCGACGGCCGTTGTGCCGGGCTAGTGGAGTGGATTTGATATTCGCTCCCCGCAACCGCGCATTCGTGATGCGAATGTCAAATCCAAAACTCCACTAGAGACCTATATTTGCTGGTGGCCCTTTGATTCCAACATTCGCAAAAGTGTCTGCTGAAAAGGGATGCGATTGTTAGAATCTGACCACTAGCCCCTTGAAGAATGGTAACACTTGTGTTACCATCCGGCGGATGCCCGAAATTCGCTATTACGTGGCTGCCGATGGCCGAGAACCTTTCGCCAGATGGTTCGCAGATTTGGAAGCCGTTGCGCGAGCCAAAGTTACACGCGCGGTTGTCCGCCTGGAGCAGGGAAATTTTTCCAGCGTGAAGTCGGTCGGCGAGGGCGTGTTTGAGTATCGCATCGACTTCGGGCCAGGCTACCGGGTTTATTTCGGACAGGACGGCCAAACGTTGGTGATCTTGCTGACGGGCGGCAGCAAGAAGCGCCAGCAGCGTGACATCGGCGAGGCGCATGCCTATTGGCAGGACTACAAGCAAGCCAAACGACGCTGAACGGAGAAGAGGATGGCAAAGACAAAAAGCTTCAGGGATTTGGTCGAACGCCAGGTAAAGGACGACCGGAAATTCGCCGAGGCCCTTCTGCGCGAAGGCATTGACGCAATGCTGAGCGGCGATCTCGATACCGGCAAGACAATCATGCGCGACTATATCAAGGCGACGGTCGGGTTCGAAAAGCTAGGCGAAGCAACTGACACGCCGCCGAAGAGTCTCATCCGCATGTTCGGGCCGCGGGGTAACCCGCAGGCTAGAAATCTATTCAGCGTCATTGGCTATCTGCAAAAGCAGGCAGGCGTGGAGCTTCACGTTTCCGGATAGCTAATCTAGCTAACACCTGAGGCTTAAAGTCCAAGGTCTGAACGCAAACATGGCCGATTCAACCAGTGAGACCATTCAGCAGAAAGCCTATCGGCTTTTGAAGGCAATCAAGGCGCGGACCGAAAATTCAAATCAGCCGGTGTTCGTCGTCGAACTGGGGCCGGAGCTGGGCATGAACGAAAGGCGGGGTGAGAAAGTGAAACAACTATCCGCTTGAAATCCTCAGCGGCTCAATTCCGGCAAGCTCTTTATAGGCACTGACGGCTTTTCGCAGCAGGCGCTTCTTTTGTTTAGTGTCGAGCAACAGATCGCTCTCGTCCACCTTATTTTCGCCAAGGGCTGCCGCGAGCGCGTGGCGTCGCGCATCGTCATTCAGTTGGCCCAGCGACTTCTGGGCCTTGCGCAACAATTTCAGCGTCGCCTCTCGCGCCGGTGTTTCGCTGATCGGGGCTAATTTCTCCGCTGCCTCGATGGCATAGCTGAGACGCTTGTTGGCAAGCCGCACGCGATGGCGTTTCTTCGCACCGACCTCCGTGAGCGTGCGGCTTTTCTTCAAAAGCTTTTTCCGCCACTCCTGCAATTTTCCCGCGCAGTATTCGTCCGCCGGTTGCGCGCGCCGCTCGGCTGCGTTCTTCGTTCGCTTCCGCGACCAGTCGCCGTGCTCGATCCAGGCGGCGAGATCCGCCATCAGCCGCCGATACCGCGGAGAGCCGAGGGCGCGGGTCAAATGCCCTTGGCAGGCGATCCGCTCCCGCTTCCAGGACCGTCCGGTTACCCCTGCTTGATGTCTGACTTTGGCCAGATGTTCGAGCGCGACATCGAGATCGCGGACGATGCCGAGATGGGCGTTCAGCCATTTCAATTCCACGGCGAGCCGCATTTGTTCGTCGCCGTCAACGATGGGCGAGAATAAGGCAATCGTGGTCTTGAGCCGCGTCATGGCGACACGCATGGCGTGCAGGGCTTTGGCCTCGCCCGCAGATGTCCCCTTATGCTGCGCCATCAACTGGTTGAGGTAGTGGGTGGCGGCGGTCCGGAACGCTGTCTCGCACGTCATCGAGCCCCGGAGCGGCGGGACCTGCTTTATCGAAGTTTTAACTTTAACTGTGACGGTGGTGTCCATCGGAACAAGGTGCCCCGTGGGGGCTTCGTTGACAACGGGGCTTGTTCCCCGGCGATCTTTGCGGCACTACTGAGAAAACTCCCTGAATCCTCACCTGGGACAGGTTTTTCAAGCGACACCCGGCTGTCACAATCGTTGCCCCGGCCGGACCATCGAATGGTCATTTGGCGGGGTTTTGCGCCGGCTTTCGCATCCGGAGAAATTGTTGGCCGTGCCACAGGACAAGACCATCGAACCCCGTCAGGCGGCAAGCAGCAAACTCGCGGTGCTGCGCAAGCACCCGATTTTCTGCGACCTCGACGCGGAAGCGTTCGAGCAGCTTGGCCGCTACGCCAAACACGCCACCCTCAAGCGCGGCGCGACGATCTATTCCAAAGGAGATCCCGGCAGCAGCCTGTACGTGGTCATATCGGGTACCGCGAAGATGAGTATCTCTTCACCCGATGGCCGCAGCGCGATCTTGAATCTGATTGGGCCTGGCGAGATCTTCGGCGAAATCGCTCTGCTCGACGGGCGAGAGCGGACTGCCGACGCGACCGCGAACACCAATTGTGAAGTCTTCATCATCGACCGCCGCGAATTCATTCCCTTTGTGCGAAGCCAGCCGGCGCTCGCGATGAAATTCATTGAATTGCTGTGCACGCGGTTGCGCTGGACCTCTGACCAGGTCGAGCAGATCATCTTGCAGGATCTGCCGGGCCGCCTCGCCAGTGCGCTGATCCGCCTCACGGAACGCCACAAGGTGGCCCAGGGTGGCCGCACCATCGCGGTCACCCAGCAGGAGATCAGCGAGATGGTCGGGATGTCCCGCGAGAGCATCAACAAGCAGTTGCGCGCCTGGGCCACCCGCAACTGGGTTCGCCTCGAACACGGGGCGATCGTGGTGCTGGATATCGAGCCGTTGCAGGAAATCGCAGGATCGGAAGACGGCGATTGATTTCGCGGCTGTGAAGCAGCTCACATGCATTTGATGAGCGCCGGGGTAGGGTGGCGTGGGGGATATCCTCAATGTGGAGGCGTCCATGCATGCTCCGTACGACAGGTCGCGTAAAGGCAGCACTCGCACCGAACCGAAAAGCGGCGCTGGATTTCTCATCCTGCCGGTACTCATGGCGATTGCGCTGATCACCCTGGCAATCGTTCACCCGAAGGCTTCGGTCTGGATATCGCAGGCGGTCCAGGCGGAATTCGGCGGCGATGGTATCGCCCTGGACATGCCCGTGGAGACCGCGCAGCCGGGCATGACCGCACCGGTGCGGACGGTCAACGCCCGTTGAGGCGAGTTGTATGCGCCGAGTATCAGAATTTCAAAGATAACCTTCGCCAGCCTCGGCCGCGAAACGGCCGGGATCGCCTTCCCACACGATCCGCGCATGTTCGAGCACATAGACGCGGTCGGCATGCGGAAGCGCAAACGTCACGTTTTGCTCGCCGAGCAGCACGGTAATCGGCGTGGTCTGGCGCAGCCGCTCCAGCGCCTTGGACAATTGCTCGAGGATGACCGGTGCGAGGCCTAATGTCGGCTCATCGAGAATCAGGATTTTCGGCTGCATCATCAGCGCCCGGCCGATCGCCAGCATTTGCTGCTCGCCGCCTGACAGCGTCTGCGCCATCTGGCCCTGACGCTCTCTGAGGATCGGGAACAGCTCGAACAGCCAGGCGAGCTGCTTCTCGCGAACTTCGTCGGTCAAATGCTGGCCGCCAAGATCGAGATTTTCCCGCACGCTCATCTCGCCGAACAATTCGCGCGACTCCGGGCATTGGACGACGCCGCTGCGCGCGATCTTCGCAGGTGATGTGCCGCGCAGCTTCTGGCCGTCACGAACGATCTGGCCGCTATAGGGCAAAAAGCCCGAGATGGTGTTGAACAGCGTGGTCTTGCCGGCGCCGTTCAGCCCGACCACCGAGACGAACTCGCCCTGGTGCACATGGATCGACACGTTCTCCAGCGCCTGCGCCTTGCCGTAGAATACGCTGACATTTTCGACCTGGAGCAGCGGCACCTTGTCTTTGAAATTGGTTTCCGGGCGTGCCGAGGTCTCGATCGCGCCGCCGAGATAGACGCGCCGCACGGTTTCGTTGCGCATCACCTCATCGGCGCGGCCGGTGATGATCTTCTCGCCGAGATACATCGCGAGCACCCGGTCGACCAAGGCCGCCACGCTCTTGACGTTGTGGTCGACCAGCAGCACCGCGCGGCCTTCGTCGCGGAAGCTCTTGATAAGTTCGGAGAAGGTGCCGACTTCGGCGAGCGTCAGCCCGGCAAAGGGCTCATCGACCAGCACCACCTTCGGATCTCGCGCGATCGCCTTGGCGAGTTCAAGCCGACGCAGGTCGGCAAAGGGCAGCGTCGGCGGGCGGCGATCCATCACCGCGCCCAGGCCCACTCGATTTGCGATCCACTTGGCGCGCTCGGTCAGCGCCTTGTCCGGAAACAGCATGAAGAGAGAGTCAGGCAGCAGCGCCACCATGATGTTTTCCAGCACCGTCTGCCGATTGAGCGGGCGGGAGTGCTGGAACACCATGCCGAAGCCCTTGCGCGCGATCTTGTGCGCCGGCAGCCCTGCGATGTCTTCACCCTGGAAGATGACCTTGCCCGCGGTCGGGCGCTCGATCCCCATGATCGATTTCATCGCGGTCGATTTGCCGGACCCGTTCGGGCCGATCAGGCCGAAGATCTCGCCGGCGTGAACTTCGAGATCGAGATTCTTGACGGCGGTGAGGCCGCCGAATCGCTTGGTGAGGCCGCGGACCTCGAGAACCGGCGGATTGTTGGTTATGGCATCCATGTTAGCGGCTCTCATGCGACAGGGCCGCGCCCAGGAAGCCGCCGGGGAAGAACAGCACGACGAGGAGGGCCGCCGTCGAGACGTAGAAGGTTGCAAGCTCGCCCCACGGCCGCAGGAATTCGCCGGCGACAATCAGGAAGATCGCGCCGATGGCTGCGCCCAGCACGGTGCGGCGTCCGCCAAGCACGGCGGCGACGATCACGTTCACTCCGACCGCGACATCGACCACGGTGCCGACCGAAGCAGTTCCGAAGTAGAACACGAGAAGCGCGCCGGACAGGCCGGAGAAAAAGGCGGAGACGATGAAAGCTGCGAGCTTGTGCTTGACGATGTTGAAGCCGAGCGCGCCGGCCTGAACCGGGTCCTGGCCGCTCGCCTGCAAGACGAGGCCGATCGGCGATTGCGACAAGCCGTACAGAATAAGCGCGCTGATCGTCATGAAGCCAAGCGCGATCCAGTAGTTGGCGCCGGCGTCGATCGTGATGACATCGGGAATGGTCAGCCCGATCTCGCCGCCGGTGAGGTCGGCGAACACCACGATGAAATTCTGCAACATCAGCACGGCGACGAGCGTGGTCAGGCCAAAATAAGGGCCGCGTACCCGCAGTGCCGGTAACGCCAGTACGACGCCCGCGACGACGGAGGCGAGCGCGCCGAGCACGATGCAGAGATAAACCGACCAGCCGTACTGGTTGTTGAGAATGCCGGCGGTATAGGCGCCGATACCGATCAGGAAGGTCGGCCCGAAATTGACCTCGCCGGCAAATCCGAACAGCAGGTCCCAGGCCATCGCGAACACGCCGAAGTAATAGGCGACCGTGAGCAGTCCAAGGATGTAGCCGGAGACATAGAGCGGCAGCGTCGAGGCGATGATGACGACCGCGAGCGAAATAAAGAACAGCTTGGATTTGAAGAACCCACTCACGTTCATCGCCTCCCGAGCAGGCCTTGCGGCCGCACATACATCACGGCGACCAGGAGCAGCAAAGCCGGGATGGAGCGATAGGCCGGCGAGATGAGGTAGGCGGTGAGGGTTTCGAGATAGCCGACGACGAACGCGGCAATCAGCGAACCGGACACGCTGCCGAGCCCGCCCAGCACCACGATTGAGAACGCGCTCGCGGTCAAGGGGCCGACGCTGTAGGAACTGACGCCCAGGAACATGCCGAGCAGCACGCCGGCGATGCCGGCGAGAATGCCGTAGATCGCCCAGACCACGATGTAGATGTTGCCAAGCTCAAGCCCGAGCAGCGTGACTCCGCGCGGGTTCATCGAGGCCGCCAGCACCGCCTTGCCGGTGCGGGTGCGGTTCACGAGCAGCCAGAGCAGCGCGATCACAAGGCAGCAGACCAGAGCGGTGAAGATCTTGTTTCCCGGCACGCGTTCGCCGAAAATATTGACGACGCCGTTGACGATCGGCAGCACGGTCTTGGCGTTGTTGGTGAAGAAATAGGCGATCAGCTCCTGGATCATGATGCCCCAGAGCAGCGTGCCGGTGAGGATGAAGATCTCTTTTTCTTCGTTGGGAATGCGCGACGATTTCTGGATCGGCTGCACCACCGCGAAATAAGTGACCAGCGCGCAAACCAGCGCCACGGCCACGCCGACCAGCGCGCCTGAATAGGTGTCGAGATGAAGCACGCTCGCCGCCGCCCACGCGGCCACCGCCGCCAGCACCATGATGGCGCCGTGGGACAGGTTCAGCACGCCGGAGACGCCGAAGATCAGGGTAAATCCGGTTGCGCCCAGCGCATACAGCGCGCTGATGGCAAAGCCGTCGATCAGAATTTGAAGCGCAAGCATTTATCCCGCCGCAGCAGCCCCCGCCGCCTATTCTTTAAAAAACGACTGTAAGCGACAAAAATGCTCCCGAGGGAGAACTCCCCGGGAGCATTCCTGAAAGATCAGTTCGACGTGACCTTGATGAAGCTCGGGAACTTCAATTTGGTCTTGGCGACTTCCGGCGGCCAGACGGCGACCTGTGCGCCGTCCTGCCATTGCAGCATCAACCCGGTGATCAGGCCCTTGCCGTATTTGATCGAATGGGTGAACGGATCGTCCTTGCCGTAGAACTGGACGCGGCCGATGGTGCCGACCCAGTCGGTCTTTTCCAGCGCATCGACCAGCTTGTCGGCGTCGGTCGAGCCCGCACGCTTCGCGGCGTCGGCGATGAAATAGACTTCGTCATAGGCGGTGTAGCCGGCATAAGAGGGGAAGTTGCCGAACTTCGCCTTGAACGCATTGGCGAACGGCACGCTCTTCTCGGTCACGGGCACGCCGGGCCCCGACACGCCCTGATAGAGTACGCCGTCGGAAGCGTTGTTGGTGTCCTTGCCGAAGGTCTCGTTGGTGGCCTGCGAGGAGATGCCGAACATCGCGATCGGAACCTGCTGGTTCTTCCACTGCACGGTCGGCTGGGTGCCGACATGCGAGATGCCGGTGATGATCACGTCGGGCTTGGCGCCTTCGATCTTGTTGAAGATCGGCGCGAAGTCGGTGGTGTCCGGCGAGAAGCGGATATGGTCGAGCACCTTCAGCCCGATCTTGGGCAGGCATTCCTCGTAGCCGATATCGAGCGGTTTGGTCCAGGCGGCGTCTTCGCTCATGATGACCGCGGTCTGCATGTGCTTCTGATCGACCAGCAGTTCCTTGGCAGCGTCGCAGACCGACAGCGCCAGCGCCGCCGAGGTCAGGTAGCCGTGGAAGGTGTATTTGTTCTTCTCATAGTCGGCGTGAACGCTCTTGCTGATCTCGTTGGAGGCAGCGCCCGGCGTGATGAACGGCGTCTTCAGGCGCGAGGCCCAGGGCTCCAGCGCCAGCACGACTTCGCTGATATAGCTCGCCATGACGATGCTGACCTTGTCCTCGCTGACCGCGCGCTGGAAGGCGCGAACGGAATCGGCCGAGGAGGAGTGATTGTCGTAGGTGATGATTTCGATCTGGCGTCCGTCGACGCCGCCCTTGGCGTTGATCTCGTCGGCGGCGAGCTGGGCGGCCTGCGGGATCGAGGCGCCGGCGATGGCTTGTGCTTCCGCGATGACGCCGATCTTGATCGGGTCGGCGGCAAGCGCCGGAACGGAAGCCGCCACGAGGCCAAGCGCGGTTGCGCCTAGCAGCGAACGGAACAGCTGACTTCGATATGTTGTTGTCATGACGTTTCTCTCCGTTATCTCTGGCCTTGGCGGCCTTGAGGTTATTGTAGCCTTGCCCGCATCCCCAGCAAGCGAAACCCCTTCGCGCTGCATCGTGACGGCAAAAATCCCCACAGGTGGTACGACCCTGCCACCCTCTTGGAAAGACCAAAATCGTCGCAGCCGGTTTGCTTTCAGGGCCAGCGTTAATGGCCGTTTCGGTTCGTCAGGGGCCGGTCGTGCGGCGGCACTTTCTTGTCTGAATTCAACAGATTACGATTGTAGCCGGAGGGAACTGGTTTTCATCGGCTGAAAACGCGCCCGCTTTCGATGGGCGCAGGCATTTGATCGTTTCGCGCGTTCGCGAACGCTTCACGCATGATGAGACGAAAGACTAAGGGCGCCACGTGCTCAGGCGCGGGCGATTGGAAGTCCTGACCAAAGACAGTGGCCGACGTCAGTCTGCCTGTTCAAGGATGCACTTGAGCGGATGGCCATGCTTGACCGCAAACGCCAGAATGTCGGATACCCTTCTTTCAGCCTCCGCGCGTTCATAGATGCCGCAGATCCCCTTACCTTGGCGGTGGACGCGAAGCATGAGCCCGTTGGCTTCGTCAAAGCCCCGAGAAAATCCTGTAACACCGTCACGACGAACTCCGCCGGAGTTTCGTCATCGTCCAAAAGCACAACGTTGCAAAGCGAGCCGTCTGGCACGGCTACTCCTCGATGATCGCGACCGCCGCGCAGAGCCTGCGTCGAAATAGGGGGCCTGACCGGCTCCCCGGCCTATCGTGTCGCCGCCGAAATGAATGTGATCCGACCGGCCTCGCCACGTTTGCGGTGAGGCTTCATCGTGATTTCCTCATCCTGATCGAAGGCCGTCAGCATCCGCATCAGCTTCTCGACTGAAACCAGGCGGAAATCGCCCCTGAGCAGCTTCGACAAGTCGGGCTGCTTTATTTCGATCAGCTTGGCGGCTGCCGTTTGGGTCAGCTCGCGTTCGGCGATCAGCCGCTTGAGCTGCACCACCAGCGCAGCCTTGAGCTGGTGTTCCTCGGCATTAGGCAGGCCGAGGTCCGCGAAAATGTTACCCGAGCCCTTTACGTGGGCTGGCAACTTTTTCTTCGTAGTCATCGTCGGCCTCTCTTAGTCGGACCTATAGAATATCTATCGAGACGACTCTGTGGCGAAGAATCACGAACTCATTACCGAGTGGCGGCTAAGCAGCCGGCTAGTATAATCTCGGAAACCAGCGGTCGACCACCACCGTCGGAAATCCAAGCTTTACCAGCGAGCGCGTGGTAGGCGAAACAAGGTAGCCTTTTTCGATAAGCGTGTTTAGGACCGTGCGAGCTTGGCGCTCTTCGTATCCAGTGAGGGCAGGCGCACTACCCCGCGCGTATTCACCGGCCATGACGGCTTCGCGCAACAAAGGCCAGGAACCCTTCAGAATTCGCTTTGCACGTATTTCTTCTTCTGTCCAAATCTCCATGCGCCTCAGCAGTTCTTCTGGCTCCAGAAGCCCAGCCATAAAATCGATTTGGTCGTCACACGTGCTTAGGAAGAACCGGCAAAAATCAACAAGCCCCGCCATCGTGAGATTGCCACGACCGTCGAGATCGCCGCGCCGCGGCTCATCCGCTGCCTGAAGGTCAGCCTTGTAGTCGGCGACTCTCCGCGCTAGCCCCCGCGAAACGGCCCAAAGCCCAGAACCAACATCCAACTCCCGCAAGAGCGCGTGCGAGAACAGGCGGGTCACGCGGCCATTGCCATCGAGAATCGGGTGAATCCAGGCCAGCCGATGGTGAGATGCAGCGACGCCAATGATTTTGCGCAGTTTTGAGAGATGGGAAGATGAATAACCCTCGGCGAACCGCTTCAAGAATGCGGGCAGGTTTTCCGGTGGCGGTGGAATGTGTAGTCCCACTTTGACGTGGTCCGTTCGTAGCTCGCCGGGAACGATTTTGATCTTCTTTTTGGTTGTCGGATGTTCGACGATCAGCAGTTCTTCCGGCAGGCGTTCGTAAAAATTGCGATGTGTCCAGACGATAAAGTCGACGGATAGCACGGGGGAGGGGGCCTCGCCGCGATCAATCATGCGCTGAACTTCGATGTGAGCCCGCGCCTCCAATGGCAAATTGCGGCGCTCAGGCTCTTTGGAAAGGTCGTCGTTGAGTGCTCGATCGATATCGATAGGCAGAGTGTTGTGACCTTCGATGAGGTTTGAGTAGTAGCAGTTCATCGAGCGCACGAGGTAGCCCACCGAGGCCCGCATGACCGGATGTAGGCGGCCAGCCAGCGCGTTGGCTTTGGCAACCAAGTCGGTAGCCAAGTTTTCGAGGTCCTGCCGATCTTCGGGCAGGAGGGGTTCCATAGCTGATACGTCCATTTTTGCCGCTTTCTTTGCCGCCAAATAGTAAAGCAAAAACAGTCGTTAATTGAAATTTTTATCTCTCACCTTGCCGCTTTTATAGCCGTTTCAAGAAGCAAACTGTCAGACGATAACGTTGCAAAGCGGGCTGTTTGGTATGACGTGGCCTCGATCATTACTCCTCGATGATCGCGACCGCGCGCGTCCACCCTGCGGAGGCGCGTTCGATCTTCACCGGAAAGCAGGAGACCGTGAAGCCGGTTGGCGGCAGAAGTTCCAGATTGTGCAGCTTCTCGATGTGGCAATAGCCGATATGGCGTCCGGCCTTGTGGCCTTCCCAGATCAGGCTCGCATCCTTGGTTTCGGCATATTTCTTCGCGGTGAAGACAAACGGCGCATCCCAGCTCCAGCCGTCGATGCCGGTCAACCGCACGCCGCGCTCCAGAAGATACATCGTCGCCTCATAGCCCATGCCGCAGCCGGAATTGACGAAGTCCTGTTGGCCGTATTTGGCGCCGGCAGAGGTATTGACCACGACGATTTCGAGCGGCGACAGCGTGTGACCGATGCGCTTGAGTTCGGCCTCGACGTCTTTGGCGGTCGCGACATAACCGTCGGGGAAATGACGGAAGTCGAGCTTCACGCCGGGTTGAAAGCACCATTCGAGCGGAACCTCGTCGATGGTCCAGGACCGCTCGCCGCGGTTCATGGTCGGATGATAATGATAGGGCGCATCGAGGTGGGTGCCGTTGTGGGTCGAGAGCTGCACGGTCTCCATCGCCCAGCCCTGACCGTCCGGCAGGTCTTGCGCCTTGAGGCCCTCGAAAAATCCGAGCATGCGCGGCAGGCTCTGCTGATGGTCGTGATATTCGATGCGCGGATTGATGCCGGGCGGATCGGCAGGAACGTCATTTTGCAGCGGCACCGAAATGTCGATCAGTTTTCGCGCCATGGCGCTTCCTCTCGTGTTGTCTGATTGGGGCTATAGAAGAGGGGCGGAGGAGAGATGCTGTCAAGTTTCGCGGGATAGGCGTTTTCTGGGCCGATTTCGCCGGAAACACGAGTTCCGGCGAATGATATTTTAAGGACCTCCCGGCTATTTTCGCATTATGAATGGAACGCGCCTTGCCATAGCGGTTCTTGGGATCGGCGCGCTTTTGGCCGGCGCGTCGTATCTCAGGAAGGAAACGGTTGCCGATTCACACCGGCAGGCACGCCAACTCGTCGTGCATTACACGTTGAGCCGGCTTGATCAGCCGATCGTCATTGTCGGCGACAGCTTGACCGAGGCCTCCACGTTGCCGCGGACCTATTGCGGCCACCCGGTCATCGACGCCGGCCTGAACGGCGCTTCGACGTCAAGCGATCTCGGGACATGGTTGATCGAAGCGCTCGACGGCAGGCGCGCCGGCGCCATTCTCGTCGCGCTCGGCACCAATGATGCACTGCTCGAGCACAGCGGCCAGGATTTCGAGACGAGCTACGCGGCATTGCTCGCTCAACTGGCAAAGGTGACCGATCATCTCGCCGTGCTCGGCATTCCCGCCATCGAAGTGCGCGGACGTGTCAGCGCGGAATTGCAGAAGCAGGCGATGGGCCGGATCGATGCGTTCAATGCGCTGCTGCCTGCCTTGGCCGGCAAAAGCGGTGCGTCTTTCGTCGCGCTGCCGCCGATGCCCGCCCCCCACACGATCGACGGCGTCCACCTCGACGCGGCCGGTTACGCGGTGTGGGATGACGCGGTCCTGAAGGGCGCGTCGGGCGCATGCAGCAAGCCATGAAGGCGGCGCCCAAGGGAACGAACAAACTCGTGGGCCTTGAAGGCTTACGTTTCTTCACGGCTTTCGCGATTCTCGTCTACCACTATCGCCATTTTTCCTTTGTCGCCGACAGACCGGTCGACCTGATGCCGGAGCGCCTGCCGCTCTACAGCCTGCTGCAACCGTTTCACGACTCCGGCGCCTTCGGCGTCTGGGTGTTCTGGTGCATCAGCGGGTTTATTTTCTTCTGGAAATACCGCGACCCCATTGCCGATCGCGCCATCGGCGGCTGGAAGTTCTTCACGCTTCGTTTCTCCAGGCTTTATCCGCTGCATCTGGTGACGCTGCTGCTCGTGGCGCTGTTGCAGTCGGCCTATTTCAACCTGCGGGGATGCTTCTTCGTTTATCAGGATAATGATCTGCCGCACTTTCTCACGCAGCTCTTCATGGCGAGCGATTGGGGCATCGTGCAGGGTTACAGTTTCGACGGGCCGATCTGGTCGGTCTCGGTCGAGGTGCTGGTCTATCTGTTGTTCTTCCTGATATTGCGCGCGACCCGGTCATGGCTGTTGAACGTGGCCATTGTCGTTGCCTGTCTGAGCGCCCCCTCGCTGGGCGCAAGCGGGCAGGTCACCAATTGTCTGGCGCTGTTTTATGTCGGCGGCCTCGCGACCATCGTGCGGCAGGCGGTAGATACATCGCGTTTCAGGAAGAGCATCGAGGCGGGTGCGTGGTTCGCCGTGGCAGTCGTCATGCCGATCATGGTCTACGCGCTGCGGGATCAGCTGGATCGTTTCGATCTCCCGCTATTTGTCGGGTGTACGCCGATCCTGCTGTTTTGTTTGTCGCGCGAGATCAAGTTGCCGCAGGTGATGCAGGGGGCGATCGTCGCCGCCGGCAACATGACCTATTCGAGCTATCTCCTGCACTTCCCGATTCAGCTCGTGATCGTATTGTGCTTTGCCGCCGCGGGGCGGCCCGTTCCTGTCTATGACGGCGCACTCTTTGCCGTCTATCTCCTGACCACGCTGCTGCTGTCCTACTTCACCTTCCGCTTTTTTGAGGCGCCGGCGCAACGCTTGATCCGCGGCGCGTTTCGAAGGGACGATCGCCCCGCGCGCGAGGCGCTCAGGCGAGCTTCATCAGTCTGAGCGCGGCCAGGCCGTTCGGGCCGTAGGGATTGCCGAGGCTCTCGCACATCTCGAAATGATTGAAGTCGGGTGCTTCCACAAGTTCGACCGGCTTGCCGGCGGCTTTGACGGCGGCGGCAAAATCGCGCGACTGCCGCTGGAATTCCGGCGTCTCGAACGTGCCGTAGGTGACGGTGATGGGCGCGCGCAAGAGCTCAATGTGCCGGATCGAGCTTAAGCGTTGTTCCATGTCGTCGTCGAATTTGACATAGCTGCTGCGGGCCGAGAGCCGTGCGGGCTTCAGATCATACATGCCGCTCATCAGAAGCCCGGCCGTGATCATGTCGGGGGGAAGCGAAAAATCCTTCTGCCAGTCGGTGACCATGGCGACGCCGGCGAGATGGCCGCCGGAGGAATGGCCGCCGACATAGAAGCGTTTGGTGTCGCCGTTGAAACTCGCGGCGTTCTTGTAGACCCAGGCGATGCCGCGGCGGACCTGATCGGCCATGGTGCGCAGGTCGCCACCGGCGGCGTCCACCTGAATGAAATCGAGCACGACAAAGTTGACGCCGGCATTGACGAAAAGATCGGCCGGATAGCCGTTTTCCCTGGCACTGCTGTAGCGCCACCGTCCGCCATGCACGAACACGAAGATCGGGGCGTTCGCGTTGCGGGTCGGATAGAGGTCGAGCCCTTCGATCGGCGTCGGTCCATAGGCAAATCGCTTCGGCGCGCCCAACCGTTGGCGCGTGGCCTCGCTGCTCGAGGCGAAGCGCTTGTTGTACTGGGTGAGCATCGGCGCATAGGCGGCCTGATCGTAGGCGGCGTCGAGTTCGACCTGATCCATGTCCATCCAGACCTTGGCGCCTTTCTCGTGTGGCACTGGGCCGACCTGACAACCTTCCGCGAGCGCAGGCGTGGCGACCATCGCTGCGGCGGTGCCGAGAAGCGAGCGGCGCGAGATTGCTCCGGCAGGCGAGGTGTGTTCGGACATGATTTCCTTAGGGGTTAGCTGGCAGTCGCGCCAAAACGCAAGCAAAGCTCAGGCCATTCGCAAACGAACTCGCCGGAACGTGATGCGAAAGGATTAGGACGCGAGCGTCACCATGCCGGCCCAGAACTGCTGCTTCTGCTCGTTGGCGTCGTTGTCGTACTTGCGAACGAAGGTGAGCTTGCCGTCATTGCCGACGCGGTAGAGCACGATACCGGCAGGGACCGTCGTGCCGTCGCGCATGGCCATCGCCCACAGCGGTGCAGCGATCAGAAGCTTTCCGCTCGGATCGAGATTGAACGTCCGCAGGTAATTGCCGTGGCCGTCGGCGCTCTGGATCAAGGTCGGCTCGCCGGTCTTCTGATTGATCGAGAAGACCGCGACCGAATTCTCCCCGCCGGTGAAGACCTTCTTGCCCTCGAAATCGGTCGTCCACCAGGCGCGATTGACGACATAGACGAAACGGCCATCGGGACTGACATGCACGATGCCGCCGGCCTGCCGCAGTTTCGTGGCGGGGTCGGCAAGCGTGTCCTTGGTGAAAAGCGGATCGCGCGAAAGCCCGGTCTTGTCGTCGAGCGTGTAGACCATGAGCTGGTTCTGGCTTTCGATACCGACGAATACCCAGGGCTTGGTTGGGTGAAAATCGAGGTGTCGCGGTCCGAAATGCTTGCCGTCGCCCAGCGCGATCGCAGCCAGGTTTGTCAGCACGCCGTCCTTGAAAGAATAGACCTTGATCGAGCCGGGATCGACCGGATTGTCCGATGGCGCGTTGTTGCCGCGCGTGATCATGATGACGTGCTTGTTGTCCGGCGTGACCCGGATCTGATGGGCGAAGATGCCAGTGTCGAGCTTGTCGGGCTGTTCGACTTTGTCGCCGATGGTGCCGTCGTCCTTGATACGATGCACCGACAGGCTCGACGGGTTGTTATAGGCGACCAGCAGGTATTTCCCCGACATGTCGACACTGGCGTGGATCGGACGGGTCGCGAGCTTCACCACGTCGCCATGCGGCTTGAGTGTGCCGTCCGCGGGATTGATCACGAAGGCATTGGCGGTATGGATGCTTCCGGTCACGTCGCCCGCCGCCGGTCCGCCACTCGACGAGACGACATAAAGATAACGCTTCGATGGATGCGGCCAGGCATACTGAATGTTGGCCTGGGTCGAGACGGATGCCAGCTTGCTTAGTTCGGCCTTGTCGACATCGACGGTGTAGGGCGTCAGCTCTGGCCCGATGGCCGAATAAAACACGTTCTTGTGCGCCATGGTTTTTCCGAAAGCGAGGGAGGGGGCCGTGAAAGCGCCAGCAAGCAGCGCGGTGAACGTCCGGCGATCGACCATCAGAAAACCTCCCACGAGTTATTGTTATGGGAAGGCCCTTAGCAAAACCGGCAGGACCGGTCAAAATCGCTTATCCGAGGGCAGGCATCTCGTTTTGGATTGGCTGTTCCGCGACGGTGGGATTGACGACGCGGCGCACAATCAGGACGGCCACGATCAGCGTGCTTCCGAGGCCAAGCGGCACCTCGGTAAACGGAAACGCGATCAAGAGCGCCATCGAAGAGGCTAGCCAGGCGAGTTCGTAACGGCGGAAGCCGGTTTCAAGCCCCATGCGGATCAACAGGCCGACCGGAATCGCCAGCACCATCATGTCGTAGAGAAACAGATACGGCGTCAACAACAGCGTGCCGGTGGCAAGGCTCGCTGCCTTGAGTTCGTAATCCGCGCGGCTGCGCCACAGCCACACCACGCCGGCGACCACGGTCGCTGACATCAGCCATTGCAGCGTCCATGCGAGGTGCTCGCTGCCGCCGAAGGTACGCACCAGGCCGAACACACTTTGCATCTTGTAGAAGGTGGCGCGGCCCTCGGTAAAGAAGGCTTGCGAGAACATCGGCATCCAGTGGAAAAACGCCTGCCAGCTTTCCGTGCCGAACGCGATCCACGAGGCCAGTACCAGCACGGCTGTGGTCGCGGCAGCGGCGATAAATGTTCGCCATTGCCCGGCTGCGATCAGCGCCAGCGGAAACAGCAGGCCATATTGCGGCTTGTAGGACAGAAGGCCGAGGCAGATGCCAGCGAGCAGGGGACGTGCCGGCATCAACACCAGCGTGCCGCCGAGGAGGCCTGCGGTGAGGAAGCCGTTTTGTCCCGCCATGGTGTTGGCGAGCACGACTGGAAAAGCTGCCCCGACCAGAAGACCGAACTTTTGGCCGACCACGCCGCGCATCATTGCGATGTAGGGCAGGAAGCTCGCCGCCGCCCAGCTGGCGAGCCCCGTCGCGTAGGAAAAATGCGCCAGCACCATCGCGACGAAAAGGAACGGTGGCGGATAGTGCCAGGCGTAGTCGCCGACATAATCCCGCCCCAGCAGCTCGACCTGAACCTGCTTGTGGATGGCCCAGTCCCAGGCCTGCGCCGGATGGCCCTCGAGGGCGAGGTGACCGGCGGCCCAGACGTTGATGTAGTCGGTGTGGATCAGGTGGCCGTCGGCGTCGAACAGCCAGGCATGGCCGAAATACATCGCCACGATCATCGCCGCGTTGAAGGCGGCGAGCAACAGGCAGGCCTTTTCGAAGGCCGCAGGAATACCGCGCGAGGGCGTAACCGGTGCGAAGGAAAGCGAAGACGACATCGGCGATTCCTAAACCCCCCAATCTTGAGGAAGCATGAACCGGCCGGGCGTTAGGAATTCGTTAACCATATGTTGGCGAGAGTAAGCGGGTCGCTTCTCAAGATGGGTCCGAGACCATGATTGAGCTTGATATCCTGAATGGCGAGATCGAAGCCTTGATGGCCGAGCAGCATCAGGCCTGGCGCGAACTCGCAAGTCCAACCCTCACCGCGTTCGACCGCCGCGAGCTCCGCAACCGGATCAGGCAGGGCGAAATCGAATTGCGGGATCATTTGAAGGTGAGAACGGATCGCTTACGCTTTCGGCCGCGCCCGGTCGAGACCACGACCGACAGCCTCGCCGGGATCGAATTCCGGCTGTTCTAACTAATCGAAAATCGTATCGCTAAAATCAGAAATCGAAGTCGCCTGTCGACTGCCGCGCCAATGCGCGCAGGTCGGCGATGGTCCCGCGCACGGCATTGCAGCGCCGGCAATGGACATGGACGCTGTCTCCGGCATCCGCGAGGTCGATCGGCTTGATCGACAGATTGCCGCAGACCTCGCAGACGATCTTCAGCCCCGGCTGCGCTTCGTTGGGATGATCGAGCTGGCCCATCGGTTCAGCCGATGATCGCGGAAGCAAAGATGCTGACGGTCGCGAACTTGACCGCCAGGCGGCCGTATTCGCGCTTCACGCCGATCGCCGCCATGAACGCATCACACCGATCGCGCAGATCGGAGAGGACGGTTTTGCGGCCCTGGATATAGGGACCGTACAGCACGTCACCCTGGCGCTCGATGAATTTTGCGGTCAACGTGACCGCCAAAAATACCAATATCGGATAGACAAGAAATTCGATGGTCATTGTTGGCCCCCGCCATTCTTATTTTTACCCACCGGGGGACAACCATACGCCTGAACTTTTAAGGCGCCTGTCGCGGATCAAGCCGCAATTGAACGATCGCGTTAGCGAACCTTAACCAAAAGCGGATTGACGCGTGAGGGGCGCCCGACGGACTAGCCCAATGACGCTCCGACCAAGCTGAAGACCAGCGGCCCGACAATCAGGAAGACTAGCAGCGCGCCGCGCGCTTGCGGCTGTCTGACAGCACCCAGCAGCGACAATCCCGCGAGCGGAAACAGCGCCGCCAGCGGCAAATAATAGCGCGGGTAAGCGCTTGTCAGCCAACCGAACTCGGTGTGCAGTCGATAGCTGAAGATGCCGTGGAGGAGGAACGTGGCGGAAAAGGCAAGTGCGCCGGCGGAAATCACAATATCGAGCGGGCCTGCTTTTTGACGAACGATCCGCTGAACGGATACCAGAATTCCGGCGAAGGCGCAGAGCGCCGCCGTGATCGGGATCGCCAGCGCCGCGTAATTCAGCGCGTTGCGCGGTTTCAACGTCGGCATCCACTCAAGGACAAATTCCGCGACGAAATGTGCCGCATAGGAGACCGGCGTCAATCGCGCAGCGCTATCCCAACCGGCGATGTGCGCGTCCCGCTGGACCATCGCAAGTTCTCCTGATGTCATTGGCGTGGGACTGCCATATTGCGCGAACAATGCGACATAGGGCGCGCTGGCCAGAAGTGCTGCAATCGCAATCAGCACGATTGATCGGGATTGCAGGCGTCCGTGCCACAGCATCCACAGCAACACGCCGGCGACCATTCCGCCTGACAGCAATAGCCCGGTGAACTTCGCCCATGACGCGACGATCACGCCGCCGAGCGCAGCCAATAGCGAGGCGCGGCTCCCGGTGGCCAGGAACTGAAATGCGGCCAGCGTGGCAATTCCCCCGCCGGCGAAGGCCGCATTGTCGTTGCTGACGGCGCCCGCAACCGACACCAGCACCGGGATGCCGGCGATGGGTACGATATAGGCGTAGAATGATGCTCGCGGCAGTCCCGCGACGAGCCCAATCGCCATCAGAGCCGCAAGCCCAATGGCCGCAAGCGCCACATCGAACAGCCGATGGACCACAATAGCCTGCGGATTGCCTTCCAGGTTGGGACCAAGGCGTGCCAGCAGCAGATAGTACGGCGAAGGATGATCGAGATAGTTCATCTCGCTGGTGAAGCGAAAGGTCGACGGGTCAAGCATCCGCATCGTGCCAAATGCCGGCCACATCTCGCCGGAGTGCTGGAGATGCGCGACGTAAGAGGCGTGCGCCACTTCATCGAAGCCCTGCGTTACATCCTTACGCATGGCGCTCATGGTGGCGGCGACGATGAAAAGTAAAAGGACGACGACGAAAATGCGTAAATTGGTGCTGCCTGTGGCGACACTTTCTTGATCGTGCGGAAGCACATGGGGATCATCGAGCGCGAACATCATGCCAGTGTGCACAGCACCCGTTAAACAAGACCCAATGCAATGATCGCCGCTGGCGGCACAAGGCGCGGCGGAGGGGCCCGCGCCAATGCCAATAAGGCGTATGTTAAATAGATTGGAATAGAACGTGGACACGATCCGGCCCCAGGACTTGGCATGAGCCAGTCCGCCGGGCGGCCGGGCGAGGCATCTGTCCAGGCAACTTCCGAAGGTAAACCAGGTATGACGCGGATAGGCACTCGGGCGGAGGTCTGGTTTTCCAACGTGGTTGCTTCGTTTGCGCGCTATGTCGCGGAAAGAACGCTTCCCGAATCTGTTCCGATGCTGATGCGCCGCGATGCCATCATGGATTCCTTCAGCTACGCAAAGGAAAACATGAAAGACGCGTATTCGTTTCTGGATCGATTTGAGGGTCTGTCTCTTTCGGTTCAGGAGGCAAAACGAAGGTTTCAATCCCGCAAACTGGTGCTGGAGTTTGGGGTGTATAAAGGTGGAATGATTAACTACCAGGCCAAGAAGTTTCCCGAGCTGAATTTCGTCGGATTCGACAGTTTTGAGGGCCTGCAGGAACAATGGGGCGGCATGGCGCCAAAGAAAACCTTCGATCTCGGCGGAAAGCTGCCGAAGGTTCGGCGCAATGTCAGTTTGGTGAAGGGGTGGTTTGCAGACTCCGCATCGCGCTGGAAGGCTGAAAATCCGGCCGCCGATATCCCGCTATTAGTGCATGTCGACTGCGACACTTACGCGGCAACGGTCGACGTGCTGGAGTTCTGTTCCGACTACGTTAAGCATGGTCTTGTCATTCATTTTGACGACTATTTCGGCTTTCCCAACTGGAGAACCGGCGGCTTCAAGGCGCTGGCGGAAATCTCGGAAAAGCGACGCTGGCGCCTGACCTATTTGTCTTACGGGACCAAAGAGGCGGCGGTTCTGGCCGAAGCCCTCGCCGACTGACGCCGTTTCGCTGAACGCTCATTTGCTCGTAACAATGCCGGGCCAGCTGAAGAAAAATCCCGTGCGGACGACGCCCTGAGGTTTCCGTTAACACTGCCAAAGGTGCGTTTCTGTGCGCGGCGATAAGGTGGACGTTAACGAAGGTCTGGGCAAATGCGGTTCGGAATCCCGAGGGGTCGAGCCGCGTATGACCGTCGATGCAGAGATTTTTGTGATCGGTGCCGGGCCCGCCGGCCTGACCACGGCCTACTGCCCGACCAAGGAGACGCCGTCGGTCGTCGTGATCGAGAAAGACCCGCTCTATGTCGGCGGCATCAGCCGCACCGTGCGGTACGGCAATTTCCTGTTCGATATCGGCGGCCATCGGTTTTTCTCCAAGGCCAAGGAAGTCGTCGACCTCTGGCACGAGATCCTGCCTGATGATTTCATCACGCGGCGGCGGCTGTCGCGCATCTATTATGGCGGAAAATTCTATTCCTATCCGCTGAGCGCGTTCCAGGCGCTGCGCAATCTCGGGATATTCACCAGCGCCGCCTGCATGCTGTCCTATGGCTTTGCAAAGGCATTCCCGATCGCGTCCCCGCGCAGCTTCCATGGCTGGGTACGCAACCGGTTTGGCGAGCGCCTGTTTCAGATCTTCTTCAAGACCTACACCGAGAAGGTGTGGGGTATGTCGTGCGACGAAATCTCCGCCGATTGGGCGGCGCAGCGCATCAAGGGACTCGATCTTCGCGTCGCGGTCATGAACGCGCTGAAGCGCTCGTTCAGGCGCAGACCAAAAGCCGATGCGGCGGGCGAGGCCGTCGTCAAGACGTTGATCGAGACGTTCCAGTATCCGCGCAGGGGTCCTGGCATGATGTGGGAAGCCGCGGCTGCCAAGATCAGGGAGCGCGGCGGGCGAATCCTGATGGGTCGCGAGCTGGTCGGACTCGCTTACGACGAGGTTCGGAAAATCTGGCGCATCGAGGTCGCCACCGCTGACGGCGGGCACGAGACCTATACCGCCCGGCACGTCGTGAGTTCAGCACCGGTGCGCGAGCTGGTGCAAAAGCTCTCGCCCAAACCTATCTCGCTCCTGCACGCGCGCGAGCTGCGTTACCGTGATTTCCTCACCGTTGCGCTGATGACCAACAAGCCCGATGTGTTCGCCGATAACTGGATCTATATCCACGATCCAAGTGTGAAGGTCGGACGTGTGCAAAATTTCGGTTCATGGTCGCCCGAGATGGCGCCGGCCGGCATGACGTGCCTCGGCCTTGAATATTTCTGCTTCGAGGGCGACGGCCTGTGGACAATGTCGGATGAGGACCTGATTGCGCTGGCCACCCGTGAAGTCGCCAAGGTCGGTTTGATCTCCGCCAGTGACGTGACCGACGGCTGCGTGGTGCGCCAGCCCAAGGCCTACCCGGTCTATGACGATGCCTATCGCGAGCATATGGCGACGATCCGGCAGGATCTGGAGCTAAGCTATCCGAGCCTGCACCTGATTGGCCGAAACGGCATGCACAAATACAATAATCAGGATCACGCCATGATGACCGCGATGCTGACGGCGCGAAACATCCTGGCTGGCGAACGTATCTACGACATATGGCAAGTCAACGAGGACGCGGAATATCACGAAGCGGGAACGTCGAGCGCGCAGGCAGCGCTGGCAAGCGAGCGCCTGGTTCCGGTCAAGGTGAAAATTCGCGCGGCGTAATCATGTCCGGGAAGAGGTTGCGGCCCTCACTTCTCGTTCATTTTCATGATAATCCCGCCGACCAGGGCGAATAGCCCCAGAGCCAGGCAGAGATATTCCAAAATCAAGACGGGCTGCGGCTGGGCTTCGGACCCATTCGTGGCGATGTTGATGATGGCTAGCGCGGTGCCTATGCCACCGATCTTTATGATATTGCCGGAGCGTGGCTTGGTGTTCTTTTGGGAGTTGCCGTCCTGATGAGTGCTCATAGCATTATCCGTACTGACAGCAGTACGACTTGGTGCGGCCGGCAGCGGAAAAGGTTCATTGTCATAGCAGCCGCCTCCGACACCTCCGGTAAATTCCCGAAGCTGCCGAATTTCACTTGAGTACATGCCGCGGCAGCCACAGCGAGACTTCGGGCAGATAGGTGACACACATCAGCACGAAGAACATCACGGCGTAGAACGGCCAGATCTTCTTCATCACCTCTTCGATCGAAACCTTGCCCACTGCGCAGCCGACGAACAGGATCGATCCGACCGGCGGATGGCACAGGCCGATGCCGAGATTGAGCAGCATGATCATCCCGAAATGAACGGGGTCGACGCCGAAGTTCTTCATCACCGGCAGCAGAATCGGTGTCGCGATCAGGATCGACGGCGCCATGTCGACCAGCGTGCCGAGGATCAACAGTAGAACGTTGATCAGAAGCAGGATGACGTACTTGTTGTCTGAGATCGACAGGAAGAACGCCGTCATCTTGGCCGGCATCTGCGTCAGCGCCATCACATAGCCGACGCTGGAAGCGCACGCGATCAGCGTCAGCACCATCGCAACCGTGCGCAACGTCCGGTGCAGCAGCACGGGAAGGTCGCGCCACTTGTAGTCGCGATAGATGAACATCGTGACAAAGAACGCCCAGATGCAGGCGACCGCGCCGGCCTCGATCGCGGTGAAGATGCCGCCGAGAATACCGCCGAGAATGATCACCAGCGTGATGAGGCCCCAGGCGGCCTCAATGGTGATCTTGATCGCATCCCTGGCCGGCACGGTCTGGCCGCGCGGATGGCCGTCGCGATAGGCAAACACGAGGCAGAGAATGATCAAGGAAAAGCCGAGCAGGAGGCCCGGAAAAACCCCGGCCATGAACAGCGCGCTGATCGAGATGGTGCCGCCGGTCGCCAGCGAATAGAGCACCGCATTGTGGCTCGGGGGAACCAGCAGCGCCTGAACCGACGAGGTGATGGTGAGGTTGGTGGCGAAAACCCGCGGAAATCCGGTTTTCTCCATTTGCGGGATCATGACTGAGCCGATCGCCGAGGTGTCGGCGACGGCCGAGCCGGATATGCCGCTGAGAAAAGTGGTGGCAAGCACATTGACGATGGAAAGCCCGCCGCGCAGACGGGTCAAACCGACGAGCACGTCGGCGAAAGCAACCAGCCGTTTCGCCATACCGCCTTCCGCCATGATCGCGCCGGCCAGCACGAAGAACGGAATCGTCAGCATCGCAACCTTGCTGACGCCGTCGGAAATCTTCAGCATCACCGCTTCAAGCGGGATGCCGATCGACCAGGCACCCGCGATCGCGGCGAAGGCCAGCGAATAGGCGATCGGCATGCCGATGACGAAGCAGAAGATCATGGTGGCGAGGAGAACGAAAATGTCCATGGTGCGGTTCTCTCGCGATTATTCGAACGGCGCGGCTTCGGCGAGAGCCGCCGTATCGCCGTGCGAAGGAATCGGATCGGGCGGCGCGCCGAGCCATACCCGCTCGATGATGAACAGGAGCAGGCAGGCCCCGCCGATCGGAATCGGCAAATAGGTGACCCCGACCGAGAGGAAGGGGAAGTCCGCTATCGTGTTGTGCCAGGTGACGTCGACGAGCAACCAGCCCCAATAGATCATGAACAGCGCGATCAGCGCCATCATGAACTGAACCAGCAGATCGAGCGCTTTGCGAAACGGCGGCGGCAATTGATTGGCGAAATAGCCGACGTTCATGTGCAGGTTGAGTCGATAGGCCGCGGCAGCCCCGATGAAGGTCAGCACGATGGTCAGGAGAACCGCGAGCGGCTCCGGCCAGGACGCCGCGCTGTTGAGCACGTAGCGGGTGAACACCGCCCAGGGAATGATCGCCGAGATCAGCACCAGCGCGATGCAGCCGACGATCACGCACACCAGATAGAGAGCATCCATTGCGTGGCGATATCTGGCGGCCATGGTGTTGTTCCCCGTTTGTCGACGAACGAATACTAGCTTTTGTTATCCGTCATCGCGAGCAATCCAACCTTGCTTGGTCATTCCGGGGCGCCAAGGGCGAACCCGGAATCTCGAGATTCCGGGTCTGGTGCTCAGCGCAAAATTGAAGATCAATTTTGTCGCTTCGCACCATCCCGGAATGACAGCGGAAGGGTCCTGGATTGCTTCGCCGGCGAAAGGCAGTCACGCAATGGCCTGAATACGCTTGATCGTGTCCTGATATTTCGGACCATATTTGTCCCAGACCGGTTTGACGGCGTTCTGGAACGGCGTCTTGTCCGATATCTCGACGATCTGGCAGCCGGCCGCCTTGGCCTTCTCCAGCGCCTTCTGCTCGTACTGATTCCACAGCTCGCGTTCCTCGAGCTGGGCCTCGCGGGCGAATTTCTTGATCAGAGTCTGGTCGTCGGCGGAAAGCCCGCTCCAGACCCGCTTGGAGAACAAGAGCAGTTCCGGAATGACGAGATGTTCGGTCAGTGTGACGTATTTGGCCGCCGTATAGTGATTGGAGAAGACATAGCTCGGGAGATTGTTTTCCGCGCCGTCGATCACACCGGTCTGCAAGGCGCTGAACACCTGATCGTAGCCCATCGCAACGCCATTGCCGCCGAGCGCGTTCATCATGTCGACGAAGATCGGATTGCCGATCACGCGAAACTTCAATCCCTTGATGTCTTCGATCGATTTGATCGGGTGCTTGGTGTTGTAGAGAGAGCGCGCGCCGGAATCCATCCAGCACAATGCGACGAGGTTCGCGTTCGGGCTTGCGGTGATCTTGTCGAGCAGTTCCTGGCCGATCGGCCCGTCCATCATCTTGTTGGCATGCGCGGTGTTCTTGAACAGGAACGGCATGTTGATGACGTTGACGTCATCGACGATCGGTCCCATCGTTCCGACGCTGGCGCGCAGCATCTGGATCGCGCCGATCTGCGTCTGCTCGATGGTTTCCTTTTCGCCGCCGAGCTGCATCGACGGATACATCTGGATCGAGAGCCGGCCCCCCGTCGCCTCGGAAAGCTTCTTGCCGAGATTTTCAGTAGCCGCCACGGTCGGATAGCCCGGCGGCTGGACGTCGGACGCCTTGAACACCGCCTTGGTTTGCGCGCTCGCGCTAAACGACAGACCGCCCGCCAAACCCGCCGCGCCGATACTCGCGCCAAGCTTCATGAAATCGCGACGCTTCATCGCTTCTCCTCCCGGTGCTGTCGAATGCGCGGTCATTGACTGACCTGTTTTTCGTCATTGCTAACAGGCTGCACGTCACCGAACAAATCCGAAAACCGAAGCGGTGGATTTGCCCGTGCGGGGCTGCCGTGCTAAACTTGTACGATGACCCGACAAGCTTCGTCAAGCGCACCCCCGACCGATGCCGCGCGGCGTCAGCGCGCGCGGCTGCTTCGCCCTGTCGGGGCGCCGAAAAGCCTGAGCTCCGAGGTCGTCGACCGGCTGGCCGAGCAGATCATGTCCGGCAAACTGCCGGTCGGCGCCAAATTGCCCTCGGAAACGGAAATGATGAAGGGCATGGGCGTGAGCCGCACGGTGGTGCGGGAGGCGGTGGCGGCGTTGCGCGCGCGCGGGCTCGTCATCACACGGCAAGGGGCGGGCGCCTTCGTCGATCGCGATGCCGGCCGGCAACCTTATGCCATCGACCCCGAAGGCCTCGGTTCGCTCGAGAGTGTGCTTGATATTCTGGAACTGCGGATGGCGGTGGAATCCGAGGCCGCTGCGATTGCCAGCGAGCGGGCCACGGTTTTGCAGATCAAGGCGATCGGCGAGGCGCAGCGCGTGTTCAGCCGCGCTATCTCGGGTGGTGAACGCGCGATCAAGGAAGATTTCGCGTTCCATCAGGCGATTGCGGCGGCGACGCAAAACAGCCGCTTTGTCGAATTTCTGGATTTTCTCGGCCGCTTGATCATTCCGCGGCAAAGCATTCGTTCCTTTGAAGGCAACGCGGAAAGCCCGCGGCAATATCTTGCCCGCATCGAGAAAGAGCACGACGCGATCTTGCAGGCGATCGCCGCGCATTCGCCGAAAAGAGCGAGAGACGCCATGCGCGGGCATCTCCTCAAGAGCCGGGAGCGCTACCGCGAACTGGCGTCGCGGAAGTCAGCGACCTAGCGCGATACGCCGTTACAGAGCATATCCCGATACCGGACACGGGAATCACAACGCTGTGACGCCGCGTAACGAAACGCCTCTTCCATCAGAATATACGGATGCGCGCATGGTTCAGGCGAAGAGGTATCGCGGCGTGAACCGGCGACAGTTTTGCGAACGCCGAACATTGTTGAACTTGTTGCCGGCGCATAGGTGACTCAAGTTCCCATTCAACTCAACAGCCGAGGTATCCAATGAATCGACGCACATTCGTGGGCATGGCAACTGCGGGGGCAGTAAGCACTCTGATCCGGGGCGCCGCTGCCGCTCCGCAAGCAGCGCCCACGGCCCGAAACATCGTCCTGGTGCACGGGCTGTTCGCGGACGGATCATGCTGGTCGGAGGTGATCCCACGATTGCAGGCGAAGGGGCTCAATGTCACAGCGGTACAAAACCCGCTGACGACCTTGCCCGAAGCGGTCGCTTCAGCCGAACGCGTGCTGGCGCGGCAGGATGGCCCGACCGTGCTGGTTGGACATTCCTTCTCCGGAATGATCGTGACGGAAGCCGGTATGCATCCGAACGTGTCGGCCCTTGTCTATGTGGCGGCGCGGGCGCCGGACGCGGACGAGGACTATCCGGCGTTGGCCAAGACATTTCCGACGCCGCCGGCATCTGCCGGAATCGTCTTCGACGGTGATGAAGGGCGTCTTGGCGAGGCTGCGTTCCTGCGAGATTTCGCGGGCGACCTACCGGAAGCGAAAGCGAAGGTTCTCTACGCGGTCCAGCAGCCGTTCCAAAAGGCTCTGCTCACCGGCAAGACGACGCATGCGGCGTGGCGGTCGAAGCCGAGTTTCTATGCGGTTTCGACCGAAGACCGGACGATCAATCCCGATCTCGAACGCTTCATGGCGAAACGCATGGGCGCCAGGACCATCGAGGTGAAAGCGAGTCACCTTGCACTGATATCGCAACCCGACACGATCGCTGCACTGATCCTCGAGGCGGCCGGGCAGAAAGCGTAACGACATCGTGCTGCCCGTGCCGGCTGCACCGAGCACGCTGACGCCGGCCAAAATCACTCCGTATCAAGGAGAGAAGTGACGCACATGAAGACACCGTTCAATGTCGCTGAAAGCGGAGCCGGATCTTACCGTCTGCTCGCTATCCTGCGCTGGGTGATGGTCGTCATCTTCGTATCGTTTGGCATGCAGAAATTCACGTTGCAGTCGGCACAGGGCATCGTCCAGTTCATCAGCAATAGCCCATTCATTTCGTGGCTATCGCTGTTCGGCCTGCGGGGAGAAGCGTATTTCCTCGGCGTCGCGGAGTTTGTCATCGCGGCGCTGCTTGCGGCAGGTGCTTTCAGTCCGATCCTGTCAGCCGCCGGTTCGCTGATGGGCGTGGTCACGTTTGCGATGACGTGGTCATTCTTCTTCACGACGCCGGGGGTCGTCAAATGGAGCCTGTCGACTGACCCGATGGCCTGGAATTTGACGGGCGAGTTCCTGTTCAAGGATGTCGTCTTGCTCTGTGTCTGTGCCGTGTTGTTCCTGGCCTCGTTGCCGCGGTCTGCCGTCCAATCGCGGGCCGGCGTCGAGGAAGTCAATCGCCTGGCGATCGCCGCCCGCCCGAGTGCTGATCCCGGCTAGGCGTCGTTTCCAGTGCACCTGCCGATCGTTGCCAGAAGCGCCGTTGGAACGCGCAGCTAGTCGCTGGCTCGACACGAACAGGATCGACCTCTGACCAAGGCTTACAGACAAGAGGCAGCGTCGTTGCAAGGAACTGCGTTGGCATGTTCCAGGTGATCACAAAAGACGACCCGGCGAACACGATGCTTTTATCTTCAACGCGGTTGTTACATTCAAAGAGTTTATCCTCGACGCGGTTGCTACGTTCAAGGAGTTATGGTTCTTCCTTCCGAATGCAGAGGCGGGAACCCGCCCAACCCAAAGGAGAAGTCATGGATTTCGTTTCACGCCGCCAGATGCTGGCAGGGACCGCTGCGGGAGGCCTCCTGACGACAACTGCGGTTGTGAACGCGCAAGCCGGACAGTTCCAGTTCCGGCCGGGGGACGGGGGCTTTGGGCGACAAGTATCGGAGCTACCAACCAGCGACAAAGTCGCCCACCACGATCCCGAGGATGTGGCTGACTTACTCGATTTCCGTTTTTCGCTCGACGGCGGTCGCCCGAAGGTGACGTCAGGTGGCTGGGCGAAGGAGGCGACCGTCCACCAGTTCCCCATCAGCAAAGGGATCGCGGGTGTCCACATGTTCCTCGATCCGGGCGCTTCGCGCGAGCTACACTGGCACGCCATCGCAGCCGAATGGGCCTATGTCATCGACGGGCGCTGTCAGACTGTGGTTCTCGACCCGTCAGGAGCGAGCGAGATCAACAACTACGGGCCGGGTGATCTATGGTTCTTCCCCAAGGGCCACGGTCACTCGATCCAGACCATCGGCGACAAGCCCTGCCACTTCGTTCTCTCCTTCGACAACGGCGCCTTTTCCGAGCACGGCACTTTTTCGATCACCGACTGGATCGACGTGACGCCCAAAGACATGTTGGCTCTTAACTTCGGCGTGCGGAAGGAAGTCTTCGACGCCTTCCCGAAGGGCGAGACCTATATTCAGGCGGGCCCGGTGCTGCCCGCGTCGGAAGCCCTCGACGCGCCCTGGCCCAAGGAGTCCACGCACAAGTTCAGCCTGCTGCATGACAACCGGGCGGTGCGCGACTTCGACGGCGGCACATTCCGTCTCGCGACGGTCGATGAGTGGCCCATCTCCAAGAGCATGTCAGGCGGCGTGATGACCATCAAGCCGGGCGCGATGCGAAACCTGCATTGGAACGTGAACGCGAACGAGTGGCACTATTATCTGCGCGGCAAGGGACAAGTGGCGCTTTTCGGCTCGGGCGGGCGCGGCAAGGTGGCCGAGTTCGAGCCGGGCGATGTCGCCTACATTCCGCAGGGTTTCGGCCACGCGATCAAGAACGTCGGCGATGAAGATCTTGAGATCGTGCAGACTTGGGACAACGGCAAGTTCGAAGAGATTGAACTCACCAAGTGGGTGCAGTCCAGCCCGCGTTACCTGCTGGCCAACAACCTTGCCGGAGTTCCCCAAACAACAATTACCACGCTCAAGCAGACATAGGCGGGGCCGGCAGACGATAGCGTAGCCGGGATCTCCGCCTGTTCGAGTCGTGGCGCAATCAGGCCGACGACGCTGGCAGCGCCCGGTCTTGCAGGTCGAAGACATCTTCGAGCACGCCGTCGAATTTGTCCGCCCATAAATGCCTGTTGGTCGCGGCCTCGATCAGTTGTCCGTAAAGCGAATGCGGTTGCCCGATTTCCTGACGCTTCCTTCATCAAGCGCCAAGCAGCAGACCCTCATGGTGAGGAGGCGCACGTGCCCGAACGGGCCGAGTGTAAGCCTTCGAGGCTCGCTTTCGCTCGCGCCTCAGGATGACGGGAACATAGGTGTTTAGCGAACCTCATTCTCGGGATGAGGGAAGGGCTGAAAGCCGGCTTGCGCGCGGAGCGGCTTGCTGTCCCTTGCCGTCAACAGATCGATCAGGACTTGCGCCTCGCGCGCATGAACGGCTTTCGTCGTGATCGCCGCCGTATACGTGGTCGCAAGATCGCATCCCTTGGGCAGTGCGCCCGAGAGTTTGATGCCTTTGGTCGCGATGATCTCGGTCGCTTGCGTGCACCCGATCGGGCGATTGGCGTCGCTTTCGGCCATGTGACGCATCGCAGTTGCGCCGTTCGGGTACATCTTCAGGCGGCCTTCGACCTCCTCAGTAATGCCGAGCTGAGCAAGGACTTTCGCGACATGGATGCCGGCGGTGGAGGCCTTGGTGTCCGGCACGAAGATCGCGTCCGCCGACAAAAACACCGCGCGCAGGCTTGCCGCATCGCCCGCCGAGACCAGCGGATCGGCTTCACGAACCGCGAGCGCTGTCTCGACCCGGCCGACATCTTTCACCGAAGCGACATTCACAAGATTCTCGCGGGCAAGCGTGGCGATCAACGCCGAGGTGAGAACGAGAATGTCCGCGGGCGTGCCGCCGCGCAATTTATCGGCCATCGCCCCGACCGCGCCGAACTCGCCTGTGATGTCGAGTCCGGTCTGCTCCCTGAATTGTGCTGCAAGGCTTCCGACCAGGCCCTGCGCCGCGCCGCCGCTCAGGATATTCAAACTTGTCATCAAGAAAGCTCCATGGCCGCGATCAGGCGATCGCGCGTGATTGGCAGGTGGCGAAGGCGCACCCCCAGGGCATCGAACACGGCGTTTGCGATCGCGGCTGTCACCGGGCCGTGCGCGGCCTCTCCGGCGCCGACGGAATCGACTTCCGGCCGCGAGATGATTTCGACATCGACATCCGGCACCTCGGAAAAGCGCAGGATCGGATATTCGGTCCAGGAATTGCTGGTGATGCGCGTGGTGTCAAAGCGAACGCGCTCTTTCAGCACCCAGCTCGTCGCTTGAATCGCGCCACCCTCGATCTGGTTGATGACGCCGTCGGGATTGATCGCTTCGCCGACATCGACCGCCAGCGTCAATTTCCTGACCCGAATGTCCTCGCCGACTTCCACCTCGGCGACCGCTGCACAATATGCGCCCGTGTTCTTGTAGCGCGAGAAGCCGATGCCGTAGCCGGTGCCGTCCGCTTTCGCCGGCTTCCACTCGGCGCGGCGGGCGGCGGCCTCGATGACATCTCTCGACCTGATATCCGACAGATGGCGCAAACGAAATTCAACCGGATCCTCGCCGCGCTCAAAGGCCAGTTCGTCGAGAAAAGATTCGACCGCAAACACATTGCCGTGCGCGCCAAGGGTTCGCAGCGCAGAGGTGCGGATCGGCATGGTCGTGAGGCGATGGCACTCGATGTGCCATGACGGAAAATCATAGAGCGGGACCGAGTTGCGATCGGAGCCGCCGCCGACCGCCGCCGGCGGATCGACGGAGATGGCGCGCGGAAAGGGCGTTGCGAGTTCAGTTGCGGCGAGCAAAGCAGGCTGATCCGCACGTCCCGGACGCGCGGTGTGGCCATTGCCCCAGATGCTGTGGCGCCAGCCGACGATCTCGCCGCTGGCATCGAGATCGGCCTCGACTTCGATGGTCATCGCCGCGCCAAACGGTGCATGCGACATTTCATCGGCGCGTGACCACAGCACGCGCACTGGCCGCCCCGGCACGGCCTTCGCCAGTAGTGCTGCGTCCAGCGCGACATCGTCGGCGCCGTTGTGGCCGTAGCATCCGGCGCTTTCCATATGTTCGACGATGATGTTCTCGCGCGGCATCTTGAGCACCATCACGAGATCGGAACGAAGCAAATAGACGCCCTGGCTGTGGGTCCATATTCGCACGAGATCGCCGTCCCATTGCGCCATGGCGCAGGATGGCGCGATCGAGCCGTGCGCAATGTAGGGGCGGTGATATTGCCGTTTGACGGTGCGCGCCTTCGCAACCGGCGCGGCGGCTTTCTTGTCGGCGATGACGGTCGATACCGCCGGCTGGCGTTTCAGCCACTCGGCGATGTCTTCTTCATCCGGCAGCGTTTCGCCTTGCGCCCAGTTCGCGCCCTTGCGCAACGCCGCGAGTGCCGCTTCGGCCCCTGGCTCAGTCTCGCAGACGACGCCGGTGAAATTGCCATCGCGCACGATCGCAACCAGACCGTCTACCTTGCGCGCGCGCTCTTCGTTCAATGCGACGAGTTTGGCTTGCGAAAGCTCCGGCCGCAATATCCGGCCATGCAACAGGCCGGGCAGGGGAGAATCGTGGATGAAACGCGGACGGCCGAAAACCTTGTCGGGAATATCGAGCCGCTGCAGCGATTGGCCCGCGAGTGTCCGTTGCGCCGATGATTTCGGAGGTGTGGCTGCCGTCGCGTCGCGATCGAGGGAGATTTCGTTCGCGAGTTCCCAATAGCTGGTCGAGATATTGCCGGGACCGGAGATGACGCCGTCGTTGACGGCGAGCACAGCCGGATCGACGCCTAGCCGTTCAGCAGCCGCATCCAGAAAAATCTGCCGGATTTCCGCGCAGGCGAAGCGGATCGCGCGGCCGGAATGCTGCACGGAAAGGCTGCCTGACGTCACGCCCTCGTTGGGGCTGGCAGACGTGGAGGCGCGCACCATCTGCACGCGGGCAATATCGACATCGAGTTCGTCGGCGGCAATTTGCGCCAGCGCGGTGACGATGCCCTGGCCGATTTCGACCTTGCCGGGAGAGACCACCACTTTTCCCCCGGAGGCGAAGTTGATCCATGACGACAGCTTTGGATTTGCCGCGAGAGACGGCGGCAATGGCGGTGAGGCGGGCTTCGTCGTCATGACGCGCGCATCTCGGCCGCGGCGCGCAAGATGGCGCGTACCATGCGGTTATGCGAACCGCAGCGGCAAAGGTTGCGGTCGAGGGCGGCCTTGATCTCCGTGCTGGTCGGATTGGAATTTCGCTTCAACAGCGCCGCGGCACTCATCATGATGCCGGAGAGGCAATAGCCGCATTGCAGCGCCTGCTCGGCGATGAAGGCGCGCTGAAGTGCATGCGGCCGCTCGACGCTGCCGAGGCCTTCGATGGTGGTGATGTCCTTGTCCGCGATCGACCACAGCGGTGTATCGCAAGAGGTCACCGCATGATCGCCGATCAGGACATTGCAGGCGCCGCATTCTCCCGCGCCGCAGCCGAAATGCGGTCCGGTCAAGCCGAGATGGCCACGCAGGACGGTGAGCAGCGGCGTATCGGGATCGGCCTCGATGTCAGTGTCGACGCCGTTGAGGCGGAAGCGAATGGTCACGGCTGGTCCGGCAATCGTTTGACAACCTCCGCCCATTTGACGATATCGCCGCGCAGGAATTTGTCGAATGCTTCCGGCGTCATCGCCATCGGAACCGCGCCCTGATCGGCCCACAGCTTGATGATCTCCGGCCGCTTGATGGCCTCGTTCACGGCGGCGTTGAGCTTGTCGATGATGGCTTGCGGCGTTCCCTTCGGCGCCATCAGGCCGAGCCAGATCGTGGCTTCATAACCGGGCAGGCCAGCTTCATCCGAGGTCGGCACGTCTGGCAATACGGCGGATCGCATCTTGCCCGTGGTCGCGAGTGCGCGCACCTGTCCTTGCGTGACATTGGGCGCCATCGTGGTGACGGAATCGATCATCATCTGAACCTGTCCGCCGATGACGCCGTTTCGCGCTTCGCCACTGTTGCGATAGGGCACGTGGACGATATCGATGCCGGCCATGGTTTTGAACAGCTCGCCGGCCATGTGATAGGGCGTGCCCTGCCCGGAGGAGGCGTAATTCAGTTTTCCCGGCTGCGATCGCGCGAGCGCGATGAATTCCTTCAATGTGGTAGCCGGCACGGAAGGATGCACGACGATCACGAGGTCGGCGACATTGAGCGGCGCAACCGGCACGAGATCGCGCATCAGGTCGTATTTGCGCCGCGGCACCAGCGATTCATTGGCGGTCTGGGCGTTCGACATCAACAGCAGCGTGTAGCCGTCCGCCGCCGATTTGGCGGCCTCCTGCGTGCCGATCACGGAGCCGGCGCCGGGACGGTTCTCGATCACAAAAGGTTGTTTGAGGTCTTCCTGAAGCGCGTTGGCGACGACGCGCGCTGCCACGTCAGCCGGTCCGCCCGCGCCGAAGGGGACGATGATCCGCACGGCATGGGCGGGGTAATCCTGCGCGTGGCTGGACGTGACAAGAAAAGCCTGCGCGGCAAGCAAAGTTGCCGCCAACGCCAGGACGCGCGGAGCCTTCTTCACGGCCGTGCTCATGCCGGCGAACCCAAAACGCATGCTCTCGTTCTCTCCGTTCAAGCCCGTTTCGCCCTGTCTTTTGGCGCGAATGAAGGTCCAAGTCCAGCAACGGGGATCATAGACTTACAACATGGACTTGGACTTCGCGGGTGGAATAAAATAAGCATCGTTAAGGCGGCTCAAGCAGCCCGATAAGCCGGCTCGAGCTGGCCAACAAGCCGGCTCATGCCGGCCAATAAAGTGAATCAGAGAAGCAATGAAAAACACAAGAATTTCCCGAAGGGCAGCGCTGAAGGTCGCTGGCGGGTTGCTTGGGGGAGTGGCGTTCTCCACCCGCGTTCTGGCCGACGCGCCGCCCGCGGAAGCCGTCACGCCCGCTCTGATCGAGGCCGCCAAAAAGGAAGGCCAGGTTGTCTATTACACGTCGGTCGATTTGCCGGTCGCCGAGAAACTGGCGAAAGCCTTCGAAGCGAAATATCCGGGAATTTCCGTCCGCACCGAGCGCACCGGCGCCGAGCGTGTGTTTCAGCGCATCGGCCAGGAATATTCCTCTAACATCCACGCCGTCGATGTCGTGAATTCTTCCGATGCCGCGCATTTCATTGTCTGGAAGCGCGACGGCATTCTCGAGTCTTACGTGCCCGAAGATGTCGCAAAATTCTATGCGCCGGAGCATCGCGATGCCGATGGGCAGTTTGCGGGCTGGCGCGTCTGGC
>Ga0208193_1000031_pt1 | contig 101859 bp, 79 predicted proteins | sample June2015DPH_17_2_FD_184716 | JGI IMG/M metagenome (GOLD analysis project Ga0208193, IMG submission 184716) | Peatland microbial communities from SPRUCE experiment site at the Marcell Experimental Forest, Minnesota, USA - June2015DPH_17_10... | ecosystem: Environmental > Terrestrial > Soil >...
ATGTCGAAGTCATTGGCATCGTGGTCAACGGGAAGGGCGCGGAGCGTGCGATTGCTACCGGCAAAGTCACGACGCTTGGTTTTCCGCACTCCATCTCAGCGGAGTTTCTGCACCGCAATCAGAACCAGACGCCGGAGAGTTCGCTTGCGATGCTTCAAGCCATCCAGGCTGCTGCGAATCAGGCTGGGCTGGGCCTTGTTGTGTATATATCGATGGCATTCGGCAATCCGTACAACGATCCGTGGAGCGTTGATGCTGTTCTCGATGCTTGCCGGACGCTTGCCGCACTGGGCGTTCGACAGATCTCGCTTGCGGATACGGTTGGCCTGGCTGCACCGAAGAAGATTGCAGGACTTTTCGCGGCAGTTCGGGCGGCGATCGATCCGACGGTAGAGATTGGATTGCATCTGCATGCGCGGCCATACGAAGCAGCAGCAAAGATTCGCGCGGCATACCAGGCTGGATGCCGCAGGTTTGACACGGCTCTTGCGGGACTTGGCGGCTGCCCCTTTGCGCAGGACGATCTTGTCGGCAACATTGCCACGGAGATGGCGCTGGCCGAGCTTGCGAATCTTGGCGCTGAGCTTCCGCCGCTTGAACCGCTCGACGGCCTGATTGCGGCCTCGCGCGAGATTGGCAGCCACTACAGCCACGCTGGACAGGAGGCCAAATGAAGACTTACAACACGCTGCTTACCGAGCAAACCGACGAAGGCATCCTCACAGTTACGCTCCATCGTCCGGAGCGACGCAACGCACTGACGCCTGAGATGCGCGAGGAGCTGATCGATGTATTTGAGTCGGCGCGTGAGTCGGTGGAGATCTTGATTTTTACCGGCGCGGGAGCGGCCTTCTGCGCGGGGCTCGACCTTGCCGCGCTTGAAACAATTGCCGCAAGCTCTCCGGCGGAGCAGGAAGCGGATGCGCGGCGGATCGCGCATCTCTTTCGCGCGCTTTATACTTTTCCTGCGCCGACGATTGCTGCCGTGAACGGAGCGGCGATTGCCGGAGGCACCGGGCTGGCAACGCTCTGCGACTTCACGCTGGCCGCGCCGGAGGCGAAGTTCGGCTATACCGAGGTCCGCATCGGGTTTATTCCGGCGATTGTTTCTGCGTTTCTTGCTGTGCAGATTGGCGAGAAGCAGGCGAAAGGGCTTCTGCTTTCTGGCCGGCTCTTTGACGCGCAGCGGGCGCAGGCGCTGGGGCTTGTGGATCAGATTGTAGAGCCAGCACAACTGATGGAACGTGCTCGCGGCGTGGCACAGGAGCTTCTTGCAAACAGCTCTGCTGCGATGCGACAGACCAAGGCGCTCTTTCTTACGCAGAGCCTTCCTGCACTCGACCACAATATTGAAGCCGCGATTGCTGCGAACGCGGAAGCGCGGCAGCATCCGGATTTTCGTGAGGGAGTTCGAGCGTTTCTTGAAAAGCGTAAGCCGAAGTGGCAGCGACGAACTCTTAATTAGCGCAACGTAATTGCGCCTGGACCGGCTATTCTGGATGGCGGAGTTTTCGGTCGAAAAATGAAAAATAGAATGCATACACGCCGCCATTTTCTTGAGATCTCCGGCGCAACGGCTCTGGCTGCTGCCGCGCCTTTGCGTCATCTGGCTGCATTGCCTGCGGCTGCCGGCACAGCGCCGCTGAATGCGGCACTGCAGCGTCTGCTTGGCGATCCTGCAAAACAGATGCATCTGCAACTTGCGCCGCAATCCGGTGCAGAGAGTTTTCACATCTCCGGCAAAGCGGGAAGCATTCTTGTCGAAGGCTCATCGCCATCCGCTGTCATGATGGGCGTGAACTGGTATCTGAAGTATGTGGTGGGCGTGAGCATCAGTTGGAATGGCGATTGTTTGAACCGATTGCCTAAAATGCTGCCTGCGCCTACGGCTCCGATTACACAAACGGCCAGTGTGCCGCATCGTTTTGCGCTGAACGACACCAACGACGGATACACAGGCCCCTACTGGCGATGGGAGCAGTGGGAGCGGATGATCGACGTGCTGGCGCTGCACGGCATGAATGAAGTGCTGGTGTACATGGGCGCGGAGGCGGTGTATCAGCAGACCTTTCGCAAGTTTGGTTACACAGATGAGGAGCTGCGAAGCTGGTTTCCAACGCCGGCGCATCAGCCGTGGTGGCTGTTGCAGAATCTTTCCGGCTGGGTTGGGCCAACAGTTCCGCAGCACCTGATTGATGCGCGCGCGGAGCTTGGTGCAAAGATTGCGCAGCGGCTGCGCGAGATGGGCATGACGCCGGTGTTCCCCGGTTACTACGGCATGGTTCCAGACAACTTTGCCGCAAAGAATGCGGGCGCGAATGTGATTCCGCAGGGAGACTGGCTGGGACTGAAGCGACCTGATTGGCTGAATCCTGCGAGCGAGATTTTTGCACGTGTAGCGGAAGAGTTTTATCGCGCGCAGGAGCGGCTGCTGGGGCCATCCACGATGTGGAAGATGGACCCGCTGCATGAGGGCGGCAAGCAAGGCAACGTGGACCTGGGGCGCGTGGCTGAGGCGATTGCGGCTGCACTTAACAAGGCGCATCCTGGTGCGACGTGGGCGATTCTGGGATGGCAGAGCAATCCGAAACACGAGCTGCTGGCCGGGATTCGCGATAAGAGCAAGGTGCTGATTCTGGATGGCCAATCCGAACGCTTTGCGTACAAGGATCGTGAGACGGAGTGGGACTCGACGCCGTATGCCTTTGGCAGCATCTGGAATTTTGGCGGGCACACGACGATTGGCGCGAATGCGGGCGTGTGGAATGAGCGCTATTTTATGCAGCTTGCAAAGGCGGGAAGCAAGTTGCAGGGAATTGCGGTGATGCCGGAGGCGAGCTGCAACAATCCTGCGGCGTTTGCGCTGCTGACGGAGCTGGCCTGGCGTCGGGAGCGGCTCGATCTGGCGAAGTGGTTTGCGGATTGGTCTGCGTATCGTTACGGTGGACGCGACGCCAATGCGGCGCATGCGTGGGATGTGCTGCGCGCGACTGCATACAACGAGAAGGCAGGCGAGTGGAGTGAGTCGCATGACAATCTCTTTTCTACGCAGCCGAGCCTGAGTGCAAACTCCGGCGCAACGTGGAGCCCGCATGAGCCGAGATACGATCTTGCGGTGTTTGCATCTGCGATTGGGCCGTTGCTTGAGACGCAGCCTGAGCTGCGGGCGAGCTCGGCGTATCGCTATGACCTAGTGGATGTGGCGCGGCAGACATTGGCGAATCAGAGCCGCGTGCTGCTGCCAGAGATACAGGCTGTGTATGCGGCGAAGGATGCTGCGAAATTTCGTGAACTGACGGCGAGGTGGATGGAAAAGATTGCGCTTCTCAATAAAATCGTCGGCACGGATAAGGCGTTTCTGCTGGGGCCTTGGCTGGCTGCTGCGCGGGCTGCAGGAAAGACAACGGCGGAGCAGGATGAGTTCGAGTTCGATGCGCGCAGCCTGCTGGTGGAGTGGGGTCCGGCTGCCTCTGCGCCTACGAACATTCATGACTATGCGAATCGCGAATGGAATGGGCTGCTGGAGTTTTATGCGGAGCGCTGGAAGCTGTACTTCGACTCGCTGCAGACGGCGCTTGAGAAAAACGAATCGGCAAAGGCGATTGATTGGTTTGCAGTGCATGAGAGCTGGGCGAAGCGGACGAATCGCTATGCGGAGCGGCCTGAGGGCGATGCTTACACAGTGGTGCGTGGGGTAAGTGCGGCGATTACTGCTTCGTGATTACAGGTGCGCGAAGTTGTGTTCGCGCAGGAACTGATTGCGGAGGGTGACATCACGAAAGGCTTCTGTACCACCGGGGCGAAGCGTGGAGAGCGCGCCGGTGATGTTGCCCGCGCGCGCTGCTTCTTCATAGCTTGCGCCGCGCAGAAATGCGAAGAGGAAGCCTGAGTTGAAGCTGTCGCCGGCGCCGATGGTATCGATGGGAGTGACGGGAACGCCGGGGACAATGATGCGCTTGCTTTCGGCCTGTACCACCGCGCCGTTTTTGCCGCACTTCACAGCGATTACAGGCACCCTGGCTGAGAGCGTGGTGAGAGCTTCATCGAGTGTATTGCGGCGAGCGATTTTGAGGATTTCGTTTTCGTTGGGCAGGAGAATGTCAACGTAATCGAGCAGCTCATGCAGCACGCCTTCCCATCGGTCTTCGGGGTCGTCGTTGGTGTCGAGCGAGATGGTGAGGCCGTCGCGCTTGAGATCGCAGAAGAGTTGCGGGAGATCCTTTTCGAGACCGCGATGCAGAAAGAGTGATGAGAGATGGAAGTGGCGGGCTGAAGCAAGGTAGGCGTAGTCGAGATCGGCGCGCGACATCTCAGCCATGACGCCGGGATAGGTGAACATGCGGCGCGTGGCGCCATGCGGAAGGATGATGGTGACGCCGGTGGATGCCGAGCCGGTGGAGTGGGTGACGCGCGACAGATCGACGCCGGATTCCTTGAGGCGATTGAGCGCGATGGGGCCGAGTGAGTCTGCTTCGGAATTTGCGCCGACGCGCGTGATAAAGCCGACCTGCGCGCCGAGCACGGCAAGATTGTGCGCCAGAATGGCGGAAGAGCTGCCCAGGGTCAACTGAAAATCGCTAGCCAGCAGCTCGCGCTCGACGGGCAGCTCCGTGGGCAGACCGTAGAGGATGAGATCGAGATTGATTTCTCCAGCGATTGCGATATCAAGCTTTTTCATGCGATGTGCGATGTACCGATTTGAGTGTAGGTGGGTGCGAGAATTGCCGTCAATCATCCGAAATAAATCGTAATAAAATGTAATTCACCTGCTGTCTGGACGGACGGAGCAAGCCCGTTGCCGTATCGTGAGGTGGTTTGGTTCGCCGGGCAATGAGGAGTCTGCAATGCAGGACAAATTTGTAGATATGGTGAGCGCCAAGGCGGAAGTAGATCTGCCGCTGAGCAGCTTTCAGCCGCGCTCATCGCTGACCACTGCGGTGACGGTGGTGGAGAAGCCGAAGTTTCCGGCAATTGATTATCACAATCATCTGGATTCGACGGAGCCGCGCAAGGTGCTGGGCATTATGGACCGGTGCGGCGTGGAACGGGTGGTGAACATTACGATGCGGACCGGCGAAGAGGGCCTTGCCATGATGGACCGCTTTCATGGCGCTGCGCCGGAGAGATTCTTTTCAATCGGATGGATGGATTGGAGCGATGTGACGCGTGCGGATTTTGTGCAGGCTACGCTCGACCGCATCCAGCGGATGTTGGATCATGGCGCTGTCGGAATCAAGTTCTGGAAGGACTTTGGGCTGACGGTGCGCGATGCCGACGGCAAGCTGCTGCGGATTGACGATGAGCGCTTTGCGCCGATCTTTGCAGCGTGCGGCGAGTGGAAGCTGCCGGTCATGTTTCATACGGCGGACCCGACGGCATTCTTTCAGCCGATTGACCAGCACAACGAGCGGTACGAGGAGCTGGCCGCGCATCCGGAGTGGGGCTTTCAGGATTCGCCGGTGACGAAGCGCGAGCTGATCGAGCAGCGAAATCGAGTCATAGCCCGGCACCCGGAGGTGACGTTTGTGGGCGCGCACTGCGCGGAATGCAGTGAGAATTTGCAGTGGCTTGGCGAGCAGCTGGATGCGCTGCCGAATCTGATGATCGACATCAGTGCGCGCACGCCGGAACTGGGACGGCAACCGTACCGTGCACGGAATTTTTTCCTGAAGTATTCCGATCGGATTTTGTTCGGCACGGACCTGCTGCCGGAAGACGCGATGTACCGGCTTTACTTCCGCTTTCTTGAGACGGCGGATGAGTATTTTGAGTATCCCTCGCATACCTCGCGGCAGGGACGGTGGAATATCTATGGGCTGTTTCTGCCGGACGATGTGCTCAGGAAGGTGTATCGGGAGAATGCGCTCAAGCTGTTGAAGCGGTAGAGGGAAGAGCTTGCAATGCCGCAAAGTTTGAAGGCTCTGTTGAAGGAGCCAGGGCACTCGTGCTTAGAGGTCTTCCTTTCGCAGCACAGATCGTGACGGGTCGCGCGGATCCACGTGAACCATGATGTTGCGGCCCTTATAAGAAGCTGCCCAGCTTTGAGCTTCTGCTTCCGTATCGAGCATCCGGCAGAACTCACCCATTTGCAGTTCAGGATTGCGATAGAAGTAGGTGAGTGTGGCGACGTAGCCGACGATGCGCTCTCCGGATTGGCCCTGCTCCTTTTGCGCGACAACGCTGACGACATCCACGACAGCAGAGATTTTTGTCCAGTCCTGCCCGCGGATGCCGTTCAGCCATTGGAGGAAGAACCTCCAGTAGCGAGCCGCGATTCCGCCTGTAAAAACGATGGCGAAGAGCGCCAGGTGGTACCAGCTCTGGAATGTGCCGCGTGTCATCATGCCAGCGCTCAGCAGACGGTGACTTCGATGCTTGCTTTGCGGAGTGCGGCGAGATCGGTCTTGGCGATACCGCGATCTGTAATGACATGATGCAGCGAGGCTGTGGGGCAGAGGAGCGAGAGGCTGCGCTTGCCAAATTTGCTGGAGTCGCAGACGGCGACGGTGCGGCGCGCCACGTCCATCATGGCGCGATTGACGCGTGCCTCAAGCAGGTTCGGGGTAGAGAGCCCGAAGTCGACATCGAAGCCGTCCACGCCGAGAAAGAAGATATCGGCGCTCAGCTTGCGCAGGGTTTCTTCAGCCAGCGGACCCACTTGCGAGAAAGAATTCTTTCGCACATTCCCGCCGGTGAGAATGACTTCGATATTGGTTCCGGAAAGCTCAACGGCAATGTTGACCGCGTTGGTAATGACGGTGAGGCTCTGAAAGTTTCGGAGGGCACGGGCAATGGCGGTGGTAGTGGTGCCGGAATCGAGAATGACGACCTGGCCTTCAGAGACCAGTTTGACGGCCTCCGCGGCGATGGCGTTCTTTTCTTCGCGATGAAGTTTTTCTTTGTCGAGCAGGCTGGGATCTTCAAGGACATTGCCCCTGGCAGTCAGCGCGCCGCCGTGGGTCCTGTAGACGTGCCCCCTGGCGTGAAGGGTTTCAAGATCCTTGCGAATCGTAACCTGTGACGTATGGAAACGCTGGGCCAGGTCCACGACCAGAACGCGGCCCTCCCGGTTGAGGATCTCAAGAATGGCTCTCTGTCGTTCTTCGCTTAGCACGTTGTGTCAGCTCGTAAAAACGCTTGTTTCAATTGGATGCCTGAGCCGGTATTGTAATTGCCCACGGGAATGCTATTCCAGAGGCAAGATTACGTCTGAAGCAATTACGCGTATGATCCGGAGCAACAACTGTTCAAAAAGCACATTTACTTTCATATCTTGCCTGCAAAAGAAATCATTCGTAATATATCGACAGGTTCGTCGAACTTTGCATCCAATGTTTTCAGGTAGTTTCTGGAAGGTACAGAATGGATCCTTTATCCAATTTGCTCGCTGAACCGGCTGCCCGACGGGCACAGCGGGGAACCGTGCATACTCCGCGCGAGATTGCGCAGCAGCCCGACACATGGCAGAAGACGTTCTCGCTTCTTGCAAGCAGGCAGGATGAGATTGCCGCCTTTCTCAAGGCCACAGGCCTGATGAGCGCCAGCGGACGGAGGCCAACGGTGCTTCTGATCGGCGCGGGAACTTCGGATTATATTGGGCGGTGCCTGCATCATCTGCTGCGCGCCGAATGGCAGTGCGAGGTGATTCCGGTTCCAAGCACCAGCCTGCTTACGGATTTCTCGGACTACCTGGTTCCGGACAAGCCGTATCTTTGGATACATTTTTCGCGCTCCGGGGATAGCCCGGAAGGCGTGGCGGTGCTGGAACAAGCGCTGGCCGAGCTGCCGGATATGCATCACCTGGTGATTACCTGCAATGCGGGAGGACGCGAGATCGGGATGGTGCAGGGAAGGCCGAATTGCCTGGGCATAGTGCTGGAGGATGCGACGAACGATCGCGGCTTGGCGATGACGAGTTCCTTCTCCAACATGGTGCTGGCGGGGCAGTTGCTGGCGCACACGTTTACCGCGGAGAGCTACGAGCCGATCTTTCAGGAGATTGTGGAGGCAGGGCGGGATTTTCTTCCGCGCGCGGCGGAGATTGCGGAGAAGCTTGCGCGGGAGGGTTACAGCCGGGCCTGTTTTGTGGGCTCAGGTCTTCTGGCCGGCGTGGCGCAGGAGTCCGCGCTGAAGCTGCTGGAGCTTACGGCTGGCCAGGTGAAGACGATGTCGGAGTCCACGCTGGGGCTGCGTCATGGCCCCATGGCGGCACTGGATGAGGAAACACTTTTTGTAAGCTTTTTGCCGGGATCAGAGGCGCGGCGGAACTATGAGATCGATCTGCTGCGGGAGATTGGCGAGAAGCGGCTGGTAAGGACACGCGTGGCTGTAGCGGGCAGCGGCGGCGCACTTGAGCAGAGCGGAGCGGCGGAGCATTTTCTTGCGCCGCGAGGCCAATGGAAGATTCCGGATTTTTATTTGCCGGTGGTGGATGTAATCTTCGGGCAGTTGATGGGCTTGTTCTCGTCACTGCAGCTTGGGTTCATGCCGGATACGCCGAGCCCGAATGGGGCAATCAGCCGCGTGGTGCAGACCATCGAGATTTATCAAGCGTAACTGGGTACAATCGCAATCCATTTTGCGCAAAGAGGAGTGTCAGGTGATCCATCGGTCGCCGCGTACTTTTGCCTGCCTGAGTGTTGTGGCTGCCTGCATGGGCGCCGTGCTGCCCCTACAGCTCTGCATGGCGCAGACAGCCAGGCTGGACGCGAACGGCGGCAGTGTCCGTAGCGCGGGAATTGTTGCCGAATGGCAGGCCCACGGTAATCGGCCTGCGGCGTTGACCGTGCGCGGAGAACAGAGCGCGATTGTGCTGGAGAGCCCGTTTGCGATTTCCATCAAAGATCGCGGCGTGCTGAACACGGCAGAGCTGACTCCTGAAGGCGAGCCGAGCGTAGAGCAACTGAAGCCGGAGCCTGGGGCTTCACGATTCTCCGACCGTGTGCCAGGTGTAGCGGTGCATTATCAGCTTGCCGACCCGCAGGGCGAGTTTCATGCGGTCTGGTCGCTGATTCTGCGCGAGGGATCGAATTATGTGCGCCAGTCGTTGACGATTACAGCGGGCGATAAGCCGGTGAGCATCACGGGAGTGCGGCTGATTGATGCGCACGCGCCGGGGATGGAGGTTGCGGGCACGGTGAATGGTTCGCCGCTGGTGGCAAGTGAAGACAAGGCAGATTTCTTTCTTGGCTTCGAGCATCCGTTGAGCGAATCGAGTGTCGTGGGCAATCGCGGTGTAAGCGCGCTCTCGATTGCGGTGCCGCTGGGTGCGCATCAGGCCGCAACGTACTCCGCGGTCATTGGCATTGCGCGCAAAGCACAACTGCGGCGTGATTTTCTTGCGTACATTGAGCGCGAGCGCGCGCATCCATATCGCACGTTCCTGCATTACAACAGTTGGTTCGATATTGGCTTCTTTACGCAATACACACAGCAGGACGCGCTGACGCGCATTCATGAGATTGGCGATGAGCTGAACAAGAAGCGCGGCGTGACGCTGGATTCGTATCTCTTTGACGATGGCTGGGACGATCATAACGATCTGTGGCGAATCCGCTCAGACTTTAAGGATGGGTTTACACCACTCAAAGAGGCTGCTGCGGAGTACGGCACCGCGCCCGGGATCTGGCTTTCGCCGTGGGGCGGCTACGGCAAGCCGAAAGATGAGCGCGTGGCTACAGCCAAGCGCGATGGGTATGAGTTGGCCGGCGGGCTGCTCGCGCTCTCCGGGCCGAAATACTACGCGCGCTTCCACGAAGCAGTGACGGAGCTGGTGACGAAGTACGGGATCAACCAGTTCAAGCTCGACGGCACAGGCAACGCGGACCAGGTGATCAAGGGAAGCCAGTTTTCAAGCGACTTTGACGCGGCGATTCATTTGATCGGCGATCTGCGGCAGTTGAAGCCGGACATTTATATCAACCTGACGACGGGCACGTATCCCTCGCCCTTCTGGCTGATGTATGCGGATTCCATCTGGCGTGGCGGCGACGACACGGAACACGAGGGCGTGGGAACGTGGCGCGAAAAGTGGATCACCTATCGCGATGCGGATGTGTATGACGAGGTGGTGAAGCGTGGACCGCTCTATCCACTGAACTCGCTGATGCTGCACGGCATTGTGTATGCGCAGAAGGCGCCGCATCTCTCAACCGATCCGGGCAACGATTTTGCGAATGAAGTCCGCAGCTACTTTGGCACCGGCACGCAATTGCAGGAGCTGTACATTACGCCGAAGCTATTGAGCGATGCCAACTGGGATGTGCTGGCGGAGAGCGCGAAATGGTCGCGCACGAATGCGGCAACGCTGAAAGACACGCATTGGGTGGGCGGCGATCCGCGCTGGTTGCAGGTGTATGGATGGGCCTCATGGTCGGCTGCGAAAGGGATTTTGACGCTGCGCAATCCGAGTGACAAGCCGCAGACGATTTCGCTCAATGTGGAGCAGATCTTTGAGCTGCCCGCAGGTGCGCCGCGCCGCTACAAGGCGCACAGCCCGTGGGCCGCGGATGCTGCTACGCCCGCGATGGATCTGCGCGCGGGCCAGCCGCATACGTTTCAATTAGGCCCGTTCCAGGTGCTGACGCTGGAGGCGCTGCCGCAGTGAACAAGAGATTCGGAATTGTTGTCGCGGTACTGGCGCTGATTGCCGGCGCAGCCGCTTTATGCGCGCAGCCTGCGCCCTCGGATCACGTCTTGCATGCGGTGGGCGACCATTTTGAGCTGGACGGCAAGCGCTTTCAGATCATCTCCGGCGCAATTCACTATGCCCGTGTGCCGCGCGCGTACTGGCGTGACCGTCTGAAGAAGGCGAAAGCGATGGGGTTGAATACCGTGGAGACGTACGTCTTCTGGAATCTACATGAGCCGGAGCCAGGCAAGTACGACTTCAGCGGGCAGAACGATGTGGCGGAGTTCATCCGCGAAGCGCAGCAGGAAGGACTATATGTAATTCTGCGTCCCGGTCCATACGTGTGCGCGGAGTGGGAGTTTGGCGGCTATCCCGCATGGCTCTTGAAGAATCCTAATATCAAGGTGCGGACCTCCGATTCAGCATTCATGGAACCGGCAACGCGCTGGCTGCATCGATTGGGTCAGGAACTTGCTCCACTGCAAAGCGGCAACGGCGGGCCAATCATTGCAACACAAGTAGAGAACGAATACGGCAGTTTTGGATCGGATCACGCGTACATGGAGCAGATTCACCAGGCACTGATCGATGCGGGATTTACGAAGTCGATGCTGTACACGGCGGACGGCGCGGATGAGCTTCCGAATGGCACGCTGCCGGAGCTTCCCGCTGTGATTAACTTCGGCACAGGCGGCGCGAAGGAAGAGTTTGCCAAGCTTGAAAAATTTCGCCCAACGGGACCGCGCATGTGCGGCGAATACTGGGCCGGATGGTTCGATCACTGGGGCGAGCAGCATCACACGGAGAGCGCAAAGACTGAGGCCGACGAGCTGAAGTGGATGCTGGAGCAGGGCTTCAGCGTGAATCTGTATATGTTTCACGGCGGCACAAGTTTTGGCTGGATGAACGGCGCAAACATGGACGGCAAGAAGTATCAGCCAACCGTGACCAGCTATGACTACGACGCGCCGGTAAGCGAGAGCGGCGAGCTGACGCCGAAGTATGCGCTCTTCCGCGAAGCGATTGCAAAGGCAACTGGCGTTGTGCCGCCCGCACCGCCTGCGCCGATTGAAACACGCGCGTATGCCTCCGTTGAGTTCACGCGCTCAGCATCGTTGTTTGCGAGCCTGCCAGGGCCAGTGAAATCGAGCGATGTGCAACCAATGGAAGCGCTGGGGCAGAACTATGGGTACATTCTCTATCGCACAACGGTAGATGCGGCGCAGAGTGGCGAACTAAAACTCGATGCTCTGCACCAGTACGCGCAGGTGTATCTCGATGGCGAGCTGATTGGCACGCTGGACCGGCGGCTGCCGCAGGACACGCTGACACTGGCGATTGCGCATGATCCTGCGCAGCTCGACATCCTCGTCGAGAACTCGGGCCGCGTGAACTTTGGGCATCAGTTTCCAATGGAATGGACCGGAATTACGCATGAAGCGACGCTGGGCGGCAAAGCGCTGGCGCATTGGCTGATGTATTCGTTGCCCATGCAGCAGACAAGCACGCTGCCGTTTGCGGAGAGGCCATGCGAGGGAGCGTGTTTTTACGAAGCAAGCTTCAACGTCGATCAGCCCGCTGATACATTTATCGACACGCGCGCGTTTGGCAAAGGCATGGTGTGGGTGAATGGCACGCCGCTGGGGCGATTCTGGAAGATCGGCCCGCAGGGCGCACTGTACCTGCCCGCGCCGTTTTTGAAGCGAGGCCGCAACAGCGTCGTCATCTTTGACCTTGAAGGCAAAAGCAATCCCACGCTGAAATTTTCCGACAAGCCGATTCTCGACTTTCGTCCATAGCTGCCGCAAAAATAATCAGGCAGTCATGCGCGCATCCACGCGAAGCCATAAGGCAAGTTGCCGCAGCAGCCATATATTGCGCTCGAAGAGCCTTGTGGCGTAATGTAGTGCGGCAATCTCCTTTGTCTTTTCGGCGTAATCCGCATACATCCGATCGCGCATTTCTTCCATCATGCTGCCGCGATCATCGGTAACGCGTACGAGCAAGTCGATGCGCACAAAATCGCGCGTTGTAAGCGCATCGTTGGCCATGAGAAGAATCGTATCGAGCGCTTCCAGAAGTGTCATGGCCAGCTCATTCCCGGCATAGTGTTGCAGCGTCTCGGCAAACAGAAAGACATTTTCATCCAGCGCCCGCAGGGTTTCCTCTTTGTGCTGAAACGAAATCACCCGCGCCGCCAGATCTGTTGCGATGGGCTGCTTCACCAACGCCGCAAGAAAGCTTGTAATCTCGCCTTCGAGCACGCCGGCTGCGTCATGCAGAGACTTCAGCGTTACGCTTTCACGACCGCGCACGATATCCAGATAGCGCCTGAGCGCGAGCATGATTCGCATCTGCTCCAGTGCTACCAGCTCCGGCGTCGCCTCAGGAGAACGCAAGGCCTCCGGTTGCAGATACATCGGTTGCGACAGGCTTTGCTCCGGCGTCGCCGGTGAAATTTTTGCCAGCCACTTTGGCGCCCATTTCAACCCGGCGATGCCTACCGCTGCAATCGTCAGATTCAGCGTGAGAAACATCAGCGCAATCTGACCCGGCAGCGTGGGTGAGAGTTTTGTGAAGGCTGCTTGCAGCAGCGGCAAGCTCGACTCTCGTTCGATGAGCAGCAGCGCGCCCAAAAGGATGGCGGCAATGGCATTTGAAAAAATCTGATACCAGGCAATCTGCCTGGGAATGCCGCGCAGTGTGCTGGTTAGAAAATGCATCGCGACCGCCGCGCCCAGCCCCAGGCCCGCAATTGCCATGAGCGCCGGAAACTCGGTTCGCAGTCCGACCTTTTCGACCGTGATGATAATGGCCGCACAGCCGGCCGAAGAGTGAATCACGCTGCGCATCAGCAGGCCCACAACAAATGCGGCATCCGGCCATCGGTCAAAAAACCGCGCAGCAGTCATCAGCCCATGCGATCCGGCCAGCGGGCTGAAGGCCTGCTTCATCATGTCCAGCCCGAAAAAGACAAGCCCGATAGAAAGCAGTCCGGCAATCCACGGCTTCCACCTGCCAAGCAGCTTGAACGCCAGAATCGTGCCGCAAATGCCGATCAGCATCAGGATGGGAAGATGAAGATCGACCGCGGCAACCAGCACAAGCGCCGCGGTGCCAATGTTGGCGCAGGAGAGCACGACAAGCGCCCGGCTCAGCGGCAGCAATCCGCTCGACACCATGCCCGACAGGATGAACGTGACCACCGAGGTGCTCTGCGTTACGGCGCCCGCCACTATGCCGAGCAGCCCGGCGCGCACCTGCCCGCTGGTTGTCCGCGTCAGCAGATTTCGGAAACGCTGCCCGCTTAACTGCCGCAAATTATCTGAAATGCCGGCAATGCCTGTAAAAAAGAAACTCAGCCCCGCCGTATACAGCGCAATCAACTTAACCATCTGCAAGAATCCAGCTCAACAGAAAAATGCGCCTCCGTGCCGTTCCGGCGCAGTCATAGGCCATTAAGAGCCCCATGCTACCGGGGCAGAAAATCTGGGGTTGTTACGTGAAGCCGGAATCAGAGTTCCAGGCTGCCAGAATTGTACATGGATACGCTCAAGCTCGAATCCCGCGCATTAATTTATAAGGAAGAAAGGAGCTTTTCCGGGATGTGTAGAAATTGGTTCAGCTCGAAGAGAAGCGTGGCTGCGCTATTTGTGTACACGGCAAGGATGCAGACTGCGGCAATACACGCGCAGCAGGCAAGTTGAGCCAGCCATAACTCCGACGCGATATGCTCAGCAAGCCAGTTCTCGATATGCATCCATAACTTTGTCCACCACAACACAGTTCACAGGAAGTGTGAAATCATGCAATCCATATCGCGCCGCCGTTTTTTAGCTTCTGCTCCCGCCGCCGCTGGAGCGCTGGCGTTAAGAAAAAGCCTGCACGCAGCGGAACCGGCAGAGATGCAGAACACTGCTCTCAAGCTCTGGTACCGCCAGCCCGCTACGCAATGGGTAGAAGCCCTTCCCATTGGCAACGGACGCTTTGGGGCGATGGTTTTTGGAGGCGGCGCAGTGAGCCCTGAGCCTGCCAAAGGAACGATGGCAGATTGCTCCGACGTGGCGGTCGAGGTGGACCCTGCCAGGGAGACGCTGGCGCTCAACGAGGATACGTTGTGGTCCGGGCATCCCGCAGACGGCAACAGGCGTAATGCGAAAGAAGCGTTGCCGGGGATTCGCAAGGCGGTTCTTGAGCAGCAGGATTATCATCTGGCGGACAAGCTGTGCCATGAGTTGCAGGGAATGTTTGGCGAGGCGTATCAGCCCGCCGGATTGCTGCATGTGGATTGCGTGCATGCGGAGACGGTGACCAATTATCGCCGCGAGCTGGATCTGGATGCCGCGATGGCGCGAACAAACTACAGCGCGGGCGGCGTGCAGTTTGTTCGCGCGGTCTTTGCATCGGCGCCGGACCAGGCAATTGTGCTGCGCTTGACGGCGAGCAGCGCTGGAGCGCTGAACGCAACGCTATGGATGGACGGTGCGCTGATGCGGAAGGTGACGGAGTCCGCGCAGGGCGCAGCAGAAGGCCGGCTGCTGCTCGAAGGCAAAGCAGCGAGTCATGTGCCGGGCGCGGGGCATCCCGATAGCGAAAAGGGGGCTGTTTTTTCCGATGCCGCAGGCGAAGGCATGTACTTTGCGGTAGCAGTGCACGCACGCAGTGAAGGAGGCAGAATTCATGCCGAGGCCGGTCGCCTGCGAGTGGAGGGCGCAACAGTTTTGACCGTGACGCTGACCGCGGCCACAGGCTTTCGCGGTTTCGACCACAATCCAGACCTGCCGTTGGAAACAGTAAAACAAAATGCGACCAGGCAACTGGATGGAGCGATGAAGAGCAGTTACGATACGCTGCTTGAACGGCACCAGGCTGATCATCGAAGGCTGTTTCAACGTGTCGCGTTAGACCTTGGCTCCGGCACTGCCGCAACGGCATTACCCACCGATGAGCGATTGAAAGCTTTTGCAGATACACCCGATCCATCGCTGCTCGCGCTTTACTTTCAATATGGCCGCTACCTGCTCATCGCCAGCTCGCGGCCCGGCTCGCAGCCTGCGAATCTGCAGGGCATCTGGAACTTTCAGGTGCAGCCGCCGTGGAGCTGCAACTGGACCTCCAACATCAATATTGAAATGAACTACTGGCCTGCGGAGAGCTGTAACCTGAGCGATTGCGCGGAGCCGCTCTTTGATCTGGTGCAGGGTCTCAGCCAGACCGGCCGCCGCGCAGCGGAAGAGACCTATGGCCTGCCCGGCTGGGTTTCGCACCACAACATTGATATCTGGCGCACGGCCAATCCTGTCGGCATGGGCGTGGGGCAGCCAACGTGGGCCAACTGGCAGATGAGCGGCCCGTGGCTCTGCGCGCACCTTTACGAACATTATCTGTTTACCGGCGATCGCGAGTTTCTACGCACGCGCGCTTATCCATTGATGAAATCTTCCGCGGAGTTTTGCCTGGCATGGTTGATTGAAGATGGCAACGGGCATCTGACAACCTGTCCATCGTTCTCCACGGAAAACTCGTTCCTTGCGCCGGATGGAAAATCCGCCAATACCAGCGCGGGATGCGCCATGGATATGGCGCTGATCCGCGAGCTTTTTGCCAACTGCATTACAGCCGCAAAAGAGCTGGGCCCCGATGCGGAATTTGCGGCGGAGTTTGCCGCGAAGCTCCAGGCAGCTCGCGCGCGGCTGCTGCCATACAAAGTGGGGCGCTACGGTCAACTGCAGGAGTGGAGCGTGGATTTTGAAGAGAGCGAGCCGGGTCAGAGGCACATGTCGCACATGTATCCGCTCTATCCTGGCGCGGAGATTACGCCGGACCTCAACCCGGAGTTATCGCGCGCCGCACGCGTCTCTCTTGAGCGTCGGCTTGCCCACGGAGGCGCCTATACGGGCTGGAGCCGCGCCTGGGCTATCGCTTTCTGGGCGCGCCTGAAGGATGGCGACAAGGCGTGGGAGTCGCTGGAAATGCTGATGAAGCACAGCACCAATTCCACGCTGCTCGATACGCATCCGGCAGGCAAGGGCAAGAGCATCTTTCAGATCGATGGCAACTTTGGCGCAACGGCTGCGATGGCCGAGATGCTGCTGCAGAGCCATGCCGGATTCATCGAGTTTCTGCCGGCGCTGCCAACTGCCTGGCCGCAGGGCGAGGTCAAAGGCCTTCGTGCGCGTGGCGCGCTGCAAGTGGATCTTGAGTGGCAGAGCGGACGTGCTGTACGCGCAAACCTGCGCGCGGATTCGGGAGGTTTATTCACGCTGCGCGCGCCGGCAAACCAGCGGATTGACCATATTATGGGCGACGGAAATCCACAACTGGAGCGGGTCAACGAGAGAACCGTGCGATGCACGCTGCAGCCGCGCGCTGCCTATCGGGTGAGCTTTGCATAAGGCGCAATGGAACCCGAGTCAATCCAGATCGTTCCACCCCGCTCCGGCGCGATATGCTGCCTTTACAGCTCTCTTGTGAGCGTTTGAATGAGGCGGTGAAAGATGCGACGGCTCACTTTGCTTGTGGCTTTACTGTTGCTCTGCGGCTGGGCAAACGCCAAGCCCGCGGCGCTGTTTTATTTGACGGATAGTCCTGAGGGAATCCGCTCGTTTCTGGCGCATGCGTCCAAGATCGACATCCTCGTTCCCACCTGGTACCAGGTGGATGAAAACGGCTTAGTGACCGGCGGCCCAAACATGACCGTGCTGGCAGTGGCAAAGGCCAAAGGCGTGCCGGTCATGCCGATTCTTGCGATGTTCAATAAAAAGGGATTTCATACCCTGGCAGGCAACCCTGATGCTCAATTGCGCATGAACGAAGCGCTGCTACGCGAGGCTAAGCTGCATGGCTATGTTGGCTTCCAGTTTGACCTGGAGAACGTGGATTATCTCGATCGCGACAGGCTCAGCACCGTAACAGCCAATACCGCGCAACTGCTGCACGCAGCAGGCCTACAGCTCAGCATTGCCACCGTTCCCAATGCGCCGGGCTATCCGGGCCAGGGCGGATTTTCCAAGTGGATTTTTACCGACTGGCGCGGCGCGTATGATCTGGCTGCGCTGGCGAAATCCGTGGACCTGATCTGCCTGATGACCTACGACCAGAACACGCGCTGGACGATGCCGGGGCCTGTTGCGGGTTGGGGATGGACCGTTGAAAACCTGGATTATGCGCTGAAGGTTGTGCCGAAAGAAAAACTCTCGCTCGGCATTCCGCTCTACGGCTATCACTGGTACACCAAAGCGCCAACGGTGGATAAGGACGGCACGGAGCATCCCAACGTGACGGCCGATTACATCAGCACGCCCGATGCTTTGCGCCTGGCCACCGACTACAACGGCAAACCGCAGTGGGATGCTGAGGATCACAATGCGTTTCTCTTCTTTTATCGCGACCAGTTGCGCGAATGGATCTTCTATACCGACAAGCGCACCTTTCAGGATCGCTATGAACTGGTGAAACAGCGCGGTCTTCAGGGCTTCTGCTCGTGGGTGTTGGGAACCGAAGACCCGGAAATCTGGAACCTTCTGCCGGACGTTCATTGAGGCCTGGCGGAATCGGAGTTAGTCACGAATGTCGTATTTTCTTGCGGTGGATTCAGGCGGCACCAAGGCTGAATATTTACTCACGGATGAAACGCGTGAGCTCAAACGCACGTTCAGCGGAACCATTCGTCGCGTCAATGCGGATGCGGCAGTTGCTGCGGAAAACGTTGCAGGCGCGCTCGCGGAACTCGAAGCAACAACAGGCGTGCAGATGTCGCAGATCACGCGCACCTGCATCGGCACCTCCGGCAACACCGTGCCGCTGGTCACCGACTGGCTGCGAGAAGAGTTTTCGCGCCGCGTGGGCGGTGAGCTGATCATCGTCGGTGATGTGGAGATCGCGCTTGACTCGATCTTTCACGGAGGCCGCGGCGTGCTGGTGCTGGCCGGCACCGGCTCCAATGTGGCCGCGCGCGCCGCGAATGGCGAGATCATGACAGCCGGCGGCTGGGGTCCGAATCTCGCCGATCAGGGCTCGGGTCATTTCATCGGCCTCGAAGGCCTGCGCCGCGGCTTTCTGGCACGCGATGCGCAGCGGCCTTCACAGCTTCTGGAATCCGCGCGGAGGCTATTCGATTTGCCAACGGTGGATGCGTTGATCGAGTTTGCGAATGCGCAGCATCCCGTGCATTATGCATCGAAGTTCGCGCCGGAGGTTGTCCGCTGTGCAGCAGCAGGTGACGCAGTGGCGCAGGAGATTCTCGCGCAGGGCGGACGCGATCTCGCCTATCTCGCCGCATTGCTGATTGAGCGTATGCGCGCAGTGGAACCCGGCGAATTCCAACCGCCGGAGATCGCCATCGCCGGCAGCATCCTGGCGCATGTAGAGCCCGAGCGCACCGCGATGCGGCAGGCGCTGCGCGAGCTCTATCCTGCAATCCGTTTCGTGGACGAACCCGCCGATCCAGTGCTGGGAGCCTTATGGCGCGCGATGCGCGGATAAAAATTGAGAGGGGATCATGAGACGCAACGCGAAGTATTGGATTGCCTGCGCGGCAGCTTTGCTTGTATTGCTGAATGTTCCTGCGACTCGCGGCCAGGAAGCGGGCGTGATAACTCCTGCTCCGTATCAGACCGCGTGGCAGGATCTTGAATTCGGCGTCATCCTTCATTTCTCCACCAATACCTTTCTTGACCGCGAGTGGAGCGACGGCACGGCCAGTCCAGCCACATTCAACCCCACGCAGTTCGATCCCGATCAATGGATGAAGGCCATTCGCGATTCCGGCGCGAAGTATGTGGTGCTGGTGGCCAAGCATCACGATGGCTTTTGTCTCTGGCCCACCGGGCAAACCGATTACAGCGTGAAGAGCAGCCCGTGGCAGAACGGCAAAGGCGATGTAGTGGGCGACGTGGCGCGCGCCGCACGGAAATACGGACTGAAGTTCGGCGTCTATCTCTCGCCCTGGGACCGGCATGAGCCGAAGTACAAGGACTCCGCCGAGTACGACAAGTATTACAACGCGGAGCTGGAAGAGCTGGCCACAAACTACGGCGACCTGGTGGAGTTCTGGTTGGATGGCGCGGGTAGCGCAGGCCATGTCTACAACTTTCCGAAGATCGTTGAGACGCTGCGAACCTATCAACCGAACACCGTGGTCTTTGCCGACATGGCGCTCTTTGAATACGGCGACGCGCGCTGGGTAGGCAATGAAGCAGGCGTTGTTCCTTATGAAAACTGGAACGTGATTGATCGCCACGGCTATCGCCGCTGGAGGCCCGCTGAAGCCGACACGCCATTGCGTAAGATGCACTGGTTCTGGCATCCCAACGATGAAGCCTCACTGAAGTCTGTACCCGAGCTGCTGGATGCGTATGACTCATCCGCAGGCCGCGGAGCGCAGCTTATGCTGGGCCTTGCGCCTGATAAACGCGGCCTGCTGCCCGACTCCGACGTGAAGCGCCTGGAAGAGTTTGGCGCTGCGCTGCAAAAGCGAGCAGAGAATAATCTTGCCGCGCATCATGCTGCCACCACGCCGGAGGCCGCAGCTGCGCTCGACAACGATCCGGATACATTCTGGTCCGCGCCCGCAGGCTCACATCACGCGCAGCTTGAAGTAGTCTTCGACAAACCCGAGACCTTCGATCACGCCGTAACAATGGAGTGGCTCAATGACGGCCAGCATGTCGAGAAGTACGCCATTGAAGTGTGGAGCGAGAGTGAGCACAAGTGGAAGCCCGTTGCGCAGGGTCAGGCCATTGGCCACAAAAAGATCGACAAATTCCCTGCTGTGACCGCGCGGCGCGTGCGGCTAGATATTCTCTCCAGCACATCGGAGGCGCACATCCGCGAGTTTCAACTCTTCAACTGGGCCGGTAATTAGACAGCGAGAACCTTGATTCCCCTCGCGTTTGGGATTGGTGGTCCTCAGCGCCGCGCAAAGGACTGCTCGGCCGCAATGCCATCGAGCGTCTGCCTCAGCGCGCGCACATCGGCTTCGCGCACCACGTAGCGCGCATGGTCTTCCGCATGCGCTCCCAGCACCACGCGCGGATTCCAGTAGCGTGACGCACCTGGAGTCCGCGCGCCCAGCGATGTGTGTACCTCTTCCACTCCAGTCGCGTGTACAAAATCGTGCACGTTATTGCGCCGCACGCCGCCGCCGGCCAGAATCGCGATCCTGCCGCGCGCGGCTTCGACAAGCTGAGCAATGCTGGCGGTCCCGCGCACAATGTCATGCTCTCCGCCGGAGGTAAGAAGGATCTCCGCGCCCAGCTCAATCACGTCTTCCAACGCCCGATTCAGATCGCGCGTCACATCAAAGGCGCGATGAAAGGTAATCCTGAGCGGCCGCGCCGCAGCAATCAGCTCCGCGGTAGTCGCCATGTCCACATCGCCATCCGGCGTAAGCGCGCCAAGAACCACGCCATCGACGCCCAGGATGTGCGCTTCCTTCACGTCCTCGAGCATGGTTGTCACTTCACTCGGCGTGTAACAAAAGTCGCCGCCGCGCGGACGAATCATGACATGAACGCCAACGGAGACAGCCGTCCGTACCGAGCGGATAAGGCCGGCGCTGGGAGTGATCCCGCCCTCGCGCAGCGCCGAGCAAAGTTCAATGCGATCCGCCCCGCCCGCCTGGGCTGCAATCGCTGATTCAACCGAGTCCACACAAACTTCAAGCAGCATGATTCTGTATCGATTCCTTGGGCCGACCCGACCGGTATAGATATGGAAAGCCGGCCAAAAAGTTTTCGGGGAAGCGGCGACCACGGATAATCGGTCGCCTTTAGAAAGTGTACCGCGCCGAGAACTGCGGGTGCCGTTCTACAGAGCGGATCTGGTTCTACTGCACAATCTGTCCAAATCCGGCCTGTCCAAATCCGGCGTCGCCGATGCCGTGTCCAGATTGCCGTAGCTGATGATATTAAAGACGTTGAAGGCATCGAATTGGAAGCCCAAAAGTGCTTGCCGAAGAGACGAAAATCCTTCATCCGCGACATATCCACGTTCTGGAAGCCCGATCCGCTTTTGTAAATTACGGCCTATTGCACCTTCAGGTTCGCGCTGGCCGGCAGGTCTGCGGACGAACCGCCCGCCATCAACCGCACCTGCTCAGCTTCCACGCGAAAGTCCTTCGTCTTCTCATCCCAGTAGGCCAGCGCGCTCGCCTTCAGCGGAATTTCAACCGTCTTCGTCTCGCCCGGCGCAACCGACACACGCTTGAAGCCTTTCAGCTCCTTCTGCGGCCGCTCCACCTTTGAGCCAAGGTGCTTCACATACAACTGCACCACGGCATCGCCCGCGCGGCTTCCAGTATTGGTCACATCCACGCTCACCGTCACCTCGCCGCTCTTCGCCACCTGCGGCGTGCTGGTCCGCAGATTCGCATAGTTGAAGGTCGTATAGCTCAGCCCGAATCCAAACGGATACAGTGGCTCGCCGTTGAAGTACATGTAGGTCTTGCCGTGGCGAATGTTGTAATCCATCATCGGTGGGAGCTGATCGAGCGACTTGGGCCACGTCTCCACCGTGTGGCCGCCGGGGTTGTAATCGCCAAAGAGCACCGAGGCCAGCGCCGTGCCCTCATCCTGCGAGGAGTGCGTTATATGCAGAATCGCCGGCACATTCTCCTGGCTCCAGTTGATCGCAATCGGGAAGCTTGAAACCAGGATCACGACAACCTTCTTGTTCACCTCGTAGACCTGCTTCACCAACTGCTCTTCTGTGGTGTCCAGCCGCTCACGGTCGCGGCCCTCGCGGCCATCGCTTGGGTTGGTGCAGGGAAATGTCCCGTTGTCATCCCAGTCGCGCGGCATATCCGGCCCGCACTTCGGGTCGTTCCCAATCACTACCACCGCCACATCCGACTTGCGCGCAGCCTGCACCGCAGCCTGCCCCAGCTCGCTCGCCGCATAGTTCACCTTCACATTCGGTCCCACCGCCGCGGTGATTCCAGCCAGCGGCGTCACCTTGTACGGGGGCGTACCGCCATACCAGTCCCACTCCACCGAATCCGCCAGCGGACCAATCACTGCAATCGACTTGATCCCATCTTTCTTCAGCGGCAAAAAGTCCTTGTCATTCTTGAGCAGCACCACGGACTCAAGCGCCGCCTTCTTCGAAATCTCCTTGTGCTTATCGCCGTTCCAAGGCTCGCCGCCAGCATCGGAGCCGCCCTTGATCTTCGAGTACGGCACCATCTCCGGCGGGTCCAGCAATCCCAGCCGAATCTCCGTGCGGAACTTCAGCCGCAGCAGCTCGTCAATCTCACCCTCCGTGATCGAACCATCCTTTAGAGCAGCCTTGGTCTCGTCCGACCACTTATCCAGGAACTGATTGATGCCCGCCTTGAGGCATGCCACCACCGCAGCCTTCTGGTCGGCATACAGGTGCCTCTTGTCCCACAGCAGCTTCACCGCGCCGCCGTCGCTTGAGAGAATCTCCACGCCCCACTTGTCGCGCAGAATCGACTTCAGAATCGGATTCACCGCCATCGTCGTGCCGTTCCACGCGTTATAGCTCGCCATCACAGCCTTTGCGCCGCCATCCACAAAACCCATGCGGAACGGTACCGAGTAATACTCCCAGAAGAGCCGGTCGTCAAAGTCCGACGAGGTTATGCTGCGGCCATTCTCGTTGCTGTTCGCCAGAAAATGCTTCAGCAGCGCCGCTGCCTGCCAGTACTTCGGATCGTCGCCCTGCAGCCCGTGAATAAACGAAACCGCCATTGTGCCGTTGAAGAACGGGTCTTCGCCGTAGACCTCTTCGCTGCGGCCCCAGCGCGGATCGCGCATCAGGTCGCTCTGCGGTCCCCACGTCATGAGAATCTGCCGGTTGTACTGGTCTGTTTGCGTGATGTAGCGCGCCTCGTAACCCTGTACACCGCCCTCCGCGCGCACCATCTCCGGATCCCACGTCTCGCCCATGCCCGGCGGCTGCGGAAACTGCGTCGTCGTAATCGGCGGCCTGTTCGGTCGCGGGTCGCGCTGCACCACGCCATGAATGCCTTCGGATGAGCCGATATTCGGCACACCCAGCCGGTACACGGCGGTCTGCGTTCCCAGGCAAGCCACTTTCTCATCGCTCGTCATGCGCTTCAGCAGATCCGTGATGCGGTCTTCCATTGGCAGCTTAGGATCGGCAAAGGGATACTGTTGCCGCGTCTTGGCCAACTCATCCGATGGGGGCTGCGGCGGCAGGGGAGTTCTGGCAGCCTGTGCCTGTGCAACAACGGCGGAAAACGTAAAACAGAGCAAAGCAGCAAGAGGCTTCTTCATTACCGGCGATTCCTATATGTGAATTTCAGACGCAGCAAGCCTACCACGCACGAATTGCGCTCGCATATCGATTTTCTTCGCTGTTATGGAATGGAATTTAACTTCGAGCCTGGTTCAAGTTCCGCTACGCGCTACTGCGTCGCCTTCAACCCCAGCGCCGCATCCACAGCGCCCAGCAGCGTACCATTCGCATCCGACTCGTAGCTCCAGAACATCACTCCACCCAGCTTGCGCTTCAATACATAGCTGCCCTTCGCCGCAATCGATTCCGGGTCCTCATACGAAACGAAAATCTTCTTGTCCGCGTTGTAGAGATAAGGCGCATCGGAGGTCGCATCCCAGTAGCGTGTAAACCCGTGGTCCAGCATCGTCGCCGCAATCGCGCTATACGGCGCAAACGCATGCGGAATCGGCTTGCCCGGCTGATACAGTCCATTCGCCGTGGCCTCAACCTGGCCCCAAACATGCCCATAAAACGGCAGCCCCAACAGGATCTTCTCCGCCGGCACGCCCGCCTCTTCGAACGCTTGCACAGATGTATCGGCAGAGACCTTCTGCGGGTCCGCAGGATTGGTATACAGCGGCGCATGATGCCCGGTAATCGGCCCTGAATCCGGCTCGTAGTAGTCGTAGCACATCAGGTTTACCGTATCCACAATCCGCGCAACCTTCGCCATCTCCGTGTTTGCCAGAAATTCATTCGATGCGCCTGCAGCAATCGACAGATACAGCCGCCTGCCGGTCCGCTTCGTGTCGGCGTCAAAGCGCTTTCGCAGCTCTGCCAGCAGCAGCGTAAAGTTCTGCTTATCCTCGGCGCGAAACTTGTGTCCCGCGCCCGCCGATCCCGGATACTCCCAGTCAATGTCGAGCCCATCCAGATGGTAGCGGCCCAGGAAATCCATCACGCTGTCGATAAACACAGCGCGGCTCTCCGTAGTAAGCGCCACATCGGAGAACCCGCCAGACCAAAGCCATCCGCCCACAGAAATCAGTACCGTCAGCCGCGGATTCCCCTTCTTCAACGCATTCAGCGTCGCAAAGTTCTCCGCATCATGCTTGAATCCCGTCACCATGCGGCCATTTTCGATATTGGCAAAGGCATAATTGATGCCCGTCAGCGCCCGCACATTCACTTGCGCCGCATCCAGCTTCGCATCCTGCGGAAAGAGATACGCCCCCACAATCGGCTTGCGCTGCGCCTCAGCCTGCACAGCCGCAAAGACCACCATTGCCCCCGCCAGCCACTTAAACCACCTTGTCATCCGCATGCTCCATCGTCGCATCCGCATAGTGCTTGCAGCCAAATACGCGGAAATCCGCCACATTCTTCAGCCGAAACTGTCCCGCCGTCTTGCGCCCCGGAAACTTCATGCGAAAGAAATCCGCGCCGTCCACATCTTCCAGATGAAATGCAGGCCGCGCATCCTCACGCTCCGTGGCAATCTCCACGTTGCTGAACTCCACGTTCTTCGCATGCCGCGCATAGAACCCCGTTGCGGGCAGATCGCCAAACATCCGCGGGTCGGGATATTTTTCCGCATTCTCCGCCGGGTTGATCGCAGCCATCGCCGCATCCGCGCCGCCCACCTGGTGCAGATACACATCGCTGATTTTGATGTCCTCCACCGGATGCCCCTCAACTCCGGCAAGAATCGAAGGCAGTTGTGACGCGCCCGAGCTTGTCACATTGCTGATGATCACGCGCTTCAGCGAACCAACCACCGTCTCCGGCTTTGGCCCGCGCAGCCTTGAGCCCAGCCGCAGAAATATCGGAGCAGAATTAATATTCCGCATCGTCACGCCGGTAAAGGTAATGTCTTCCACCACCGCGCCGTCTTCTGTCTCCAACGCAAATCCCTGGCAAGCTTCAAAGACGCAATTCGTAATCGCAATGTTGCGGAATCCGCCATTCGACTCCGTGCCCAGCTTGATGCGCCCCGTGCCCCAGGCGCGGCCATTCGTATTCAACGGCTTCCACGTCCCATCCAACAAGGAACCCAGCGCATAACCGGCAGTCACAAAGCAATTCGCAATCGTCACATTCTCCGTCATGCGCGCCTCGCCCAGCGCATACGAGCTCTTCGGGCAGATCGCGTCGTCCCACGGCGAATTCACCGTGCAGTTCGACACGCGCACATTCTTGCAGCAGTCAATGTCAATCCCATCGCGATTCGTATCGATCTTCAGATTGTCGATCGTCAGATTATCCACGCCCGTCGCCAGAACCCCGAACCATCCGCCCTGCAGAATCGAAAAATCGCTCAGAATCACGTTGCGGCAGTTCTTCAGCGCAATTGCCTTGTTGCCCACACCCGGCGCAGTCGTGTTGGGCAGCGCCTTTTCATCATGCCCGCGGCTCAGCCCCTTGCCGTAAATCAGCCCCGGCCCAAAGATGCCAAAGTCATGCAGATTCTCGCCCCAGATCAAACTGTTGTGCCAGTGATTGTGGCCGTAATCCTGGAACGGCTCCCACGCACCCTGCGCCTCAGCCGCATCGTAACCGCCGCTGGTCATCCCTTCATACGGCGTCGGCGCGGCCAGTATCGTCGCGCCTTGCGAGAGATACAGCGCCACATTGCTCTTCAAATGAATCGAGTAGCAGGCATACACGCCCGCCGGAAAAATCAGCGTCCCGCCGCCACCATTCGCCACATAATCAATCGCCTTGTTCACAGCCGGCGTATCAATCGTCGTGCCATCACCCTTGGCGCCAAAATCCCGCACACTGAAGATTCCCGGCCAACCTTCGCGATCGATCCGTCCCGTCTTCTGCCCCGTCGCCTGGGCCGGAACCAGCATCGCCGCACTCCCGGCCACACCCAGCCCCGCCATCCGCAAAAACTCTCTGCGAAACTCCTGCATCTTCGGCTCCCTCGCCATTGAAATTGTTTCCGCGGAAACATCAGAGCAGGTCGGTGCGGAGCAGTGCAAGCAGGAGCCATGCCAGCGGCTGGGGAAGGTTTGTGGATCGAGTCAAATCGCAGGTGTGGTAAGATTCAGCGGAACCTCGAAAGCGTCCGAAATTCTCCTCATTTTAGTCCCCCCACACACACAGGAGGTACGGTATGCCGGACCCGCAAACCGACAAGTCACGCGCTGCTTTCCACCAGGAACTTCTGGCCAAAACGATCGCAATACGCCAGCGCGAAACCGATTACAAAGAGGAAGACCTTAACCCGCAGCAGATTGGGTTTCTCCACGCCAAGGCCATGTTGAAGACTTCGCATATCCCCCCGGGCAAGCGTGGCGCCGCCAAGGTGGAAGCGTTGAGAATTATCAGCGCCATGTTAGGTAAGAATACCGAGCTGGCTCGCAAGTTCATCGACTCGTCTTTTGAGGTCATAGTGGTTCCAGCCGATACCCCGTTTACCGCGCTGCCGGAGTTCAAGGCCTCGCCTTCCCTGGTTAATCAGTCCACAGGAGTCGCTCTGTCCATCTCCGAGAACACTTCGGGCCCCTCGCGAACCTGGGGAGAGACCCGGGGGATGGGCGGCATTCAAATTGGAAGTAAGATTTACATCGCAGTCACGGAGGAGAACCTGCTGGGAGCGAACGTCACCGGAGATGCGCTGGCCGCCGGCGGCGCTTGTTACGCCAAGCAGTACTCGACTACCGCCCACGAGTTCGCACATACCATCCATTTGCACGCCATGGACGCCCGCCAGAAGCAAGTTATCGTAGATTGCTACAAAAGAAAGCTGAAGGGAGTGGTGGTCATGGGCGACGGGTCCGTGAGATGCGGCACCGCCGATATAGACGGCCAGATGACCGGCATAGTCACGGGAAGTCCCATACACACCGCCTCTGCCGTGAAGGCGGCGCTGGAAGTCGAATGGGTTGACGGCCCGCGCTTCCATATGACGCCTTGGACCTCGGAAGCGGATATTTATGTAAAGGATAGCGCCAACCAACACGTTGCGGACGGGGGGAATTGGAAGTTCTTCAAGTCGAAATACGCACCCATAACCAACTATGCGGCCTCGAACGCGAGGGAGTATTGGGCGCAGTTGGCCTCCGCTTACCTTGGGTGTAACGGTGGTTCCGACCCATACACTGGCCGCCCCCGCAATAACTCGCGCGCATGGATCATGGGCCACGAGGAAGCCGCAATTTGCAATCTGCTCGATGAAGTATTTTCACCGCACGGTGTTGAAGTGAGCGCGGGCAGCGGATTCGGCGCGGCGTCTATTCCCGATTCGAATACTCAGGCTCCGGGGCCATCCAACACATGGAAGACCATCACGGACCTGATTAACAGTCGTAAACAGGCGCGACTTGCCAAGCCGCCAGCCGCAAAGCCGGGGAACGTTCAGAACCTGAAAAGCTTCTGGGAGAAAGTCCAGAGCGGGGGAAAATAGGCCGTTCGGGATCGGCGTTGCTGTCCCATGCGCTCCAGCTCTTTCACAAACACATAGAAGAGATCAAACGACTTCCAATAGGAATCGACTGTCATAAGCTCGTCCTGCCCGTGCGCGCGGCAGCCGTCGCGCTTCAGCGCAATGCCGGGGCACCCACTCGCGGGAAAGCTATAGCGGAACCCGGGAAGATGTACCCAACAAACAACTGGACGCGAAGCTATGAGAGACTTTCCTCTCAGGGCTACACTTGACTCAGCGCCCGCGTGCGGCCACGCGGACGGCGCTTGCGAGCTGCAACGCAAGACCTATGGAACATTCCGAAAAACAGTCCGCGCTCTCGCTTCTCCTCGTCGATGACGATCAGGAGCTCTGCGGCATGATGACGGAGTTCTTCGCGCTGGCCGGGCACAAGCTCACCTCTGCCAACAATGGCCGCGACGGCCTTGCCGCCGCGCTCAACGGCGCGCACGATCTCGTCATTCTCGACGTCATGCTCCCCGCGCTCAACGGCTTTGAGGTCCTCAAGCAGCTCCGCCGCCGCAAGACCGTGCCCGTCATCATGCTCACCGCGCGCGTTGAGGCGCAGGACCGCATCCTTGGCCTCGATACAGGCGCGGACGATTACCTGCCCAAGCCCTTCGATCCCGATGAACTGCTCGCGCGCATCCGCGCCGTGCTGCGCCGCATGGAGTTCACGCCATCCGGCCCGCAGCAGGAGGTAACTCTCGGCAGCGTCCGTCTCAACACCACCACCCGCGAAGCCTGGGACGAGACAGGCGGCGTGGGCGAGCTGCTTCAGCTCACGGGCATGGAGTTCGACCTGCTCGAGATGCTCATGCGCTCCGCCGGCCGCGTCATCTCCCGCGAAGAAATCACCGCCGCCCTCTTTGAGCGCGAAGCCACGCCTTATGACCGCTTTCTCGACGTCCACATCAGCCATCTCCGCAAAAAACTCCACGATGGCCAAAAGCTGATCCGCACCGTGCGCGGCGTGGGCTATATGTTTACGGGAGCAGAATGATGGCAAGGCGCGTGCGTCAATGGTTCAGCCTCAAATCGCTCGTCGTGGCCACCGTGGTCTCGATGATTGCCATCCTCGCGCTTTCCTTCCTCGTCTTTCAGGCCATCGCCAACCGCATGACCCAGCAGCGAATCGAGCCCACCTTCCAGAGGATGGATGAGGTGCAGCTTGAGAGCGCGCGCTCCGCCTATGAACACCGCGGCCAACAGGGGCTCACCGAATACATGGGCATGCTCGACCGCATCTTTGCGGGCTCCCATTATCTGCTCGATGCGCAGGGAATCGATCAGATCACCGGCGCGGACCGCAGATGGCTGCTTCCCGCCCCGCCCGCCACGCATTCCCGCACCGACGACGGACACGGCCACTGGATCATCAGCCACCGCTCCCAGGACGGCGTCTACTGGTTCGCTGCCGTTGGTCAGTTGGGGCGCATCCATATCTGGACCTTTCTGCCCTACTACTTTCTCGTCCTCGGAGCCACCGCCGTCGTCTTCTGGCTCGCTGCCGTCGGCGTCGTGCTGCCCATTCGCCGCATCGCCTCCACCATCGCTCTCTTCGGCCAGGGCGATCTCACCGCCCGCATCCAGACAAAGCGTCCCGATGAGATCGGCCAGCTTGCACGCTCCTTCGATCAGATGGCAGAGCGCCTTGAAAAACTTATCGTCAGTGAGCGCCAGCTACTCGGCGACATCTCTCACGAGCTTCGTTCTCCGCTTGCGCGTCTCAAGTTCGCCATCAAACTCGCCCGCACCTCACCCGATCCGCAGACCGCTCTGGATCGCATTGAGCGCGACGTCGATCGCATCTCCACGCTCGTCGCCGACATCGTTGAAGTCACCTTTGTCGAAGGCGACCCCGCGCTGCGCGGCGCGGAAAGCGTACCCCTCGGCGATGTCGTGCAGGATGTCGTTCGCGACTGCGCGGTCGAGGCTGAGATCCGCGGCTGCCGCGTTGAGCTTGACGGCGCCATTGCAGGCCACGCTCTCGGAAGCCGCGAGATGCTCCGCCGCGCCATTGAGAATGTTCTGCGCAACGCCGTTCGCTACTCGCCGGAAGGCAGAGTCGTTGAAGTAACGGCCACGGAAACCGAGCGTTGCGCCGTCATCGTCGTTCGCGATCACGGCCCCGGCGTGCCGGAAGCCGCTCTCGTCCGCATCTTCGATCCCTTCTACCGCGTGGAAGAATCGCGCGAAAACAAAAACGGCGCCGGCTCAGGCCTCGGCCTCTCCATCGCGCGCCGCGCCGTGCAGGCGCATCACGGTTCCATCACTGCGGAAAACATGTATCCCGGCCTGCGCGTGCAAATCTCAATCCCTCTTATCAGCGCCCGCCTCACGGCATGATCGCTCTTCGATTACAGTCAAAGCCCTCAATATTTCTTAAGCTGCACGGCCGACAGTCCTGTCGTTTACTGACTCCCAATGTTGCCAGCGTCTCAATCATTCATGGCAACCGAGGAGACTCTCTATGAAGCGCCTGCTCTTCATCGCAATGCTTGCCTTTATTTCCATTCCCGCCTTCGCCGCAAAAAACTCGCAGACCGTTAACCTCCCTGAGGCCGTCACCGTCGGCACCACACAACTGGAAGCGGGCGACTACAAAGTCACCTGGTCCGGCACCGGCTCCAACGTGCAGGTCACGCTGCTCGAAAAAGACAAGTACTCACCGAAACCAGTCACCGTCACCGCCAAGGCCGAAGACGCCACAACGAGCCAGGTCGGCTTCACTGTCGAGCGCCAGGGCAATGTCAGCAAGCTCCGCACCCTCAAGGTGGGTAAAACCACGCTGATCTTCGACACCACCTCAGCCAGCGGTCAGTAAATCTTCCTCCAGCGTTACGCCAGGATGCGCAATGCGGCTTTGCCCGGAAAAAGCTGCATTGCACCCGGCCAGCCACACACGCCAGCACGTTGCTCGCATCCCGTAGCTATCTGTATCCATGCCGTTTATGGTCGAAAATGCATTGATTTTAAAGCACTTAACATTTCTTAAGGTTCATTGTTGACAACCGTATGTTTTACTTGCTCTAATGCCGTACCCCATACGGGGAAAATTAAGGCGGCAGGCTGAGGAGAATCATCATGAAGCGCTTGCTCTATTCCGCGGCAATTCTTGCTCTCGTTTCTGTTCCCGCCTTCGCTGCCAAGAACTCGCAGACCGTAACCATCCCCGAGGCTGTCACTGTCGGTTCCAACCAACTGCCTGCCGGCGACTACAAGGTCACCTGGACCGGCACCGGTTCCGACGTACAGGTCACGCTCATTCAGAAGGACAAGTACTCTCCCAAACCGGTTACCGTTGCCGCCAAGGCAGTGGATGCGACCGAGAGCCACAATGGCTTCACCGTTGACCGCCAGGGCAATGTGAACACGCTCCAGACCCTGCAGCTTGGCAAGACCACGCTCGTCTTCAACGGCGCGCCGGCCAACGGCCAGTAAGCAGTTCTAAGCAGCATTGATTCTTTTGCGGCCGAGCCTGCTTATTTGCTCAGTCGCCAGATCAGCGCCGGCGCAAACCGGTGCTGCCTCCTGAATAAAACTTGTTGTGCTTACCGATCTCCCTTGCCCGCTCATTGCGGGTAAGGGAGTTTTTTTGCGATTGGCCGTACAGGCAACTGCCCGCACCCCGCGCCATTCGCGCGGTGCCGCACCGCTCAGTTTTCCGCGAAGGTGTCAGCCTGACCGTAGCCGTTTTTCAGGCGGCGGGAAGGGATCTGCTTTTGTTGTTGCAGTAGCTTTTTGCTGTTCCTTGTTCCCCTCCGTTTGCCTTACACCCCACCTCGCCTCCACAATCTTCCCATGAACATTCAATGCATCGGCAGCCAACCGCAGGCAGTGGGTCTGTTCGCATGATCCAGTTCAATAGAAGAAAGGGATAAGCTGATGCTCATTGCCTTTGGCGGATACCCTGGAACCGGCAAGACTACCCTCGCCCGAGCGCTCGCGGGCCGTTTGCCTTTTGTCTACCTTCGCATCGACACAATCGAGCAAACGCTTCTGAGCAGCGGAGTGTTGGGAAATGATGTCGGTCCGTCCGGCTATCTCGTTGCTTACGCGCTCGCAGCGGAAAACCTGCGCGTCGGCCGGTCGATCATTGCAGATTCTGTGAATCCGTTGCGGATGACACGCGCATCCTGGGCTGAGATTGCAAGGGAAGCAAAAGTTCCACTGATTGAAGTCGAAATCATCTGCTCGGAAGAGTCCGAACACAGGCGGAGGGTTGAGCAAAGAACCTCAGATATCAAAGGCCACTTCGTGCCTACCTGGGAGACCGTCCAGCATCTGCAATTTGAGCCCTGGAGCACTCCGCATATTGTTCTCGATACGGCGGGCAAGGCAATCGGCAAGGCTCTGGATGAATTGCAGAACCTGATTCTGGAAGCCACACGGCAACACCGTAATCCGGAAGCGGTGGATTCAAACTGAAACATTGTCCAGCGCTGGCAGGATTGCTCGGAAAGCCAGTTCGAGCTATACTGAGAGTTCGGCAAGCCGTGGGCAGAGTGCCATCGTGCGTCTGCGCCCTCGCTGGCAGCTTGGTCCGCCGGCTGAGTTAGGATGCGGCACGAAGCCGGGGTCCCCAGAGCGCGATTTGGGTGCGATGGGGTGGATACGAATTCATCAAAAGGTTTTGGAGTCAAAGTCATGGCACAGGTATGTGATATTTGCGGCAAAGGCCCGCAGTTCGGCAACAACATCTCGCACGCGCACAACGTCAGCCGCCGCCGCTGGAACGTCAACCTCCAGGCAGTTAAGACTCTCGTCAACGGCGCCTCCAAGCGCCTCCGCGTCTGCACCAGTTGCATCAAGACCGGAAAGATCGTCAAAGCGGCGTAGCCTTTCCTCAACTCAGCATTTCCTTTGAAACCCCGCCCATCGGACCAGATCCGGCAGGCGGGGTTTTCGTGTCTCCGCTCGCCTCGAATGCAATCTCGCATAGCAATAAGGTGCATAAATCGCCTAGCATTGCAATGCATGAATCGCCGCGCCTTCGCCCAACTCCTCGCCTCAGCCGCCGCCGGCACTGCTGCCGCGCCAGCCTTGTCTGCATCTGACAGATCCGCACAAAGCCAGCCCGCATCCCGCGCTCAACTGCCCTTTTCGCTCTCCGTCATGCTCTGGACGGTCTTCCGCGGCCTGCCCTTTGAAGACCGCCTAGCCAAAGTAGCCGAAGCCGGCTACACCAACGTCGAGCTGGTCGGCGAGTACAGCCACTGGTCGCAACCCGACTTCGACCGCGCCAACGCCGCCCGCAAGCGCCTCGGCATCCACTTCGACGCCACCGCCGGCCTCCCGCGCGGCATCGCCGATCCATCCAGCCGTGACGCCTTCCTCGCCGATCTCCAACGGGCCCTCACTCCCATGGAATCGCTCGGCTGCCCGGCCATGATCGTCCTCACCGGCAACGTCGTTCCCGGCATTTCGCGCGAAGCGCAACATCAAAGCTGCATCGAAGCCCTCAAACGCGCCGCCTCACTCGTCGAAGGCCGCCAGATTGATGGCCAGCCCGTCCGCCTGCTCCTCGAATGCATCGACCTCGAAGAAAATCCCCACTACTTCCTGCCCTCAGCCGCGGAAGCCATCGAGATCGTCCGAGCCGTCAATCATCCGCAGGTCCAATTCCTCTATGACCTCTTCCACGAGCAGATCGCTGAAGGCAACCTCATCGAGAAACTCCAGAAGCACATCGACGTCATCGGCCTCATCCACGTCGCCGACGTCCCCGGACGCCACCAGCCCGGCACCGGCGAAATCAACTACACCAACATCTTCCGCAAGCTCATCGAACTGAACTACCGTCATACAGTCGCAATGGAATTCCTGCCAACAGGCGACGAAGTCACCGCTCTGCGCGAAGCCCGCCGTCTGGCCGAATCTACGACTGTTCACTAGCGCTTTACTTTTTGCTAAAATGTAAAGCGGGAGCTTCTCATGGACGTCACAGTTAGCAGCAAAAATCAGTTCACCTTGCCTAAAGAAGCGAGAGAGCGCGCAGGCATAAAGGCCGGTGATAAATTGAGGATCTTCGTACGACCGGATGGCGGAATCGTCATTCTTCCAGTGGGACCTGTCACGAAATTGAAGGGCAGCCTGCCCAAAGGCGACAAACCACTAACCATCGAAGAGATGAACGCCGCCATCGAGGAGGGGGCCACGATGCGCTATCGGAGATTTCTGGAACAATCCAAATGATCGGACTGGATACGAACATCGTCCTGCGCTATCTGCGTCAAGATGACCCAGCACAATCACCACGCGTAAATCGTATCTTTGAGCAACAGTTGAGCGTAGAGCATCCTGGATTTATCAGTATCGTCGCGACACTTGAGCTTGTCTGGGTTATGCGGAGTGTCATGAAGCTAACCTCAATGGAAATTGCTGCTCATCTGCAGGAAATCCTCACCACGAAAACACTTACAGTTCAAAATCGGCAGCAAGTATACGAGGCGGTGTGTGCGCTAGAAGACGGCACAGGCGAATTCGAAGACGCTCTCATTGGTGCGCTCAATTCATGGGCAGGCTGTTCCACCACGCTGACCTTCGATCGCAAAGCCGCACGTCTGCCGTATTTTCAGCAACTAGCCTGATCGCTCCGCTCGTCTCTCTGTAACCTGCTCCCCGCACCCTGTACCCTGTAACCATGCCCACGCGGGTCCGCTCCCACGCAAAGATCAATCTCGGCCTCTACATCGGAGCCCCGCGTCCCGACGGCTTCCACGAGCTTGTCACCGTCTACCAGACCCTCGAAATGCATGATTTCCTGACGGTCACCGCCCGCCCAGCATCGCAAACCGCTATCCGAATCACCTCGAACGACACCCGCGTCCCTTCGGACAGCCGCAATACTGCCTGGAAAATCGTCGAGCTAACCCTCCAGACTCTTGAAGCCACCGCCGAAGTCGAAATGCACATCGAAAAGCATCTGCCGGTGCAAGGCGGTCTCGGCGCAGGCTCGGCCAACGCTATCGCCGCGCTCATCGGCCTCGAAAACGAACTGCGTGTCTTGAAAAACGAAACACCGGGTGCCCCAGAGCCTGCTCTGAGCTTGTCGAAGGGTCTCGATTTTGAGACCTGGGATAGCAAACGCCTCGAAATCGCGGCCCGCGTGGGCTCCGATGTCCCCCTCTTCCTCATCGGCGGCACAGTCCTCGGCCTGGACTGCGGCCAGGAAGTCTACCCTTTACCCGACATCGAGCCCACCTGGTGCGTAGTAGCCATCCCGGCCCTCGGCGTCTCCACCCCGCAGGCTTTCCGAGACTGGGACACCCTCTGCGCCGTGCAGGAATTGACCGCAGAGCAAAGCACCGGTAAACTAAAACAGTTGAGCCGTGCCTACGCCAGCGCGTTTGCATCTGGCTCCTCCGGTGTTCCCTCCGCTGATGTAAACATGAGAGAGAACCTGGCCGGACCACAAGAGTCCGCGCTTGTCCGCACCGGGATCCATAGCTGGATCGCAAACGACTTTGAACAGGTCGTCTTTCCCCAGCATCCTTCCCTGCGTGAAATCAAGCGTCTTCTTGCGGCCACCGGCACACCGGAGGCAGCCATCCATGCCTCGCTCTCGGGGTCCGGTTCGGCGCTCTTCGGGTTGTATTCAACTCGTGGAGCAGCGGAAGCGGCAGTAGCAAGACTCGAGCAGGTTCCAGACGTTGCGGCAAGTATCACCCGCACCGTTCCCCGCTCGGTTTACTGGCCAGAAATGCTTGTGTGAAAGACTATTGACAGCGGTCCGTTGGGCACGAAACAGTAACCAACGGGCTGTCGGGCAAATCCTACGAACGAAACAGGTTCGCCGGGGTTGAAGTGTTGGGCGATCGTCTAACGGTAGGACAGTGCCCTTTGGAGGCACTTGTCTAGGTTCGAATCCTAGTCGCCCAGCCAAAATTTGAGTGGTAGGGCAGGGCTTTAGCCCTGCCGCAAAGCACAGTGTTTTACAGTAGCCCCGGAAAAATATCAGCCAAAGCAAACCAGCTTGGAGGGTACAGAGAGATGGATCAGGGAACGTTGACGGTGACATTGGAAGACAAGCGGCAGGCCGCATCGGGCGAAGAGCTAACCGGCAAAGACGGCGCACAGCCCGCCGCAGACGCCAAGGCAAAGGACCCCAAGGCCGTGCCCGAGCGCAAGCGCTCGCGGAACCTGGCTGAGGACAAGCGCTTCAAGATCTTCTCCGGCACCGCGAACCGGCCTCTTTCGGAAGAGATCGCGCGCCACATCGGCGTACCGGTCGGCGAAGCCAAGCTGCAGCGCTTTGCAGACGGCGAAGTCTACTTCCAGTTGCTCGAAAACGTTCGCGGAGTGGATGTATTTGTGGTGCAGCCTACCTGCTATCCAGTAGACCAGCACCTGTTGGAGTTGCTCATTATGATCGACGCGCTCAAGCGCGCTTCGGCGGCTCGCATCACGGTGGTTGTGCCCTACTACGGCTACGCCCGCCAGGATCGCAAGGACCGCCCGCGCGTCGCCATCAGCGCCAAGCTCATCGCTGACCTGCTCACCACGGCCGGCGCCAATCGCGCCCTCTTCGTGGACCTGCATGCGGCGCAGATTCAGGGCTTCTTCAACATCCCCGTGGATCACATCTTCGCCTCGCCCGTTCTGGTCAGCTACTTTCAAAAGCTCACCCTGCCCAATCTCACCGTGGTTTCTCCGGATGCGGGCGGCGTGGAGCGCGCGCGGCACTTTGCGCAGAAGATTGGAGCGCCACTGGCCATTGTGGACAAGCGGCGCACGGACATTAACGTCACTGAGGTGATGAACGTCATCGGCGATGTGCGGGATCACACCTGCCTCATCATTGACGACATCATTGACACGGCAGGCACGCTCGTAAAGACCGTCGATGCCCTCTTTGCCAACGGCGCGACCGGCGTTCATGCCTGCGCCAGCCACGCAGTGCTCTCGGGTCCGGCCATTGACCGCATCGCGGCCAGCCGCCTGGAGCAGCTCGTGGTCACCAACACCGTGCCTCTGCGAGAAGCCGCGCAGAAGCTCGACAAGATCAAGGTGCTCTCCATCGCCGGCCTGCTCGGCACGGCCATTGAGAACATCCATTTGGAGACCAGCGTTTCAACGCTGTTTTCTTAACAGGGGTCAGGGATCAGGTTTCAGGGATCGGTGACCCGACAACAGGAACGCAGCCTGCGGCAGGCGCAGGGCCGGTGGAGTGAGAAGAAGTTTTTCTCACCCCCTGACCCCTGACCCCTGATCTCTGGCTCCAACAAAGGGAGCGGAACGCGACAAAGCTCGCACCAGCTTAATCGTGCTGAAAGCTGATGGCTGACAGCCAAGAGCTGCTTCCCGTGCCCGACAGAAATGAGAGAGAAATGCCTGAAGTAGTCATCGCAAAGCCCCGTGAGGGCAAGTTCAACAAGAACGCCGCCCGCCGTGTTCGCGTCGCCGGCAAGATTCCCGCCGTACTGTATGGCGCAGGCCATGAGGCTGTCGCCGTCGAAGTCGACCCCCGCCAGATCTCGCGCATCCTCTACTCCGAGACCGGCCACAACACCATCTTCGACGTCGATCTCTCCGGCACAGGCACCGCCAAGGCCATGATCGTCGACTGGCAGCTCGATCCCATCAAGGATTCGCTCCTTCACATCGACCTCAAGCGCATTGCGCTCGACAAGACCCTCAAGGTCAGCGTACCCATCCGGATCGTCGGAATTGCAATCGGCGTCAAGGCAGAAGGCGGCATCCTCGACCAGGTGCTCCGTGAAGTCGAGATCGAGTGCTTGCCCGGTGACATTCCGAGCCACATCGATGTGGACGTGACCAGCCTCGGCCTGCACGGCGTCGTCCGAGTCAAGGATCTGGCGCACTCCGACAAGTACAAGTTCCTCGCCGACGAAGAGACCACCGTGGCGCACGTCGTCTCCATCAGGGAAGAAGCTGCTCCGGTCGCGGATGTCGCAGCAGTTGCAGCCCCTGCAGAGCCTGAAGTGGCCAAGAAGGGCAAGACTGACGCCGCAGAAGGCGCGGCGAAGAAGTAAGCCTTGGCCGACACGCAAGAGTCTAGTAATCGCCGCGGCCCATTCCTCGTGGTGGGCCTCGGCAATCCGGGCCTTGAGTACATTTGGACCCCACATAACGCGGGGTTCCTGGCAATTGACCGTATCGCGGAGCAAGAGCGCGTTACGGTAGACAACCGGCGATGCCGGGCCATGACCGCAACCTGCCGAATCGCAGGGCGCGAAGTGGTCTTGGCCAAGCCGGACACATATATGAACCTGAGCGGAGCTTCAGTCGCCGCGCTGGTTCGGGAGTTCGAAGCGGACCCATCGCAGGACCTGCTCGTCATCTACGACGATCTCGACCTTCCGCTGGGCAGCTTCAAGATCAAGGAGCGCGGTTCGCCCGCGGGCCACAACGGCGCCCGCAGCATTACCGGCGCTCTGGCAACGCAGGAGTGGCTGCGGCTGCGCATCGGGGTAGGAGCAAACTTGCCTCCCGAAGCGCTCGCAGCGGGAGCGAGCATCCGCCGCGGAGGCAGAGATTACCTCCTCACGCCGATGCGAAAAGCCGACCTGACGGTCCTCGACGAGGTGCTCGACAAAGTGGCAACAGCCACGCGTCGCATCCTCGAACAAGGGCCATCAACGGCGATGAATGAATTTAACCGGCGCGATTAAACGATCCGTCGGAAGAAGAAAAGATGTACTCCGGCATAGAGCAGCTGATTCGTAATCAGCAGGTCATTGTCGCCGGATGTGAGACACAATATCGGGAACCTTGGATAACGTTCTGTTCACCATCACCTGTCCACTGTTCCCTGCCGCTTTAGCGGCGGAAAGAAGAAACCGGATGTCCCGAGTATACGAAGTAATGTTCATCGTTCGGCCTGATGTGATCGATGAGGATGTCGACAAGCTGATTGCTGGCTATGAAGCCACCGTCACCAATGGCGGAGGAGCTTTCAAGTCCGTCGAAAAGATGGGCCGGCGCAAGCTCGCCTATACCGTCCGCAAGTTCAACGACGGTAACTACATTCTGCTCACCGTTGAGGCCGAGGGCGGTCTGATCGCCGAGCTCGAGCGCCGTCTCCGCGTCTCCGAGCAGGTGATCAAGTTCATCACCGTGCGCACGGATGAGGAAGACAAGCGCATCGCCAAGATCAAGGCCATCCGCGGCACGCGCGTCAAGCGCAGCGCCGAGGTCAGCCCCGCGCCGCCCGCTCCCGCTCAGCCCGTTGCGGCTCAGCCTGCTCCAGTGGAGTCCGCTCCAGTTGAGTCTGCTCCGGTTGAGTCCGCTCCGGCTGCCGAAACCGCCGAGCCCGTCCAGGCCAGCGCTTAACACGGTTCTATTTGTTTTGTAACAGGGCACGACTTTAGTCGTGCCGAGAGACACGAAAATATGTGGGGCTTTAGCTCCTGGGGCATTTCGATAAGCAATACCCCGAACAACGTTCTCACAAGAGAAGAGGAAACATCATGGCAGAGGAAACACAATCCAGGGCGCCCGAGTCGGGCGCAGCACCAGCACCCCAGGGTGGCGGACACGGCGGACATGGCGGACATGGCGGCTCCGAGCGCGGCCCTCGTCCCGGCGGCGGACGTCCCGGCGGTGGCCCCGGCGGACGCGGCAAGTTCTTCCGTCGCAAGAAGGTCTGCAAGTTCTGCACCGAGAAGATCGACGCCATCCCCTACCGCGACGTCCGCCTGTTGCAGGGCTTCGTCGCCGAGCGCGGCAAAATCGTTCCCCGCAGGCTCACCGGCGTTTGCACCAAGCACCAGCGCCGCCTGACCCGCGCCATCAAGCAGGCCCGCAACATCGCGTTGCTGCCTTTCGCAACCAAGCACTAAGGGTAGGCCGGGGTTTTAACCCCGGCAATGTGAGCGGCAAACAACATGGGCCTTCAAGCCCAGGGGTATGCTTCTCGAACTGCCCGAACTAAACGAGATCCGCCGGCATGACGATAAGCCCTTTGAGGGCGTAAAATCGCCTCCGGTATCTGGAGATTTTTGAGATGGAAGTCATTCTGAGAGAAGACGTAGCCAACCTCGGCCATCGTGGAGATGTGGTCAAGGTCGCAGACGGCTACGGTCGCAACTTCCTGCTGCCGCGCAAGCTGGCACTGCAGGCTACCCTTGCCAACAAAAAACAGATCGATGAGATGAAGGCCTCCTCCGTCCGCCGCTCCGCCGCGGAGAAGGTCGTCGCAGAGGAGCAGGCCTCCAAGCTCGCCCCCGTTGTGCTCGTCTTTACCCGCAAGTCGGGCGAAAACGGTCACCTCTTCGGTTCGGTCACCTCGTCGGACATCGCCGCCGAACTCGCCGCCCAGGGCTTCGAGATCGACCGCCGCAAGATCACGATGCCCGAGGCTATCAAGGCCCTCGGCAACTTCGAAGTCAGCATCAAGCTGCATAAGGAAGTCTCCGCTCCGGTCAAGGTCAAAGTCCTCGGCGATGCAGTCGCCGAAGGCGAAGTCCCGGCCGAAGTTGAGGCCGAACAAGCCGCAGCCGAGTAGTTTTCTTCAATTCAAGCTCACATCGCCTCTCGGTTAGCCGAGGGGCGTTCGTGTTCACAAGAACTCTTGATACATTTGGTGACCTCTGGCCGTGTAAATTCCTGAAAGCCAGAAGCTCCCAAGAGTCTACGCATCAGGATAAGCCCGAATTCCGGCTCTTTGTGCGCCGTAGGAATCTCAGAAAAGCACCAATTCATTAAGTATCGACTCGCGAACGCTGCTCATGCGTATATAATTTTTTGCGCCGGAAGCAACAATGGAAAACCCTGTTTAAAATCAAAATCCAGACGTGCGATGCCTAGCTTAGGAGGCCGTATGAAAGCATACGATCAAAACACGGGCGATTTGGTTGTTAACGCGGCATTTCCCGCGAACGGTATACCGGGAGAAGTCATCTCCGTGCGCACAGATCTTGGTGTGCAAGTACATGCATGGCGCCCAAATCCGCTTCCACAGAATCTTCTGCAGTGTTATTTTTGTCACGGCTATAGCCTGGGCACCTATGCGCAATTCGGTTATTCCATCATGTCTGGTCAATCTCTGCATCAAGTGTTAGCTGACGAATTTTTCAAAGTGGGTACTCTGGGGATGGGCAATTTACACGTGCAGCAAGGCGACCGTATTGTCTGGTGGAAAGGATTAGATGCAATTCATTCTGCCGTAGTTGATCACCCGGTACAGAATGGAAACCAGTTAAATGTGAACCAAACGAGAGTGAGCAGCAAAACAGGCACGGGGATAGTTCGAATTAATGTGCCGTTGGCAACGGTCAACAACGATTACAACACCGCTAACTTGAGAGAAATCTATCGAAGACAGCCTTAGCGGCTGCTTCAGGATCAGGTTCGTTCTCTTACATCTTTTTCGGCTCCGGTGTATTCTTTGTGCCCGCGTCTATTGATGCGAACAAACAGTATGGAGGCTCGCCGGATGGCTCAGGTCCGTGTGTTCGGACCTGAGATAGCGCATATTACACAGCCCCACTCTCGCCGCAATGCATCATTCGCGGACGAAGTGGGGCTGTCTATCTGCGCTCCCGCTTCATTACGGCTTCACCGGCACTTCGCTCACTCCCGGCAATATCTCCATCGTCACCTCAAAGCGGTGGCAGTTGCTATATTCGGCGTCATACTGCATCGCAACGTCATCGTCGTTGCCGCGCGTCAGTTGTGCATGCACGCGCACAGGCAGTAGATACGAGCTCTGTCCCAGCGGAACCAACGCATATTCGGTTTTGGTCGTCAGCGTCTTGAGTCCGATCGCATCCCCGGCATGGAGCGAAACGGACTCCATGCGAAGAAGCTGCGCTGAATCGGCATCCAGCCAGAACCGTGCCTTGGTCGCAACCATAAATTGGCTGCACGCGGGATTCTGGTAATTCTCCAGCCTGCCGGTAACTTCCATCAGCATTTCTTTGTCGTTTCCGCTTGGCTTCAGTTCGTAGGCGTGGCATTGCTCATATTTCAAAGCAAGATATGGCGAGAAGCTGTTGCCAAAACCGCCCGCAATCGAAAGCGGAAGAACCACATCTCGCTGCATCTTCCCCGTCTTTCTGTTCACGGTCTTGCCGTTCACAGTGCGGAGCGTGCGCTCTTCCTTGAACTCATCCGCATCCGGCTGCCGCGTCGCACGCATGGTTGAATCGAGCGTAATCTCACGCTTCACTTTATTGTCGATGAATCCCACGGAGCGCACATGCTCGTCGCAGTCGATATTCGGCAGCGTGGCCATCGATGTCTCCAGCCTGGCACGCGCCTTTGCAAGCGTCTGCAGCGCAGCCGCGCTGTCCTGTTGTGCCTGGGCAGCAAGAACGCACGCGGCAAACAGAACCGGGAATCCAAAGAGTTTGCGCAATGCATGACCGTTAGGCATCTCAGCTAATGATTCTCTCGCATCGAATCCCGCCTGCCCACTCTCGGCACAACGAATCATTCGCGGGCAGCGCGGGCTAGTCCAGCCGAGCGCAAAAACAAACGGAGGCGTTAGCCCCCGTTTGTTTGATCTCCGAGGACTGATCTCTATAACGGAAACAGCGGCTCGCACTCCGTCTTGACGCGCAGAATTTTGGCCTTGGTCCGCACAGTCAGGTGCGGCACTCCCGGCGATGGCGCCTGATCCGTGCTGCCCAGCCTTCCGCTGTCCAGCATGGAGAGGATTTCTCTCAGCTCAGCCTTCGCCCGGCCAATCGTAGCCGCCATATTCGGCTCGCTCACAGACTTAGCCACAACAGCCGGCCCAGCCTGCCGCGCCGCCTTCATCGTCGCCTGCGGTCGCGGAGCCACATCCAGCACCTGCTTGGCCCCTGCAATCGTATAGCCCTCGGCATGCACCAGCCGCTTGATGTCAAGCGCCAGCTCCACCTCGCGCCGCCGGTAAAGCCGCTGCCCCGTGCCGCTTTTATTGGGCTTCAGTTGCGGAAACTGCGTCTCCCAGAAACGAAGCACATACGTCTCCACGGCGCAGATGCGGGCTACATCGCCAATCTTGAAATACAAGCGATCCGGAATGACCGGAGCCTCGCTTACCTCGAGTTTTTTAAATACCTGGGCCATCTATAAGAAATCCACGGTCACATAGCGAGTGCGACCAGGCGCCTGCAGAGCGCCACTCTGGTCGCAGTATAGGACAGCCCTCACCCAAGGATGAAAGCCCAATTCCAAAACAGGAATCAAGTTAGGGACGGGGCTATGCATCTTCAAAAGGCATGAACAGCCTCTTGCTGAACGCGCGTCCGGACGGGATCGCGCAACGAATCCGCCGGCGCTAAATCCACCTTGGCCCCAAGCAGATCGCTCAGCCGATTTTCCAGACGTGCCATGCTCAATAGCGTGAAGCGTTTCGTGCGATCAAAATCGGCTACTAAGTCGATGTCCGAACTGTCCTGCGCCTCATCGCGGGCCACAGAGCCAAACAGACGCAGATGCACAATCCCCCCAGCGTTTAATTCTCGCTGGTGCCGTTGCAGCGCTTGGATGACAGCGTCCTTGCCCATATAGAGATTCTGACTCAACCGCGAACGGAAGTCCACATCGGCCCATTCATCTCATCGTTGATTGCTTCTTCAAAACGGCAGCACCCTTCTCACTCATCAGAATCGCCTGCTCCAGCTTGCGAAACTCCGCAGCCTTCCCCGGCGGAATCTCCACATCGCGCACCACATATTCACTCTCGTAGTGCAGCATGCTGCCCTTGGCCGTCACCGTCGATTTATAACTCGCAAACTGCACATCCACGCTCACCGGCTCCGGCGTATCGTCCACCGCATATCCCGCCGGCAGCGCAATATCGAAGGAATCCTTCCACGTCCCCGGATGCCCCAGCACAATCGGGTACAGCCGCGTCTTGCCCTCCATCACATCCGGCACAGAATGCGTGTGCGATCCCAGCACGCGCGGACGCAACAGCAGCAGCGGCCCAGCCGTATGCGCATAATTCTCGGCCGTTAGCTTCACCGTCAGGTCCAGCGGCTTCTCCAGGTCCGTAACCGCTGCAAACTGATAATCCTTGAACGCCAGTCCAGGCAAATCCGCACCCAGCCGCCGCTCCAGTTCCTCATGCACTTCCTTTGCATCGGAGCGCTTGATAAACATCCGTTCCCGCTGTGCATCGTCGCCCGTGCGCCGCTCGCGAATCACTCCGGTAAGCTCGCCATTATCCGCCAGCGTAAAGCTGCCCTGCCGCGTCAGCCCCTCGGCTTCCGCCGGCAGCACCGGCATCTGCAATATCTGACTGTTCGCTCCGTCGGCCAGCACGCCATAAGCTCCCTGCAGATCGCCGTCCAGCAGTCCCACCGGCGTCCACTCATCCGTCGGATCAAAGATCAGCAGTGTCTTACCCTGTGCCGTTTTGACCCGTGCCAGCAACCGGGAATCATTCTCGCCAGCGGGCAGCTCAATCGCCGTAATCATGTGGTTCCCAATCAGTGAAGGCTCCTTCGGATCAATCACTCCGCGCTCACTGTTCACATGAAAGTAGTGCGCCTGCACGCCCACCGCTTGCAGCATCGAGATCAGCAGCGTCGTCTTGTCCTTGCAGTCGCCATACTTGTTGCGGTAAATATCCGCCACCCAGTGCGCCTGCATTCCGCCAATGCCCTTCACCACAATGAAGTAGCGGATGTTCTTCTGGACATAGTCCGTAATGCGTTCCAGCTTCGTGTAAAGGTCCGGCGCGCCCGCCGTCAGTTCCTGCGCCTTGGCCGTAATCTCCGGCGTCGGATCAAAACGATGCGTCTGCAGCCCGCTCTCCCACGTTCCCAGCGCCAGCCATTGGTTGTCGGTGCCCTTCACCGCCAGATCGCCCCACTTCACGCTCATCCGCGCCGCCAGCGCAGACCACGGCGGAGTGGAACGAAACCTCGCCAGGTCCAGCCCCGGCATATTCGTAATCTCCCACCGCAGTTGGTTCGGCCCCGTCTCGGTCGGTTTCACCGCCGGATAGCCGCGCCAGCTATCCGCATAGTGACCGCCTGCGGGAAGCGAAAGCTCCATCGCCTCATGCACCACCGGCACATCGTATTGGATTGCCCAGTTCTCTTCGTGGATATATGGCTGCAGCAGCACTTCCGTCTCGCAAGCCACCACCGCGCCGGGGTCCGCGCCCGGTGGATTCACCACCCGCACCCGCGCGTCAAACTGCAGTATCGATGCCTCGGCCAGCCCCTGGTCGCTGTAGTCCTCATCCTTGGCCTGGAACTGCTTTCCATCTGCCGCAATCGTCCACGTATGAAAGTTCTTTAGCTTCTCATCCGTGTCATAAAAGGCATAACAGTGCCCATACTCGCGTCCTTGCGGTTTTAAAAGCCGCACAGCAAATCGCCGCAGCTCCACCGCGCGATTCTGCTCGTCCACCGTAATCTTGTATTCGTCAAAGAGAATCACCGCCGGCGCATTCGTCGCTGTTGCCACCACAGGCGTCGGCGTCTTCGCCGCCTCTACAGCCCAGTCCGGCGCTGGCATCGGCTTTTCCTTCGCCCAGGCAACTGACGTCCACCCCGGCAGTACCGTGACAAACACCAGCCCCAGCACCGCCATCTTCAAGTCTGTGCGCCAATTCCCCATACGCTGCCCCTCATCCACGGTCGACTATTTCTGTGCCACCGCTACTTTTGCCAGCACCACTTGCTGCTGATCGTTCGCAGCCACTTTTTCATAAAAACCACGCAGATCCTGGTACTGGTCCGCTTTCAGCACCGCAAATCCCCGTGTCAATTGCCGCACAACAACAATTTTTCCCTCGTCCTGCGTGATCTTCGTCACAAGCTGCGCTTTAGGTGACCACGGAATGTTGGAATCCTTCGGCGCGCCTTCTACCGTATATCCCGCCGGCAGATGATATGTCACCTGGTCCGCTATCGTACTCGCATAGTGCATATCCACCGGCGCTTGCCGTTTGTCCTCATCCACAAATGGCTGCCGCGTCCGCGATTCAAAAAAGAAGCCCGGCAGCAACAGTCGTTTACCCGCTTGCATGCCCAGCGTTCCCTCCACCTTCACAATCGCCATCAAATTCACCTCCGGGTCATCCATCCCCAGAAAGTGATCCAGATGCGCCTGCGTTCCCTCCGGCATTTCGCCTGGCAGCATCTGGTCGAATCGTTTCTTGACCTCTTCCTCGTCCGTCTCCAGCATCATCTGCCGCCAGCGCAACGCCTCCTGGCCTGTCATCAAAAATCGAATGCTGCCCGTCATCGCGCCATTCGCATCAATCGTTACATCGCCAATTCGCGTCATTGTATTTTTCATATAAGGCAAAGCGGGCGTCACTGTTGCGGCACGCCCATCCGCGCTCTGCCGAACACCGCCCGCAAGCTCGTGCGTCCAACTCACGGTCAAAAATGGGCACATCTTCTCACCAGGGTCCAGCAGATACTCTTTGCCACCCGTTGAAAGAATCACCAGATCGTCGTCCAGCTGCTCGAACCTGAGATACCGAGGTTGAAATAGATTCCTGGCGCGGTTTACCACCTTTATGTCGTACGCCGTCAGCCCCGCAGCCCGCAGCATCGCCAGGTACAGCAGTGTAATGTCCTGGCTCGATCCGCTTTTCTGCGCCCACGTATCCTCAGCCCGCTTGGCCGGCTTCAACCCCATCGCCTTCAGCTCTGCCTTACCCCTGGCCCGCGAGTAATCCGTATTGTCCAGCGCCTGTACTGCCTTGTACAGCTTGTGGGCCTTGTCCAGATCGCTGTCTCCCGGCGCTACAATTCCCGCCACCGCTGTCTTGATCGCCCCTGTGGGCTCGGCAAAGTGATCCACATCCTTCGACCACAGCTTCGCCTCGCTGTTCCAGAAATCCCCCGCATTGGTCGCCGACATGTAATAGAAGTACAGCTGGTACAAAAATGCATCCATAGGCGGCATAAAGGCTTCATGCGGAGCCGGCGGAATATCGCTCAGATCCAGCGAAAATCTCCCCGTCCCATCCTGGGAAACATTCACGCCCGCCGGCAGCAGCGGCCACCACATCAGCGTATTGAGCGGCCGTCCACGCCAATCAATCAAATAGCGCGAAGTGATCGCGTTCGATCCCTTCTGGAATGCCTTGAATGGCATAAACATGTAGTGCGCCTGGTGTACGAAATATGCCTTCTGAATATCCCACCAGGGCGACGAAAACGCATTATCGTCATAGCGAATCGTGTACTGGTACTCCAGAATGCTGCCCACCTCCACGCTCGGCAAGTTGATCACACGCTTCGCAATCTGGCTCACCCCATCCCTGGTCAACACCTTCATCGCCAGCAAATCCTCCGGCTTGCTTCCCGGCTTGCCCTCCAGCGGAACCACCGTCCCGTCCGCATGAATCGTCCGCGCCTTGATGTCCGTCACCTTCTGCTCGCCGTGCGTGTACGGCACCTCCACAGTCGCCAGATCTTTGCCCTTCTCCGTCAGCACCTTGATCCGCGCATACACGCTGCGATAGTGCAGGTCGTCGTCCGTCTTCTGTTCAAAGTACAGATACACCGCCGCCGCTCCCGGCGCCTTCGGGTCCGAGGTCATCGACAGCTCTTCTTTTGTCGGATCGTGGAACTGCGCGCGGGCAGTCAGCGGAACAGCGATGAAGGCAACCAGCAACAGAACAAAGCAAAAAAACGTACGGCGCCGCATGAACGGTTTCCTCAGACTACGGTGAGTCGGCTAACGTGAGTTGTAGGATTTCGAAACATACCCCGGAGTAATGCCCGGATTCTAGCCTGAATCGCCTCACCCGCGAAAGTAAAAATCTTCGCCGCCGCCGCCACCTGAAGGGCAAAGGTGAGTATGTTCGGACCTGGGATAGCGCTCCCGCCAACTCCCCACAAAGTTGTGATCCTGAAAATAGCCGCATTTCGGCGGAGTGAAGTACCTGTTTTTGCTTTTCGCTTGCACCAGCACCAAAAGGTGCGCCCAGCACCCGGCTCCATCCTGCTGCACCAGAAATGGTGCAAACTGTCTCACGTCAGTCCCACCCCCCTGGCCGGCCCGATAGTCTCGTGCCAATCCAGGTACCAGGGGGCTTGCAATTTTCTCCGCGCTGTTCATTTCAGCGAGCGCGGTCGAAATGGGGTGGAAATGCTGTGGAAAAAAGGACAAAAACCCCCGAAAATACCCGCAAAACCCAACAAATTCAATAGAATAAAAGGCGAAGAGTTTAGTGGGACCCGCGCGCCGCCTCAAAATTTGTAATTGGCGTAAGCCATTGATAATAAATACTATATTTAGCTTTCGAATTATCCTTGACACGCCCTTCGCGCAACCCTACTATGCAGCCAGAAAGTTCTGATGGCCTTGCCTCCGTTGGAACTATTCTCCCTGAGGAAGGAGCTGCCCATTGCCGGGGCGGCTCTTTCCGTTTCTAAGCCAAATTTTTCACTCACACAGCCTCATCCGGAAGCTTCTCAAGTTCTGTCCACTCTTTACCGCAAACTTCGCAGCTCCAACGATTCGACTGCTCGTCTTCAAGCAGCGTCGGGTCAGGAGCGCCGCAGGCCGGACACTTCGGTATCACGTAAGCAGGAACCTCCGTCTGTAGCTCGTCAAGAATGTCCTGCGGAATCGGCTGCGCGATAATCTTCCGCGCCTCCTCAAGCCGATCCGCAGCAACCATAACTCGAAAGGGAGTTCGACCAAGAAACCGAGTAGCAAAGTCGCGCTCAGGATCGAACAACCAGCTTTCTATTTTCGCGCGGCCAAGCACCGTCCCGATCTGCCAAGCCTGTTCGCGAGTCTCGCACTCGCACAAATCCGTCTTCCACGTGTACTCATGCGGCATCTCGCCGCCTTCAACATCGTCGTTGCGTTCCTCGCGCCCATCCAGCTCAACACCACGCTCAAACCGCAATCGCCCTGAATCCTGCTGCACCTCAGCCGGCTTCCTCGGATCGCCCAGCCCGCGCTTCAGCATCTCGACGCGCAGAACCTCCTTTGCCACATTGGTCAAGTCGGAGTACCGGCTGGCAAGCCTCATCAGCTCGCCATCGTACATCTGCGCATAGTGCTCAGAGATCCTGCGCCACTCTTCATTCAGATCGTCTTGCATAGTGTATGCAGTATAAGAGCCAATCGCTTTTTACGGCTGCGTCCGAATCCCGAAATCGATCAGCATCGATCGAATCACCACCAGCACCGTCACCGTGATTGCCGCCCAGATGCACGTCCAGAAAGCCACGCGGCTGAACGGAAGCAGAATGCCGGTCCCTTTCGAGTGGATCACGAAGCCGAGATTGTCCGGCAGCACGGCTCTCACAATCACCGCAAAAAGAATTCCTCCCGCCCACACCAGGGCGATGCGAAAAGCAAGCAGCACGGACTGTCCAAGAATGGTCTGCGCGGGCAAGGCGTTCCCCTTTCGACAAAAGAGAGACGAACCAAACTATCGAGTCACAACTTTACCGAAACAGCAGCCAACGATACAATCAGGAGAGCGCGCCGACGTAGCTCAGCTGGTAGAGCAGCTGATTCGTAATCAGCAGGTCGTCAGTTCAAGTCTGACCGTCGGCTCCATCCCTTACAACGCATGGATTCAACCGCATCTGCCCCTGCATAAAGGCGTATGTGGTAGCCTCCGTGCATGTTCCGCAAGCTCTCCTGCCTGCTCCCCGTGCTGATTTCCGCTCTGCTTTTTGCGCTCTTTGCAAAAACTCTCTCCGCGCGCGTGGAGCGCGTGGAAATCGCCTCGCGGGAAGATGTGCTGGACGGAAAAGTCTTCGGCGCGGCAGGCGCATACGAGCGGATCGTGGGAACGATCTACTTCTCCGTTCCCGTCAACAATCCACACAACGCCGCCATCGTGGACCTCAAAAATGCGGTAAATCTTCGCAACGGCGAAGTCGAGTTCTCAGCCGACTTCATAGCCATCCAGCCAAAGAATCCAAAGCTTGGCAACGGCTCGCTGCTGCTTGAAAATCCCAACCGCGGCCGTAGCGGCATCCTCCGCCTCATCGATGGCGGCGACTGGAACATCGCCAAAGATGGCGGAGACGCATGGCTCCTCCGCCAGGGCTTCACCTTCGTGACCCTCGGCTGGCAATGGGACGCCGCAGGCGCCGGTGCCCTCACCTTTCACGCGCCCATTGCCAGGGAAAACGGCAAAACCATCACAGGCCTCGTACGCGGAGACCTGATGCTCTCCAAGCCCATGGAAGAAATTCCGCTCGGCCACCTGACCGGCGGCACCATCGGCGGCACCGAGTATCCAGTCAGCGCGCCAGGCGACGCTCGCAACACGCTCACCGTGCGCGACTCCCGAAACGCCCCGCGCCAGCTTATCCCTCGTTTGCAGTGGCAGTTCGCGCATACCGTCGATGGCAAACTCGTCCCAGGCGACCGCTTCATTCATCTCGACGGTGGATTTCAACCCGGCAAAATCTACGAGTACGTCTACGTAGCCTCCGATCCAGTCGTTGCAGGCGGCAGCTTTGCAGCCTTCCGCGATTTTGCCTCCTGGGCCAAGCACGATCCCAATGCGCTCACGCCAGCCGAACGCGTCTACGGCGAAGGCATCTCGCAGAACGGCCGCTTCCTCCGCGACTTCCTCTACCAGGGCTTCAACACGGATGAAGAAGGCCGCATCGCGCTCGATGGAGTGCTCGCCCACGTAGCTGGAGCCGGCCGCGGCAACTTCAATTACCGTTTCGCGCAGCCCTCGCGCGACGCGCAACCCACATCGTCGGTCTTCTATCCGGTAGACATCTTCCCCTTTACCGATGAGCCGGAGACAGACCCAGCCACCGGCGTAAAGGCCGGCCTGCTCGACCGCCCAGTCGCAGACAAGACCGTCCCAAAGATATTCTTCTCCAATACCTCCTATGAATACTGGGGTCGCGCCGCAGCCCTGATCCACATCGCCGCGGACGGCAAGCATGACGCAACAATCTCCAGCAATGTCCGCATCTACCACTTCACCGGCCTGCAGCATTTCTCCGGCCCCTGGCCGCCGGCCATCGGCAAGGGCGACGGCGATGGACAGGAGCCGCAATCGCCGCTCGCCGTCCGCTACTTCTGGCGCGCCATGATCGCGAATATGGATGCCTGGGTGCGCAGCGGCACTGAGCCGCCACCCAGCAGCTACCCGCGCATCGCAGACGGAACGCTCGCGCCTCTTGAAAAATGGGCCTTCCCAAAGCTGCCCGGCGTGAATCTCCCGCATGAAGCCAACGGAGCCGTCCATCTGGATTTCGGACCCGAGTGGAAGCAGGGAATTACCACCGTCCAACCGCCCAAAGTCAGCGCAGCCTTCCCGATTCTGGTTCCTCAAGTGGATTCCGACGGCAACGAAAAAGACGGAGTCCGCCTCCCGGAGATCACAGTCCCGCTCGCCACGATCACCGGCTGGAATCTGCGCGATCCCTCCATCGGAGCGCCCACCGAGCGGCTCGCATTTGAAGGCTCATGGATCGCCTTTCCAAAAAACGCCGGGGAGCGGCAGAAAACCGGCGATCCACGCCTCTCCATTGCGGAGCGGTATACCGGCGAAGAAGATTATCTAACCCGTTACGGCCGTGCTGTCGATGAACTGATCCATCAGCGCTGGATTCTGCCCGAGGACCGCGACGCCATGATGGCGCGCGCCAGACAGGAGTGGACGGAGGCTCTCCGGTGACGGCCTGGCCGGGTTTGTGAACCAAATCAGGTACTGTTATCCACCGGCTTTTTTGCTCAGTCTTAATTCAGGACAGCTTATCCACGCTTATTCTTGGCATAATCGCAGCAAGAGCGGTTCCTCCTGATCCACGCAATGCCCAGGCGGAGCGAAGATCGTAATCGAGATTCGGTCGCGCCAGACGAAACCAGGGGAGCAAAGACAAGTGAGCCAGTACCTTAGCCGCCCAGGTCAAGTGAGTCAGGCAGGTGCCGCTGTACTCAGCGCTTGCCAGAACTTCAGCCGCCACGACGTTTTGCGGATTCTTCAGATCACACCGCATCAGCTTCAGGGTTGGGAACGCGCCGGACTGATAGACGCACGCGAAATCTACACCATCCAGGATCTCGGCCAGTTGCGAACTTTGCGCTCGCTTCGAGCCGACGACGTGTCGGCTTCCTCGATTCGTCACTCCATTGCAGCCATGCAGGCTGTCTCGGGAATGGCGAATCCGCTGCAGGAGGCAACCGCCGTCCGCGCCGGCAGGCAGATCGTCTTCCGGCATCTCGGCGCCATCGTGGATCCCATCCGCCGCCAGCTTGTCTTTGATTTTGAGCATGTTCCCGGCAAGGAGGCTGTCAAGGCCCCGCAGCCGCTTCGCCGCACCAGCGCATCGCCCGTACAGACCCGTTTCCTGGCCGCTGTTCAAGCCGAGGAAGCCGGTGAGAAGCGCCAGGCGATGGTGATTTACGAAGAGATCATCGTTTCGAACCCGGATTACGCTCCGGCCTATATCAATCTCGGCACCATCTACTTTCATCTGCGCAAATACGATCGCGCAGAGGACCTCTACCGCCGCGCCACGCAGGCCGATCCGGAGTATGTGCTGGCCTTTTTTGATCTGGGCAACGTGCTGGATGAGCTGGACCGGCCCGACGAGTCCATCGAAGCATACCGCCAGGCTGTTGTGCTTTCTCCCAAATACGCTGACGCGCACTATAATCTGGCGCTCGCTTATGAGTGCAAGGGCGATCGGCGCAGCGCGCTGCGCCACTGGCAGACCTACGTGCGGCTGGACCGTAACGGCCCCTGGGCGGACCATGCCCGTGGGCAGATTCGCAAGCTGCTGCGCGGCGAAAAGCTGGCCATCGCCTGGCGCTCCAACCGGTTTGTGGCCAGAGGCAACGCTAAGGTGAACCTGCGGATAGTAGAATAAGGAGGCGTTTTCCGGCCTTCGCTTGAGGTGCAGCGGTGGCAAAAAAATGACTCACCACAACTTTGTTCCCGGAGATGAGTCTATTTATTCGGGGGATTGCGGTCTGCTCTGCTGTATCTCCCAAAAGAAGTAGCTGAATGAAGGTCTGTGCTATTGAATCCGTTCGGCTGCGGACTCCAGATAGATCGTACGGGCTCAACGTAAGCCCCTCTCCATCTACGGTAAGGCCACAAGGAAAAATCCCATGAAGATCATAGATGCATTGTTTCAGCAGAGGCAGCTTCAGCCCCGCTTGCGGGTCTGGTGTGCAATTACAGCATTGGCTCTAACGGCTGGTGCGTTGGTTGCCCAGAGTCCTGCGGTACGCATTCCAGCGGAAATCAACAGCAGCGAACAATCCGTGATTCCAGGTTCAAAGCACCCTCTGGCGCTTGCCCAACTCGATGCCGGCCGCGTCCCCGCCGGTACTCGACTGACAGATGTCACCATCTTCTTCAAGCGCTCGGCGGCGCAGGAGGCAAATCTGCAGACGCTCATCGGAGCGCAGCAGACGCCGGGTTCGCCGCAGTTCCATCAGTGGCTCACGCCGGACCAGTTTGCGGCGCGCTTTGGGGTAGCCGATGCGGACCTGCAAAAGGTGCAGACCTGGCTTGAACAGCAGGGATTCGCCGTAGACTCGATTAGCCGCAGCCGCAATGCAATCCACTTCTCGGGTACGGTTGGAAGCGTGGAGCAGACCTTCGCCACCGAGATGCACTACTACAAGCTGGCCGGCGTCAAGCATATAGCTCCTTCCACCGCGCTTTCGGTTCCCGCCGCCATAGCTCCCATGGTTTCCGGCGTGCTCAACCTCAATGACTTCAAGCCGCGGTCGATGATGGTTCATAGAAAGCTGTCGGCAAAGCCCGTCAAGCCTCTATATTCCGTGACCGATTCCAGTGGCGATGAGGACGTCTTCTTCGCGCCCGGCGACATCAAGGTAGCCTACGACATTAACCCGCTCATCAGTGGGGGAAATAACGGCACAGGCCAGACCATTGCCATCATGGGTCAGTCAGCCATTCAAGTTAGCGACATTGAGAACTTTCAGCAGGCGGCGGGCCTTACAGTCAAAGACCCGACCATGACGCTGGTTCCCAATACAGGTCCGTCCACAATCGAGCCGGACGGCGACGAAGGTGAGAGCGACCTGGACGTCGAATACTCCGGCGCGATAGCCACGGGAGCAACCATCAACTTTGTCTACACAGGCCCCAGCTCTAATTTAGGCGTCTTCCAATCCTACATGTATGCCGTAGATAACAATATCGGCAACATTATCAGCATCAGCTACGGTTCGTGCGAACCGGCAATCGATCAAAGCGATTTCACCACCTTTGAGTCCTGGGGCCAGCAGGCAATGTCGCAGGGCCAGACGGTGATTGCGGCCTCGGGTGATTCAGGCGCCACGGCTTGCTATGCAGACACGGATCTCTCCACCACGCTGCAGGACGGGCTGGCGGTAAGCTACCCGGCCAGCAGCGCGTATGTAACCGGTGTGGGCGGCACGGAGATCACCGCGGCGGACGACGCTGTGGGAACGTATTGGGCCGCGCCAAGCTCGAGCAGTGGCGTTACTCTCACCAGTGCGCTCTCCTACATTCCTGAGATCGCCTGGAACGACGATGCGATCAACACAAATGAGACCGATAACCCCGACTGCACGGCTTCCTTATCATGCGTCAGTGCCAGCGGAGGCGGCATCAGTATCCTGACGGCTCAACCCAGTTGGCAAACCGCTTATTTCACCGCTACGGGTGAAGCAAACCCCAGCAGCCAATGGCGCCTGGTGCCCGACATTGCGCTCTATGCATCGCCGGACTATCCCGGCTACCTGTTCTGCACCGGCGACACGAGCGACTGGGAGCAGGGTCAGGAAGCGAGCTGTGGCGAGACCAATGGCGCGTTTGAGTTCTACGATTCCATTACCGGTTTCTTCAACATTGCCGGCGGCACCAGCTTTGCCGCGCCGATCTTTGCCGGCGAGTTGGCAATCCTGAATCAGGCCAAGGGGTACACCACGGGTCAGGGTCTCGCAAACACGCAGTTGTACACGCTGGCGTCAAACTCCGCCACGTATGGCACTGCCTTCCATGACGTGACCTCAGGCACCAACAAGTGTACGGAATCGGGCTGCCCCGGCAGCGGCGGCTACTCCGCCGGAACCGGCTATGACCTGGTGACAGGACTTGGCTCGCTCAACCTGAACAACCTGGTGACGGCATGGCCTGAAAGCACATCTACCTTGATCGGCACCACAACGACGATTACAGCCTCGAACACAGCGCCCTTGGTGAATGTCAGCGATACCTTCACCATTACGGTATCCGCGGCCAGCGGAACCACCGTGCCTGCGGGATCTGTGAGCGTCTCGATCAATGGCGGCACGGCAACCTCATATCCGCTGACAACCAGCGGTTCAGCGGCCACCGCTTCGTTCAATAACACCTTCACTACGGCGGGCTCGTATACCGTCACGGCCAGCTTCCCGGCCAGTACGACATTCGGCGCATCCACGGGAAGTACGACAGTCAATGTCCAGGGCACCAGCTCCGGAACGGGTACATTCACAATGGCGTTCAGCCCTTCCTCTCTGACAGTTGCCCAGGGATCGATGGGAACAGCGCCGCTTGTCGTAACTCCCGCGGGTGGGTATACGGGTACGATAGTGCTGGGCTTCTCCACCTCCAATGACAACGCGCTGGAAAATCTCTGTGTGGAAAACGGCAATGGAACTACCTCCAGCGGTAACATCGTGGTATCCAATACTTCAGCCGTAACCGGAGACATCATTCTGGATACGAATGCGGCGGATTGCACGACCGCCGCTGGGGTTGCGGCACTGGCGAAGCGCGGTTTGCATGTAATTCCACATGCGGGCAAGACGATCAAGGCGGCGGCAAACAACAGCAACCGAGGCGCGCTTCCGGCGGGGCTTGCGCTGGCAGGTCTTCTGCTGGCGGGCTTCCTTGGACGCTCGTCGCGCAAGCTGCGCGGATTGGCATGCATAATTGCGCTGGCCGCTCTGGGACTGTCGCTCACGGCTTGCGGAAACAGCAATCCAAATGATGCAGTGACGAATCCTCCGCAGGGAACTTATACCATCACCTTCATGGGACAGGATTCAGTGAACGCTACGATAACGGCAACTTCGATTCCGCCTCTGACATTTACCATCAACTAGAAGGTATCCGGCAACCTCAAAGGCAGGCGTTCAACAAGCGCCTGCCTTTTTCATTGCCCGCGAAGTTCACGATGCCTTTGATAAACTCCGAATCCAGAGGTATGTACCGCTTGACTCAGTCCCACGCAGGCCCGCTTACACAGCTTAGTGAAGACGAAAATCTCTTTTATTCCACCGTCCGGCAGTTTGCCGAAGAGACCATTGCGCCCCATGTCCGCGCAATGGACGAGGAGCAGAAGATGGCTCCCGCGATTGTGCAGAAAATCTTCGAGCTTGGCCTCATGGGAATCGAGGTTCCCGAGGCCTATGGCGGTGCGGCAGGTAACTTCTTTGACGCTGTGCTGGCGATTGAGGCCATCTCAACCGTCGATCCTGCCGTAGCCGTGCTGGTGGATGTACACAACACGCTGGTGGTGAATGCGCTGCGCCGCTGGGCAAGCGACGAGCAGAAGCGAACGTGGCTTCCCAGGCTCGCCGCGGACACAATTGGAGCCTATGCGCTCAGCGAAGCAGGATCAGGCTCGGACGCATTTGCCTTGCAGACGCGTGCCGAGGCCACCCCCGGCGGTTACCGGCTGAATGGACGCAAGCTCTGGATCAGCAACGCGCGCGAAGCCGGGCTCTTTATCGTCTTTGCCACCATCGATCCCACGGCAGGCTATCGCGGCATCACGGCCTTTGTAGTTGAGCAGGGAACGCCAGGCCTTTCCGTGGGCCGCAAAGAGGACAAGCTCGGCATCCGCGCCAGCAGCACCTGTGAGCTGATTCTGGATAACTGCGAAGTGCCGTCCGCAAACGTGCTCGGCGAAGCAGGCAAGGGATACAAGATCGCCATTGAGACACTAAATGAGGGCCGCATCGGCATTGGCGCGCAGATGCTCGGACTGGCGGAAGGCGCATGGCGTCACGCAGCCCGCTACGCGCTGGAGCGCAAGCAGTTCGGCAAGGCGATTGCGGAGTTTCAGGCGGTGCAGTTTACGTTGGCGCAAATGGCCACCGACATCGAAGCGGCACGGCTGCTGGTTTATAACGCCGCGCGGCTCAAGGATGCGGGCAAGCCATACGTGAAAGAGGCCGCCATGACAAAGCTCTTCGCTTCGCAGGTCGCGGAGCGCGTGGCAAGCCAATGTGTGGAGATATACGGCGGCAACGGCTTCGTGCGCGATTATCCAGCCGAAAAGTATTACCGCGATGCCAAGGTAGGCAAGATCTACGAAGGCACCTCAAACATGCAGCTCATGACAATTGCGAAACAGGTATTGGCGAAGCCTTAGATTTGCTGGCTGCGCTGTACCGTGCGCACGCCGGGAACCCGGCGCAGGCCGAGAACCATCTTGTTCAGATGGCGCACATCCTCAGCATCCACAACAAACTCGACAATAGCCTCGCCATCGTCGGTCTGTCGTGTGTCAACGCTGCGAATGTTCGTGTTGTCATCGGAGATCACGGCGGTCAGCTCCTTCAACATACCGGCGCGATCGTCGCAATAGATGGTGACGCGCACCGGGAAGCGCTGCAACTGGGAGGTCTGCTGGTCTGGCGTTCGCGCCCACTCCACATTGATGCGCCGGTCGCTTTCATAGAGCAGGTTTTGCACGTTGGGGCAGCCGCGCGCATGCACTGCCACGCCCTTGCCGCGCGTAACATAGCCCACAATCTCCTCGCCGCGGATCGGATTGCAGCATCGCGCGCGGTAAACGAGCAGATCGTTCTGGCCCTCCACTTCCAGTGAGTCCGAGCCCGTAAGGTGCAGCTTGCGGACAGTGTCCGACATGCCTCCTTCACCAGGCTTGGGCTCAACCACCGGCTCGGCTTCCTGCGCATCGGCATAGCCCGGAGCGAGTTTATTCAGAATCTGGTGCGCGGAATGCTTGCCCTGGCCAAGCGTTGCCAGCAGATCGGCAGCGGTCGCCACGCCATACTCATTTGAAATGCGGCTGAGATCGGAATCCGTAACCTGGCTGAGCGGAACCTTGAATTTTTTCGCCGCGCGCTCCAGCAGCTTGCGTCCAATATCGACTGCGCGCACGCGCTGATCTTCATTCAGCCAATGCTTGATCTTGTTGCGGGCGCGCGGGCTTTTAACAAACGTAAGCCAGTCGCGGCTGGGTTTGTGATCCTTCTGCGTGATGATTTCAACAATGTCGCCCGTGCGGAGCTTCGTCCGGAGCGGCACCATCCGCCCATTGATCTTTGCGCCAACGCAGGTGTGGCCCACATCCGTGTGAATCGTGTAAGCGAAATCCACCGGCGTGCCATCTGCCGGGACCACAACCACCTTACCCTTCGGCGTAAAGGTGTAAACCTCATCCGGATAGAGGTCCATCTTCAGGCTCGAAAGAAACTCGTTGGGATCGGTCATCTCTTTCTGCCACTCCACAAGCTGGCGAATCCAGTTGAGCCGCTCCTCATCGCGCGTGGTGATCGAACCCTCGCGAGCCTTGTACTTCCAGTGCGCCGCAATGCCTTCCTCGGCAATCCGGTGCATCTCTTCAGTGCGAATCTGCACTTCAAACTGGTGTCCGCCCTCACCTATCACCGTGGTATGCAGAGACTGGTAGCGGTTGGCGCGCGGCATGGCGATGAAGTCCTTGATGCGGCCGGGCACAGGACGCCAGAGCGTGTGAATCAGGCCGAAGACCGCGTAGCAGGCGGCTAGATCCTGCGTGATGACGCGAACGGCGAGAAAATCGTAGACCTGATCGAAGCTGACTTTGGAGCGCTGAATCTTCTGGAAGATGGAATAAAGACGCTTGATGCGCCACTCGACGCGCGCTTCAACGTTGTTTTCGCGAAGCTGTTCAACCAGCGTGTCTTCCACCGTGCGCAGGAATTGCTCGCCTTCGTCCCGGCGCGACTCGGCCTCAGTGCTCATCTGCTCGTAGCTCACCGGGTCGGTGTAGCGAAAGGCCAGATCCTCAAGCTCGCCGCGAACCTTGCCCATGCCGAGGCGATGCGCAAGCGGCGCGTAGATGTCCATCGTCTCGCGAGCGATAGCCTCCTGCCGCTCCGGCTTGAGGTGCTCAAGAGTGCGCATGTTGTGCAGGCGGTCAGCCAGCTTGATGAGAACCACGCGAATGTCGGTGACCATGGCCAGCAGCATCTTGCGCACGTTCTCAGCCTGGCGGTCTTCGCGGTTGGCAAACTGAATCTTGTCGATCTTGGTGACGCCGTCCACAATGTGTGCCACCTGGTCGCCAAAGCTTGCGGCAATCTCCTCGCTGGTGGCGGGCGTGTCTTCCACGGCGTCATGCAGCAGTGCGGCGGCAATGGCTGTGGCGTCAAGCTTCATCTCGGCGAGAACTTCCGCCACTTCGAGCGGATGAATGATGAAAGGCTCGCCGGAGGCGCGCATCTGGCCCGCGTGATGCGTAACGCAAAAGGCCCACGCTTTGCGGATGAGCGCGCTATCCTCTGTGGGGCGATTGGCTTGCACATGGCGGACCAGCGCTTCAAAGCGCTCGTTGATCCGCTCCTGTGTATAGGTGTCGGGATTGGGTTTGGTTACAGAACGCGGCCCGGAATTTCCCTGAGACGCTGGCGGAATGCCGGTCTCATCCGAAGTCAAGGGCTGCCGAAGGGTCGCCATAATTCATTATATTCCCCTTGTTGTAAAGAGGCATCTCCAAATCAGCTTGGTAGGATGAGTCGAGGACGAAATGGCACGCGAAAAACAGCCTGCGGTACGACGCAAAAAACAGGAAAAACCGGCACAAACCGCGCTCCCGTCAGCGCCCGCGCTCACGCAGGGCGCGAAAATAAGCCGCCGCGCCTCGGATCGGCTGCGCGAGGGCCACGTGTGGGTCTACGCCTCGGATGTGGAGTCGATCTCGGTTGGTGAGGGCGAAACTCCCGCGCTGCTGCCAGTAGCCGACAACCGCGGGTTGCTGCTGGGCACAGCGCTCTATAGCCCGTCCTCGCAGATTGCGCTGCGCATGGTGAGCCGCGCGGCAATCAGCCTCGAAGAGTGGCTCGGAGAGCTGGAGCAGCGGCTGCGTACGGCAGTACAAAGACGTCTGCCGATGCTAAGCGAAAGCACCAACGCCTGCCGCCTCTGCTTCAGCGAGGCAGATGAGCTGCCCGGGCTGGTGGTGGACAAATACGGCGACCTGGTGATTCTGCAACTTCTGGCACGCGGCCTGGACTCGGCTGAAATCCGTGAGGCCTGCGTGCGGGTGCTGCGCAGGGAGCTGCAGCCCGCCTCGATTCTGGAACGGCCCGATCCACGCATCCGTGAGCTGGAAGGGCTCTCCGTTCCTTCACTCGCGCCTCTGTGGGCCGCCAGTCCCGAGACTCCAGCGACCCAGGCGAGCTTTCGCCTCAATGGATTGGCATTTCATTTCGACGCCAACGCCGGGCAGAAGACCGGCGCTTTTCTGGATCAGCGTCAGAATTATGCCGTCGCGGCGGCATGGGCGCGAATGCTCGGGGCGACGGGCCGCGCTCTCGATGTCTGCACCTACCAGGGTGGCTTTGCCCTGCATCTGGCGCGGGTTTGCCAGCGCGTAACGGGCGTGGATGTCTCGCATGCTTCGCTTGAGATTGCGGAAAGGAACCTCGAAGCAAACCGTAGCGTGATTCAGGCTGAAGTGGATTGGATCGCCGCCGATGCCTTCGATCTCATGCGCGACTGGTCGGACGCCAGGGAAACCTTCGACGCAATCGTGGTTGATCCGCCGGCCTTCGCCAAGACACGCCGTGCCGTAGAAGGCGCACTGCGCGGCTACAAGGAGCTCAACCTGCGCGCGCTCAAAATGGTGCGGCCCGGAGGCCTGCTGGTGAGCTGCTCCTGCTCACACCATGTGGACTGGGCAGCTCTTGAAGGCGCCATAGCCTCAGCCGCTGCCGATGCGCATCGCCGTGTCATTGTGAAAGAGCGGCACATGGCCGCCGAGGACCATCCAGTCGTCCTGAACCTGCCGGAGACCGAATACCTCAAATGCCTGGTGCTCGAAGTCGAATAGCGCCGACTACTCGCGCAGATGGAGGCTGGTGAACTCGGCCTCGTACATGGAGGAGGCGGGCTTGCCGCGCGCAATGCGGTAGATTGCACGACCGCCGCCAAGGAACAGCCCCAGCAAGACCGCAGCGCCGCCCACAACCATCACAAACATGGCAATGTTGTAGAGCAGGGAGCTGGTTTTGGCCACATCGGAGATGCCGGGCATGGGCATCCTTGTCAGGTCAGAGGAGTAGTGGACGCTCTGGACCAGCTTGTGGCTGTCGTCGGGAATGGCATCCCCGCTGACAAAGGCTACGATGGGGCCGGTGCGGCGTACCTCAAGCGAGGCCTGGTCGGAATCCTGAAGAGGCTTGGTAAACGGTGTCTGTCCCTTGCCGCCGGACTGGATATAGGCGCGAATCTGTGCTTCGGCAGCAGTGGCAATCTGCGCAGTGGGGTAGGAGATGAGGGTAAGCGTGGCCGGGCCGGAGGAGAGCGCGTAGCTCGCGGTAACGGCTTCCGCATCCCGGTCAAAGCCGATAAGGCTTGCCGGCAGCACGCCGCCGGAGCCTGTGTAACCCGCCGGCCCAAGCGTGTAATGCGGGCTCAGCCCTTCAAGGCCCTTGCTGGGGATGAGCGCAAAGCCATCCGGCCCTTTGACGTAATGCGCGGTCTGATCCTCGCGGTCGGACTTTGGCAGCAGGGAAAGAATCGGCGGAGGCAGCGCCTTATTGCCCGCAGGTGTGGGCAGCGTGTCGGCGAGTTCGCGCAGTTCGGAAGCGGATTCGGGATGAACCTTGGAGAAGGTTGCGTCGATGACGATAGCTCCGCGCCAGAAGATCACGTGGTTGCCATTGGAGACTGCGCCGGAGCCGATCTGTTCTTTGGGCCACTTGGCATCGCGATAGAACCCGTATGCGCCAAACGAGCCGCTGACATCCGGAAAGCGCAGCGCCTTGACGGCAAGAGTCTCGTCGTCGCGCTTGTAAGTGGCCGTCATGCCGCTCTCGAAACCGTACTCCTTGAGCGCAGCGGCGTTGGCGGAGTCAATCTGCGCAGGATCGGAGACGTTTTTTGGAGCCTCGCTTGCAACCCAGCCGTCAAAGGCAGAGGGCAGTAGCGGCTTCTCGGGCGACTGTGCGGCTGCCTGTGGGGCGGGCTGCGCCTTGGGCGCTGCTGCCTGCGCCTGGGCGACGGTGAGTGTGGCAGCGCAGACGAGGATGGCAAACAAACGCATGAGGAACTCCAACCTTAAGGGTACAGCGTAGGACAAGGTGATGCTTCTTACGTTGGACACTGGGGAGGTGCGAAAGGTTCCCAGCGGTCTTTCAGGCATTTTGGAGCTGCATAGCGTTCCAGGCGTCAAAGGCGGCAAGAGTGCGTTCGCACTGAATGCGGCGGCGTTCTTTTTTGTCGCGGACCTTCTGGCGAAGCTCTTCTTCAAGCGGCTCCAGCAGGTCAAAGGTAATGTTGGCTGGCTGAAAACCCTTGGCATCGGCATGAGTGATGTAGTGAACCAGCGAGCCGAGAGCAGTGGAGCGTGGAACCGGCACAGGTTCGGCTCCGGCAGCAAGGCGCGCCGCGTACAGACCGGCAAGCATGCCGCTGGCAATGGATTCGGTGTAGCCCTCGACGCCCGAAATCTGTCCCGCGAACAAGATACCAGGCCGTTGGCGAAGGCGAAGTGTCTCATCTAACAACGCGGGAGCGCAGATGTAGGTATTGCGGTGAATCTGCCCGTAGCGCAGAAACTTCGCGTTCTCAAGGCCGGGGATGAGTCGAAGAATGCGGGCCTGTTCGCCGTACTTGAGGTGGTTCTGAAAGCCGACAAGGTTGTAGCTGTCGGCGCGGAGATTCTCTTTGCGGAGCTGGACGGCTGCGTAAGGCCACTTGCCGGTTCGCGGATCGGTGAGGCCGACAGGCTTCATAGGGCCAAAGCGGAGAGTATCGCGGCCACGGCTCGCCAGAACCTCGATCGGCAGGCAGCCTTCAAAATAATCCAGCTTCTCCCACTCCTTTTCCTGCGCGGCTTCAGCGCTGAGGAGAGCGTCGAGAAAGCGGTCGTATTCCTCGCGGGTGAAGGGGCAGTTGATGTAATCGGCGGTGCCTTTGTCCCAGCGTGCGGCAAAGTACACCCGGTCCATGTCGATGGAGTCGGCCTCGACGATAGGCGAGATGGAGTCGTAAAAGGCAAGGTGCTCGGACCCGGTAATGCGCAGAATCTCCTGGCTGAGCGCATTTGAGGTAAGCGGGCCGCTGGCAATAATCGTCAGCTCATCGGAATCGAGCGAAGTCACTTCTTCGCGAATCACGCGAATGCGCGGCTCAGCTTCAATGGCGTCTGCAATACGGCGGGAGAACTCGACGCGATCGACGGCGAGGGCGTGACCTGCGGGAACGGCGGTTTCGTCGGCGATTTTCAGCAGGGCCGAGCCGAAGCGGCGCATCTCTTCTTTGAGAAGCCACGGCGCGGTGTTGGGTGACTCGCTCTTGAGCGAGTTGGAGCAGACGAGCTCGCCGAATTCCGTGGTCTGGTGCGCAGGCGTGAGAAGCGGCGTGCCATCCACAATGCGGCGCATCTCGTAGAGATCGACTTGGCAGCCGAGGCGCGCGGCGGTGAGTGCGGCTTCAGGGCCGGCAAGTCCACCGCCAATGACTCGAATCTTCATGAGATTGGCTCCGAAATCACGGAAACCTCTTGCCCAGCCAGGCGCTTGAGAGCATCGCCGCTGAGGCCGGCGTTGCGCCACGCATCCAGAAATTCGGCCCCCATGGTGCGGTAGAAGTCAATGGCGGGCGTGTTCCAGTCCAGGACCTCCCACTTCATGCGGGCGCAGCCGCGCTCCAGGGCAATCTGCGCAAGGCGCTCAAGGAGCGCGCGGCCCAGACCCAGGCCGCGGAAAGCCGGATCGACGAAGAGGTCTTCGAGATAAAGCCCCGGCGCTCCAAGCCAGGTGGAGTAATCGAAGAAATAGAAGGCGAAGCCGGCGGGCGAGCCGTCGAGCTCGGCGAGAATACAGTGAAAGTAGGGATTGGAGCCGAAGCCGTGCGCCAGCAGAGTCTCTTCTGTTGCGACGACGGCATCCGGCTCGCGCTCGTAGACGGCGAGTGCGCGGATGAATCGCAGGATAAGCGGGACATCTTCGCGGCGGGCTGGACGGATGGTGATTTCGGCCATGCAGCTATTTTATGGCGTGATGCGAGACACGGAATACGGCGCGCTCTTGTAGTGGGCGCGGGGATTGATTTACCTTGAGCAGTGCTACAGACGCGTCTCTATCGGGATGCGTTGGCAGCAACTGCGAGGAACGGAAGAGCGCGGGGCGGATACCGGTTTTGATATCTGGGTAAGTGGCGCTGGCGCCGCTGCCTGCCAAGGAGAAACACTATGAAGCGGATTCTTATATTGGGCCTCGGCCTGTTAGGCCTGGCTCTGACCCCGGCGATGGCGCAGAATGCCAGTCCGGCGGGCAAGATTCACGGACACGTTACCAATCCGGTGGGCACAGCGCAGGGCAACGGCACAGTGAGCCTCAGGATCGACAGCTCGGGCGATAAGTACACCTTCCCGGTGAACGCCGACGGCGACTATTCGGGTGACGCGGCTCCGGGCACCTACACCGTGCTCTATCGTGACCCCACCACGACGAAAGACAAGGTTGTCGACCAGTTTGACAACATAAAGATTGAGGCGGGTCAGACGATAGTGCAGGATTTCGACCTGAGCCGTCCGGACTACATTAAGAAGCTTTCCGCGGACCAGCAGAAGCAACTTGAGGATATAAAGAAGAAAAATTCCTCTGCAGTCGCAGCCAATACGCTGATCAAGCAGCTCAACACGGATCTTGGCGTAGTGGTACAGGACATCAAAGATGCCGATGCCGCGTCGGAGACAGCGAAACAGGAGCTGGGCGCTGGAGCTACCAAGCAGGCCATTGACGCCAAGGTGGGCGAAATCAAGACGGCGAAGTTCACCGACGTGGAAACCATGATGCAGAAGGACGCAACCGCGGCCGGAACGCGCACGGATGTTTCGATTATCTTTGCGCGGCTGGGCCAGGCAAAGCTGGGCTTGAAGAAGTACGACGAGGCCGAGGCTGCGTTCAAGAAGGCGCTGGAGATGGAGGCGGGCTCAAAGAAGCCGAACCTGGAGGTTCAGGGCCTGTCGCAGAGCGGACTCGGTGAGCTGTATGCGCGCACGGGTAAGGTGGATCAGGCAACGACTGCTTATGACACGGCAGCGCAGGCCAATCCCAAAGGCGCGGCGGTGTATCTCAAGAATCAGGCGGTGATTTACTACCAGACGGGCAATACGGCGGCCCAGGTGGCTGCTGCGGATAAGGCGATCGCCGCGGACCCGACCAATCCGCTGCTCTATTACCTCAAGGGCCAGGGCCTGGTGGGGAATGCGACGGTGGACTCGAAGACGAACAAGATCGTGTTGCCTCCGGGCTGCGCGGAGGCTTACCAGAAGTACCTTGAGCTTGCGCCGACCGGGCCGTATGCGGCCGATGCGAAGAGCATTCTGGATTCGGCGGGACAGAAGATCCAGAGCAGCTACAAGGCGGGGAAGAAGTCGTAAAGGCAGCCATCCGCTTTCAGCTCTCAGTTGTTTGCTTTGTTTCTAAAGCATCTTCCCCGAAGATATAAAGTTCGGGCACCCCACCCTGGCCGCGTATTTGTTTTTGCGGCCAGGCTGGGATCGCTCCACAGCAAGAGGAGAACTGCTCTTTTCCCTTGTCCCTAGTCCTTCGTCATTACCAAAGTCCACCACCCTTTCGTAACCCCACCTCCTTCAGAAACTTTGCATGCAATTAACCCCATTTATGCTTTACTCAGAATCAGCATAAGAAAGAGCCACGGCCCGAATCCCAAAAAGGATTCGGGCCGTAGCTCTTTCAAGGCAGCCCAGAAATTTTTTTTTCGAGGGTGTCCCCTCAAAAGTAACCACTCATGATAATCAATTAGTAAACACTGTAAATCACCGGTAAATTACACAAAAACAATCACATAGCGGCATAATTCCCCACTCTTCTAAAAACAGCCTTGCAGGGAAAACAAAAAGCGAAAGTTGTTCCAGCAAATCCTCAGAAGCTGCCGTCCCAGGCCGCAACATCAGAGCATCTCTCCCGAAGATATAAAGTTCGTGCGCCCCACCCTCGCCGCGTATTTGTCTTTGCGGCCAGGCTGGGTCGCTCTACAGCAAGAGGAGAAATGCTCTAGAAATGCTATAAACCCAACCTGTGCATTCATAATCGCGGCAAGCCCGCGCTCAGAAGCTCCTGTCGCCTGAGCCGTTTCCGCCAACGACTTTGGCCCTTCGTCCAGCACATCGAAAACTCGGTTTTTAATTGCGGCTTCAAGAATAAGCGGCGCAGAAAAGCCCCAGGCCATTTGAAGAATGCGCTCCGGCGTCACCGGAGCAGAGTTGGGCTCTGTCATTTTTCTCTATATTGCATATCTAGAAAACGGGGAGCAGCAGTGGAAGCATAACAGGGCAGAATCCACACCTGGCATCAATTTTTACGGAGACTCTCTTAACGTGGATGCAGGCACTCTCGCGCCCTTCAGGCAAGCAGATTCTTCGCTACCTGAACGTAGAGATCCACCGCCTCCAGAATCTCTTTCTTCGCAATGCGCTCATTTGGCGTATGCGCCACATGAATCGATCCGGGCCCCAGCAGCAGAGGCTCGCCCCACTTGGTAAGCCACGGAATATCGGTGGTGAACTTGGCAATCATCGTCGGCAGTCCCTGAATCTCGCGCAGCCGGATAAACGGAATGTCGAGCGTGAAATCCACGTCTGCAAATCCGCTGACGGCTTCCTGAACAGCCTCGCGAACCGGTTCCGACGGCCCCACCAGTCGCGCCAGGATATGCGCCTCGGCCTTGTCCGCAATCACATTCGGCGCGTAGCCGCCGCGGATCTGTCCGATATTGAGCGTCGATGGGCCCACGTCTTCCGTGACCGGCAGTTCAATTTCCAGAATCCTGTCCAGTGCCTGCACCAGCTTGTGAATCGCGCTATCGCCCAGCTCCGGATACGCCGAGTGCGCCATCACGCCGCTTGCCCGCACAGCCACGCGCAGCGCGCCTTTGGATGCCAGCGCCAACCGATTGTCCGTAGGCTCTCCGTTAATCAGAAAGCGGCTACCTTTGGGATGTTCGTTCGCAATCTTAGCGCCCGCGGAGTCGCGTTCTTCACCGCTTACAAACAATAACCCAATCCGAAACCCCAGAGCCCGAAGGGCCTCAGCCGCCGCCGTCTGCGCTGCAATAATCCCTTTGGCATCGCACACGCCGCGCCCATAAAGAAACTCTTCGTCCTCGCGAAAAGGAATGTACGGAGGCACAGTATCGATATGCGTCGAAAAAACCAGGTCTGGCGAGCCATCCGCGGGTCCGGCATACACATTCCACCGCGGCCCATCATTGCCCTCGCCCGCCTGTGGAACAGGCGTCTTCTCCACAGCCCATCCGCGCCCCGCAAGAAATTCAGCCAGAAAATCGCCCGCCGCACCCTCGCAGTACGTAGTCGAATCAATCTCCGCCAGTTCCCGCGTCAATACAAGCGGATCGAGCTTCACAATACTGGGTTTCGTCAGGCTGGGCGCGGTCGGATTCGGCATGGCTCTGCCAGAATACCGCACAGCAGCCATAACCCTCATCACTCGGGCGCATACAATAACGACAGGCATGATCTCATCCGCAAGACGCACTCTGCGTAGCATTCCTCTAGCCGGGCCCAACGGCAGGCTGGAAGCTCTCTTGAATGAAGGCTCGCCCGATGCGCCGTTCGCGGCACTGGTCTCTCATCCGCATCCACCCAGCGGCGGCACCATGCACAACAAAGTTGTGTACCACGCCATGAAAACCATGAATGCGCCTGAGTGGGGCTTCGAGTGGCCTGTGTTGCGCTTCAATTTTCGCGGAACGGGCCTGAGCGAAGGCGCCTATGATGGCAGCGCAGAAGCAGAAGACGTATCCTCCGCGCTCGACTGGCTCAAGAACGAATACCACCGCCCCATCGTGGCCGTAGGCTTCAGCTTTGGCGCAGCCATGACACTCGCTGCCTGCTGCGCGCGCTGCGGTTCCGCCCAGATCCAGACCGGACAAATTCGTGCCATCGCCGCTCTCGGCCTGCCCATCCAGTCCGATCATCGCACCTATGATTATCCTTACCTCCGGGATTGCACGCTGCCCAAGCTCTTCCTCAGCGGCGACCACGACCAATTTGCACCCAGCGAAACTCTCATAGCGGTCACAGAGGCAGCCAGCCAGCCCAGGCGTACTATTTTTGTGAAGGACGCGGATCACTTTTTCACCGGCAAGCTCGAAGCCATACAGCGCGAGCTTGCCGCCTGGCTCAAGGAACTGGAATCATGACGCTCCCCGGCAATCTGGCTCTCAACTCGGCCCTCGAAGACCTGCACACCACCGCGACGCGGATCTTCACCGAATCGCTGGCTTCCTGCAGCATCGAGTCCGCATTCGACCGCCGCCTCCGTTTCGAAGACCAGAAACTTCATCGCCTGATCCCCGACGGCAGCGGACAGGACGTCATCGATCTCGCGGACTACAAACGCATCTTCGTCATCGCCATGGGCAAGGCCGCGGGGTCCATGCTTTCCGTGCTCCTGGACCGCATGAAACGCCGGCAGGGTCTCCGCGGCATCTGTTGCGGCAGCCCGCTGCCGGAAGATCGCAACTGGCGCATCCGCTACTTTGAGGGTGGTCATCCGCTACCCAATGAAGACTCCTTCGCTGGCGCCCGCGCCACGCTTGCCCTGCTCAAAAAGGCCAAAAAGGATACGCTGATCTTCTTCCTCATCTCTGGTGGCAGCTCCGCCATGATGGACCTTCCGCTCGATCCAGAGATCAGCCTTGAAGACACCGTCGCTTTCCATGAAACGCTGCTTGCCTCCGGCGCTCCCATCCAGGAAATCAACACCCTCCGCAAGCATTTTTCCGCCGTCAAAGGCGGGCGGCTTGCCATAGCGGCTCCGGAAGCCTGCAAGGTATCGCTCCTTCTGCCCGATGTCCCGCTACGCTCGCTCGACGCACTCGCCAGCGGGCCCACCACGCCCGATCAAACCACCGTGGATGACGTCCGCGCCATCCTCGACCGGTACAGCATCGCACCCCGCCTGCCTCGCAGCATTCGCGAATTCTTTGAGCGCGAAGACCTTCCCGAATCTCCCGGCAACAAGCCCGTGAAAGCCTCCCTTCTACCTCGCCTCGCCGTCCCCCGGCTTCCCGGCATGTTTCTGCGTCGCCTCACATCCACCGCCGCACTCAAGGACGAGGATGATGCCTTCCGCAAATCCATCTACGAAATTCTGCTCTCCTCACATGATCTGGTCGAAAACGCCCGTACGTTAGCCACAAAGGCCGGCTTCCATGTGGCCGTGGACAATAGCTGCGACGACTGGGACTACGCCGATGCCGCGCGATACCTGCTCGCGCGCTTCCATGAGCTGCGGGCGGACCACCCGCGTCTCTGCCTTATCTCAGCAGGCGAGGTCACCGTCACCATGGACCGCACTCCCGGCGCCGGCGGCCGCAACCAGCACCTCGCCCTGGCCTGCGCGCTGGATCTCGAAAAATATCCTGACGTTTTGCTCACCATCCTCAGCGCCGGAACCGACGGCATCGACGGCAACACCCGCTCCGCCGGAGCCATCGCCGATCCCACCACCGTCGCTCGCGCCCGCGCCTTCGGCTATGATCCCCTCCGCGCCCGCGCCGAGTTCGACGCCTGCCCGCTCTTCACCGCCCTCGGCGACACCGTCGTCACTGGTCCCACCGGCCACAACCTGCGCGATCTGCGCCTCTTCATCGCCGACAGCGCCACCCCGCGAAACTCATCCAGTTAACTCGCCGGCCCGCTGTTGCCTTGTCCCCTGTCCCTTGTCCCTCTGCTACGATGTTTCCGTGCCTCGCAAACGCTCCTCCAGTCGGCCGGCAAAAGCCGCAGACATCCGTACCGTCGCCGCTCTGGCCAAGGTCTCCATCGCCACCGTCTCGCGCACTGTCAACGGCTCGCCCGCTGTCAGTGAGCGGCTCAGCAAGCGTGTCTGGCAGGCCATTGAGCAGCTCAATTACTACCCCAACACCCACGCCCGCTCGCTCGTCTCCGGGCGCAGCCGCCTCTTCGGCATCATCGTTGAAAACATCACCAACCCATTTTTCCCGGAACTGATCCAGAGCTTTGAAGAGGTCGCTGTCGCCAACGGATATGAGATCCTCGTCAGCTCCTCAAACAGCGATCCCGCAGTGCTCACCACCTGCGTCCGCCGCATGATCGAGCGCAAGGTCGAAGGCGTAGCCGTGCTCACCTTCGGCGAAGAGGAAACCGTCCTCGACCAGCTCGATCAGCTCGCGCAGCACAGTATCCCGCTCGTCCTGGCCGAGTTCAAGCTGCACGACGAGAAATCCTCCACCATCCTGCTCGACTACACCACCGGCATTCGCGCCGCAGTCGAACATCTCGCCACGCTCGGCCACAGCAAAATCGGCTTCCTCGCAGGCCCACACACACTGCACTCCGCCATCACGCGGGAAAACGATTTTCGCACCGCAATGAGCGCCCAGGCATTGCCCATCCACTCCGATTGGATCATCGAATGCGACCACACCCTCAAGGGCGGAGTTAGCGGCTTTGAGCGTCTCCAGAAACTCGCCGCGCGCCCCACCGCCATCGTCTGCTCCAATGACATGACAGCTATTGGCGTCCTCCGCGCCGCTTACATGGCGGGTCTGCGCGTGCCGCACGATCTCTCAGTCATCGGCCTCGATGACATCGCATTCGCTGAATACACGCTCCCCCCGCTCACCACCATTCGCATGTCGCGCGTCGATCTTGCCCACGCGGCCTTCGAAGCTCTCCGCCGCCAGGCCGAAAGCGAGCCTGAAGCAAAGACCCAACGTGAGTTTCTGGTATCAACGAGCCTTGTGCTGCGCGGATCTACTGACAAGCCGGCAAACTGACTGCGGAACACAAAAAAACGGCGTGGAAGAAGTTCTTCCGCGCCGTTTTTTGCTTCCCGGTCAATCAGTGGTGGCTGGCGCTTGCCGAAGCGCTGGCAGATGAGCTGCTCGACGACGAGCTGCTCGCGCTGAAGGAACCGCCGCCATGAGAAGCCGACGCGCCGCCGACGCTTGAGGATCCCGCACTTCCACTCGAACCGCCAACATGACCGCCACCCATGCTGCTGGCATGCATACTGTAATTGCCATGCGAATCGACACCCTCGGCGCGGGCCTGTAATTCTCCACTGCGCCCCTCGAAGGACTGCATCACCGTGGAGGTTTTCCCGCCCGTCGTAACCTGGCGCGCAAGCAGGAAGCTCTGGCTTTTGTGGTCAAAAGCAAGCGTAGCGTGGAATTCCTCCGGATGCCGACCGGCAGACGAGAACGCCTGAGCCGTCAGCGCATGCACTTCAGGATGCGGCTCAGCAACCCTTTGCAGGGGCGCATAAACAGGCTTCAGATACTCTTTCGGCGTAGCATCCAGCAGCTTCATCTCCTGCTTGGGATCGTACTCGGCTAGCTGTACCGGATCTCCGTTCTTTCCCTTCACCACAAAAACGCCGTGCTCGCGGTTGAGCGGCAGCTTGCCCGCCTCATCCCTGGGATTCCGTGGAACAAACGCCGTTTTGCCGTTGTACTTGATCCACTTTATCGGCGAGTTATGGTGAACTTTTGTACCCACCACCCATGTGTAGCGGCGATGGTTTCGGTAATGAATCCAGGAGCCCGCGTGGCAGCGAGCCCAATCGTAGGGCTCACCGTATCCAAAGGGAGAGAGGCTCTCCGTTCCGCCGGAATATGCGGCAGTCATCATCATCAGCGCAATCCGGTTAGGCATGCAGGGAAAGAGCCGGTCATACAAGTTAGGTTCAAAAAAACCATCCTGCCCGGAAAAGCTCGCTGCCTGCGCCGTCTGCCCGAAGGGTCTCACAACCGCGGTCCGAACCAGCCGCGGTCCCTGCGTTGCCATCGCCGCCGATTGAGCCCCCATCCGCGCGGACTCATGGTTCGCCCCTTGCCCCGCCTGACCATGAGACGGCTCCGAATCCGGCTCCGCAGCCTCATTCGGCTCCCAGCAAGTGCCATAAGGCTCGCAGGAAAAGAACTTCCCTTTCCCGTTCAGGTCCGCCAGGCCCGGAACCGGAGCGTCAAGTCCAGCTTCTGTCATCACAGCCTTCATGGCTGTGTTGTGGGCGGTTACCCGCTGATCTACCCACTGATCCCATGCAGCAAAGGATTGCGTATCGGCGCCGCCGGGCGCGGAAATGCGTGCGCCTCCGCGGTAGTAGAGCGTAGCCGACCCCGCTTTATCCATCACCGGGCGGGCAGCGTCCGGAAGGCTGACGGCCATATTGGCACGAGCCGCAATAGCATTTCCATCCGCATAGCTGGTAACCCGGAAGTACGAATTATGCAGGCGTGCCGGAGTAATCCGCGCGGTAGGCGTAAACAGAATGAACGTATCGGGGGAGTGCTGAACATTCAGCGTCGCCGTACCCGTAAGAAGGGCGAGATTTGTGTACGGAACCTCATTGGTCGTATGCAGATCGTTGAAGGACAGCGCGGAGTTTTCCGCGAGATAGACCGTGGAGGCATCCTCAAATTCAATTTCAGCGCGACCCTGGCCAGTAACCAGGTTGAAGCCTGTTTCAATCGGAAGGCCGGCCACTGCCGCCTCCCAGTCGGAGCCCGAAGCCTCCTTGCTGGCCTTTCCGCGTGTAATACGAACATCTCCCTCGACATAACTGAGGCGGACCACCTGCGCATAAGTCTGTGCAGACACAGGCTTCTGAGGCGCGGCCGGTTTGGACTGGACTGCTTCGGATGGAACCGCTTGGCCAGAGGCCATGTTCGGGATAACGGTGAGGGAGCCTGACAGCAGGAGAATAAGCAGATGGCTTGTGCGAGCGATGCCCATAAAACCTCCACTGGGCCGTAACTCGGAGCGAAGCAGAATTACCTCGGCGAGAGCGGTCAAAAGAGTTGCGGATTTACGATACGACCCACAGGACTCTGCCGTCAATGACGCAAATCCGCAAGGATAAGTTGCAGAATTATTTTGCAATAGCTGCGAGCGCCTGCCAGGTTACCTCCGAAGTTATACGGAAGTTATCGGGAAATAGCAGTCAGGTTACGCCTATCTCCACGCATCTGCGCCACTTCCTCGTACGTTTCCAGCGCCGCCTCACGCCGGTTCGCATACACGCGCGGCTGGCCAAATATCAACTCCGCCGTAAATCCTGGCCCGCCCAGCGTCCGCCACAGATGTGACATAAATGACTCATCTCCAAACCAGCACAGATCGCTCTCCGGCGCACCACCCGCGCTCTCATATCGAACAGCCGCCGGCGTCACCACCGCACCGGTCGCCGCTGCAGGTTCAAAGAGCGAGGAATGAAACCGCACCACCTGCGCGCCGTCGGAGCTTGTCCCCTCAGGAAACACAAGAATTGGCACCGGATCAGCCAGCCTGCGCGCCATCTCCTGTGCTACTTCTTGCGCGCTCACACGCCGCGTGCGATCGATAAAAATTGTCCCTCCCTGCCGCGCCGCAAATCCAAAATACGGCCACTTGTTCACCTCGGCCTTCGAGACAAAGACGCACGGCAGCGCAGCCGAGTAGATCAAAATGTCCAGGTAGCTTAGATGGTTTGAAACCAGCAGTCCGTTCATCGGCGGCGTGCCCGTAACGCGGAAGCGGATGCCCAGGCTCCTCGTCACCTGCCTGCAGGCAGTCTGCAGCCATCGCGCGCGACGAAGCGGCGTAAACCCCTCGCCGGAGCGCCAGGCAGCCAGCTGCGCCAGAATCAGTTCCACCATGCAAAGCGTTAAAGCCCAGGCCATCGCCACAGCGCGAAGGCACCCGCGAAGACTCACTGAGTCAGCGGGGCCAGGAACCGATTGCGCGCAGCCGAAGACATCAACCGAAGATCGAGCAGCGTAAGGAAGTCGATAGTCCCGAAGGCGCGGTCCCAGGCAGGCGGCGCGGCAATCCGAGCGCCAATCGCCAGGTACGTCTTCAGGAGCTTAGGCACCTTCACCTGCGCCGCGGCATTCGCCTCTCCGTCAGGAAGCGGCTTCTGTGCGTCCGCCTCCGGCTCGACCGGGCAGGCGTACGCGGCCGTCGGATGCGTAGCGAACTCCGGGCTCACCCGGTAGTGCTCCAACTGGCGATACACCTGCCAGCCCTCCGCGGGATCCTTTGAATTCAATGACGAGCAGCCAACCAGGTAACGCAGCCCCATGTCGTTAGCATACTGGGTAATGCCCCGCCACAGCAGTGTCAACACCTCAGGGGTCCGATGATCGCGATCGATGGAGGCCCTGCCAAGCTCCAGAATTTCCGCCCGCAGCGGCTCATACGGCGCAAAATCAAACTCCTGCTCCGAGTAGTAGCCGAAGTTCCGCGCCGCAACCATGCCGCTCTGCATCCGGTAAGTGCCCACAATCCGCTTCGCCGGATTATCCTCCAGCTTGTCTTCCACCAGAAGGTGCTCGCAGCAGAGGTCAAACTCATCCGTATCCAGACCCGTCTGATATGAGCTCTCCAACCCCTCGCCCAGCTCGATATTAAAAACGCGGAAACGCAGCCGGCACACCGCCTCGCGATCCTCCACGCCCTCTGCAAGCCGCAGACGATAGCGGCCTACCTCGGCGCGAACGCGAGCACGAGAAGAAACTGCCGGCGGCTGGGAAGTAAGGCGAGGAAGATAGTAATCGGCTGTGGGGACCGTGGAATGACCTGAATTAACCGGAGATTTTTCGGCTGTATGCGGATTCACGGGAGTAGTATCCTCCTCGTTCTGTAATAGGACGATGAATCAGGCGCAAACGCAGTGCAAATTCTTCTCCAATCCGTAACTGAACAGTAATGAAATCGCGTCCTGCCTCATTTTTCTCTCATATTCGATGCGCTTTATGCGCCCCAGGCATACTACGGCGTATAGATCCGCACGTAATCCACCAGCATGTTTCCTGGAAGCACCGTCTTTGAATCCACATTGCCCGGCCAGCTTCCGCCCACAGCCAGGTTCAGAATCACAAACTCCGGACCCATGTCGAAGGGCCACGGCGTAATGCTTCCGTTGCTGTACACAAGATCCGATGTACTGAACGAGGCATAGATATTCGACGGATCATCGATGTAGTACTGAATCTTTCCCTTCGTCCAGATCATGCCGTAGGTATGCCAGTCCGCCGCCGAAAATCCCGCGGGGTGATATTGCTGTGTTCCGTTCCCTTCATGATTGCCGCTGGTGCCACCATGCACTGAGCCGGCAATCCAGTCGTACCCTGGCGGCTTTCCGCCCACATACGGTGGCGGATTGCTGCCGTCGATGTGCTCCATAATGTCCAGTTCGCCGGACGCAGGCCAGTTCACAGTCTTAATATTGTTCCCCAGCGTCCAGAACGCAGGCCACATTCCCTGTGACTCCGGCAGTTGCATTCGCGCCTCAATACGCCCGTACATAAAGCTGAATAACCCAGCCGACTTGAGCCGCGCCGAAGTGTAGGTGGCCGCTCCCGCAGTGGGCTGTCGCGCCTGGATGTGAAGATAACCATCCGAGCTTGCATACGCATTCGGGCTCGCAGTGGAACACGGCGCAATGTTCGAACCCCACGCACAATAGGTTTCCTGCTCGTTGTTGCCGCAGCAATTCGTGCCTGTATCGTAAGTCCACGTCGTCGGATTCGGCTCCGTATACATCGTGTCCGCCGTCCCGTTGAACTCATCGCTCCATACCAGCGTGCCCGACGGAATATTCGGCGCAAACGCCCGCGTAGCAACCGCACTGTTGTTGTAACTGCTCGCCGCGGCCATCGCCTTCACCGTTAGGTTCGATGCCACCAGGAACGGCGCTTCATAAACCTGGGAAGAGGTCGTCGGTGTGCTGCCATCCAGTGTGTAATAAATCGTGGCGCCGCTCGTTGTGCTCGCCAGGGTCGCAATCACTGCGCCATTCTGCGCAGTCGTCGTCGCCACCGTGGGTGCGGCCGCCATCGTCGCCGCCGGAGCGGGAGGCGTCTGCTGTCCGCCGCACCCGCCGCACATGAATACCCCCGCCAAAACAAACAAATGAAACATGAAAAACTCCCTAACGCATCATAGCGTCTCCGGCGTGACTATCCATAGAATCACCGCATCCCGGAAGCTCCGATGTATGGTCTTATTCCTTGCTGATATGCGTCTCGAATGCCTTCTTCAACCGTGGGCTCCCCGTATCTTCCACGGCCTTCGCAATTCTCGCCCGCAGCTCATCGCCCGGCTCTGGCTGCGCCAGCGCCTCAATCGCCGCCTCCGCCTCGCGCGCCTCGCCCTCAATCAGCCTAATCAGAAAATCCACTCCCTCAGGCAATCGCGTCAGCGCGATCGCACTCAGAAGCACGCCCATGAACCATGGATCATGGCACTTTTTATAGCTTTGAAGGAGCGCTTCCAGTGAGACCGGTAAATGCGTTCCCGCCAGCGCAAAAGCCGCCTCTGCTGCGGAATCATCCTCCGGCTCCAGAAAACGCGTCACAAATGAAATCGCATCCTCACGCTCAATCGTCAGCAGCGCCTGAAAGCACACGGCCAGCATCTCTTCCGGCTCTGGACCAGGCACAAGCGCCCGCAGCCGCAGCACTGGCACGGCAGGCTCGCCCAGTGCGGCAAGCGCTCGCACTGCCTCCATGCGCACGCTTTTATCCGCATCCGTCAGCGGCTCCAGTAGCAGCACCAGCAAATCCGGCGTAATCAATCCATCGCACGTCACCAGCGCCAGCGCGCAGTTGCCACGCAGCGTGCCCGCCGTATCGCTGCGCCCGCCCCACACCGGCTCATACTGGTGGAACGTCAACCCGCGCAGAAACACATCCTTGTCTCTGCATCCCAGCTTCGCCAGCGTTCTGCTCAGCGCATTCTTCGCCCAGCACTGCGGATCGCGCTTGACCGCATCCTCAAAAAATCGCTCAAACGCCGCCAGCACATGCGGCATCAGCTCACGCAGCTCATTCTCTTCCGTCAGCCGAGCCGCTTTGCCCACAAGATAGTTGCTGCGATTCCCCAGCATCTTCTTGACGAATGCAATCGAGACCGCATCCAGCTCGCGCCCCTTCAGCGCATCCAACGCCGCCATCTGCTCGTCAAAGCCCTTCGGCAAACCCGCATTGGATTCCGGACGCGCCATCTGAATCTCGTTTCAATAAAATCTAGCCGATCAACCCCGCAGCCACATCCCGCTCCGCCGCAGCAATGCTCTCCGGCTTGCCCATGTCGCGCCAATACGCCCCATCCACGCGATACGCCGCAATCTTCTCGCCAGCCGCAGCCAGCCCCCCCGCGAGTCTCAGATACTCAGGGATAATCGAAAACACTCCATCCTCATTCAGCAAATCAAAGATCCGCGGCGAAATCACATGGATCCCCGCAAACGCCAGCGCCTCTGCATCTGCAACAGGCCAAACCATCTCACGCTCGCCATCCTTTAGCACCCGCCCGCACAGCTCATCATGTTCATCGAACAACAGCGGCCTCGAAGTTTCCCGCGCCTGCACCGCCAGCGTCGCCAGCGCACCCTGCTCCGCATGCAGCCGCGCCATCGCAGCCAGATCAATCTCGCTCAGCACATCCACATTGTGCAGAAAAAAAGGCTCACCCGAATCGCGCAGAAACCAAGCCGCCTTCTTCAACCCGCCGCCCGTATCCAGCAGCACGTCTTCGCGAGAAATCGCAATCCGCATCCCAAAGCCGCCATGCGCCGCAAGATAGCTCTCCACCATCTCCGCAAAGTGGTGCGTGTTCACAATCACGTCTTCCACGCCAAAGCTTTTCAGCCGTGTCAGCGTAATCTCAAGCAGCGTTCGTCCCGCCACTTCCACCAGAGCTTTAGGCCTGTCATTCGTCAGCGGCCTCAGCCGCGTGCCCAGCCCAGCGGCCAGCACCATCGCCCGCTTCGGAACCGTGATAGCTGAAACTGTCACCGCCCCATCTTCTCCAGCTCCACGTGCTTCAACGCCACCTGCACACCAGCCTGCCCCCGCAAATGCTTTGCCAGTTCCTCGGCCAGAAACACGCTCCTGTGCTGCCCACCAGTACATCCAAAGCTCACCATCAGGTTTGAGAATCCGCGCTCGCGATAATTCGTCACTGCCGAATCCACCAGCGCCGCCGCATTCTCAAAAAAACTATGCACTTGTCCCTGAGCGTTCAGGTACTCCTTCACCGGCTCATCCTTGCCCGTCAGCTTCTTGAACCGCTCCTCGCGTCCCGGATTCGGCAAACTCCGCGCATCGAAAATAAACCCGCCGCCATTGCCCGACTCATCCTTCGGCGCATCGCGATGAAAGCTGAAGCTGAACACCCGCACCGTCAGCCCATGAGTCGTGTCGCCAAGCCCTTTCAGCTTCTCTGACTTCGACATTCCCGCCAACGCATCCAGCAGACTCGGCAGCGCAATCGGCAGCTTCACATTCGCCGCAAGCCACTCAAGATTCTTCAGCGCGTACGGCACACTCTGCAGAAAATGCGGCTTGCGCTCATAAAATCCACGGAACCCATACGCGCCCAGCGCCTGCAGAATCCTGACGTACACATACGCATAGTAGTGATGCAGAAACGCCGCGCGGTCCAGCGGAATATAGTTCGCCAGCGCATCCAGATAATCGTTCAGCAGCAACTCACGCGCCGCCGGCGGCAAGTCCGCCTTGCCATCAAAGAGCAGCGAAGCAATGTCATACTGCAGCGCGCCCTTGCGCCCGCCCTGGTAATCCAGAAAGTACGGTTTCCCATTGCGCAGCATGATGTTCCGCGACTGAAAATCTCGATACAGAAAATAATCATGCGGAGCCGTCAGCAGAAAACGCGTCAGCCTGCTGAAATCATCCTCCAGCGCCTGCTCGTTAAACGGAATCCCCGCCAGCCGCAAAAAGTAGTACTTGAAATAATTCAGGTCCCAGTTGATCGATTGCCGGTCAAAGCTCGCCCGCGGATAGCAGGCCTTGTAATTCAAGTCCCCGCCCGCCTCCACCTGGAAGCGCGGCAGCTCCGCCACAGCCTTGCGATACGCATCCATCGCCTCCGGCGCAAGCTCCTCGCCATTGCGATGCGCATTCAGATAATCGAACAGCGTTACATCGCCCAGGTCCTCTTCAATGTATGCGCCGTGCCCAAGATCCTCGGCATAAATCTCCGGAACCGGCAGCCCACGCCGCCGAAAGTGCTTTGAAAACTCCAGAAACGCCTGGTTTTCCTCGCGCACCGGACCCAGCACGCCAATCGCGCTCGTCTCTCCGCCGGTGAGCCGCACAATCACGCGGCCAGATCCGCCAAGTTGTCCCTGCAATGCCCGGACGTGCTCCGGCTGGGTATGAAAATGCTGCTCGAAAAGGCGCTTGAGAACTTCCATGCTTGCTTTTTCCGGGGGAAAAGTCGATTGCTGCTTCCCATGAAGATAGCGGCGCAGCCTTCCACGGCGCAAGGTTTTGCTCCACGTCAGCCACTCGCCTGGAACCCGAATGACAAACCTTCCGCCTGGGCAATTTGACTACTTCGCTATCATGGAGATATGACGTCTCCTGCGCTCACAGGCCCGCAAGCTACGAAATCTAACACAAATCGTGTCGCCACCAGCGCGCAGGATCACCCGCTCATCCAGCTTCTCGCCACCCGCATCGCCATCATCGATGGCGCCATGGGCACCACCATCCGTACCTACAACATGACGGAAGCCCACATCCGCGGCGAGCGCTTCAAAGACGCCCCAAAAGACCTCCTCAACAACGGCGACATCTTCTCGCTCACCCAGCCTGAAATGATCGGCGACATCCACCGCCGCTTCCTCGAGGCCGGCGCGGACATCATCGAGACCAACACCTTCGGCGCAACCTCCATCTCGCAGAGCGAGTTCTTCGTCGATGACCCCCGCGAGCACGGCGGCCGCAAAGACCCAGCCTTCTATCAAAAGATCATCGACGACAAGTTCCTCAACGATCTCGCCTGGGAGATCAACTTCGAGTCCGCGCGCCAGTGCCGCTACTGGGCCGACAAGGTCGCAGCAGAGACAGGCCGCCCGCGCTTCGTCGCCGGAGCCATCGGCCCGCTTACGGTCTCGCTCTCCAACTCGCCCGACGCCGACGACCCCGGCTTCCGCGTTGTCACCTTCGATCAGGTCCGCGACGCGTACAAGCATCAAACCCGCGCGCTCATCGCCGGCGGCGTCGATACCCTGCTCGTCGAAACCATCTTTGATTCGCTCAACGCCAAAGCCGCACTCGTCGCCATCCGCGAGGTCTTCGATGAAGGTGGCCTCAGCGGAACACCGCGTGAACTCCCCATCATGATCTCCGCTGCCGTCGGTCGCGGCGGGGAAACCATGATCTCCGCGCAAACCGTCGAAGCCTTTTGGAACGCAGTCGAGCATGTCCGCCCGCTTTCTGTCGGCCTCAACTGCTCACTCGGCCCGGACCTCATGTATCCGTTCCTCTCCGAGCTATCGCAGAAAGCCCAGGCTGCCGTCTCCTGCTACCCCAACGCCGGCCTGCCCAATCCGCTCTCGCCCACCGGCTTCGATCTCGGTCCGCCCGACATGGGCAAGTATCTCGGCGAGTTCGCGCACGGCGGCCTCATCAACATCGCCGGCGGATGCTGCGGCAACACGCCGGAACACATCGCCGCCATCGCCAAGGCGCTCGAAAACCTGCCTCCGCGTCCGCTGCCGGAAGCCGTGCTCCACCATGCCGCTCTGCAGCCGCAGGTCGAAGCGGTTAAGCCTCTCAGACTCTCCGGCTCGCAGCCCTTCACCCAACAGCCCGGCTCCTACATCATGATCGGCGAGCGCACTAACGTAGCAGGCTCGCCCAAATTCGCCAGGCTCATCAAAGAAGGCAAGTATGAAGAAGCCGTCGCCGTCGCCCGCCAACAGGTTGAGAACGGCGCAAACGTGATTGACATCTGCATGGACGAAGGCATGATCGACGGCGTCGCCGCCATGACGCGCTTCCTGCTCCTCCTGGCTTCGGAGCCTGAAGTCGCCAAAGCCCCCTTCATGGTTGACTCCTCCAAGTGGGAGGTCATTGAAGCCGGCCTGCGCTGCCTCCAGGGCAAAGGCATCGTCAACTCCATCTCGCTCAAAGAGGGCGAAGAAAAATTCCGCGAGCGCGCCGCCACGGTCCTCAAGTTCGGCGCAGCCGTCGTCGTCATGGCATTCGACGAGCAGGGCCAGGCTGCCTCTTTCGAGGAAAAGATCCGCATCTGCAAGCGCGCCTATGACATCCTCGTCAATGAAGTCGGCTTTCCACCCGAGGACATCATCTTCGATCCCAACATTCTCACCGTTGCCACCGGCATGGAGGAGCACAACAACTATGCCGTCGATTTCATCAACGCCACGCGCTGGATCAAGCAGAACCTCCCTCACGCCAAGGTCTCAGGCGGCGTGTCAAATATTTCGTTCAGCTTCCGCGGCAACAACAAGGTCCGCGAAGCCATGCACTCGGCATTCCTCTATCACGCCATCGGCGCCGGCATGGACATGGGCATCGTCAACGCCGGCATGCTTGAGGTCTACGAGGAGATCGAGCCGGAGCTGAAGGTTCTCGTCGAAGATGTCCTCCTCAATCGCCGCCCTGACGCAACAGAGCGTCTCGTCGAACTCGGCGAAAAGCTCAAGGCCGAAGGCGGCAGCGCCGGTGCAGCAGCAGAAAAGAAAGCCGAAGAGTGGCGCAACGGCACAGTCGAAGAGCGTCTCTCGCATGCCCTCGTCAAAGGCATCGACGAGTTCATCAACCAGGACACAGAAGAAGCGCGCGCCAAGCTTGGCCGCCCGCTCGCCGTCATTGAAGGTCCGCTCATGGCCGGCATGTCCGTCGTCGGAGATCTCTTCGGCGCAGGCAAAATGTTCCTTCCGCAGGTCGTCAAATCTGCGCGCGTCATGAAGAAGTCCGTCGCATACCTCACACCCTTCATGGAGGCCGAGAAAGCCTCGCTCGCAGCACAGGGCTACGAGATCAAGACACAAGGCAAGATCGTTCTCGCCACCGTCAAAGGCGACGTGCACGACATCGGCAAGAACATCGTCGGCGTCGTCCTCGCATGCAATAACTACGAAGTCATCGACATGGGCGTCATGGTCCCTGCCGAAAAAATTCTCGAGCGCGCCAGGGAAATCAAGGCCGACATAATCGGCCTCAGCGGCCTCATCACGCCCTCACTCGACGAGATGGTTCACGTCGCTCGCGAGATGGAGCGCACCGGCTTCAAAGTTCCTCTACTCATTGGCGGAGCCACCACCAGCCGCGCGCACACCGCCGTTAAAATCGCGCACCACTACAGCCAGCCCGTCGTACACGTCCTTGACGCCAGCCGCGCCGTACCCGTCACCACCACCCTGCTCAGCGAAGACGGTAAAGCCGCCTTCGTCGAGAAACACAACGCTGATTACGAAGCCCTGCGCAAGGCCCACGCCGCGCCAAAACAGAAGCTCTTTTCCATCACGGAAGCACGCACCCGCCGCACCCCCATCGAGTGGCGCGCCGAAGACATCCCGCAGCCTGAATTCACCGGCGTCCGCGTCCTCGACAACTTCCCTCTCGCCACACTCCGCCAGTACATCGACTGGACGCCTTTCTTCCATACATGGGAGCTGAAAGGCGTCTACCCGCGCATCCTCGATGACCCCAGGCAAGGCGAGGAAGCCCGCAAAATCTTCGCCGACGCCAACAAACTGCTCGACAAATTCATCGCTGAAAATCTCATCACCGCGCGCGCTATCTACGGCTTCTTCCCCGCCAACGCCCTCGGCGATGATATTGAGTTGTACACCGATGAATCGCGAACCGAAGTCCTCTCCATCTTCCGCAATCTCCGCCAGCAAACCGATCACGGCGGCAACGAACCCTGCCGCTCGTTAACTGACTTCATCGCGCCCAAGGAAACCGGCCTCGCCGATCACATCGGCGGCTTCGCCGTCACCAGCGGCTTCGGCCTCAAAGAGCTCGTCGTAAAATACAAATCCGAACACGACGATTACAACGCCATCATGGCTGAAGCCGTAGCAGATCGCTTGGCAGAAGCCTTCGCCGAGTGCCTCCACAAGCGCGTGCGCGACGAGTGGGGCTATGGTCGCGCCGAAAACCTCTCGCCTGAAGACTTCATCCACGAGAACTATCGCGGCATCCGCCCAGCGCCCGGCTACCCCGCCAGCCCGGACCACACGGAAAAAGGCACTCTCTGGAATCTTCTCGATGTCGAAGAAAAAACCGGCATCCTGCTCACGGAATCTTTCGCCATGTGGCCCGGCTCCAGCGTCAGTGGTCTGTACTTCGCACATCCGGAGTCGCGCTACTTCTCGCTCGGCAAAATCGGACGCGACCAGGTAGAAGACTACGCCGCGCGCAAAGGCATGACTCTCTCTGAAACCGAGCGCTGGCTCGGACCAAATCTCAACTACGATCCGTCTTAATCCGCCCAGGTTCTCATGCAGGTTCCCATAGAGCTGCGCGCGGCGCACACAACGCGCCGCCTGAGCGGAGTGTGCCTACTTCGCCGTCAGCGCCGCCACCGGCACCAGCATGTCTTCCTTGCGTTGGATAAGGTTCGTAGCATTCAGCGTGGCCAGCTCAAACCCATGCCCATGCGTAATCGCATCCGTCGGGCAAGCCTCCACGCAGTAGCCGCAGAAGATGCAGCGGTTGTAGTCGATGTTGTAAACCTTCGCATACCGCTCAGACGACGAAATCCGCTTCTCGGCCGTATTCTCGTCCGCTTCGATATAAATGCAGTTCGAAGGGCAAGCCGCGGCGCACAGAAAGCACGCCACGCATTTCTCTAGGCCGTTCTCATCGCGCTGCAGCACATGCGCTCCGCGAAAACGCTGTTCAAATTTCGCGCCGCGCAGCGGCCCCGGCCCATCCGGATAGTTCTCCACCGTCGTCGGCTGCAGCATCTCCCCGAAGGTGATGCTCATGCCCTTGGCAATGGCAGCAATGTTCCGCACGATCGACATGCTCACAGTATACGATGAATGCCGAAGGAGTTCCGTAATGTCTCATTCTGCTTCACGGCTCACTCAGAAAATTACAATCTTCGCCGCGCTGGTCGCTGTCTCCATGTCTGCCTGGTCCCAATCCCAGAACCCGCCCGCTCCCAGTTCCACGCAGGAGATGGGCCCAATGCACCACAGCGACAAACCCGCAGGCCCGGCCAGCCCGCTCAAAATCACCATAGGCGCGCAATCGGCTGAATTCACGCCAGAAAAACTAGCCGCCCTGCCTCACACCACCATCACTGTCTTCAACGGCCACGCTAACGCCAACCAGACCTTCTCCGGCGTCCCGCTCATCGAACTCCTTAAACCACTCGGCGTCACCGATCAGCCAAAGGGAAAAGACTTTCGCCTGTACATTGAAGCCGAAGGCTCCGACGGCTACGTCGTCGTCTACTCCATCGCTGAAATCACGCCTTACATCCACGATGGAACCGTCATCGTAGCTGACACTCTCGCCGGCAAACCCATCGCCGACAACGGCCCCTTCCAGCTGGTCGCCACCGGCGAAAAGCACCCCGCGCGCTGGGTTCGTAATCTCGTCGCCATTCGCGTCTTCCACGCCGAATAACTTAACCGGCGCGCAGCAAAAGCGCCGCAGAAAAAAGCCTGCCGGAATCATTCCCGGCAGGCTCTCGTTTTGATCTGACTTTTTTACTGCGGATGCTTTTCCTCCGGGCGCTGCGGCTTCGGCTGCGGCTTTTCCTGCGGCTTGCGCTCCTGTTGCTGATGTTGCTGCTGGTGTTGTTGTTCAGTCCGCTGTTGCTGATGCATCTGCTCGGTCTTCGGCTGCTGAGCCTGCTTCTGTTGCGCGACTCGCGGCTGCTGTTCCTGGCGACCCTGTTCAGCCTTCTTCTGCTGCTGCACTTGCTTCTGCTGATCAACCTTTTGCTGCTGTTGCTGATGCATCTGTTCCGTCTTCTGCTGCTGGTCTTGGCGCTGCTGCTCCGCGCGTTGCTGCGGAGTCTGCTGCTCGGGTCGCGCCTGTGCAGGCTCTCCGGGGCGCGCTGGTTCACCGGGCCGCTGCTGCGCCTCCGCCGCGCGCTGCCCCGGCGCAGCCACACGCTGCTCGGGCCGCACTGCCGCATAGTGAATCATCGGCGGAGGAGCCACATGCTTATCTGCTTCCAACGGACGGCTCGCCACCGCCATCTCCGGCCGGCCGCGGTTCACTGATACAAAGTTGTTCCGGTTAACCTGTGCATCCCGAACCAACTGCACCTGCGCGGCCATCGGCGGAGTATGCCGCTCATGAAGCGCAACCAACTCCGACGGATGCGGACGGTACGTCACTCCACCCGGCCCGCCGTTGTAGCTCACATTGTTCACCGTTACGTTGCGCACGTTATACGAGTACACATTCCTCACCACGGTCGTGTTGATGTTGTTCACCGTGCGGTTATACGCAAAGTTGTTGCCATTCCAGTAGCCGCCCTGGTAGCCAGATCCCACATACCCAAAGCCATAATTAATGCCGCCGTAATAGCCAATATGGCGCCCCCAGTAGCCGGGATAATATGCATACCTCCCGCTACGATAGCCCCAGTAACTCGGCGTCCACAGCGCGCCCTGGTACGGAGCATTTACCCACGCACCCGGCACCCAGTAATAGCCCGCTGACGTATAGTTCCAGTTGCCCGGCGTCCAGATGTATCCATCGCCCGGGCATGCCGGCTGTTGATACGTCGGCAGCTCCGGAGGCGGCTGCTGCGCGTAAGTTTCTGCCTCCTGCCCATACCCTGTATCCGCGTTGTACTCAGAATCGGGATACGTGCTTGCCACTGTAGTCGCGGTCGGAGCCTGATACGAATCTCCCGCACCGCTTCCCGCACTTGCCGTCATTGCAGTTGGCGCAGCTCCTGAGGAGGTCGTACTGGTGTTCGATATTGGGACCACATTCGCATTCGCCGGGTCTTCCGTCGAGCTCGCATCCGCAGTCTGTTGTTGATCCTGAGTTGGATTAGAAGTATTTGCGTTGTCTGGATTCTGGCCGCTCTTGCAACCAGCGATATACAGCGTGAGAGCCACCGAAAGTGGAACGAAAAACACCGGTTTCAAATATAGCTTCATATAATCTACCTTTCCAGGAGTTTGGATGCCCGCGTGATTTTATCTGTTGTATCTGTGCATCGGGCTCGCCATTCTCCAATCATTTAGACACGCCGTAAATGCTTAGTTATGCGCTGGCTTCGCCCCCGGCGGAAACGACTTTCCCTGGTTATTCGCCGGCGGTGTCGTCACCACCCTGCGCTGCGGCTTAGCATCCGGGTGCAACCTCTGCTGGCACATTTCAGACTCCTGTCCGCGCGCCATGCCACCCGCCGGCACCTGCGCGCTGCAAAGCCGATCCTTCATCGCCTCAGCATCCTTTCCGCTCAGCGATTGCGTCCGCTCCAGCCCCCGCTGTGGGTCACGATCGTAGCGAAACACATAATCCTGCGCCGGCTTCTGCGTGCCGAAATCGAAATGACTCCACGCTCCCAGAAACTCGCCACCATCTGTCCCCGGCAGCACCGCATACACTTGCGTCTCCGTCACACCCTGCCCCACCGCCATTGTCCACACCGGCAGCGTCTGTTCGCCTCGCATCCACCGCGCGGCAAAAGTATGCTGCGTCGCGTCGTAGTACAGAGCCGTAAAGTAAGTCGTCGCCGCGCACTCTCTGCAGTCGTCGTACAGCACCGTCAATTCACGCGCCCCACCCGGAGCAAACTGAATCGGCTCCTGCCAGCGCAGATTTACGCCCTTCAGGATGCTCGTCACCATCTTGTTCTTCAGCGACACACTCCAGACGTGAAACGCATCGTTCGCCGGCGAAGCGCCTGAGTCCCCGCGCTCCGTCGTCACCACCAGCGCCGCGTCATACAGCACGCCAATCTCGCGAATCGCAGTCCACTTCTCTCCCTGCAGCGCCCGCGTCACCCACAAAATAACGTCCTGGTCCTTGCTTTCACCTGAGCCATCCGGATGGAAGTCCACCCAGCGAAAGGTGTCGGATTGTGCTCCGAGTTGTCCTCCATCCAGAATCGTGCATAGGAGAGCAAAGAGCGCAATAAGTCGAAACCACTGCATCTTCAGCCAATTTTCCTTAAAAGCTGCTCGACTTTACCGATTGTTTCCTCTCCGCCATAGACACTTTCGCGAACTGCGTCAAAGAGGTCGCTGTAAGCTCGAAATTTCTTGATACGCTCCTGATCGATCTCCCCGTTCGACATTGCAGGCCAGTTATTGGCGAATGAATCCAAAATTGGACGTCCGTCTTTCCACAATTGAAGTGTTATCGCGCGGTTATCCCCGGATACGATCAACCAAATGTGGAAACTATACCCTTCTTCCAGGTCGACCGAAAACTCATCCCGTCCCAAAGGGTTGGCCATGATCCGCCACCAAAGTTTGTGGTCGCGGGTCTTTGTCAAGAGCTCTTGAGCAAGTTGATCGATCCGCTCGTTCATCGCTTTTCCTCCCCATCGATCATTCGGCGAAGCCGTCCTTGGATGGCGCTCAACTCCTGAACGGTATTCAATGTCTCGCTAATCAGGAGCTTCTTAGCTTCTGCATTCAACGGGAATTGACCCGTACCGAGAAAGTCTGCCCATCGTCTGCAACTTGATTCGACATTCCTCAGTCTATCCGCATCCGCCGCGAGAATATCGGCAAACTCCTCCCGATCTCTGGGAATCCGAAACATCAGTTCGCGCAACTGAATTCCCGCTTCAGTATGGCGCTCATACAAAACGGAAATGTTTAACTGTTCAGCGATCCGAACAATTTCTACCATTGCATTCGCAACGTTGCGTTGGTAGACCGAATTCTTCGCGTCAATCGCAGCCTTCTTTGCACCGGTTGCCTGCCAAATCGCGCCGGCTGTCAGCGCCAATCCTGCTACACCAACTCCAGAGTTGGTCCAATCGAATAAGTCATGCATGGCTCGGTCCTTCTTAACTAACAGAATACCGCGAATAATGAGTTGGCTAAATTCCCAGCTTCGCCCACAGCGTATCCACCCGCCTCTTAGTCTCCGCGTCCATCTCAATCATCGCCGGCCACGTCCGCTCAAATCCCTCAGCCTTCCACTTTCGCGTCGCATCAATGCCCATCTTCGATCCATAATTCGGCAGCCGCGAAGCATGATCCAGCGAATCCACCGGCCCCAGCGTGAACTGAACATCGCGCTCTGGATCTATGTTATTCGCCACCCGCAGCGTCACCTCGCCAAGGTCCTGCACATCGCAATCCTCATCCACCACAATCACGCACTTGGTAAACATCGCCTGCCCCAGTGACCAGATCGCGTTCATCACCTTCCGCGCCTGCCCCGGATAACTCTTCCGTATCGAAACAATCATCAGGTTATGAAAGACGGCCTCCACCGGCAAATGGATGTCCACCAGCTCGGGAATCTGCATCTTCATCGCCGGCAGAAAAATCCGCTCCACAGCCTTGCCCATCCACGCATCCTCCATCGGAGGCTTGCCCACAATCGTCGCCGCGTAAATCGGATTTTTCCTGTGCGTAATCGCCGTCAGATGAAAGACCGGATACTCATCCTCCATCGTGTAAAAGCCGGTGTGGTCACCAAACGGACCCTCCGTCCGCATCTCGCCCAGCTCCACATAACCCTCCAGCACAATCTCCGCCTGCGCCGGCACTTCGAGATCGACCGTCTCGCACTTCACAATCTCCAGCGGCTTGCCGCGCAGAAATCCCGCAATCAGAAACTCCTCCACCTCTGGCGGCGCAGGCACAATCGCCGCAAAGGTCGTCGCCGGATCAGTCCCAATCGCAACCGCCACTTCCAATCGCGACCCCTTCAGATTCCCCAGCGCCACCTGCGGCAACCCACCTATCGGTCCATCGGGAATAGTCACAGTCCCGCCAGCACTCTCCGCCATAGCAGCCACACTCGCCGTCCGCACATCGCCGCTCGCGTTCGCCGCCGCAACCGCTCTCAGCGCATTGCGATAGTGCTCCGCCGCCACCTTCTGCCGCTGCCAATGCATCCCCGTAGTCTGCCCGTCATATACCTGCATCCGGTACATGCCCATGTTGCGCTTGCCCGTCTTCGGGTCGCACGTAATCACGCACGGCAGCGTAATAAACCGCCCGCCATCCTGCGGCCAGCACTTCAAAACCGGAAACGCATTCAGATCGAAGCCGTCCTTCAGAATCACTTCCTTGCAAGCCGCATCTTTCGCGCTCACCGTCTTCGGGAATGCATTCGTCAGCTCGCCCAGTTGCGGCAGCATCTTCAGCTTGTCCAGAAAGCCGCCCGTAGGAGGCTTCATGTTGATCAGCCCACTGATGCGCTCGGCAATTTCATCCACCTTATTCACGCCCAGCGCCAACGCCATCCGCCGCTCGCTGCCAAACTGGTTCATCAGCACCGTCTGACCCGGAAAACCCTTCACGCTCTCAAACAGCAGCGCCGGCCCGCCATCCCCATGCTTGCCGCCTTTGCTCTTCGAAACGCGATCCGTAATCTCAGTCATCTCCAGCTCCGGAGAAACCTCTTCTCGAATGCGCTTCAACTCGCCATGCTTCTCCAGCGTCTTAATCCAGTCGCGCAGATCCTCGTATGCCAATGCCATCTCCCTCAGTAACAACCTCCATATTAAAACTCACATCCCACCTCAAACTTGGTACTATTGCAACGCAAATGCTCCGGCGCGATATTTTCGTCTTACGTAACGACCGCTTCACCAATATCACTATCTCTTTGACATTCCTTTAAACTCTCCGCCCGTCCAACAGCAGTTCCGTAAAAGGAGACCGTCATGAGCACCACCCCAAAATCGCCCTCATCTCGTCACGCCGTCCATACAACTCATACTCGCCACGCCGCACAAGACTACCCAATCCGCCCCTACTTCAAGCGCCGCAAAGTCTTCTCTGCCGGCGCGCGCGCAGCCCGCAAGTCCAGCACCACCACCTGGAGCGTCCCTGACCTCACCGCCGCCTATAACTGGCCCACAAACCTCGCCGGCGGCGGCGTCATAGGCATCGTCGAACTCGGCGGCGGCTGGGTCCAGTCCGACATGGACGCCTACTTCCAGTCCATCAATCAACCCACGCCCAGCATCACCGATGTCTCCGTCGACGGCACTACGAATGACCCCAACCAGTCCGTCGGCTCGGCCGATGACCCCGATTACGAAGTCGCCCTCGACATCCAGGTCGCCGGCGCCTCTTATTACGCAGCCACCGGCCAGGCAGCCACCATTCGCATGTACTGGTCGCAGGACATCGCCACAGCCGTGCAAAAGGCTACCTCCGATGGCGTCGATGTCATCACCATCTCCTGGGGAGCGGACGAAGCCTCCTGGGGCACAACCGCCGCGGAAGCAATGGACTCCGCCGCACAAGCCGCCACAACCGCAGGCATCGTCGTCTTTGGCGCCGCCGGCGACAACGACTCCTCAGACGGCGGCTCCTCAGCCGCAAACGTCGATTGCCCTGCCTCCTGCCCGCACGTCATCGGCTGCGGCGGAACTACCAAAACCCAGACCAGCGAGATCGTCTGGAACGACAACCCGGGCCAGACCAATGGCGAAGGCACCGGCGGCGGCTACTCCACCATCTTCCCCGTGCAGTCCTGGCAGATCAACGCACCGCTTGCACCCAGCGGCACGCAATACGGCACCGGCCGCATGGTCCCAGACATCTCAGCCAACGCCGACCCCAACACCGGCTATCAGATGTACGTCCACGGCGCATCCACCGTCGTCGGCGGCACCTCAGCCGTAGCCCCGCTCTACGCCGGTCTCTTCGCATCCTTCGGAACCAAGCTCGGCCTGAGTGCCACCGGCGCCACGCAGGGATTCGTCACCCCTATCCTCTGGGCAAACCAGTCAGCCTTTACTGACATCACCCAGGGTTCAAACGGCTACTACGACGCAGCGGTAGGCCCAGACCCCTGCAGCGGCATCGGCGTCCCCATCGGCACCGCCATCGCCGCATTGTTCCCCTCAACCCAGTCGTAAGAATCGAAGCGGTTGCCAATCCTTGCGCAGCCTCATTGTTCAGCCTCATCGCGCAAGGATGGGCAACACAAAAGTAAGCTGTGTCATCCTGAGCGTAGTCGTTTTTCAGGCGGAGCGAAGGACCTGCTTTTGTATTTGGTTTCTCGTTCCCTCATTACCTGCTTTTCACCGTCATCGTCTTCGCATCCGCCAGCGGAATCGAATACACCCGTTGCGTCGCCGTCAGCACCAGCAGCGTATTCGTCGCCGGAATAAACCGCGCGGCACGCGGCAAATGATCCAGCGTCACACGCATCACCTCAGCGCCATTCGCCGCGTTGTACACAATCATCTCCTGGTCGCGATTATTCACCGCCAGCAGGCCCATCTTGCCGTCTCCCGCCAGCACACGTCCATAAAACGCCGCCGTCCGCACCCCGTCTGAGACCCGGTACACCACCGTGTTGTTCACGTTCCCATGCACCGCCGCATAGTCGCCATACACCGCAACCCAGCGCGCATCATCGTCCCCCGGCCGTGTCGGTGTATGCAGCACCCGCTGAATTTCCCCAGTACGCGCGTTCACAATCTCCACCAGCAGCCCTGACTGCACCCACTCCTTCATCGTGTCGCTGGTCTTCACCAGCTTGGCCCCATTGTGGCCCTCTTCGCTTTCTCCGGTCTCGGAAAGCAGGTTCGTCACCATCATCAGTGAACCGTCATTCGTCCCATAAATATCCGGCGTATTGTGCGGAAACTTTTTTTGCCACAGCTCCGCGCCTGTGATCGGATCCTGAACATGGAGCACCGTATTCCACGAGCTTCCGGAATTGTTCTTGTCCAGTACTTCCAGTGTTGTGATCACGCCCCCGGAAATCGACTGATACTTTTCGAACTTCGCGCCATCTGTGCTCTTCTTCGTCGCCGGATCAAACGAAACAATCGCACCCGCCTTCTGATGCGCCATCTTCAGCCGCATCAGAATTTGATTGCTATCCGTAAATTTCATTGAGGTGAAAGGCCGCGTCACGGTCACAAGCGAATTGCTGGACAAATCCCACACCACCCCGCGCGAGCCGTTTGAGTAAGCAAGATACTTCCCATCAGGACTGAAATCTCCCGCCGCAATCGGCGAAAGCGGCCGGACAGGCAAATCGACAGCATGTCCCTGAGCCCCTCCCAAATCCTTCACCACAATCTGGCCCATCGGCGTCTCGCTCGCATAGGTCGAGTCATAAACATCCACGGCCGTCATTTTGAACACCGCGGTGGGCTTGCCCGCAGCCGCTTCAAAAAGCACTGCGGGATTATCGCCCAGCGGTCCGACCAGCACATCGTCGCCGTGCGTTGTCTGCTCCAGCCACTGGTCGCCCAGCATAAACTGCCCAAGTTTTTCACCTGTCGGAAAGTTCGCCACGCACACCGGCATCAAAAAACCGCCTGTCTTCTGTTGCTGCGTCTTTCCGCATGTAAACGCAATCTTGTTCGATCCCACAAACGCAACGCGCCCCAGGTAAATGTCGGTCAAAGACCCGCGAAGCGCAATCGGCATCCGGCGATCGAGGTCGTAGGCCAGGGCTTTGCTCGCGCCAGCAACAATCAGCATCGTATGCCCGTCAGGCGTATAGAAAATCCTCACTGACTCCCAATACGGCGGATATTCATCCCACTTCTTGTTTTCGTAGTAAATCTTTTCGCTATCTACATCGATAAACGTCAGGCCAATCCCCTTCTCGCCGGAGTTGATGCACACATACGTCCTCCCGTCCGGCGAAAGACTGTGTACCGGGCAGCCCGTGTAATCGATCAGTTCATGCACGCTCTCCCGCTCATGCGTAGCCACGTTCCACGTTTCCACGCGCATGGAGCCATAGCGGATCGTCACCCGCGTGGAATCAGGCGAAAATTGCGCCGCCTCCGCATTCTCCGCATCAATCGTGAACAATAGCTTGAGCGGATTGCGGCTCAGCACATGCACCGCGCTCTCTTCCTGCGCCAGCACGTAGTTGCCGTCCGGGCTAAAGCGAACCTCGTCCAGCGAAGGCCGGATCGGTGGCGTCAGCACAACAGACTTCAGCCCCGATGTCGCATCCACCTGCCAGTGAAAGGAATCGCCGCGCAGCTTTTTCTGGAAATCCAGAAAGCTCGGCGATGACGAAGACTGTGACGACTTGCATGCCGCCGAAAGCGAATCCGACAACTTGTGCGCCGTTCTCACCCGCGCAATCAGTGACGTATCCGCTCCGCTCAGCGCGCGAAAGAACGAAACACTTCGTCCACGGTTGTCGGAAAGCCGGTCCAGGCTCTGAACAAATGCCGGCGGCGAGTACCCCGCGCGCGCCAGCGCATATAAGCCGACGCTATCAGCCTGCACCTCGGCCTTGTCCGCGTCATCCCAGGTCTCACTGGCTTTGGTCTTCCACGGTGCATTGATCAGCAGTTGCACCTTCTCCGCGATATCCGCTTTATCCGTCACCGCCGTAACGTTCATCAGCGTCTTCAGCTCGCGCGTGAACGTAATAGCCGTCACATGGGTATAAATGTGCCCAATCTCATGCGACAGCACCCCCGCAACTTCATCCTCGCTCCGCGCATCTGTGATCAACTTGCTGCTTACATACACATAACCGCCTGACGTCGAAAACGCATTCGCCTCGTCTGACAGGTACACGCGAAACGTGAAGTGAATCGCCGTCGGCGGCAACTGCGCCAGCAGCTTCTGGCCAATCCGTGCCAGCTCCGCGGAGTCCTTGTCAGGCAGCAGGTAATACTCTGAGTCCTGCTGATCCGCCTGAACCTCCCCCAGCCACTGTTCCTGCTGCTCAGAGAAGATATTCGGCTTGTTGACCTTGTATTGGGGTTCAGGAAGCGTGCAGGCAGATTGCTGAGCTGCAATCGAACCCGCAATGAAAAGAACACACAGGCAAAGAAGCGAACGGGAAACGTACATAGAGTTTTCCAGAAATGGCTTGAAGGATGAGACATCCTAGCACGAAACCGGCAGCACTCTCACTCTCTTTTTGTGGGTCAAAAACAGCAAGGAGTGGGAATACCCCCCCTAGAATCGCAACGTTCTTACCCACCAATCACTAGGCTTTCAACAGCCTCCTATGCAACTCCTCCAGCAAATGTCCCCGCGTCTCCGGATAAGCAAACAGCACCACGAAGAAGAACTGCGTCGCAGTCAGCACCAGCTAAGTATTCGTCTCAGGAATAAACGTAACCGTCCGAACATAACCATCGCCAACAGATTGAGACAATCTAATGACATAGAGATGACGGCTATCCCGCCTCTAGGGAGTAACATAAGCTGCATCGAAAATATTATTCATGGTGATCTAATGAAATCATTTCGCACGATCTTCGCTAAAGATATGGATGCCGTATCTCTCAAAAGTGAGATGGAGACTTACGGATACGTATTCATCCGAGACCTGATGCCGAAAGAGGACTTGGACAGGCTCCTCAGCGATATGATCGGCATTGCATCAGACGAGGGCTGGATGATCGAAGGGTCCACACCATCGGACCGCATCGCAAATCCCGTCATGGCATGCTTCGATCCAGAGCCAAAATATAAGCAGGCCGCAACTCGCGCGTTCTGCTTGGAGCGACTCCATGCGTTAACGCATCATCCGGTACTGACCGATGTGATGAAGCTACTTGTGGGGCCGCGCCTTTTAGTACATCCCAAGCCCTTTGCACGGATCATCTTCCCGAACTGCGAGCCCGCCCTTTTGCATGCGCATCAGGACAACTCGGGAATTGCAGGAAGCCCCGAAAGCTATACAGCGTGGATGCCGATGCATGACTGCCTGCAGGGACAAGGGACGCTTGAGATCAAGGAAGGGTCGCACCTTTTTGGGCTTCTATGCAACGACGGATACATCAAGCCGGAAACAGCCCCGGGAGGCGATTGGGTTGGCGGGCGGATCGATGCAGGAGATGTGGTAATTTTTCACAGCTTGGCGGTGCATAGATCCACGCTGAGTACCTCCAACCAGCTCCGTTGTTCGGTGGATTGCCGGTTTCAAAGCTATGACGAAGCCGTCTCACCGCTCGAGATCGTCTTTCCCAACCGGGCTAAAGGCGGACGAACCTGGGAAGCCACCTATGCGGACTGGACGCATGAAGATTTGAAGTATTATTGGCGCGATTTGCCTTTGCGTCTAAAGCCTTCTGTGGCCGAGCTGGCCGCGCAGGCGGAGAAGGCTGAAAGTCCTGAAAAGCGACTTCGTTATACAACGATCATGGAACTGATTGAGCAAGAGATTCCCATGCTGGTGTACTGAGCAGACCTGGACGAGTGGAAATCGCCTTCGGCAGAAACTGATCCAGAATCGCAGCGCACCTTCCAGTTCTGTCTAGGCCTTCAACAACTTCCTCTGCAGCTCCTCCAGCGACTGCCCCCGCGTCTCCGGATACGTAAACAGCACCACGAAGAACTGCACCACGGTCATCGCCGCAAAGAACGTAAACGGCGCGCTCCTGCTCACATTCGCCACAACTACCGGAAACACCAGTTGCAGAATCGTATTCATCACCCAGTGGCTTGCATTTCCCACTCCCTGCCCTTTGCTGCGCACCGAGTTCGGAAATACCTCGCCGATATACACCCAGATCACCGCGCCCTGGCTCAGCGCAAAAAACGCAATGTAAGTCACAAACAGCCACACCAGCGCCCCTGAATGCGCGCCAGTGATAAACAGCCACGAAACCGCAGCCAAACAAGCCGCCGTACCCACCGCTCCAATCAGCAGCAGCGTCTTGCGCCCCAGCTTGTCGATGAATCCCATGCCCACCACGGTAAACACAAGATTCGTAAATCCAATCAGAATCGCCTGCCTGTCACCGGAGATCAGCGTAAACCCCGCGCTCGTAAAAATACTCGGCAGGTAATACAGAATCGAGTTGATTCCCGAAAGCTGATTGAAGAGCCCAATCGTAATTGCCAGAAACAGCGGATAGCGATACTTCCACTGAAACACCGGCTCCCGCTCCGAAGCATGTTCCTGCTTCAGCGCCATGCGAATATCTTCGAGTTCCCCCTCGGGATTCGGATCGCCCATCAGCTTCAGAATCGACAGAGCTTCATCGATCCGGTTCTGCGAAACACTCCACCGCGGGCTTCTCGGAATCCCGAACAGCAGTATCAGAAATCCCACCGCCGGAATCGCCGCCACGCCTACCTGCCAGCGCCACTCATTGGCCCCCAGCCCCAGCGTCCGAATGTAGTAATTCGACGTGTACGCAATCAGAATTCCCAGCACAATATTGAACTGAAACGCACCCACCAGCCGCCCACGCCACTTCGCCGGCGCCAGCTCGGCAATATATACCGGCCCCAGCACGCTCGAAGCCCCGATCCCAAGTCCGCCGATGAATCGAAACACCATCAGCACCGGCCAGTTCCATGCCAGCGCGCTTCCCACCGCCGACACAATGTACAGAACCGCCGTAATCCGCAGCGTCTCGCGTCCGCCCAGCCTCTGTCCCGCATGCCCCGCGCCCAGTGAGCCAATCACCGTCCCAATCAGCGCAATCGCCACCGTCCAGCCCTTGCCGCTCGGGCTCAGGCCGTACAGCTTCACCAGCGCGTCAATCGCACCGGAAATCACCACCGTGTCAAAGCCGAAAAGAAGCCCGCCCAGCGCTCCCGTCAGCGTAGCCTTCATTAGGTTCAGGTTCGGTCGCATCGCTGTCCTTCAATTTTTTGATATTTGCTCACCGTTTGGTAACGATACCAACCCATCCTACTGTCTCAATGCAAAAACTGTCACCGTGAGCAGCACATAATGATACGTTTCTGCTTTTCGTGCATTGTCTCTGTAGCCCACCGTCTCAATGCAATTAGTTTTATCCACAATCCACGTTTTTTCACTCGCCGCCCGATTACACTTACCGCAAATCCTGCATCTAATCGCGACAGGATTCCTACGCTCGCTCGGGCTAGCATTTCAGATTTTTAAAATATTTGTGAGGTCAACTCCCAGATGACTATAGTTTTCACGCATAAAACAGCCTTTCTGCGCCTCGCGGCAATCGCACTTCTTGGCTCCGGCATTCTCAGCGGTCAGTCCACTCCGGCCAAGCCCGCTACTCCGCCGCCCCCTGCGGACGTCCTGGTGCTCGCCAACGGCGACACCCTCCACGGCAAGCTCCTCAAATCCATCGGCGGTTCCGTCACCTTCCACAGCGACATGGTGGGCGACGTCACCGTCACCTGGGACAAGATCAAGGAATTGCACTCCAACCAGCAATTTTCCGTCATTGCAAAGGGCGTCGAAATAACGGGCAGAAAGAAAGCCTCTATTGTTCCTAGCGGCACCCTCGACGTCGAAGACAACTCCGTCAAACTCACCGGCTCCAACGCTCCCGCGCCCATCCCGGTAGCCAACGCCGCTTTCATCGTAGACAAGCCCACCGTGGACAAACTGATCGGTCGCGAACCCGGCTTCTTTGATGCCTGGGACGGCTCCGTCACCGCCGGCGCCACCATCGTCAACGCTTCCACCAAGGCCTACACATATTCCGCCGGCGCAAGCTTCATCCGCACCGTGCCTAATGTGCCGTGGCTCACCACGCGCAACCGCACGGCATTCAACTTAGCCGCCTCGTATGGCCAAATCAACCAGCCGGCCTACACCGACAACACCACCTCGCCACCCACCGTCGTCCCCGTCAACAGTATTAAATCCGGGATCATCCACGCCGATGGCGAGCGCGACGAGTTCGTCTCCCCACGCATCTTTGTACTCGGCCAGTTCGCTCTCGATCACAACTTTTCGCTTGATCTCCACCTGCAGCAGATCTACGGCGGCGGTCTCGGCGTCACCGTCCTCAAGACTCCCAAACAGGAGCTCGATCTCAAGGGCACCGTGCAGTATGAAAAGCAGGACTTCACCAACGCTCCCGGTTATAACCTGGTCGGCTCCACCTTCGCTGCCGCTTACCAGCTCAAAACCAAATTCTTAAGCTATATCCAGGCCGCTAGCTACATTCCTGCATGGAACGAGACAAGCGCCTGGAGCTTCAACGAAACCAATGCCGTCACCTTCCCGGCCTACAAGAATCTGAGCTTCTCCATCGGCACCCTCGACACCTACCTCAACAACCCACCGTCGACCCTGCCGCCCACCCTGAACAATTCTTTCCAGTTCACCTTCGGCCTGACCTACGCCATCAAGTCCAAGTACTACTGAGGACCGGCCACAGCGAATAATCAAAATGTGCGCCTGGTAGGCCGGGGCTTCAGCCCCGGCACCACTCAAACTCCAAAATCCTCATCCTTCGATTCGTTTCACGCTTCACGTGAAACGAATCGAAGGATTTACTTTTCTTCTACTATCCTTGTCGTCTGCTAACTGTAATTTGCTTTAGTAAACCGATAAACCTAGCCACCAGCACCCCTGATCCGGTACAGTTTCTTGCGTCCCAAAGATTCCCGGAGGATCAAGACCGTGCCGCACTCCCGCTCGCCCTTTGCAGCATTCCTGCTCGCCCTGCCGCTATTCGCCGCCGCGCAAACACCCAAATACCTCGATCCCAAACTCCCCGCAGCCGAGCGCGCACACGATCTCGTCTCCCGCATGACCCTCGATGAAAAAGCCTCGCAGCTTGAGGACTGGGCCACCGCCATCCCGCGCCTCGGCATCCCCGATTACCAGACCTGGAATGAAGCCCTCCACGGCGTAGCCCGCGCCGGCTACTCCACCGTCTTCCCGCAAGCCATCGGCATGGCCGCCACATGGGATAGAAACATGGTGGAGACCATGGGCGACGTAGTCTCAGAGGAAGCCCGCGCCAAGTACAACCAGGCGCAGCGCGAAGGCAATCACCGCATCTTTTACGGTCTCACCTTCTGGTCGCCCAACATCAACATCTTCCGCGATCCCCGCTGGGGCCGCGGCCAGGAGACCTACGGCGAAGACCCCTACCTCACCGGCCAGCTAGGCATCGCCTTCATCGGCGGCGTCCAGGGCCCTGACCCACTCCACCCCCGCGCCATCGCCACCAGCAAGCACTTTGCCGTACACTCCGGCCCGGAGCAGCTTCGCCACGGCTTCAACGTCGATCCCTCCAACCACGATCTCGAAGACACCTATCTGCCCGCCTTCCGCGCCACTGTCACCCAGGGTCACGTCGATTCCGTCATGTGCGCCTACAACTCCATCGACAAGTTCGCCGCCTGCACCAACCAGATGCTTCTCAAGGACCACCTCCGCGACGCATGGGGCTTCAAAGGCTTCGTCGTCTCCGACTGCGGCGCCATCGTCGATGTCTATCAGGGCCACAAGCAGCAACCCGACATCGAGCACGCCGCCGCCGAATCCCTCAAAGCCGGCACCGATCTCTCCTGCTCCATCTGGACTCCCGGCTTCAACCGCCTCGCCGACTCAGTCAAGCAGGGCCTCGTCACCGAAGATCTGGTCACGCAAGCAGCCGAACGCCTCTACACCGCCCGCTTCCTGCTCGGCCTCTTCGATCCGCAAGGATCGAATTCCAACGACAAAATCGCTTTCTCTGTCACAGCCGGTGAAATCAACCGCGCCAAGTCCCTCAAAGCCGCCGAAAAATCCATCGTACTTCTCAAGAACGACGGCATTCTCCCGCTGAATAAGCCAAAAAAGATCGCCGTCATCGGCCCCACCGCCGACCAGCTCACCTCCATCCTCGGCAACTACGTCGGCACGCCCCTCAACCCAGTCACTCCGCTCGAAGGCATGGCTCAGCAATTCAAATCCACGCCCATCCTCTACGCGCAGGGTTCCACCCTCGCCTCTGGCGTCGGCGTCCCCGTCCCGCGCACCGCATTCGGTGGCACCAACAGGCTCAAGACCGAATACTTCGCCACCACCGACTGGACCGGCCGTCCCGTCGCCACAGGCATCTCATCTACCATCCAGGCCGATTGGGAAAACGCCAAACCCGTCCCCGAAATCCAGACCCCCAACTACTCCGTCCGCTGGAGTGGCACGCTCGCCCCACCCGCCGCCGGCCATTACGTCTTCACTCTTGAAGTCGCCGACAGCTTCCCCTACTCACCCGCCGAAAGCTACAAATTCCTCCTCGATGGCAAGGTAGTAAAAGAGGGCTCGCTCCGCGCCGGCCACGATCTCTCCCAGATGGGCAACTTCCACTCTGCGCCCGGAGCCTCCCCCACCGCGCCACCCGTCCAAACCTTCGGCCAGAACGCAAAAATCGAAGTCGATTTCTCTGACTCGAAGCCGCATGAATTCCAGCTTCTCTACTCCCACTCCGCCGATCAAGCAGGCGGCGGCATCACCCTCAAATGGCAGGCCCCCGCGGACGCGCTTCTCACCGAAGCCGTCGCCTCAGCAAACTTAGCAGATGTCGTTGTAGCCTTCGTCGGCCTCTCGCCGCAGCTTGAAGGCGAAGAGATGCCCATCAAGATTGAAGGCTTCGTCGGCGGCGACCGCACCAGCCTCGACCTCCCCGCTCCACAGCAGAAACTCCTGGAAGCAGTAGCCGCCACCGGCAAGCCGCTCGTCGTCGTGCTGCAATCCGGCTCCGCAGTCGCCCTCAACTGGGCCAACGAGCACGCCAACGCCATCCTTGAAGCCTGGTATCCCGGTGTCGAAGGCGGCAACGCCATCGCCCGCACCATCGCCGGCCTCAACAATCCCGGCGGACGCCTGCCCGTCACCTTCTACGCCGGCCTCAGCGACCTGCCCGACTTCACCGACTACGGCATGAAGGGCCGCACCTACCGCTATTTCACCGGCAAACCCCTCTGGGGCTTCGGCTACGGCCTTAGCTATACGAAATTTACTTACTCGCCCGTCAAGCTCTCCACTGAAACGCTGAAAGCAGGCGACCCCCTCACCGCCACCGTCACCGTCACCAACTCAGGCTCAGTCGCCGGCGACGAAGTCGTAGAAGCCTACCTCAAATCTCCCGCTGACGGCGCACCCATCCATTCTCTCGCCGGATTCGAGCGCATCACCCTCCAGCCCGGCATAAGCCGCACCGTCACCCTCAAAATCGATCCCCGCTCCATCTCCACCGTCGACGACCAAGGCAACCGCGCAATCCAACCCGGCAAATACACCATCTCCGTCGGCAGCGCCCAACCCCAGGAAACCCAATCCAAATCCGAAGCCGCCTTCACCGTCACCGGCTCCGCCCCACTCCCCAAATAACCCTACCAAAAACACAAAGGGCAGGCTCAGAGTGAGCCTGCCCGTCTCTTTTTCCCGCAAATCCTACCGGTAAACTTCCCTGCGATGCCCAATTTTTAGCACAAGAACAACCAGGACTTCATCCTTAATCTCACATACAATCCTGTAATCTCCCACTCGATATCGCCAGTGACCCTTCATCGTCCCAGCCAGCGCATGACCTGCCTCTCGGGGATTTTCTGATGGAGCTACTCGATTATCCAGATAATCCGCGATGCGACGGCGTATTGTCTTATCCAGCTTCTGTAATTGGCTATCCGCTGTGCTCGTATAGAGCATCTCTCCCGAAGGTATAAAGTTCGGACGCCCCACCCTCGCCGCGTATTTGTTTTAGCGGCCAGGCTGGGATCGCTCCACAGCAAGAGGAGAACTGCTCTTTTCCCTCGTCCCTAGTCCTTCGTCATTACCAAAGTCCACCACCCTTTCGTAACCCCACCTCCTCCAGAAACTTTGCATGCAATT
>Ga0208193_1000032_pt1 | contig 100931 bp, 80 predicted proteins | sample June2015DPH_17_2_FD_184716 | JGI IMG/M metagenome (GOLD analysis project Ga0208193, IMG submission 184716) | Peatland microbial communities from SPRUCE experiment site at the Marcell Experimental Forest, Minnesota, USA - June2015DPH_17_10... | ecosystem: Environmental > Terrestrial > Soil >...
GACGAACCGGAACGCATGACCATCCCGCTCGACGACCTCATCCACAGCATCGCGCGTCGTTCCGGCAATCGGCGACACAATCGCCCGCTGCGTTCCCGTCAGAGCGTTCAGCAGCGTGCTCTTGCCTACATTCGGGCGGCCAATGATGGCGATCTTCGTCTCCCTGCTCTCATACTCGCCATGCGACCGCAGCTTCCTGACCCGCTTCGCCACCGGGTCGATAGAGTAATCGGGACCGTTCGCATCCTCCTCTGCCTCGTCCTCTTCCGTCAGCATCACAGAAGGCTCGTCGAGTTCCGCCGTCTCCGGCAACACCGCAAACACCGCATCCAGCAGATCCCCAATCCCGGAGTTATGCTCTGCCGAGATCGGAAGCACATTCCGGAACCCAAGCTGCCGGAAGTTCTCCGCCTGCGACTGGATTGCCTCGGTATCCATCTTGTTGACCGCCAGAAACACCGGCTTGCCGCCGCGCAGCAACAGCCGTGCCAACTCCATATCGGGCGAAGCCAGCTCCGTCCGCCCATCCACAACCATCACAATGGCGTCTGCCTCATCGAGCGCCACCTGCGCCTGCCGGAAGATCTCCGCCGGAATCAGCGCCTCATCATCCGGCACAACGCCGCCGGTATCGACGATCCGCGCCGCCCGCCCCATCCACTCGATCTCGCCGTAGATGCGGTCCCGCGTAATTCCGGGCTCATCGCCCACAATCGACCGCCGCGACCCCGTCAGCCGGTTGAACAGCGTACTCTTCCCAACGTTCGGCCTTCCACACACCGCGATCAGCGGCAGTTCCTGAGCGTCTGCACTCTCGGTCTCCGTGACCATCTGTGAGGCCAGTAATTCCACATCGCGCCAGTCGTCCTGATCATCGTGAAGCCGCTCCCGTCCCCGGACGTTCTCCGAGCGAGGGGTCTGCCGGCCCGCAATTCCATCGGCGGGCCTCGTCGAACTGGGCCGCTTCGCATAAGGAGCGTCTGCCCGCAATGTCTTTTTCTTTTCTTTGTCGGGAGACTGTTTCGTCACCCGCAAAGCCTTCTCAGCCGCAGCTCGTTTCGTCGCCAGTATCTTGCGTTTACGAGGATCGACCGCCCCCGTCGTAGGCGCAACCCTTGGCGCACGCCCCTTCTTCGGACGAGTGCTCGCCTGCCGATGTTTCTTGCCTAACCGCTTTTTATCGTTCCGCTTAGCCAAGGAATGTCCAACTTTCTCTCGCGCACCTTCTGGGTAGCCAGGTTTCTACGCTAAATCTTCGCTATTCTCTCTATTATAGAAATTGCAAAGCATTCGTGCCGCGAGAACTGCAGGCAATCCCGACATTGTCCACCATAGCGCCCATTTCGATTACGCCCGTTCCCCCCGAGAATCTGCCGAATCTGCACGATTTCTTCGCCCAGGGCGGCCTTCTTTCGCGCTCGTCGTTGTCCTTTGAGTATCGCCGCGGCCAATACGACATGGCGCGCGCCATCGAATCGGCCTTTAAAGAAAAGCGCCACCTCATCGTCGAAGCCGGCACCGGAACCGGCAAGACCCTGGCCTATCTCTTGCCCGCACTGCGGCTGGCCCGTGAACGACAGCAGCGCATCATCATCTCCACTGGCACAAAGAATCTCCAGGAGCAGCTCTTCTTCAAGGACGTGCCATTCCTCGAATCTCTGCTTGGCCCGCTGAAGGTCTGCTACATGAAGGGTCGGAGCAACTATCTCTGCCGCCACAAGCTCTACGCTCTGCGCGACAACCCGCTCCTCCACGGCCTCGAGGAGATCGATCAGTTCCACCACATCGCCCAATGGGAGAAGACCACCGAGACCGGCGATCGCACCGAGATCGACGCTCTGCCGGAGTCATCGCCGCTGTGGCAGAAGCTCGATGCGCGTAGCGAAGCCTGCTTCGGTCAAGCTTGCCCGGATTGGGAGCGCTGCTTCATTACCAACATGCGGCGCAAGGCGCTTGAGTCCGACATCGTTATCGTCAACCACCATCTCTTCTTCGCCGATCTCAATATCAAGCAACAGGCCGCGAACGCTCCCGACGCCGGTATCCTGCCCGAGGCCGCCGCTGCCATCTTCGACGAGGCGCACGAACTCGAGGAGGTAGCCTCGAACTACTTCGGCATCGGCCTCTCGAACCAGCGCATCGATGAGCTCATCCGCGACGTTGACTTGATGCTCAAGGCAAAGAAGGCAAGCACGTCCGCGATCGAAAACGCCTGCGTCACCCTGAAAGAGCGCACGCGCATGTTCTTTGCGATTCTTCCGATGGAGCCCTCAGGCCTTCCCGGTGGAGGAGGCCGCATGCCGTTTCACAACCGCGAGGCCTTCCTCGAAGAGAGCGGCGATTACTATACTGGCGTCCTCAATGCACTCGCCCGCCTTGAAGGCGAGCTCGAACATCTGAAGAACGTCGAAGAAGCTCCTGGCCTGCGAAAGCGCACCGCGGATATTCGCGCCCACCTCACCTTTCTTCTCGAATCCCCCGATCGCAACACCGTCTTTTGGATCGAGCGACGCGCCGCCGGTGGAGTTCGCAATCTTGCCCGAGGCGCAGCGCATGCTGCCTTCCACACCAATTTGCAGGCCACGCCTATCGATGTCTCCGAGCTTCTCACCTCCACGCTCTTCGACAGCTACAACTCCGTCATCCTCACCTCAGCGACGCTAACCGTCTCTGGCGGCTTCGACCATATTCGCCGCCGCCTCGGCCTTGCCACCACGCGCGAACTCGTCGTTCCCTCGCACTTTAACTACGAAAGACAAGCTCTCTTATATCTTCCGCCGAACATGCCTGATCCTCGCGAGCCCGACTTTCCTGAAAAGGCGGTCGAGCGGATTCGCCGAGTACTCGAGATTACTAAAGGCCGCGCATTCTGCCTCTTCACCAGCTACACGCAGATGCGCAATACCCACGAACGCCTCCTCGCCGAACTCCCGTACCCGCTGCTTCTCCACGGCACCGCACCGCGTCACGTCTTGTTACAGCAGTTTCGCGATACGCCAAACGCTGTTCTCTTCGGAACCTCATCCTTCTGGCAAGGAGTCGACGTGCAGGGTGAGCAATTAAGCTGCGTCATCATCGACCGGCTGCCCTTCGCTGTTCCCAGTGACCCAGTCGTAGAAGCGCGCATGGAAGCCATCGAAGCCCTCGGGGGCAAACCCTTCTTCGACTACCAGGTTCCCAACGCCGTCATCACACTCAAGCAGGGTTTCGGCCGGCTTATTCGCAGCTTAAACGATCGCGGCGTTCTGATGCTCCTCGATCCGCGCATCCAACGTCAGCGTTACGGTCGCATCTTCCTCGAATCGCTACCACCCTACCGCCTCACACAGGACATCACCGATGTCGAACGGTTCTTTGAGAAACAATCCCAACATTGATCCGCGTCCTGCGCTCTAAGAACCAATCCATCGCAATCAAGCCGGTCAGAAACGGGAGCATCCAGATCACCCGGCTCCCATAACGCTCATCCACCATCGACATCGTGCCTGTTACAAACGCATTCGCAATCACGATGAAGACGATCACGATGCTGAGTCCGATGAGTTGCCGCGACAGGTGACGCCAGACCAGCGGCAGCAGTGTGAGCATCACAATCAGTAACAGGCGAATTGCCCAGATTTGGAGAGCGGTGAACCCCTCAATATGAAGAGCATCTCTTGCTTGGCGGCTCGCGAGATAGTGTGCCCGCTCTGCGGGTAGAACTTTATCGAACTGGCCGGCAACCCACATGCTTGGATCGAGATCTTCGATGCCAAAGGTCTGAAGCTGCGTCCAAAACAACGCCATTGATTTGGATAGTTGTTCTTTTGGATAAGTGCGCACAGTCGCTACAACGAAAGCTGTCTCTTCTTGTCGCATCTCCTCTTGTTCAGCGGTTGAAGCGCCTCCCCATCCTCCATCCGCATCCCAGAGGAAATGGTCCGCATCTCCCGCAAGGTTCTGAATACGACTGCAGATCGTCCATCGAGCTTCTCCGCAGTGTTGCTCCAGAAATCTGCGTCCCGTGCCGTCCGCGACGAGTCGCGCTATCAGATACGGAGGTCTCTCTCCATTCAGTGAAGGCTTTCCATAGATGTAGCCATACAGAGCCAGTTGAGCCACGGCTGCAATCGCAAGAATGGCTCCCATCTCTCCGGCTGCTCTCACAATTCGCCGCATCGGCTGGCGTTGGAGTACCAGCACGAGAATCAGAACGATGCAGAGTGCAGCAGCCAGCATCATGTGCGTCGTATGAGCCGTCACGGCCCAGCAGGCGATCCCGCTTATAGTTAGTCGCTCCCTGCGCGAGAGCGTCGTCCGCGCAAACACCAGCAGATAGAAGGCGAGATACAGAGCCGGTCCGAGAATGTCCGGCATGACGATGCTGACGTACCAGCTCAAACTTGTCAGCAGGCTGAGCCCTGCGATCAGAGTCAGGTAGCAGGTTGCAGTCCGTCGAGGCATAATCGACCGCACGACAAGCCAAAGTACATACGCCGTCAGAATTGCCTGCGCCACGACAATCGGCCAAGCAATAGCGTTCCAGTGCAAGGGCAGGATGCCGAGGCTATAGAAAAACGACCGCATACCGTAGTAGCTCGACGATTGATGCAGGAATATCTTCCGGGCGAGGATAGGCCCATCGCCGAGATACGTCATCGAATCCGGATACAGCAATGGAAAGCCGTTGTAGAGCGCAGGCCAGATCATTAGGAGCGCTCCTGCAAGTACAACCGTAAAAGCCGGTAGCGATTGGCTTTTTCGCGCACGCACGACATCGAGGGCCAGGGTTTGCGTGGATGTCATGGCGCAGTACACCTTCGTACACGTTCGCAGGGACTGCGCACAGTGCTCTCTTTCGTTCAACTATTTGGGGGAGTTGAAACATTCTACTTGGAAAGAGAAAAGCCGCAAGCCATAAAATAGAACCATCCCATGGGACGCAATCTCTATATCCTCGCCGGCAGCCTCATTCTCTTCGCACTGATCTCCTGCGGCATCGCCTATACCAACATCGCCCGGCAGCCAGGCTCGCCCGGCGACGTCGCGCTCTGGCGCACTATGGGCCTTGGGCTTCTGGTTCTCGGCCTTGTCGTCGCGCTCGCGGGGATATTGTCTTCGTTATTCGAGCAGGCCGAGCGCCGCGCCGACGAAGCCCGACGGGCCAGGCGCAAACGCTAAACCCTCGAATAAAACAGTACAATCGAAGTATGGGCTAAGTTGAAGCCGCGTCCCTTCAGCTTCCATCTGAATTACAGGCGCGGCAACCGAAGGGACCCCAGAGTCATGTTTGAAGTAACCGTAGAAGCCGGCTTCTCCTCCGGCCACTACCTCCGCAACTATCGCGGCAAGTGCGAGAATCCGCACGGCCACAACTACAAGGTCTTCATCACGCTGCAAGGCGAACAGCTCGATGAGGCCGGCCTCCTGCTTGACTTCAAGCTCCTCAAACAGGTCATGCGCCCCGTCGTCGAATATCTTGACCACCAGATGATCAATGATCTCGAGCCCTTTACCACGATCAACCCCTCAGCCGAAAATCTTGCCCGTTACTTCTACGACAAAGCCAAGCTCCAGCTTCACGAGATGACCGAAGGCCGCGTCACCGTGAAGGACTGTACCCTCTACGAAACCGATACCAGCTTCGCCCGCTACTACGAGTAAGCCGCACTGCAATGCACCTGATTGAACTCTACAAATCCGTTCAGGGCGAATCTTCCTTTGCCGGCTTGCCCTGCATCTTCGTTCGCCTCGCTGGCTGCAATCTGCGTTGCGCCTGGTGCGACTCCGAGTACACCTTTACCGGCGGCAAGCCTTTCACGCTCGACGAGATCGAACAGCAGATCAAAGCCCTCGCCCCTTGCACGCTCGTCGAGTTCACCGGCGGCGAGCCCATGCTGCAGGCGAAGGAACTTTTGCCCCTGATGGACCGACTCCTTGCACAGAACTACACGCTGATGATCGAAACCAGTGGCGAGCGTTTGTTAGCCGACGTTCCCAAAGCCGTCCACAAGATCGTCGACGTCAAATGCCCCGGCGCAGGTTCTGCGGCCAACACCTTCCGTCTTGAGAATCTCGACGCTCTTACAAAAAATGACGAAGTAAAGTTCGTCATCACCAACCGCGAAGACTACGATTTCGCCCGCGACTTCATACACACTCATTCGCTTCACGAAAAAGCGGGACAGATTCTCCTCAGCCCAGCCTTTACTAAGATTCCCAGCCCCCAACGCACCGCAGATAACATGACCCTCGACCCGCGAAAGCTGGTCGAGTGGATGCTTGTCGATGGCCTTCCCGCGCGTCTCTCCCTGCAGATTCACAAGTTCATCTGGGAGCCAATGAAAAAGGGCGTCTGAAAACCATCTCCAAGTGTGCGCAGGGGATCTGGGTAAAATAGTTTTTGCAGCAGCCGGAGTCACACCCTGAAGATCCTCATACTCTCTCCGCACCGTGACGACGCAGCCTTTTCGCTGTCGATCGCAATCACCAACTGGCTTAGAGCGCGCCACACTGTCACTATCCTCAATATTTTTACTCGCAGCCGTTACGCCCCATACTCCGACGCCGGCTTCGTCCACGAAAACGACGAGCTCTCATACGTCTCCGCCATGCGCCTTCGCGAAGACGAGCACTTCCTCCGGCGAATCACGCAGGATCTTCCCAAAGGCCTGAAGAACAACCTCTACATGATCGACCTCAACCTGAAGGACGCGCCCATTCGGCTTCGCATTCCGCTCGAACAGTTAAGCGACACGCCGGTCAACCTTGCGGATGCCGCAATCGAGAAGATTCGCAAAGCAATTACCAAGCAATCCGATGCAGGAGCGATGCAAGCGCTGGTTGTTCCCGCAGCGTTGGGTAATCACGTCGATCACCTCACTGTCCGCGAAGCAGCGATGCCGGTCTCCCCAGGCATTCCTCGCGCGCTTTACGAAGACCTTCCGTACGCCACCACCCACCCAAGCGCTGCGACAGATTTGGAAGCCCTGCGTGAAGCCGCCGAACAGCGCAACGAACCTTTGAACCCTGTCCTCTATCAAATTGATTCCGCAGTGGAACGCAAGCGAAAGCTGATACTCGGCTACGCCTCTCAGATCGACGACGAGGCTGGCACTCTCATCAGCAATTTCGCTACCCGCTACAACGGCGGCGAACGCCTCTGGGCCAACCAGGCGTGGCTCGACGCCTTTGCTTCCACCTAAGGCATTTCACTATTTCAACATTTTTCTTATCACCCGGCGCACCGTCTCGGTCACTACCCCATATATCACATGCGTAGCCATCTCGCTGGTTCGCTCACGCGCAGTCTGCGCTTCAGGCGCTGCTCCGAGCCCCATCACCGGAAGCATCGTCCCATGAGTCAGCGAACTCAGCGCCATCCCAAACCCCGCACCGTCTTTCGCCGTCGCGGCGGGGTAGTACTCCACCAGCGCTCCATACGCCGCTCCAGTCAGCGCGCCAAAGCCCCAATGGATCGCTTCCGTTGCGACCTCTTTCTGTGTTCTCACCAACTCGTGTCCGGCAACCCTCTCCGCCAACACCTCGTGAGGCTCCGGTTCGCCATGCGTTTGCGGCGGATAGACCTTCTCCACTAGGGTCTTCGCCGCAGTTGCCACCAATCCGCCAATCAGTCCCGCCAGCAGACCCTTCGCCAGCGACCGCGTATACGTCGTCTCTTGCAACTCATGTTTCTTGCTCATCGATCCGCCTTGGCAAAGTTAGTTAGCCGTGAGATGCACTGTAGCGCGATAGGGCTGTGTCTCGAACTCAAACCTACCCAACATAAGCGGCTGCGTCTGTAACATCGCTTCCGCCATCTACCTTCGCCGCACGAAATACCACCGTCAACACGACAGAAACCGTCAGATTTAAAACCAGCGCGGGCACCGCCGCGTACATTGCGTATGTCCCCCCGAGCGCGGCGGGCAGATGCAGCGGATACACCGAACTCTTCAGCCCCAACGACCACGCCATTGCCGTTCCGCATCCCATCCCTGCGACCCATCCTGCAAACAGCGCCCACGGATGAAACCATCGCGTAAATACTCCGACTACTACCGAAGGAAACAGTTGCGCCATCCATATCCCGCCGAGCAACTGCATCTCGATCGCATAAGTCGTGGGCAACTTCAGCACAAACACCAGCGCGCCAAACTTCACCACCAGCGAAACCACCTTCGCCATCCGTGACTCTTCTTCGGGCAGCATCTTTCGCCGCAGCATAGCTCCATACAGATTTCGCGTAAACAGATTCGACGCTGCGATCGACATAATCGCCGCCGGCACCAACGCTCCTATCGCCACAGCCGCCAGGCAGAATCCTGCGAACCACTCCGGAAACATCTTCAGGAACAGCAGCGGCACGGCCATATTCGCGTCTTTCGTCACCACGCCCGCAGCCAGTGCCACATAACCCAGCAGTGCAATCAATCCCAGCAGAAAGCTGTAAGCTGGGAGCATCGCGGCATTTCGTCTCACCACATTCGCATTCTGCGCGCTCAGCACCGCTGTCGCCGTATGCGGATATAGCATCAACGCAATCGCCGACCCAATCGCCAGTGTCGAATATCCCAGAAACTGCCCTTGCTTCAGAGAGATCGTAGCGGTCGGCGTATGCAGCGCCAGTGCCTGATTCGCCAGCTCAAACACCCGCGCATAACCGCCAAGCTTCATCGGGATATAGATCAGCGCCGCCAGCACCATCACGTACAGCATCACGTCCTTCACAATGGCGATCACTGCCGGCGCGCGCAGTCCGCTCGAGTACGTATACGCCGCCAGGATCACAAACGCCGCGGCCAGCGGCCACTCTCCCTCGACCCCCATCGCTCCGATGACCACGCGAATTCCCACAAGCTGCAACGCGATATACGGCATCAGCGCCAGCACTCCTGTCAGCGCGATCGCCATCGTCAGCCATCGGTTCCCATACCGCCCACCCACAAAGTCCGCGAAGGTTACGTAACCGTGACGGTGACAAACTGTCCACAAGCGCGGCAACACCATCATCATGTAGGGATAAGCGATGACCGCATACGGCACCGCAAAAAATCCCATTGCGCCGCTCCCATACAGCAGCGCCGGAACCGCAATCACCGTGTAGGCCGTATAGAGATCCCCACCGATCAGAAACCAGGTCACCCACGTGCCGAAGCTTCGCCCCGCCAGTCCCCACTCTTCGAGCGAACCCATTCCCATCTTCGGTCTTCGCCACCGGGCGGCCCAGAACCCGGCCAGCGTTACCAGCGCAAAAAAGAAGCAAAAGACTACCAGTGCCGTCGTATGCAGATGCAATCGCTCACCCAGCTTCAAAAAATTTACTGCAACAGAAGTATGAGCATCTTAGCGCAAGCGGCATCCTCAAATCAGCCTTCGATCAACTCGAGTAAGAGAACGAGATCAGCTTCGCCCGCTGTCGCTCCACTCATACACCACCACGCCCAGATCATTCAGCGTCTTGATGACTTTCTCCATATTTCGCCGAACGTCAGGCCGCGCACTCACCGGAACCTCATGTGCTTCTTCCACCGCAACGACGCGCCCGTAAGGCCAGAAGTTCTGTGGAACGGCGTTCAGCGCCGCAGGCAGATCGCTTACCCTCACATTCAGGTCCTGCCGTCGAGCGCCGGTCGGCCGCAGCATCCCGCCCACGCCCAGGTCGCTCGTATTTGCATCGGCCTGCACGACGTGCAGTGTCACCATACCGCCCTGCACCGTCAGATACGGGTTCTCCCATAGCGTCAGGCTCTTCACCGCCATATAGCGAGTCTTCGAAGGCGGCGGAATCAACTCCATCTGCTGACGAGCCAGATCGATCTCCTGCCGCTCCTCGACGGCAAGCGCTTTTGCTTCGGCAACACTGGGCGCAGCGGTACGCGTACAACCGGTGAGGGCGATGGGAAGCAAAAGGGCGGGAAAGAGGAGTAAATATCTACGCACGAATACCAGCATATCAAGGCTTCCCGCGCTTCAGAACCTCGAAAAACCGCGAAAAAACCGGGCCGATTACCTACCCGACCACGCCGCCGCCCGTTTTTCGAGAAACGCCTTCGTTCCTTCCGCCTTGTCATCCGTTCCACACAGCCGTCCGAAGATCTCCGCCTCCACATCGGTCGCGGCCACCAGTCCCAGTTCTCCCCCCCAACGCACAGCCTCCATGCAGCCTGCAACCGCCAACGGGGCCATCTTGACGATCGTCTTCGCAATCTCCTGCGCGCGTTCCATCAGCCGGTTCGCTGCGACCACCTCATCAACCAGCCCAATCCGCAGAGCCTCCGCCGCACCGATCATCTCGCCTGTCAACAACAGTTTCAGCGCCGTCGACTGTCCCACCAGACGCGGCAGCCGCTGCGTCCCTCCATAGCCCGGAATCAGCCCCAGCTTCACCTCTGGCTGGCCCATCCTTGCCGTTTCACTGGCCAAACGCATCGTGCAGGCCATCGCAAGCTCGCACCCTCCGCCCAGCGCAAATCCATTGATACAGGCGATCACAGGCTTGCCGCAGGTCTCGATCATCCGAAAGACCTCCTGCCCTCGCCGCGCCTTCGCCTCTCCCGTCGCCACATCCAGGCGAGCAACCTCGTTGATGTCCGCCCCCGCCGCGAACGCCTTCTCTCCTGCGCCCGTCAGCAGAATCACCCGTACACCGGCGTCTGCCGTCAGCGCCATAAACACCTGATCCAGCTCATTGAAGACCTTGGAGTTCAGTGCATGGAGCACCTCCGGCCGGTTCAGTGTCACGGTTGCAATCTGATCCTTTACCTCACACAACAGCGTCTCGTAGTTCACGGGCATCCCCTTTGGCAGTCCAATTCAGTTCAACAGTCAGCGACAGCAATCCAGCACACTCCCAGACGATACAATCGAATCTATGATTAAGGGAATCACGATTGTAAGCGCCGTAGCCTCAGGCGCCGATTTTGACCGTCTCACCAGCCTCTTTTCCGCCCTTGGCCTCGAGCAGGGCAAGGGCTGGCAGGACGCCAAGGGCCGCGGCGGAGCCTTCCTCGCCCCTATTGGCAACCTCGAATTCGTCACAGGTCGGCCACCCGCCGTCCCACCCATCCTCATCGAAGTAACACAGCTCGACCACATCCGCGCCCTCGTCGAGAAGTGGCTCCTCGCCGGCCACCGCACCGAAGAGATCGCCGCCATTCTCTCGCCGCTCGAGCTAACCCACTGGAACAGCCGCCTTTTCACCGTGCAACTCACCCCGGACCTGAAACTCGGCTTCTGGCAGTCCGAAGACCCGCTCCACAACCAGCACTCCGCCATCGAAGGTGACCTCAGCGCCGCCAACATGCGCTTCGCCATCGTCACGACCCGCTGGAACACCGTCATCACCGACCGCCTTCTTCAGGGTTCACTCGACGCCCTCCACCGCAGCGGAGCGGCGAAGAAAGACGTTGAGATCGTCCGCGTACCCGGCGCCTGGGAGGTTCCCTCCGCCGCCCGCACCCTGGCCGAATCGAAGAAATTCGATGCAATCATCACTCTCGGCTGTCTACTCCGCGGCGAAACCGCTCACTACGAAGCCATCTACAACGAAGTCGCCCGCGGCATCGGTCAGTCCCAGCAGGAGACGGGCGTTCCCCATGCCTTCGGTGTCCTCACCTGCGAAACCCTCGAGCAGGCCCTCGATCGTGCCGGCCTCAAAGCAGGCAATAAAGGCTTCGAAGCCGCAACCGCCGCCATCGAGATGGTCTCCATCCAGCGCAAGCTCGCGGCAGACAACATGCAGGTGAAGAAATAATGGGCACTCGCCGCAAGTCTCGCGAACTCACCATGCAGATGCTCTTCCAGGGCGACCTCGGCAAACAATCGCCCGAGCAAGTTCAAAAGCTCTTCTGGGCCTCGGCCGCCGACGTCGAACCCGAGACTCGCGGATTCACCGAAGACCTCTACCGCATCGCCACCACCCGCGGCGAAGAGATTGATCGGTTGATCGAAACCCACGCTCAGAACTGGCGTATCGAGCGCATGGCCGTCGTCGACCGCAACTTGCTCCGCACCGCCGTAGCCGAGATGCTCGGCTATCCCAACACTCCCGCCGCCATCGTCATCAACGAGTCGCTCGATATCGGCCGCCGCTACGCTGCACCCGAATCTGTGCCCTTCCTCAACGGAATCCTCGATGCCATCGCCCGCGATCTCCTGAAAAAGCGCCTCGCCTGAAACAATTTTCTGGAACCAGGTTGCTCCGCCACGCAGGACAAGATAGCGTATCAGCACAATCAGATTGACGTTACAAGGAGGCCCATTGACCATCCTCGTCTACGCATTTCTTACCGGAGTCATCGCCGGACCTTGCTTTGGCGCGCTCTTCATCGTCTCTCGCGTCTGATGCCCACATTTGACTCCATTATCATCGGCGCCGGTCAGGCTGGCCCAACACTCGCCAGCAGCCTCACACAATCCGGACGCCGCGTCGCTTTCGTCGAGCGCAAGCTCTTCGGCGGCACCTGCATCAACACCGGCTGCACACCCACCAAGGCGATGGTCGCCAGTGCCTACGTCGCACAGAAGGCCCGCACTGCCGCGGCCTACGGTGTGACGGTTCCAGGCGCAGTCTCGGTCGACATGAAGGCCATCAAGGCTCGCAAAGACCAGATCGTCTTCAACTCGCGCAACGGCCTCGAAACCTGGCTGCGCGGCATGAAGAACTGCACCGTCTTCACTGGTCATGCCAGCTTCGAGTCGCCGAATCAAGTCCGCGTAGGCGACGATCTCCTCACAGCAAAAGAGATATTCCTCAACGTAGGCGGACGCGCTGTTGTGCCGGATTTTGCCGGCGTCAATAATGTCCCCTGGATGGACAACGTAAGTATCCTCGAGCTCGAAACCTTACCTAAACATCTCGTCGTCGTAGGCGGAAGCTACATCGGTCTTGAGTTCGGCCAGATCTTTCGCCGCTTCGGCAGCGAAGTCACCATCATCGAGAAGTCCTCGCGCCTCGTCTCGCGAGAAGACGAAGACGTCTCCGCCTCCATCAAATCCTTTCTCGAAAAAGAGGGCATCACGGTGCGACTGAACGCCGAGTGCATCCACCTCGAACCTCAGGGCAACGACATTGCCGTTGGCGTAAACTGCCCCGACGACGGCACCGACAGCATCGGCTCTCACGTACTCCTTGCCGTTGGCCGCCGCCCCAACACCGATGACCTCGGCCTCGAAAAGGCAGGCATCGCGCACAACAAGCACGGCTACATCACCGTAGACGACCAGCTTCGCACCAACGTCCCCGGCATCTGGGCACTCGGCGACTGCAATGGACGCGGTGCCTTCACCCATACAGCCTACAACGACTTCGAGATCGCGGCCGCGAATCTCCTCGACAACGATCCTCGTCGAGTCACCGACCGCTTCCCCTGCTACGCGCTCTACACCGATCCACCGTTAGGCCGCGTAGGTCTCACCGAAGCCGAGGTCCGCAAATCTGGCAAGCCCGCTCTTATTGGAACTCGTCCCATGACCAAGGTCGGACGCGCCGTCGAAAAGGGCGAGACCGAAGGCTTCATCAAAATCCTCGTCGACGCAACCTCGAAGCAAATCCTCGGCGCCTCCATCCTCGGAACCGGCGGCGACGAAGCCATCCACTGCCTCCTCGACACGATGTACGCCCATGCTCCCTACACAACCATGCAGCGCGCCGTACACATCCACCCCACCGTCTCCGAACTCCTCCCCACCATCCTGGGCGACCTGAAACCCTTAACCTGACAGCCGCATTTGTTGTCGCCTTTTTTGGGTTGTCATCCTTCACCGGAGGCGGAGGACCTGCTTCTGTCGTACCTTTTTCACTCTGATTGAGTTGAAGGGAAAGAAGCTTTACGTCGATTCTTCCAACATACTCGACGCAGCGGCCGTTCGGCCGCAAGAAACGAAAGCCCTCTCTACGGAAAGGGCTTTCGTTACATAAGATGACCGGAGACTAGGAGGTAGCTTTCCGCGGCTTCTGAACCAGCAGGTTCGGCGCAACGATGTTCCCGTTCACATCCGGTAGGTTAGGCGCGATCGGTGTCGTTACATCCTTGTAAGTGCCGTCGGACTGCTTCGTGATCAGGTGCACCGCGTTGTCGCCCGTGGTTCCGGCATAGAAGGTCAGGTTATCGGCGCTTACTACACCGGCAACCGGAGCAACCGGCGTTCCGAGCGCAGTCGACAACGGAATCGTCGACAGCGTTCCCGCACCTGTGGCCTGCGGTGTGTATACCGGAACCACTCCACCGGTGCCGGTATAAGTCACAAACGCAGTCATTGAGTCCGAAGTCGGAAAAATGCCCGTGATCGCCGTAGCAGTAGTCCCAGGCAGAGCACCTGTGAAGACCGTATTCGTCTGGAAGGTTTGCGGAGTCGCATCGGTCAGCGGACAGTTGCCGATCGGCAGACCCGACGGAATCCCCAGATCGGTAAACGTCGTCGTCGTCGCCCCCAGCACATGGAGACCGTCGTTGGTCGTCGCGATCCGATCAACTGCCGGCGCGATCACACCCGCGTCGGGATAAAAGACGTTCGTCGTCGTCGAAGATGTCGTTGCTATCCCGCCCACAGTCGTCGTCACCGGGCAGTACGAGCGCGCTGTTGTTGGATTGCCTCCGAAGAATGCTCCAACGCTCGGAACGCCCACTGCAACGTCGGTCGTTGGCTGCGACGATGTCGTCTGATACCAGCCCGTGAATGCCGAGTGCACCAGCAACTGATTGTTTGGCGTAATCACGCCCGTCGACGTGTTGTAGTCGCCCAGCGTGACGTACACCGTCTGGCTGTCCGGTGAAAACGCCGCATGAGTTCCCACGCCGCCAAACTGGGTCTGAATGCCGCCGGTAGCGGTGTACAGGTATACGAACTGCCGTATCGGATCCGTAATCACCAGCGTCGAGCCGTCGGGCGAGACCGCCAGCACCGTCCCCGTCACCGTAGGGTCTTCTTTGGTCACGGCATTCGTCAGAGCGCTGAACGTCATGATCTCATACGCGGTGCCCATATAAATTGTGCTGCCGTCGTCGCTGATGACCATCGAGTTCGGCTGGTAAGGCAACCGAACAGGAGCCCCGAGCTGCGGCTGTGTAAAGTCCACTGGCACCAGGTAGAGCGAATTCGTGCTTGCCATATAAAGATCGGTGCTGTTAGTGCCGGGCGCCGTAATCGTGATGGCATTCGAGGTCACCGCCTTCCCGTTGCCGAACAGGCCAATCTGATTGAACGGAGAAGGATTGCAGCTCGGCGGCTGACAGATCGCTGTAATCGCTGCCGCGCCCGGAAACGTAGGTGTCACCGTCCCCGCCGCGGCCACGGGAATCGTCGTCGGTGTCGTCGATTCAAATTCGAGCGCCAGCCCAGTCAGAATAGTGCCATTCTTATCCATCACCACAGACGTGATCGGCTGGGTGTTGTTCGGATTCACGATGATGCTGCTTGTGCCGTTGCCTCCAGAACCGGACGGAATGCTCAGCGCGATCGAGGTCGGCGGACACGTCGAAAAGAAACCGGCCGAACTTCCGGCGTTCGAAATATTTGCGGTTATGACCGTCGACCCTGGCTGCTGCGCCGTCGCCACGCCGTTCTGGTCGATCGAAACTACCGAAGCTGTCTGTGCCACATAGGAGAGATGACCCACCTGGCAGCTGATATTGTCCGCAAGCGTCGTCGATGCGCTCTCATATACGCGCGCCGCCAGTTGGCCCGTCGTAGCCTGGGACTGGCAGCTGTTGATCGCGGCAAAAGCTGCTGTGGTGGTCACAGGAGCCGAGCAGCAGCCATTTGCCATAACAGTGCAGCTCACCTGCTGGGTCGCAAACGCCGCAGGGCTGCAGTTCGTCGCCGGATCGTTCAGACAGTCGGTCGACAACGGTCCCAGCACCACGCTCGTCACCACAGGATGTATATAGATCGGCAGAGGATTGCTGCTGGCGCCATTACCGCTCGCAACCACAAAGACTTGGCCGCTCTTGTTCGTCGGATTGCAGGTCGTAAAGTCCGGAATGCCGCCACCCGTATTCCTGTTCCAGGTTCCGGCGCACAGGCGGCCATTCGTCGGCTCAACATCGGCAATCGTCATATCCGGCGTTCCATCAGCAAGGAACGTCGCATACGTGTACTTGGTTACTGTCTCGTTCGTGCCTTTGCAGTCGGTGGCCACGGGACTGCTGACCTGACCTATCTGCGCAAAGTTCAGCGAGATGCCCGTGATCGCAGGACTCAGCGTGATCGTCGTCACCTGCCCTATGGGAATACCGGAGTCGGCGCCATTGCAGAAGATCGTTGGGGATTTCTTTGAACAGCCCGAGATCGAGACGCCAAAAGGAACCGTGAAAAGTAACAGAACTGCTAAAGTGACAAACCGACGCATTGAACCTCCCCGTCCAACCGGAACCCAAGCTGAACGGTCACACCGCAACCGCTGGATAGAATCCCTAGTGTAAAAGCTGCGCACACCGGAAGCAAATCGTCCAGTGATTTATTGGACGAGCCGGCGAACCATTTCGCACACTCTCAAGACCGCTCTCCGCGCGAAAATTACAGGCCCGGGAGAGGGGTCATCCTCTACTTCGCCGGCATCTCCGTCTCGAACCAGTTCAAGGCACGCTCCAGCACATCCCTGCGATGCCCCGCATCACGGAACCCATGACCCTCGTTTGGATAAATAACCAACTGCGTCTTCACGCCCTCGGCGCGCAGGGCATGCCAGAACTCAAAGCTCTGAGGAGCAGGACACTCGCCATCGCGATCTCCCACAACCACCAGCGTCGGCGTCTTCACATTTTTGATGTACTCAATCGCCGAACTCTTCGCATACACCCCCGCATCGTCATACACCGTCTTACCGAAGAACGGCACCATCCACTGGTCGATCGAGTTCTCCCCGTAGTAGCTCTTCCAGTCGCTGATGCCCGCGCCTGCCACGGCCGCTTTGAAGCGCGTCGTCTGCGTCACCCCGAACATCGTCATGAAGCCGCCATAACTCCAGCCGGTCAGACCTTCGCGATCCTTGTCGATAGGGAAGCGCTTCTCCAGCACATCCATTCCCGCAAGAATGTCCCGCAGGTCGCCGTATCCGAAGTCTTTGATGTTGGCCTGCGTAAACTTCTCTCCCTGTCCATAGCTGCCCCGCGGATTCGGCATGAACACGAAGTAGCCCAGCGACGAAAACGGCACTCCGCCGTATCCAACTCCCGGCCAGCGCGGAGTCACCGCGCTCGAAGGCCCTCCGTGCACGCTTACCAGCAGCGGATACTTCTTCGCTGGATCGTAATTCGCCGGATACAACAGCCATCCCTGCACCTTAAACCCGTCATTGGTCCACTCAATGTTCTCCGTCTTTCCCCACGCCGGCTTCAGTCCATCATTCAGGTGCGTAATCTGTTTCATCGATCCCGCCGGTCCCGCCCACACCTCAGGTGCCATCTCGAACGAACTGCGAATCAACGCAATCGTGTGCCTGTTCGAGAGCGAAACGCTCATCGCCAATCCGCCCGCTCCAATCGACTCTGGAAACGTTGCATCAACCTCAGGAAGATCTTTTCCCGTTCTCAAATTCAGGGCTGCAAGATGGCTGTTCCCACCCACGTGCTCCGCAATCCCAATAGCTTCTGGGCTGATCCAGCCAATAAAGGCCACAGACGCGGCCCGGCCAGGAGTAACGTTCCGGGGTTCACCGCCAGCCGACGGAATCACATAGACGTCTCCGCCAGTTGATCCCTGATCGCTCATCAAGCCGCCGATAAAAGCAATCTGGCTTCCATCAGGCGACCACCGCGGCACTGCAATCTGCAGGCTTTGCAGCAATCCTGAGACTTTTGTGGTGTCGAGAATCGATTTCGGCACCACGCAGCCTGCATGGGTAGAGACGGGCCAACAAGACCCATGCCGGTACGTGTCGGCGCTCTGAGTGAAGAGTTGCGCGACCCACCAGTTGTTCTCTCCGGGAGGATTTGCCGCGACATAAACAATGTCTTTCGAGTCGGGTGACCAGGCGAACTCATACACATGTAGATTCTTCGGAGTGAGTTCACGGAACGAATCCGGTACAGCGTCCACGTTGGTTGCTGCCACCCGCTGCACCTCCACTCCATCTTCACCAATCACGCCCGACCACGGCTTCATCGCCGCCAAAGCACCAGCACTACGCGTTGCGTTCTCGACAAATAAAAACGCGATCGACTTTCCATCGGGCGACCACGCCAGCGAATCGATTCCTCCAACCAGATGCGTCAACTGCTTCGACTCATCTGTCTTCTTCGACCACACAAACACCTGGTCCTGCCCCTTCGTATCGGTGGCTGCCGTACAGTCCGAGACAAATGCCAGCCACTCTCCATCAGGCGACCACTTCGGCTCGGAGCTTCCGCAACTGATCGAACCAAGCCCAGTCCCGACAATCTTCTCCTTCGCCGGATCCATCACATCCGTCAGATGAATCTGCGATCCTTCCCGTGTCCGAACCGCCCACGCCACCGTCGCGCCATCAGGAGAAATCGCCGCTGAACTTGGCGTCCTGGTCTTGCCGAGTGTCTCAATCAACGACCCGATCCGGGCATCTTTGGACGTGGAAGAGGTGCTTTGTGCCCAGACTCCATGCACGATTCCAAAAGCGAATAAAGCGGCAAAGGTAGAGAGGGCAAGGGGAAGGAAGTGCTTACGGAGTTCAACAAAAGTCATGCGAAAAGCCTAGCATGGCCTGCCCGCCTCTGGCTTGCGGCGCGGGAACTGCAACTTTACCGATGCAATTTCACGCCGCACCTTCAAAATAAAGCCGAAAAGTTGACGCACTGCGCGGAGATTGCTATTGTTAGAAGGTTCCGCGAGTATTCAGGCCGCGTCGTTGGGTAACCATGACGTGGCAGGGCGGAGAAAAGCCCACGCAATCTGATCCCATCACCTGCTGCAAGTGCAGGAAGTGGGGATTTGCGCTATACTGAATACAAGAGATTCACCGCAGAACATTCTGGATCATTGCTTTTGTCTCCGATCTGAATGTTGTAAGTCTGCGGCCCATCGCAATCGTGCCTGCGACACCCTCCGCCTTGGATGGGCTATGCGGGCCGGGACAGCGAAACGGAGTCGGCTCATCCTTTGAATTAGGGAAAGACGCTCGGCCACCGTCGACTGTTTACGTCTGGCTTGTTGTACCGATTTACAGACGCAACAGCAGGGAAGATCTTCGGCCACGAGGCGCTTCAGCGTCCTCATTCTTTTTGCGTGTACGACAAAAAGAGCCGAGACCCTTCTGTGTGTCTGACAAAAGTTTGGTTGTAAGGTTTTGCGCGCATTTACTAAGGAGTTCTAGTGCCTACGTTCCATCAGCTCGTCAAGCAGGGCCGCACGCCCACCCGTTATAAGACTGCCAGCCCCGCGCTCCAGGGTTCACCTCAGCGCCGTGGCGTCTGCACTCGCGTCTACACTCAGACCCCCAAGAAGCCGAACTCGGCTCTCCGCAAGGTTGCCCGCGTTCGCCTTACCAACGGGATCGAGGTTACGACTTATATCCCGGGCATCGGCCACAACCTGCAGGAGCACTCGATTGTGCTGATCCGCGGCGGCCGTGTGAAGGATCTGCCGGGTGTTCGTTACCACGTTGTTCGTGGCACGCTCGACTCGGTCGGCGTCGCCAATCGTAAGCAGAGCCGCTCCAAGTACGGCGCGAAGCGCCCGAAGGCAGCCGCTAAGTAAGGTTTTATTTCAGCAGCCCAGTTTTGGGCAAACAAGTCCAGATGCTTGAGAAATCGACGGCGCTGGAGGAAGAAGAGAAGAGAGAAGAATGCCAAGAAAAGGCTATATCGCAAAGCGGGAAGTTGCTCCGGACCCGGTCTATAACTCCACCCTGGTCACGAAGTTCGTTAACTCCATGATGTGGGGCGGCAAGAAGTCGACCGCGCAGGGCATCTTCTACACCGCCATGACCAATCTTGAGCAGAAGGGCGGCGACGAGGCCCTCAAGCTCTTCAAGAAGGCAATCGAGAACTGCAAGCCGCTTCTCGAAGTAAAGTCCCGTCGCGTCGGTGGAGCGAACTACCAGGTTCCCATTGAAGTTCTTCCCGAGCGCCGTACCTCGCTCGCTATCCGCTGGCTCGTGACCTACGGCCGCGCTCGTGGCGAGAAGGGCATGGTTGAAAAGTTGACTGCTGAGCTCCTTGATGCCGCCAACGGCCGCGGAGCCGCGATGAAGAAAAAGGAAGACGTTCATCGTATGGCCGAAGCCAACAAGGCCTTCGCGCACTACCGGTGGTAAGGAGCTTTGAGCAGAGAGCTCTGAGCGCTGAAGTGTAGGTTCAAAACGTTGTTATTACCGCGAGCCAATGCTCGCAGATGAGAGATAGATCGTGGCACGCACTACACCTCTGAATCGTTGCCGGAACATCGGTATCATGGCGCACATCGACGCCGGCAAGACGACGACGACCGAGCGCATCCTCTTCTATACGGGCATCACGCATCGTATCGGTGAGGTGCACGAGGGAACTGCGACCATGGACTGGATGGAGCAGGAGCAGGAGCGCGGCATCACCATCACCTCGGCCGCAACCACCTGCACTTGGAAGAACATTCGCATCAACATCATCGACACACCCGGTCACGTAGACTTCACCGCTGAGGTCGAGCGTTCGCTCCGCGTCCTCGACGGTGCCGTTGCCTGTTTCGATGCGGTTGCCGGGGTGCAGCCTCAGTCTGAGACCGTGTGGCGTCAGGCTGACAAGTACAAGGTTCCCCGCATCTGCTTCATCAATAAGATGGACAAGGCCGGTGCCGATGCCGTCTACGCGACCTCGACCATCGTCGATCGCCTCGGCGCGCGCGCTGTTCCCATCAACATTCAGATCGGTGCAGAAGCCAAGTTTGCCGGCGTCGTCGACCTCGTCACGATGAAGGCCATCTACTGGCACGATGAGACGATGGGCGCCGAGTACTCCATCGAAGAGATTCCGGCCGACCTTCTCGAGAAGGCTAATGAGGCCCGTCACTTCCTGATCGAGGCGGTCTCCGAGAACGATGATGAGCTGATGCACCTGTATCTCGAGGGCCAGGAGCCGACCGAGGCGCAACTGAAGGCTGGCATTCGTAAGGCGACGATCGCGATGAAGATCTTCCCCGTGCTCTGTGGCTCGTCCTTCAAGAACAAGGGCGTGCAGACGCTCCTCGATGCCGTCGTCGATTACCTGCCCAGTCCTCTCGATATTCCCCCCATGGTCGGCTCCAACCCGGAGAACATGGAAGAGAAGATCATCCGCAAGGCTGACGACAACGAGCCGTTCTCTGCGCTCGGCTTCAAGATCATGACCGACCCGTTCGTCGGCCAACTCATCTTTATCCGCGTCTACTCGGGGCAGCTAAAGACCGGCGACTCGGTACTGAATCCGCGCACCGGCAAGACGGAGCGTATCGGCCGTCTGCTCAAGATGCACGCCAACAAGCGGGAAGAGATTACCGAAATCCTGGCCGGCGATATCTGCGCTGCCGTCGGCCTCAAGAATCTCGTCACCGGTGACACCATCTGCACCGACAAGGCTCCAGTTGTCCTTGAATCCATCGACTTCCCCAAGCCGGTCATCGCGGTTGCAGTTGAGCCGAAGACCAAGGCTGACCAGGAAAAGATGGGCATGGCGCTTGCCAAGCTCGCGCAGGAGGATCCAACCTTCCGCGTTCACACCGATCCCGACTCCGGCCAGACCATCATCTCCGGCATGGGCGAATTGCATCTTGAGATCATCGTTGATCGTATGATGCGCGAGTACAAAGTCGAAGCCAACGTTGGTAAGCCGCAGGTCGCCTACCGCGAGACCATCCGCTCGAACTCTGAGGCGGAAGGCAAGTACATCCGTCAGACCGGCGGTTCTGGTAACTACGGCCACGCCAAAATTCGCATCAGCCCCAACGAGCCGGGCAAGGGTTACGAGTTCTCGAACGACATCAAGGGCGGTACGATTCCTAAGGAGTACATCAAGCCGATCGACCAAGGCATTCAAGACGCCATGCAGCGCGGTGTTCTTGCCGGCTACGAGATGGTAGACATCAAGGTCTCGCTCTACGACGGCAGCTACCACGACGTTGACTCGAACGAAATGGCATTCAAGATCGCCGGCTCGATGGCCTTCAAGGAAGCCGCTCGCAAAGCGAAGCCTGTTCTTCTCGAGCCAGTGATGTCGGTCGAAGTTACGGTCCCCGAAGAGTACATGGGCACGATCATCGGCGATCTGAACAGCCGCCGGGGAAGAATTGAAGGCATGGAGATGGTTGGCACCACGCAAGCCATCCGGGCCACTGTTCCGCTCAGCACTATGTTCGGTTACGCCACCCACATGCGGTCGTCCACGCAGGGCCGCGCTAACTATTCCATGCAGTTCAAGCAGTACGAAGAGGCGCCGCGGTCGGTCTCGGAAGAGATCATTGCCAAGGTGCAGGGCAAAGACGGTAAAGACAAGTAAGCCGGTGCCGCAAGGCGCATGAATTTTAGAAGTTGAACTTTAGAAGCAGGAAACACGGAGAGAGCAATGGCGAAGGAAAAGTTTGACCGGTCAAAGCCGCACGTAAACATCGGAACGATCGGGCACATCGATCACGGCAAGACGACGCTGACGGCGGCGATCACGAAGGTGCTGTCGAAGCACAACCCGAACAACAAGTTTCGTTCGTTCGACACGATCGACAACGCGCCGGAAGAGCGTGAGCGCGGTATCACGATTGCGACCTCGCACGTTGAGTACGAGACGCCAAACCGCCACTACGCGCACGTCGACTGCCCCGGCCACGCCGACTACATCAAGAACATGATCACCGGCGCCGCGCAGATGGATGGCGCGATCCTGGTGGTTGCGGCGACCGATGGCCCGATGCCCCAGACCAAAGAGCACGTTCTGCTCGCCCGTCAGGTTGGCGTGCCGTTCATCGTGGTGTTCCTGAACAAGTGCGATGCGGTCGAGGACGAAGAGCTGATCGAGCTGGTCGAGATGGAAGTCCGCGAGCTGCTGTCGAAGTACGACTACCCCGGTGACGACACTCCGATCATTCGCGGCTCTGCCCTCGGCGCGCTCAACGGCGAAGCCAAGTGGGAGGCCAAGATCGACGAGCTGATGGCGGCGGTGGACAAGTACATTCCGCAGCCTGAGCGCGCGGTCGACCAGCCGTTCCTGATGCCGATCGAAGACATCTTCTCGATCTCCGGCCGCGGCACTGTGGTTACGGGTCGTATCGAGCGCGGCAAGGTGAAGGTTGGCGAGGAGTCCGAGATCGTCGGCTTCCGCGAGACCCGCAAGACGGTTGTCACGGGCGTCGAGATGTTCAAGAAGCAGCTGGACGAGGGGCTGGCGGGCGACAACGCCGGACTTCTTCTGCGCGGCATTGCGAAGGAAGACGTGGAGCGCGGCATGGTGCTGGCCAAGACCGGATCGATCAAGCCGCACACCGACTTCAAGGGCGAGGTCTACGTGCTCTCGAAGGAAGAGGGTGGCCGTCACACGCCGTTCTTCAACGGCTACCGTCCGCAGTTCTACTTCCGCACGACGGACGTGACTGGTTCGGCGAAGCTTCCTGCGGGCACGGAGATGTGCATGCCCGGCGACAACATCCAGCTGGAGATTACGCTGCATACCCCAGTTGCGATGGAGAAGGGCCTGCGATTTGCTATCCGCGAAGGCGGCCGCACCGTCGGTGCTGGAACCATCTCCGACATCATCAAGTAGGTGCTGCTAAAGTAAGAATCAAAACGGCGAGCCTCGGCTCGCCGTTTTGATTACGACCGACGCTCTTGAGGCCAGATGAATCGTGTTTGAGTCCCTGGATACTACGCAAGAAAAACAGCCAGCAGAAGACCCGGTGACGGTTGCTGAGGCTTTGGGCGTGTATGTGCTTATACTTGCGCTGGCGTTCGGCTCTCTTGTTGCATTTATCTCTATTGGCGACCGTCCTTATGGGATGCAATGCGCAACGCTCATCAGCTATTCCGGAGCCATCTTCGTCTGGACTTTCTTCCGGACCAAGGGGGTTAATACCAAGCACAGCCTCTCTGCGCAGTACGTTCAGGAGCAGTTGCCACGCTTGCTGATGATTCATTTCGTCTATCTGCTGGCCATCTTCATTCTGGAAACGTGGGCGCTTGCCATTCGGCCGTCGATGCCGAGCTGGTGGTTGATTGCTCAAGGACGAAAAGGCATGCCCCCGTTTGATTTTGTTCTAATGCTAGCTGGCATGGCGATTGCCGTTTCGCAGATAGTTCTTTCGCGTCGCATTCTAGGCCGAGCAAAAAAGGAATTCCGCGCAAATTCAGCACAAAGGGTGCAATAGATTACCGTCGCTTTCTGCATGTAGTTCATGGGTTTCGCTTTATGGCACTGCAATTTGTCAGACAGCTGGGTTGGCTTTTGCGGCGGTTTCATGGATAATGGATGAGGATGAGCGTGGCCTGACCGCTCCTCTCTCCGTTAGAAATCAGGATTTGGTAGCAGGGGCCTTTGCCCTGCGTCGCGGCGTGTCGGAAGTGATTCTGTACAAGCTGCTTGCCAGCCGAAGTGGCTGGCCACTTTAGAAGGAGATTTATCCAATGCGCGAGATCATCACACTGCAGTGCCCGGATTGCAAGAACCGGAACTACTCCACAACGAAGAACAAGAAGACGACCACCGGGCGCCTTGAGTTTTCCAAGTTCTGCAACACCTGCCGCAAGCACACGGCGCACAAGGAAACGAAGTAAAAGGCAGCCTTTAGCCGTTAGCCATTAGCTTTCAGCGAGAGTCAAAAAGCTAAGAGCTAGTAGCTCAACCGGGGGAGTAAGCTCAACGGTTAAACTGTCGGTCTCCAAAACCGAACTTCTCGGTTCGAATCCGAGCTCCCCCGCCAGTTTTTGCCCCGGTCTCAAGGCCCGGGAACAGAAAATCAACACGAAGATTTGAGGCAGCACTATGGCCAAGACAGTAGCAGTAACCGAACAGCCCAGCACCGGCATCCAGCAGTTAAAATCGCAGCCTGCCCGTCTCGCCGAGTTCCTCAAGGACGTCCGCGCCGAGATGCGCAAGGTGATCTCGCCCTCGCGCGCCGAGGTGCAATCGACCACAATCGTCGTCCTCGTCACCGTCTTCATCTTTGCCGCCTACTTCTGGCTGGTGGACTCGATCATCGGCAAGGCGATTGAAGCTCTGCTGCATAAGCTGACCACGCACTAAACAACAGATTTTGAGCACGACCAGTAGAAAGAACCAGACGATGCGCGAAAAAGGCACAATCATGGCGGCAGAAGAACATAACCCGGAAGAGCAGAACCCTCAGGGAGATCCCTCCACCGAGCAACTGGCCCCGCCGGTCAACGAAAACTTTAAGTGGTACATCATCCACGCCTACTCCGGCTTCGAACGCAAGGTGCGCGAGTCGCTTGAGAGCCGCATCACAGCCTTTGGTCTGCAGAACAAGATCGGCCGCATCATGATTCCGACCGAGCCGGTCACCGAACTCCGCAACGGCAAGAAGTACACCATCGACCGCGTTTTCCTGCCAGGCTACGTCCTCGTCGAGATGGACCTCGACAACGACCTCTGGCACGTCATCAAGAACACGCCGCGCGTCACCGGCTTCCTTGGCACCGGCGACAACCCGGTTGCCCTGTCCGAGCAGGAGGTCAGCTCCATTCTCTTCCGCTCCGATGTCACGAAGGACAAGCCTTCGATGAAGGTCAAGTTCGACAAAGGCCAGCAGGTTCGCATCAACGAAGGCCCGTTCGCCAACTTCACCGGCGCTGTCGACGATATCAACGAAGACAAGCAGACCCTGAAGGTGATGGTCAGCATCTTCGGCCGCTCCACCCCGGTCGAGATCGAGTTCTCGAAGGTAGATAAAGTCGTCGAATAGTTCGATGACACGATTTAGGCACGATTTTAGAAGCAGAAAATATTAAGCAGCAGGCAGTCGAACGAAGCCCGCCGCTGGAAGCATAAAGAGGATTTACCGATGGCACCGAAGAAGATCACTGGATACGTCAAGCTTCAGATCATGGCCGGCAAGGCCACCCCTGCACCCCCGGTCGGCCCCGCGCTCGGCCAGGCTCAGGTCAACATCATGGAGTTCTGCAAGCAGTTCAACGACCGCACCGGCAAAGACCCATCTCTGGCCGGCCTCACCATCCCAGTCGTGATCAGCGTCTACGCTGACCGCACCTTCAGCTTCATCACCAAGACGCCTCCGGCGCCAGTGCTGTTGCTCAAGGCCGCCGGTATCGAGAAGGGCTCCGGCACTCCGAACAAGGAGAAGAAGGGCAAGGTCACCGAGAAGCAGATCCTCGCCATCGCCACCCAGAAGATGCCGGACATGAACGCGACCACTGTGGAAGCAGCAGCGAAGACCATTCGCGGCACCGCCCGTTCCATGGGCATTGAAGTCGTCGCCTAATTCACCCAACAAGAAACTCCAAAGAGCCGCAGGCAGTTGCCGCGGCTCTTTTACTGTCTCCTTGCATGACTGCCCTGGGTCCTATGATAGGTTGAAGTCAATCAATCATTTACCGGGAGAGATATGCTCCGCATCGGGGTCATGCTGGACTCATACAGTTCCAGCGCGTGGGTTGCAAAGACAATCGAAGATATCCAGGCATCCGGATTCGCGCACGTCGAACTTGTTGTTCTGAACACTCCTCCCGTTCAGGAGAGGCCCGGGCTCAAAAAGCGCATTCGCAATCACTGGAAGCTGACGCTCTATCACCGCTACGAGCACTGGGACTACCAGCGTAACAAGACCGAACCCGACTCCAAAGCGACCGCCGATCTCTCGCCGTTGCTCCGCGATGTGCCCTGCATTACTGTTCATCCCATTCGAAAAGGCTTCACCGACCGGATTCCCGAGGATGAATTAGCCGTAATCCAAACCCACAACCTCGACGTTCTCTTCCGCTTCGGTTTCCGCATCATTCGCGGCGGCATTCTCAGTGCAGCGCGTTACGGGGTCTGGTCGTTCCACCATGACGACAACCTCGAGTACCGCGGCGGGCCACCGCTGTTCTGGGAGATTTACGAACAAAACCCAGTCTCCGGAACGATCCTTCAGATCCTCACCGACTCGCTCGATGGTGGCCACGTCATCTATCGCGGTCATTCCTCGACGGACAAGTCCTCGCTCTATCGCAACCGCAACCCGATCTACTGGAAGACTGCCGAGTTCGCCCTTCGCCGCCTACGCGATCTCAACGACCGCGGCATGCAGTACATCGAGTCGCTACCAACCTACAGCGAGCCGAATACCTACGCCCGTGGTATCTATCGCACCCCCGATGCGCTGCAGATGGCCCAATTCCTTTCTCTCCGTTTCTACCAGTCGTTCGTCGCGCGAATTTCCTCTCGGCTTCGCGGATCGCAGCCGCAATGGTTCCTCGCCATTCGCCGTCGAACTGCGGAACGCGCCTTCAATGATTCCTCTGGCTACCAGCTCATGCTTCCGCCGAACGATCGCTTCTATGCCGACCCGTTTCTCTTTGAAAAGGATGGCAAGACCTATCTCTTTCTAGAGGATCTGCGATATAGCGAGGGACGCGCCCTCATCTCCTGCTGCGAACTCAACTCCGACGGCACGCATGGTCCGGTCTTCGAGGTGCTCCGCCGCCCTTATCACCTCTCGTATCCATTCCTCTTCGAAGAGGACGGCGAGATTTACATGATTCCCGAGACTAAGGGGAATCGAACCGTCGAACTATATCGCGCAACAAACTTTCCCAGCGAGTGGACTCTCGAATCCACGCTCCTCAACGATATCTATGCGGTCGATGCCACCATTTTGAAGCGCAACGGCAAATACTGGATGTTCGTTGGCATCTCAAACGGCCGCTACTCCAACTGCGACGAACTTGGCATCTTCTTCTCCGATGCGCTCAAGGGGCCCTGGGCTCCGCATCCTTCGAATCCAGTGGTATCGGATGTTCGGCGTGCGCGTCCTGCTGGTGCCTTCTTCGAGGATCAGGGTCGCCTCATTCGCCCATCGCAGGATTGTGCGAAGGCGTATGGCTATGCAATCGTCTTCTCCGAGGTAGTCACGCTGACTGAGACTGAGTACGAAGAGCGCCCGATTGCGCGGCTCAATCCCGATTGGGTGAAGGGCAATCTGGGCACCCACACCTACACTCGTACCGATCAGTTTGAAGTCATCGACGGCAACTTCGCGGCAAAGGTCTCAGCCGCTATGCCTAAGACCCCTCTCAATCTCTAAGCAAACAGCCTCTGTTGCACACCCACTGTCACGCTATCTGCGGTCTTCTTCGCCATCTCCATGTCTTCTGGTAAGACATCCATCGACCTCAGCCCCAGCCCGTACTTGCGGCGCACCGCGCTAACGAGCTCTGCCATCTGCCTCCGGTACTTGGGCGCGGCGAAGTCCCTGTCGGCGAACCGTGCTCGATAGTCCGCCTCCAGGGCAGGGAAGTGCTCGCGGACGAAGCTCAGGTAAGTAGGGCGCGAGCACAACTTCAAAAAAAGAGGATTGGCAACGAAGAAGCTCGCGCAGGCCTCGGCGGCGCGGCGTCCCATCTCATCGAGCATCTTCGCGTCATCGTTGATGCCCGGCAACAGCGGCGAACACATCACGCCTGCGTTGATGCCCGCATCGCGCAGCTTTCGCACCGCGGCGAAGCGCAAATCCGGCCTCGGCGCGCGCGGTTCCACCAGGCGGGCCAGTCGAGCGTCTGGCGTGGTGATGGTGATATGCACGACCAGCCGGTTGTGCCGAGCTACTTCCGCGAGTACATCGAGATCGCGCACAATCAGGCGCGACTTGGTGATGATCCCGATGGTGTAGCCGGAGCGCCGGGCGAAGACCTCCAAAATAGAGCGTGTGATGCGCGCGCGCCGCTCAACCGGCTGGTAGGGGTCCGTGGCCGTGCCAATGGCTATCTCGGCCCGCGGGTCGAACCGGCGCAGCTCCTGTTCGAGCAGCCACGCTGCGTGCTGCTTCATGTAGATCTCGTGCTCAAAGGCGGTTGCCCAGGCCTGCGGTTCGTCGGGCGCAGTTTTGGCGGCGGGTTGTTTATGCAGTTTGGAGTCAATGGACATGGGTTGCAGAAACTCGTGCGTATAACGGGCGAAGCAGTACTTGCAGCCGAACTCGCAGCCACGGTACGGGTTGATGCTGTAGGCAATCCAACTGGTTCGCCGGGAGACGTTGCGGTTCAGAAGGCTGCGCACCTCAAGCGCTTTGAACTCGATCCGATGGCCATCGCCAGCATGCGTGGCCTGTGCAGCCATTCGGGCGATTCCCGTGGGTTGTGAGGGCAGGATCGGGAAGAGGGATGAGCTGTCCATTTTCGCCATTTGTTCGCCTCGATTGAACCGACTATAAGCTCGCTCTCCTGCCTCGTCAAGGTGCATTCCTTCTTCCTTTTTACAAGGTCGCCAAATTGCCTTGAATTAATCATCGCCACGTATAATTCGGAAATCCTTATGTCCTCTTCCTACAGGAGTTACGCCTTGGTTTCCAGGTTCTATCTTTGTCTCGCTGCCGGTATTTGTTTCTCATTGATCGGTTGCAACTCCAGTACAGCGCCAGCCTCGCCCGCTGCTCCCGGCGCTCCTCAGGTAACGATGGGGATGCCCAACGCATTCCCCGCCACCACGGTTGGAGTGGCGAGCACGGCACAGTCGATTGCGCTGACGAACAGTGGCAGCGCTCCGATGAGCATCACTGGCATCTCGATCACAGGCGCGAACGCAAGTTCGTTTGCGGAGACCACCACTTGCGGCAGCCTGCTCTCGGCTGGGAACAGCTGCACGATCTCTATCACCTTCATGCCCGCAACTGCGGGCACCCTGACCGCGGCCATCAGCGTAGCCGACGATGCGACTGGTTCGCCGCAGACCGTCGCGCTCAGTGGCACCGGAACGCTTGCTCCGATCCCTCTGGCCGTGTTGTCCCCGTTCAGCCTGGTCTTTCCGAGCACAGTATCAGGCGCAATCAGCGCCGCACAGACCGTCACTCTCTCGAACGCCGGCACCGTGCCTCTGGACATCATCAGCATCTCCATCACAGGCGCAAACGCCGCCGACTTCTCCCAGACCAACACGTGCGGCAACACGGTCATCGCCGGTGGGAGTTGCACGATCTCCACCACCTTCACTCCCGTTGCAGTTGGCAGCTTTTCCGCATCGATCAGCATCGCAGACAACGTCGCAAATTCTCCTCAGAGCGTACCGCTGGTGGGTACAGCCACAGCGGCGCCCGCATCTCAGGCAACGCTGACCCCCGTCAGTCTCACCTTTGCGACGACCTCCATCGGCTCAACTGCCGCAGCGCAAAGCATTGTTCTCTCCAATCCCGGCAATGCGACTCTGAATATCTCCAACATCGCAATCGCGGGAACAAATCCCAACTCTTTCAGCGAAACCGACAACTGCGACGTCTCTCTTTTGCCGAACGCTAGCTGCGCAGTTCAAGTGACCTTTTCTCCGGCGGCCAGCGGCAGCCTTACGGCGACGCTTTCCGTGGCCGATGACGCAGCAGGTTCCCCCCAGACGGCCTCGCTGACCGGCACTGGAACGATCGCGCAGGCCCCGCAGGCAGTCTTCTCTCCTTCGAGCGTGTCATTCCTTAACACCACGATCGGAAGCACCAGCGCTCCGCAAACTATCACCCTGAGTAATCCCGGCGCGATGCCGTTGAACCTCACCGCAGTCGCGGTGACAGGCGCGAACGCCAGCAACTTCGCCCAGACCAATAACTGTGGCAGCTCCCTGGCCTCAGGTGCTAACTGCGCGATCTCCCTCACCTTCATGCCTGCCGCAGCGTCGAGCTACAGTGCGAATCTCAGCGTATCCGACAACGCCGCCGGCTCCCCGCAACTGACCCCTCTTAGCGGCACCGGAGTCTCTGCGTCGAGCGCCTCTCATACGCTGCTTACCTTCCCCGAGACCGATCTGAGCGTCACACCGATCTACGACTACATCAACACCGCGACCAGCACGCTTGACATGACCATGTACGAGCTCGTCGACACAACCTTCCAGAACGATCTGATCGCCCTGGCCAAAAAAGGCGTTAAGGTTCGCGTCATCCTCGACCAGTCTCTTGAAAAGAGCAGCAATACCCCTGCGCTCAACGCGCTCAATGCGAATGGCGTCACGGCGGTATTTGCGAGCGCGAGCTTCCAGGCCTGCCATCAAAAGACCATCACAATCGACGGCAAGAGCTCCGCCATCATGACCCTGAATCTGACCAGCCGCTACTACAACGACACACGCGACTTCGCCGTCATCGACACCAGCGCCAACGATGTCGCCGCGATCGAGGCAGTCTTCAACAACGACTTCGTCAATGGCTCGACGACCTTCAATACTCCCACGGGCGATGACCTCATCTGGAGCCCGACCAACTCGCAGACTGCGCTGCTTGCTCTGATCGCTTCGGCCAAAGTCAGCCTCAACGTCGAGAACGAAGAGATGGGCGACGCAGCCATTGTCAACGCTCTCGCTGCCGCGGCGAAGAGCGGCGTGCAGGTGCAGGTGACGATGACCAGCGATGGTTCGTACAACAGCGAGTTCAACACGCTGAAGGCCGCTGGAGTGAAGGTCAGCACCTATGAAGAATCGGCGGCTCTCTATATCCACGCCAAGGTCATCGTCGTCGACTACGGCCAGCCCAACCAGCAGGCATTCGTCGGTTCGGAGAACTTTTCCAACGCGTCGCTGACCGAAAATCGCGAGCTTGGGCTTACCCTTACCGACCCCACGGTTCTGCAGTCGCTGAATGCGACCTTGAACGCGGACTTCGCAGGGGCGACCCCGTATTAAAAAGTTGCGAGAACGGTGAGGACATCTATTCGCGGGGTTCAACCCTCTTGGGTAGAAGATCGGGATGGAGTGTGGGCGCAGCAAGCCATTCGACGTCAAAGCTTCCCCGGTATCCGAATAGCGGTCCCCATGTGCGGTTTCTGACATTTACCTCGATGCGATACTTGGCCGCGTCGTCGTCGAACCATTCGCATACTTCGGCGATGCCGGAAAGCGCGAGTGGAAATCGAAATCCAAGGGGCCCTTCGTAGAATCGTTGTTCTCCTGAGCGAATGGCGATACCGCCATTGGTTGCGACGGAGATATCGATGTCGACGGCGAGGTGCTGGTGAGTGCCCAGATAGTCGACGATCCGGCCTCGCTGCTCGCTGTAGATCATGTAGGCGTCGAATCGCCTCTGCTGCACGCGGCCGTTAGCGGTGTTGAAGGTGCGGATCCAGGTCACAGTTTCGCGTCCCAATTTGTCGCGATAGGCGAAGTTTCGAATTGAAAACGGGACGTTTCGGCCCTGCTCGGGAAACATGATGCTGCGCCACGCGCCGACGTACAAAAACGGCAGTGTATAGATCGCCCCGTGCCACAGCTCTTCCATGACGCCTGTGCCGATGGCGGCGATCCCGGACTCGCTCGAAAGCGAGAACCGGCGCTGAATCATCGGATGAAGGCGTTTGAACTCTTCTCCCAGCGCTAGTTCATAGATGGACGGCATGGCCAACCTCTTTCCGGCTCTCTGCGGGCCTTCTAAAGCAACGGCCTGCAAAAGCGGAGCTGTAGTGGGCGAGCCATCCGCATGCGCAGAGAGCTGCAACGCCTAAATTGAGCGTGACCGGGTTGAATGCTGCGGTGAGCTGAGCGGGAGAACGCAGTGCGACCGTTATCAGAGCAGCGATCATAGCGACGCCAGTCATGACGAAATAACTGCGCCATCGCCACGCGAATAGACCGAGCAAGCCGAAGAGAACTTCGACAAAGCCAATCAACGGCAGCCAGTGGAGAGGAATGCCTGTGTCCGCGAGCATTTTCAGCTCTGTCGCATCGTGGAAGAAGAGTTTCGGAACGAATCCATGCCAGATCCAAATAGACGCAACAGCAATGCGGCAGACGCCATAGATGATGGAGGAGCGAAGGACGGCCTCCGGAGGAATATCGGACTCTATCCATAGCCGCAGGCGGTCGAAGCTCCACGCGGTTGCCCATCCCATAATCGGGCGGAGAAAGAGGGTGTCGACGCACTGGCCCGCGGCGCCGAATCGGGTCTGATAGTCGTACCAGGTAAGAAACCGGATACGGCCGCCTTCGTCGGGAATGTATTTCCAGTAGCCAGCGCCTGTGCGGATGAGTGATTTCGGGTCGTCGGACCAGAAACGGAGGGCAGATGTCCGTTCGCCGATGGCTCCGGAGCGGGTTCCAGTGGATTCGCCCTCTCCGGCAATAGCGATCCCGAAGCCTATACGGGTTTCATAGAGGAATTGTTGAGGGGCAGCGTCGTCAGATTTAGGTAGATAGCGGATCGTCGAGAAGCGAAGATCCCAGCGCTGATGCAGCGCTGGATCCTGGGTCAACTGCCAAAGATGCTCCATCCCGGCCTTCATCTCCAGCTCAACGTACAGGCCTTTCGACATGGCGGGAGAATAGCACGGCCTATACGAAACCCTCTCAGAAAAGTTGCAGAACCGGCACATCTTTGGCATACTTGTAAGAGCGTCTCAACTCGCCGTTGAGCGCAGTCGATAACCACGCCCCGGGAGGTAATCCGAGAGGGGTGGGAGATGAGGGAAGATGGCAAGGAAGATTTCCAAGAATTTGGCGAAGGCGCGTGCGCTCGTTGAGCCCCGTCCTTATGTTCTGGCGGATGCTGTTCCGCTGCTCCAAAAAGCAAAGTATGCGAAGTTCGACGAGACCGTCGATCTCACCATGCGTCTCGGTGTCGACCCCAAGCACGCCGACCAGATGGTCCGCGGCACGGTCGTCCTCCCGCACGGTCTCGGCAAATCCAAGATCGTTGCAGTCATCGCCTCGGGCGACAAGGTCAAGGATGCGCAGGCAGCCGGAGCTGAGTTCTTCGGTGGCGAAGAGTTGGTTGAAAAGATTCAGAAGGAAAATTGGACCGCCTTCGACGCTCTGATCGCAACGCCTGACATGATGAAGTCTGTCGGTCGCCTCGGCAAAGTTCTCGGACCTAAGGGTCTGATGCCCAACCCGAAGACCGGCACCGTCACCACCGACGTCGCTGGCGCGGTTAAAGAGATTAAGGCCGGTAAGGTTGAGTTCCGCACCGACAAGACTGCGCTCGTGCATGTTCCCGTCGGCAAGCTGTCGTTCGATCCGCAGAAGCTGGTCGACAATGCAACGACCGTCATGACCAGCGTCATCAAGGCAAAGCCTTCGGCAGCCAAGGGCAAGTACATCAAGGGCGTTACGCTCAGCTCGACGATGGGCCCTGGCATTCAGCTCGACTTTGCCGCGGTAGAGGCAGCCAGTAAGGCGTAAAGGCGGCTTGGTTTAAGGTTTCAGCCCGCGAATGGGCGCAATTTTCAGCTAGCAGCTAAAGGCTAGCAGCTAAAGGCTAGGTTTTTATGGCACTATCCAGGGCATCAAAGACGGAGAAGGTTGGCAAGCTCGCAGCCGAGCTTGAGCACTCCACCTCTGCAATTATCGGCACCTTCAAGGGGCTCACCGCCTCCAAGGACTTCGAGCTGCGCAAGACTGTTCGCGCCGCCGGCGGAAGCTACCATGTCGTTAAGAACAAGCTCGCCGCTCGCGCGGGCGAAGGCACCAAAATCGAGGCCGCTCTCAAGGGGCTCAAGGGTGTCTCGGCTGTCGCCTACACCTCAGGCGATCCCGTTGCTCTCGCCAAGGCCCTGTCCACGTGGGTCAAGGACAACGCGGAGTTCACCTTCAAGCTGGGTATAGTCGATGGCAAGGTGATCGACGTTCGTGAGATCAGCGAGCTGGCCACCATGCCGGGCAAGGAAGAGCTCTTCTCGAAGCTTCTCTTCCTCATCAACTCACCTGCGCAGCGCTTGGCCACCGTCATCAATGCTACCGGCCGCGATCTCGCCGTCGTCATCAATCAGGGCGTCGAGAAGGGCAAGTTTGCCGGTACGGCAGCAGCAGCCGCTCCTGCCATAGAGGCAAAGGCTGAGGCTCCCGCAGTCGAAGCAGCCCACGTCGAAGAGGCCGCGGCAGGCGAGCAACCTTCAGGAGCAGCGCAACCCGAGAACTCCACCGCATCGCAAGGTGGGGAAGCCGCGACCACGGATCCGGTCGAGGGATAACCCAAGTTTCGCCTGGTCTCCCCGGGTGCGCTGGTCTGGGCGCAACGGAAACCCTGGAAGGCATAGGCAGCCGAGGCGCAGTCGGCCACGGTAGGCAATCAGCAACGGCAACACAAAAGTTCAGTTCTACATAGTTCAGTTCTAATGGAGAAATAAAATGGCAGACATCCAGCAGTTGGAAGAATCAATCGTTAGCCTGAGCCTCCTCGAGGCATCGGCTCTGGTCAAGAAGCTCGAAGAGCGCCTTGGCGTCTCGGCAGCGGCAGCGGTGGCAGCGGCTCCGGCAGCAGGCGGCGGCGCGGCAGCAGCGGCCCCGGCTGAAGAGAAGACCGAGTTCACTGTCATCCTTAAGGATGCCGGAGCGAATAAGATCAACACCATCAAGGCTGTACGCGAAGTCACCGCCCTTGGCCTCAAGGAAGCCAAGGACCTGGTTGACGGCGCTCCCAAGCCCTTGAAGGAGAACGTTTCAAAGGATGACGCGGCTGCCATCGCCAAGAAGTTCGAGGGCGTAGCAACCGTCGAAATCAAGTAGTTACCCTGTCAGCTTGTAAGTCGGGGCGGAACGCGATATTCTAGAGGTTAGAAAAATTTCGTTCCGCCTTGGCGTGCTTACCGGCGGATTCAAGTTTCGGCAAACTTTTGGGTTGTAACCCGGATCATCCTGTTCAGGGACAGGCTAAGGAACCGGCCACTATCGCTTCGAGCGGCGGACGCGCATAGTGTAATAGGCATCAGCGAGCGGCAGCAACTTTGGGGTAAGGCGAACCTCAAATGGGGCAGGCATTCACACCATCTATACAGAAACAGTGCACAAGTCGATCTTTGCGCTCTTGGGACACGCTGTCCCTACGAGCGCTTTGCCGTGTTTACGGGCATAGCAGCACCCCTGCTCGCGTTCTTTATAGCAGCTTCGAGCGCTCGCAGTCAGTAAAAGTTTTGAGATTTTCTTCAGTGCCGGGAAGGTTCACACGGCAAGACATTCTGCGCACGGAACCTGTTGCCATCGAGGACAGCAGACTCCGAAGACTTTAGCAATAGCACACGCAAGACCAAACCCGGAGGGCGCGACCAAGCCCTCCCCTCACGAGTGCAGCCAGCCATTGTGATGCTGGCAGCCGCAATCGGGAGGCCTCGAAGGTCAGTTTTCAGGAGAGAGCATGTCTGGCGAGTCCAACAACAGCGAAATGCGCGCGATCCGTACCCGTCTCGATTTTTCGAAGATACCCACATCCATTCAGATTCCCAACCTCATCGAAGTGCAGCGCCGCAGCTATGAGCGCTTCCTTCAGATGGACAAGCTCCCCCAGGAGCGCGAGGACAACGGCCTTCAGTCCGTCTTTACCTCAGTCTTCCCCATTACCGACTTCCGTAACGTCAGCGAACTCGAGTTCGTCGACTTCTCGATCGGCAACTGGGAGTGCAAGTGCGGCTACCTTAAGGGTCTCAACCACCTGCGCACGGCCTGCACCCATTGCGGCCACATGGTCATCACCGACCCCTTCCATCCGGGCGACGTCCTTTGTAACTTCTGCGGAACCTACAACAAGAACACCCCTGACTTCTGCACCAAGTGCGGCGACCCCGTCGGGTTGCAGCTGAAGTACGACCAGGCAGAGTGCGAAGAGCGCGGCATGACCTACTCCGCACCGCTCAAGGTCACCATCCGTCTCAAGATCTACGACAAGGACCCCGAGACCGGCGTCAAGAGCCTTCGCGACATGAAAGAGCAGGAAGTCTTCTTTGGCGACATCCCGCTGATGAGCCAGAATGGCACCTTCATCGTCAACGGTACGGAGCGCGTTATCGTCTCGCAGCTCCACCGTTCGCCCGGCGTCTTCTTCGAAACGGCGAACAATCGCACCTACTTCCTCGGCAAGATCATTCCATACCGCGGCAGCTGGGTCGAGTTCGAGTACGACCAGAAGAACACCCTCTACGTCCGCATCGACCGCAAGCGCAAGTTCCTCGGCACCATCTTCCTGCGCGCGCTCGGCCTGCGTACCGACGAAGAGATCCTCAAGACCTTCTACACCGTCGACACCATCAACGTGAAGGACGGCAAGCTCAGCTGGAAGGTCGTTCCCGAAGGTCAGCTCACGAACCTGCAAGGGACACGCCCCGCCCACGCGATCACCGTCAAGGGTGAGGAACTCGCGCCCGCGACTCGCAAGATCTCGGCGCACTCGCTCAAGAGCCTGCGCAGCCACAAGATCGAAGCAGTCGAAGTTGAGACCAGCGAATTCGACGGAGCCATGACTGCCGCCGACGTCGTCGATCTCACCACCGGCGAACTACTCTACGAAGCCAACCAGGAGCTCACCGCCGACAAGCTGCACAAGATCATCCAGTCCGGCGTCACCAGCTTCGAGGTCTTCTTCCCCGAGCGTGACGACGTGGGCAACATCATCACCAACACCCTTCGCCGCGACTCCGTACGCAAGCCCGAAGAGGCGCTCATCGAGATCTACCGCAAGCTGCGTCCGGGCGACCCACCGACCCTCGACACCGCAACCGCGCTCTTCGAAGGCATGTTCTTCGATGCGCGCAAGTACGACTTCTCGCGCGTAGGCCGCCTCAAGTTCAACATCAAGCTCTACGAGAACCAGGACCCCACCGGCCTCGACAAGCGCACGTTGACCCCTGAGGACTTCTACGGAACAATCCGTTACCTCCTCAAGTTGCGCAAGAACATCGGCACCGTCGATGACATCGATCATCTCGGCAACCGCCGCGTTCGCGCTGTCGGCGAGTTGATGGAGAACCAGTTCCGCATCGGCCTCGTCCGCATGGAGCGTGCCATCAAGGAAAAGATGTCGGTCTATCAGGAGATGTCGACCGCCATGCCGCACGACCTCATCAACGCCAAGCCAGTCATGGCTGCGATTCGTGAGTTCTTCGGCTCCTCGCAGCTCTCGCAGTTCATGGACCAGACCAACCCGCTCTCGGAGATCACGCACAAGCGCCGCCTCTCCGCCCTTGGGCCTGGTGGTCTGTCGCGTGAGCGCGCCGGCTTCGAAGTCCGCGACGTGCACCCCACTCACTACGGCCGCATCTGTCCGATCGAGACGCCAGAAGGTCCGAACATCGGTCTCATCTCGTCGCTTTCGTGCTTCGCGCGTATCAACGAGTACGGCTTCATCGAGTCGCCCTACCGTCGCGTCAAGGACGGTCGTGCGCTCGACTACGTCTCCGTGGTCAACGCTGGCGAGTCTGGTCTGCGTCAGGGCGACTATCTTGAGATCAGTGACGCCCGCAAGCAGAATGAGCAGTTGAAGAAGGACAAGAAGCGCACCATGGATCTTGCTCCCTTCAGCTTCTACCTCTCCGCGTGGGAAGAAGACCGCCATACCATCGCGCAGGCGAACATCGAGCTCGATGAGAAGCTGAACATCGTGCAGGACGTCGTCGACGCCCGCCGCCAGGGCAACTTCGTCCTCGTCAACAAGTCCGAAGTCGACTACGTTGACGTCTCGCCGAAGCAGCTCGTCTCGGTCGCCGCATCGCTCGTGCCGTTCCTCGAGCACGACGACGCGAACCGCGCGCTCATGGGCGCGAACATGCAGCGGCAGTCCGTTCCTCTGCTCGTCAGCGAGGCTCCGTTCGTCGGCACCGGTATGGAAGGCGTCACCGCCCGCGACTCCGGCGCCGTCATCCTGGCCAAGCGCAACGGCATCATCGACTCGGTCGACTCCGAGCGCATCATCGTGCGTGTCGAAGGCGAGCACCACCCCACGCAGCTCTCGCGTGAGGTTGGCTCCGACATCTACCAGCTCACGAAGTTCAAGCGCTCTAACCAGAACACCTGCATCAACCAGAAGCCGATCGTCCGCAAGGGCGACCGCGTGGTCAAGGGTCAGGTCATCGCCGACGGTCCTTGCACCGAGCAGGGCGAACTCGGCCTCGGCCGCAACGTCCTGGTCGCGTTTATGCCGTGGCGCGGTTACAACTTTGAGGACGCGATCCTCATCTCGGAGAAGCTGGTCCGCGAGGATTACTACACCTCGATCCACATCGAGGAGTTCGAGATCGAAGCCCGCGACACGAAGCTCGGGCCGGAAGAGATCACACGCGACATCCCCAACGTCAGCGAGCACGCCCTGCGCGACCTCGACGACTCGGGTATCATCCGCATCGGCGCGAAGATCGGCCACAACGACATCCTCGTCGGCAAGGTAACTCCGAAGGGTGAAACCCAGCTGACGCCGGAAGAGAAGCTGCTCCGCGCCATCTTCGGCGAAAAGGCCGGCGATGTTCGCGACGCCTCGCTGACGTGCCCTCCGGGTATCGAAGGCACCGTCGTCGACGTCCGCATCTTCTCCCGTAAGGGGCAGGAGAAGGACGAGCGCGCCAAGCAGATCGAGCAGGAGATGATCGAGAAGCTCGAACGCAACCTCGCCGACGAAATCCGCATTCTCACCGACGAGCGTCTCAAGCGCCTCGAAGCAATTCTCGGCGCGAAGGAGGTTCTCGCCGACCTGCACGACGAGCGCACCAACAAGAAGCTGCTCAACAAGGGCGACGTCCTCGACCGCGACACCATCGAGCTGATCAGCACTCGTAACCTCAAGCGCATCCGCTACGCCGACAAGGACCCCCGCGTCAACGAGCAGATAGATGAGATCGAAGAGATGACCTCGCGTCAGATCGATGTTCTCCGCAAGATCACCAACGAGAAGATCGCGAAGATGCAGAAGGGCGACGAACTCGCTCCCGGCGTCATCAAGATGGTCAAGGTCTACGTCGCCATGAAGCGCAAGCTCTCGGTTGGCGACAAGATGGCCGGCCGCCACGGTAACAAGGGCGTCATTGCCCGGATCCTTCCCGAGGAAGATATGCCATACCTTCCCGATGGAACTCCGGTCGAGATCGTTCTTAATCCGCTCGGCGTGCCCTCTCGTATGAACGTCGGTCAGATCCTCGAGACGCACCTCGGCTGGGCCGCGCACGAACTCGGCAAGCAGGTCGCCGAAGCCGCTGAAAACATGACGAAGGCTGCTGAAGTCCGCGAGCTCTTCAAGGCACGCTTCGCCGGAACCGCCGCTCTCAGCCAGCTTCTTGACCTCGACGACGAGCAGACCCTGCGCGTCGCCGCCGGTATGAAGCGCGGCATCTGGTTCGGCACGGCGGTATTCGACGGCGCACGCGAGACCGAGATCAAGGCGCTTCTCAAGGCCGCTGGTCTGCCCAGCTCGGGCAAGACGCAGCTCTACGATGGCATGATCGGAGAACCCTTCGAGCAGCCCGCCACCGTCGGCTACATCTATATGCTCAAACTCTCACACCTCGTCGACGACAAGATCCACGCTCGCTCCATCGGACCGTACTCCCTCATCACCCAGCAGCCGCTTGGTGGTAAGGCACAGTTCGGCGGACAGCGCTTCGGCGAAATGGAAGTCTGGGCGCTCGAAGCCTATGGCGCTGCGTACATCCTGCAGGAGCTGCTCACCGCCAAGTCCGACGACGTCTTCGGCCGTACCAAGATCTACGAGGCCATCGTCAAGGGCGAAGCTGCCATCGAGCCGGGTGTTCCCGAGTCGTTCAACGTTCTTATCCGCGAACTGCAGTCGCTCTGCCTCGACGTCGAACTGATCAAACAGGCCGACCAGAAGAAGCATCCGCTGCCAGCAATCGCCGCAGCAGACTAACGCGCATTAACGCATCAGGGACTGAGGAGGTCAATGCGTACACTCCTCAGTCCGCCACTCCGGTGGCAAGACAATCGAAAAAGCAACTGCAACAGAACCACGGTAAGCGGTGCACCCCAAGCCATCGCAACAGAATTAGCAACCGCAGCCAACTCGCTGCACCTGCCAAAGCAGGACACAAGGGAGACGCAAAAATATGTTCCGCTCCAGCCCCTTCGAACTGACCGGACCCATCGCCGACTTCGACGCCATCAAGATCCAGCTCGCCAGCCCCGAGAAGATCCGCAGTTGGTCGCACGGCGAAGTCACCAAGCCGGAAACCATCAACTACCGCACCTTCAAGCCCGAGCGCGACGGCCTCTTCTGCGCCCGCATCTTCGGACCCATCACCGACTGGGAGTGCCTCTGCGGCAAGTACAAGCGCATGAAGCACCGCGGCGTCATCTGCGATAAGTGCGGCGTCGAAGTCACGCTCAGCAAGGTCCGCCGCGAGCGCCTTGGACACATCGAACTCGCCAGCCCCTGCTCGCACGTCTGGTTCTTCAAGGGCCTGCCCTCGCGCATCGGTCACCTGCTCGACATCTCGCTGCGTGAGCTTGAAGCTGTCCTCTATTTCGAGTCCTACGTCGTCGTCGACCCAGGCGACGCGCCCGTCAAAGAGCGCGAAGTCATCAAGGACGAGACCAAGTTCCGCGAACTCGATCAGCAGTTCCGCCCCTCCGGCTTCAAGGCCATGATGGGTGCCGAGGCCATCAAGGAACTCCTCAAGCGTGTCGACGTCACTGAGCTCGCCATCGAGCTCCGCGAGCGCATGAAGCAGGAGTCGTCGCTCCAGAAGAAGCTCAAATACTCCAAGCGCCTCAAGATCGTCGAGGCCTTCCGCAAGTCCGACAACCTTCCCCAGTGGATGATCCTCGACGTGATCCCCGTGATCCCGCCAGAGCTTCGCCCCCTCGTGCCGCTAGACGGTGGACGCTTCGCCACATCCGACCTCAACGATCTCTATCGCCGCGTCATCAACCGCAACAACCGGTTGAAGAAGCTGATGGACCTCCACGCTCCTGAGGTCATCGTCCGCAACGAGAAGCGCATGCTGCAGGAGGCCGTCGACGCTCTGTTCGACAACGGTCGCCGTGGCCGCGTCCTCCGTGGCGCGAACAACCGTCCGCTGAAGTCGCTCTCCGACACCCTCAAGGGCAAGCAGGGTCGCTTCCGTCAGAACCTCCTCGGCAAGCGCGTCGACTACTCCGGCCGTTCGGTCATCGTCGTTGGCCCCGAGCTGAAGCTGCACCAGTGCGGTCTTCCCAAGAAGATGGCGCTCGAGCTCTTCAAGCCCTTCATCTATCACCGCCTCGAGCAGACCGGTCACTGCACCACCATCAAGCAGGCCAAAGAGATGGTCGAGATGCAGGAGCCCATCGTCTGGGACATCCTCGAAGAGGTCATCAAGGACCACCCCGTCCTTCTGAACCGCGCCCCGACGCTTCACCGTCTCGGCATCCAGGCCTTCGAGCCCGTGCTCGTCGAAGGTAAAGCCATCAAGATCCACCCGCTCGTCTGCACCGCCTTCAACGCGGACTTCGACGGCGACCAGATGGCCGTGCACATTCCGCTCTCGCCTGAGGCTCAGATCGAAGCCAGCGTTCTCATGCTTGCTTCGCACAACATCCTCTCGCCCGCCAGCGGTCAGCCGATCACCGTGCCGACGCAGGACCTCGTCCTCGGCATCTACTACCTCACTAAGGCGAAGGTTAACGCCAAGGGTGAAGGCCGCGTCTTCGCCAACATCGAAGAGGTCTTCATGGCCCTTGAAGCGAAGCAGGTCGAAACTCTTACCCCGATCCGTCTGCGCTACACCGGTCCTGTCCTCGACATGACCACCGCGTACGACGATCAGGACCTCACCCACACCGAGCCGGTCGAGTTCAACAAGCAGTACATCAACACGACCGTCGGCCGCGCCATCCTCAACGATGCGCTCCCCGAGGGCATGCCTTACGTCAACGGCCTGCTCAAGAAGAAGGGCATCGGCCAGCTCATCAACTACTGCTACCTGAACCTCGGCCTCGAGACCACGGTCAAGACCCTCGATCGCGTCAAGGATCTCGGATTCACCTATGCCACCCGCTCCGGCCTCTCGGTCGGTCTGGACGACATGGTCATCCCCGACTCCAAGTACAACCTCGTAGGCGACGCCGAAAAGAATGTCCTCAGCATGCAACAGCAGTACCTCGATGGAGCCATCACCAACGGTGAGCGTTCCAACAAGGTCATCCAGATGTGGTCCGGCGTCACCGAGCGCGTTGCCGACGAGATGTTCAACAACATGAAGCGTGCCGACAAGGAAGGAGCCATGAACCCGATCTACATCATGGCCGACTCCGGTGCTCGCGGATCCAAACAGCAGATCCGCCAGCTCTCCGGCATGCGTGGTTTGATGGCAAAGCCCTCAGGCGAAATCATCGAGACCCCCATTACGGCGAACTTCCGCGAAGGTCTCACCGTGCTGCAGTACTTCATCTCGACGCACGGCGCACGTAAGGGCCTCGCCGACACCGCACTCAAGACCGCCGACTCGGGTTACCTCACCCGCCGTCTGGTCGACGTTGCGCAGGATGTCATCATCTCGCACAACGACTGCGGCACGGTCGAAGGCATCTACGTCACCCCGATCATCGAAGCTGGCGAGACCATCGAGCCCCTGCGCGACCGCATCATCGGGCGTGTTTCACTTGAAAAGTTGAAGGACTTTGAAGGCAAGACCATCGTCGACGTCAACCAGGAGATCGACGAAGAGCTCGCCAACGCCGTTCAGGCCGCGGGTATCGAGCGCGTCAAGATTCGCTCGGTTCTCACTTGCGAGTCCAAGCGCGGCGTCTGCATCCTCTGCTACGGCCGCAACCTCGGCTCCGGCAAGATGGTCGAGATGGGCGAAGCCGTCGGCGTCATCGCTGCGCAGTCCATCGGCGAGCCCGGCACCCAGCTCACCATGCGTACCTTCCACATCGGCGGAACGGCGAGCCGCGTATCCGACGCTTCGCACCTCGAAGCCAAGAACGCCGGCACCGTGCGCTTCATCAACCTCGTCACCGTTCGCAGCAAGGACGGCGGCCTGGTCGCGATGAACCGCAACGGGTCTATAGCGATTGTGGATGACAAGGGCCGCGAGAAAGAGCGTTACGCCATCGTCTACGGCGCCAAGCTCAAGGTCGAAGAGGGAACCAAGGTCACCCAGGGCAGCCGCCTCGGCGAGTGGGACCCCTACACCTTCTCGCTCCTCACAGAAATCTCCGGAACCGTCCAGTTCAAGGACCTCCAGGAAGGCGTCACCCTCAACGAAGAGGTCGACGAGGTCACCGGCCTCTCGCGTCTCGTCGTTGCGGACTCGCCCGATGAGAAGCGTCAGCCCGCCATCATCATCAAGTCGCCCTCCGGCAACAAGCGTTACCTCATGCCTTCGCGCGCTCACCTCATGGTGGCCGACGGCGACGAGATCTTCCCCGGCGACATCCTTGCCAAGATCCCACGCGAAACCACGCGTACCAAGGACATCACCGGCGGTCTCCCGCGCGTCGTCGAACTCTTCGAGGCCCGCAAGCCCCGCGACCCGGCAATCATCTCGAAGATCGATGGTGTCGTTCGCTTCGGCGAAGTCTCCAAGGGCCAGCGCAAGGTCTACGTCACCGCCGACAACGGCCAGGAAGAGGAGTACAGCGTTCCCCGCGGTACTTACGTCAACGTGCAGGAAGGCGAACGCCTCCGTGCCGGTGACGCGCTCATCGACGGCCCCCGCAACCCGCACGACATCCTCGAAGTCCTTGGCGAGCGCGCTCTCCAGCAGTATCTCGTCAACGAAATCCAGGAGGTCTACCGTCTGCAGGGCGTCGCCATCTCCGACAAGCACATCGAAACCATCGTTCGTCAGATGCTTCGCTGGGTCAAGATCGAAGATGTGGGCGACACCAGCTTCCTCGTCGATCAGCAGACCGACCGCTTCCGCTTCAACGCCGAGAACCAGCGCGTGTTGATGTCCGGCGGACGTCCTGCCATCGGCCGCAGCCTGCTCCTCGGCATCACCAAGGCGTCGCTCTCGACCGACAGCTTCATCTCGGCCGCCAGCTTCCAGGAGACCACTCGCGTCCTCACCGAAGCCAGCATCAACGGCTCCATCGACACGCTCCGTGGCCTCAAGGAGAACGTCATCGTAGGCCGCCTCATCCCCGCCGGCACCGGCATGGAGTACTACCGCAACGTCCAGCTCTCCCCAGAGCTGGAAGAAGCGGCAGCCCAGGTCCAGGCCGAGGTCCAGGAAGCCCACGACGCCGAAGAGCGTGAACTGGAAGCCATGCGCATGGAAGGCGAACAAGAAGAACTAGCCGCCGAGTAGGTACTTCGTACCGTTCTCGACGCTTCGCGTGAAAACAAACAACGGCAGGGCTTCGGCTCTGCCGTTATTTGTTTAACAACCACAAAGATGTCAGTCAAGCTCTGCTAGCTAACCTCGATAATCGAGTGAACCCTTCGCATGTCAAAATGACGATCGATTTCCAATCGAACATTTTCGAAGACATCCACATTATCTTCTGCAAGATGTATTGGAATGCTGAGTTTCTCATAACATTCCTTCAAAGACGGGATTCGGTTCCTCAAATCTTCAGGCAGAAGTTTGCCGTATGACTCCATAATTACATCGCCTGTAACTTTACCGACAGTCTTCGTTTGACGACGTGCAAACTGCTCGATAAATGCTCTAAGGTAAAAGAGTCCGGCGAGAATTTTTCCTGCATTGAATGCGATGATCGCGTCGCTGAATAAGCGGCTTTCTTGCTTAGGAATATAGGCGGGAAGGCTCACGTGCTCTATAGGCGACCTTCCTTCAAGATATAGACTGTGACCAGCCCGTCGTATTAGGAAGCCTTCCGGATCGCTTTTACAGAGTTGGCATTGGAAGACGAGTAAAACCATCTGAAAATTATCCTTAAGAGGGTACTCCATAAGCTCGCCCGTTACATTGCGCTTAAGGATCTCATTCGCTGCATCTACAAACCAAACAGGTTGGAAAACTTCGCTGCTCTTACATTTATTGCAATAAATCTTTATGTTCTTCAGAAGCAATGTGGCCAGAACTTGTCCAGGTACGCCACGAGACACGGCGACGAGTACAACATGTGAAGGAGCGAGCCTTTCTTGTGCAAATTCGCCCAATGCTTTATCGAAGTAAAGTAGATGAGCGGCGTCCTGAGGCTGAACTTGTTTGCGAAATTTTCCTTTTACAGAATCAAAGTCTATGGTCACTTTTTGGTAAAGATGCTTCGTCTCAAGAAGAATCTTTAGCGATCGCGAGTACTCATCGATAATCTCTCTCTTTGCCTTGTCTACTGTCTCTGACATATTCATCTGACGATCTTATTCGAAAGAAGCGAGTGCGAGTGTCTGATGCATAAAAATGGCGATGACATGTTTCAAGATTTGAGTTCCTTGAAGCTGAACGCGGTCAACACATAAGAAGTCATAGCGATCTTCGATTGGTATCGGCGGGTGGCCCATACATAGAAACCACCCATATATCGGGTGCACCATTCATGCAGTCTCATCGCATGATTGGGCATTCGCGATCCGCGCGAACCGCTTTCTCAACAAGGGTTGTTCTAAAACGGCATTAGTTCTTTACAGTCAGGGTATCTGAGTCGACTGCCTTCTTCCCCGTGATGCCTTCCAATCCCGTCAATTGGCCACGGTAATCGCTCTTATCGGCTTGATATGCGATGCCGCCTTTTTTATCCCCATCCACCCAGGTAAGACCGATAAAGTGCTTCTTCGATTTGCTCAAGGCCAGCAAAGCACCTACGCCAAGCGTAAAGATGGCAACGCCGACGGCAGCTCCGATCCGACGGTGAACATCCTGTCCGTAGCTAATTTCCGTCACGGCTGCAGCCGGAATATTTGCTATCTCTTCTTTTCCTTTCATGATCCGAATACGATCTGCATCGATGTACAACTTCACATCGGTTCCAGCTTTGATATTGGGAATCGATCCGCCGTCATAGACAATCTTGTAGCTGTTATCGCCAGCAAAGGCAGCTGTTGGTATCAAAATGCAAAGAAGAAGAGCAAGCAGCTTTTTCATGTTCAGGATCTCCACAGTGCGGATTCTTACCGCCTCAAATCCTAGTGACTCCATCAGTTCGGAGGAATACCGCCAATTGGTCAGGAGATGGGCGGCGGCCCATACATAACGCTAACGAAATATCGGGTGCCCCATTCATGCGGTTTCATCGCATGAGTGGGCATTCGCGCTCCGCGCGAACCGCTTTCGCTCATTTCCCGTGAACCATCATCTCTGATTCTCAGCCACGATCGCTTTTCGGCCATAGTAGCTGATCAGATAGAACGCAACGCCGAAAGAGATAATGTCCTTGAACAGAAACAGGCCGAGATTGTTCATGTAATGGATGCCGTTCACCACGACGGTGTCATCGGGAGTCGTGATCAACATGCTGCTAGTGGTGAAGAACATGCCGGCTAGAACGATCCCGCCCACAATGCCTGCTTTAGGCTTGAAGTAGCCAATGATGAGGAGGATCGAAGTGGTCCATTCCGTGGCCCCGATCATATCCCCCAGAACATAGGGTCCAAAGGTCTTGAACTGCCAGCTGGTCAGCGGGCTGTTAGAGACGAGTGGGACGATGACCTCAGCTCCGGGTGCTGTCATTTTGAATTTGCCTGCCCACAGCAACATCACGATCATTCCGACGCTGCAAACTACGAAAGCGATATTTCGATCTGCAACAAACGCTGCAATCTTCGTTAGAACACTCTTCGCCTGCAGTCCGTTGCCCGTGTTCGCTTGAGGTCCGCGCGCACCACCGCCCGAGGCCCTAGCCGATGTGGTTTCATTCATAAGGACTCCTTCACGTGATTGATCTCATCATTGAGCCGCTGGCCGGGGTGCCCCATATTTTGATTTGAGATGTGAAGCATTCGAGCCAGGCGCGAACTGTCTTCTCTACTTTCCCGCTAAGCAGTAGTCTCCGCCGCCACCGGCACAGGAGCCACCGCCCTAATCCGCATTGGCTGCCGTTTCCAATAAGTCAGCGAACGCCACACCCACTCCATCGGCCCAAACTCAAAGTACCGCAGCCAGATCGAGCTGAACGACATATTGAAGATCCACATCCCAGCCACGGCATAGTAAATCTTGTAGTACTCCACATAGCCGTACCAGTGCCACGCACCCCAAACGAAGATCACCTTCATTGTGATGCTTGTCAGCAGATAATTCGACAACGCCATCTGCCCGACTGCCGCAATCCTGCCGAGCAGCCACTTCAGCGCACCCGCCTTCACCAGAATCAGCAGCAGCGCAGCATTTCCCAGCGCACCCGCAATCCGCCCTATGTCATATGGAGCCTGCATCCACAGCGTAGTTCGGAACATATCGAAGTGTCCGGCCCACGCCTTATAGGCTCCCAGCCCAGTCACACCCCAGCCCAGCGAAAGCCCAATCACCGCAGTCCATGCATACGTCTTCACGCTCAACCGGCCAGCCAGAAAGCCGTTCTTATACAGCGCCATGCCAAGAAGCATCAACCCTACCCAATCCCCGAACGCGAAGTAGGCTCCCTTCAACTCGCCTGTCAGCACCTCCCCCGCCATATGCCCCTGTACCTTCCAGTACCCCTTCTGCATGGCGGTAATGTCCTCGTAGATCTTCTTCTTGGGCGCTCGCCAACCGTCCTGAATGCTCGTCCACTTCTTCAGAGAGGCAATCTCATCCTCAGTCAGTGTTTGGTGTGCCGCCAGCCTGGTATTGGCCTTATCTGCAGCCTTCTTCGCGCTGTAGGCAGCGCCGTAATGGGCTCCGAACATCAACAAGGAATTCACCAGCAGAAGGACTCCTCCTGTCCACATCAACCGCTTCACGCGAACATTGCGGAACGGAAACAGAAACAGCAGCGCCGCCACGCCGTAATAAAACAGTATGTCGCCGTCCCAGATCAGGTATCCGTGCAACATCCCAATGAGCACCAGCCACATATTCCGGCGAGTGAAGATATCCGCAGCCCGTATCCCCGCCCCGCGCGACAGCGCGCGCTCCGTCAGCAGAATCACGCCCGCGCCAAACAGCATGGAAAACAGCGCACGCATCTTGCCCTCGGCAAGAATCCAGCGCAGGAACCATGCTGCAGTATTGATCCTCCAGTGAAGTCCATCGAACACCGGCTTCACCGTGCTGAGCGGATAGAGGTAATTCCTATATCCATACGCAAAGTCGGTGATGTTCATCACCAGGATGCCCATTAGCGAGAAGCCTCGCAGCACATCCATGCTGCTGATCCGCTCTCCCCGGGCAACCGGCCTCAGCGCATTTACCTCAACGTGAGCCGGTCCCGCCAACTCCTCGGCAACGCCAGGCGCAATCACACCCTCATCGAATCCCGTTCCAACAACACTCGCCATGACTCCTCCAAGGAGCACCCGCAGGTCCTTTCAGCCCAGGTCGCGCGCGTCAATTTACGGTATTTTCACCGAAGTATCCCACTCGCACCGCCTGCAATCAAGCGAAATCGCTGGACTCCCGGCATTTATCGTCATAGCTTTTGTCCATGCCTGCGCCCCGGTCAGGCACGAACATTGCAATACGCAAGCCTTTTACCTCTCAAAGGCAGCGACGTAAAAAGGCGGACTCTTCCAGAGTCCACCTTTTCATTCTTCCATTTCAATTATTAACTCTTACTGAGGGAGGGCGCTACAACAACTGCAAATCTACCGGATCGGACTGACAAGAACAACTTCAAGGTTCACAGGAACACTCGTTGGCTCGCCATCCAGCAAGCCGGGCGCGAACCGATACTGCCTTACTGCTGCCAGAACATTCTTATCCATCACAGGATTGAGCGGCTTAACAATCTTCAGATCCGATGGCTTTCCGGTTGCATCGACAACCATTGAGACCACAGTCTTCCGCTCGATGGAAAAACCCTGCGGGGTCGCGTCGTAGTCCGATTCAATCCCTACTGTGCTGATCAACTTCGGAGCAGTAACCCCAGTCGAAACACGAACCGGAGTTGCCGTGTGGATATTGTTGCGATCCGCCTCGGAAGCGACGAGTTCCTTTGGTTGGATGAGTTTGGATTGAAGGGTGGAGGAGGGGGAGGGTTGGGTTTGTGCAGGCGAATTTGCCTGAGCGTGAAGCAGCATCGGGGTCAGGGCGAGGGTGGCCACAATTACTTTACGCATAAATTATAATCTCCTGGGCAAAAGTGCCCACCACCACGATAATCCGAAACTAATACTATTGTCAATAAATTTATTCTCAAAGATGTAAGCTGTCTACTTTCAATGCAATCCGTCACTCAACTCAACCAAAACAATGAAAATTTAAAAAGATCGTCCGAAAATCGCACGCTTCGAGTGATCCAGCTTTCCGCCAGCCAACGGGTATTCTGGATCGCATGATCTACCTCCTCTGCCTCTTACTGGCAATGCCTTTCAGCCATCCCAAGGCTCCGCCAATCTTCCGCGTAAAAATCCACACCACAGCCGGCGACTTCACCATCGAAGCCCACCGCGACTGGTCCCCTCACGGCGCCGACCGCTTTTACGATCTGGCCCGCGCGAAGTACTACGACGACTCCCGCTTCTTCCGTGTCGTTCCTGGCCGCTGGGTGCAGTTCGGCATCAACGGCGACCCGAAGGTCGCTCAGCAGCAACGCTCCATCACCATCCCCGACGACGTGCTCAAGCAACACAACACACGCGGTTTTGTCGCCTTCTCCAACACCGGCCCCAACACTCGTTCGACTCAGATCTACATCAACCTCGGCGACAACTCCGCCCGCAACGACAGCGAAGCAGGCTTTGCTCCCTTCGCCCAGGTCGTCGAAGGCATGGACGTCGTCGAAAAACTTTACGGAGGTTATGGCGAACACTCCGGCGGAGGTATGCGTGCCGGTCACCAGGACGAGATGTTCGCAGGCGGCAACGCCTACCTCGATCGCGAATATCCCAGGCTCGACAAACTCATCCGCGCCACGATCATGCCGTCGAAACAGCTTTGAAAATTGCAACTCGCAGAGAGCTGGTATTCGCTGCTAACATCCAACTCACTATGAGAGTCCTCGTCATCGATATTGGCGGTACGCATGTCAAAGTCGCTTCTACCGAAATGCGCGTGCCCGTCAAAATTCCTTCTGGCCCAACCATGACTGCCCAGCAGATGGCGACCGACGTTCTTGCAGCCACACAAGGTTGGACCTACGACTGCATTTCGATCGGCTACCCAGGGCCGGTTAATCACGACCGTCCCCTTGCCGAGCCTCACAATCTCGCTGCGGGATGGATTGACTTTCACTATCAAAAGGTCTTCGGTAAGCCAATCCGTTTCATCAATGACGCCGCCATGCAGGCCCTTGGCGGCTACAAAGGCGGGCGCATGCTCTTCCTCGGCACCGGGACTGGCCTTGGCTCCGCGATGATCTTCGACGGCGTCGTCATCCCGCTCGAACTCGCTCATCTCCCCTACAAAAAAGGACGTACCTACGAGGACTACATCGGACTTGCAGGCCTCGAGCGCCAGGGCAAAAAACGCTGGAGAAAGTCGGTTCTCGACATCATCAGTCTCCTTCAGGCCGCTTTTGTTTGCGATACGGTTCTACTCGGCGGCGGTAACGCGAAGCTGATGGACAATCTGCCAAGGCACGTCATTCTTGGCGCAAACACCAATGCGATCGACGGTGGTATCAAGCTATGGGAGAGCCCTTCGATCTCATCTGCGCCAGCAGCTCGCGTGCCGCGAAAGACTCCAAAGTCCTTGAAGAGAAAAAGATAGGCAGCGCGACACTGAATTCGTTACTCTGTCGGCCAATGCTTTGCCGCGTTCCCCATTTTGGCCCCAAACAGCCGCTATCCTGAACAAACAGTTGCGCCAATCCGCATTGGGAGTATCCTTTTCCCAACAACCGAGACGTGCCCGGCGACCCCGGGAAACCCCAATACGGAGGATCAGCTATGCTGCATCTGCTTTGGACGGCTCTCATCGGTCTCATCGTCGGCGCAATTGCCAAGCTCATCATCCCTGGCAAAGAACCCGGCGGCATCTTCATCACCATGCTCATCGGCATCGCCGGCTCCTTTCTTGGGACCTGGCTCGGCCGTATGGTCGGCCACTACGGGCCGGAAGATTCCGCTGGCTTTATCATGTCGCTCGTTGGCGCTCTCATTCTGCTCGGCATCTACCACCTGATAAAGCGCCGAACCGCCTAGCCGTCCCCACAGAAGGCCTACAACCCGACAGAGCGAAGGTTCTTTACCTTACAAGGCCGCTCGTAAGCTCAATGGAGCGAAGAGGAATCTGGCTGGTGTACGTCCGCACCGCCTCACAGAACTGTTCCTGCGCCACAGGGTGCCCGATAAAGTTTCCCTGTGCCTCGTCGCACTTTCTCCGTAGCAGAAAGCGCAGTTGTTCTTCCGTCTCGACGCCCTCCGCGACCACCTTGATGTTTAGTCCGTGCGACATCGCAATGATCGTTCTCACAACCGCCGCCGCGTTCGGATCGGTCCCGGCCTTCTTCACGAAGCTCTGGTCGATCTTAAGCCGGTCCACCTGGTACTGCAGCAGATACGAGAAGCTGCAGAACCCCGTGCCGAAGTCGTCGATCGAGATTCGCACTCCCAGTTTCCGCATCTTTTCGAGCTTATGCAGAACGTCCTCGGAGTTGGACATCAACATATTTTCCGTGATCTCGATCTGCAGCCGTTCCGCCGGAAGCCCGCTCTTCACCAGAGAGTTTTCGACCACATGCAACAGGTTCTTCTGCTGAAACTGCCGCGGCGACAGGTTCACCGACACCGTCAGATCCAGCCCCAGTTCATCCTGAAGCGCTTTGCCCTCGCAACACGCCGTCATAAAGGCCCATTCGCCGATCGGCATAATCAATCCAGTCTCTTCGGCCAAAGGAATAAACTGCGACGGCGAGATACACCCAAGCTTCGGATGAGTCCAGCGAAGCAACGCCTCCATCCCGATTACCGCTCCGGTCGTCAGCGATATTTGAGGCTGGTAGTGCATGTTGAGCTCTCTGTTTGCCAGCGCATGGCGAAGAGCATGCTCCATCGTCAGCCGTTCCGTTGTCTCCTTCAACATGCTCTCGCTGAAGATCTGGTATTGGTTCCTGCCGTTTTCCTTCGCTGCATACATCGCTGAATCCGCCCGCTTCAGCAGATGCTTGGCATCCGGCGCGAAGTCGGGATAGATGCACACCCCGACACTCGCCGTCAGTTGCACCAGGTGCTCATCGATAGAGATCTCCGGCGCGAGTCGCGCCACCAGGTTGGCCGCGCACTGGTCCACATCCTGCACACTGGTGATATCCGGCATCACCACTACAAACTCGTCTCCTCCGACTCGCGCCACCACATCGGTGCTGCGTACCGAACGGCTAAGCCTGCGCGCCGCCTCCACGAGAAGCTGATCTCCCGAAGCATGTCCGAGCGAGTCGTTGATCCGCTTGAAGTTGTCCAGATCGATCACAAATACGGCAACCTTCGTCCCATAGCGCCGCGCAAGATCCACTGCCTGGACCGTCTTGTCCTGCAACAGCGCGCGCCCGGCGAGCCCCGTCAATTGATCGTGCGTCGCCAGATGGGTCACATAATCGAGCATCTGTCGGCGCTCCGTAATGTCGAACGCGATACTCACAAACCCGCTCACCTCGCCCGAGTCAGTCGTTACTGCGCGCATCGCAAGGTTGATCGGCGTGCGGCCTCCGTCCCGCCGCACCAGCGTCCACTCCTGCTCCTCCATCTCCCCAACAGCGACGTCGGCCGTCAGCGCCTGAAACCCGAACTGTTCCAGCGTCGCCGCAGGGTCGACGCCAAGCGCTTTGCCTACCAACTCCTTCTCATCGTGCAAAACCGTCAACGGAGCCTTGCCCACCAACTCCTCGCGGCTGTAGCCCGTAAGTTTCTCCGCCGCTACATTCATCGCTGTAATCAAACCACTCGTATCCGTTGCGACAATGCTGAAAGGCGCGTTCTGAAAGACCGAATCGGTAAACTCCGCCAGATGCACGTATCGCTCCTGGGTCGCCTTCGCTTCGCTGATATCACTGAAGCTAATAGCCAATCCATCGCCAAGCTTCACTACCTGGCTTCGCAGCCACGACGCGCTAATGCTCGGCAAATTGATCTGGAACTCTTCGTTCAGCGGCTCCCCGGACTCGACCACCCTGCAGAACCTTCCGAACATAGGGCTCGTCGGACGGGCCGACGTCACCGAGCACAGTCTCTGTCCCAGCAGCTCCGATCGGGATCGCCCCACTAGCCGTTCCCCATTAGCATTCACATAAAGAATGCGAAAGTCGACGATCTTGCCGGCATCGTTCCGCACCGACTCCAGCAGCCCAAATGCATCCAGGCTCGTCTCCGCCGCCGCCAGAAACTGCGAGTGCGCCGCCTCCTGAGCGCCCCTTAGTCTCATCGTGCGGCCATATTCGTGCGACAGAATCCACACTGCGACCGGCGTACACGCAAGCACCACAAAGAGGGCACTTAACGTCCCGGAATGAGTCACATGATTGACTCGCCAGAACTCCCAAATCGCAAGCCCAACCGCTACCGCAGAGACTACCGTCTTCCACACCCACGGTCGCGGAAAATCGAGCGTAGGAGCCTTCAAGAAATACCTCGAGCGACATGGCCGGAGACTGCCAACATCATGATCGAACCCCGCTAACTAGCGTAACCGAATGGCGGCTCATTTCGGTAATGAAAAACGCTGATGCGTGTGCTCCCCTATCAACTATTATTTAGCTTCTTCATTCCCAATGAGTTGCCGACTAGCCCATTTCGTTTGGCAATCCAGGCTTTTTCCCTCGATTTTTCAGATCATGCGGCCAAAGCCAGATTCCGCGAGCCTCTACTCGTGCTCCATCCATCCGTGCACCTCCATCCAGTTCGTCAGCAGCGTCGGATAGATTGCCAACTCCGGGAAGTTCTTCAGTCCCTGCGCCATGCCGACTCCGTGTCCTCCACGCTCGAAGATATGCAGTTCCGCAGGCACCCCGGCAATCTTCAGCGCGTCGTACAACGCCGTAGCATTCATCGAATTCACCGTCTGATCTTCCGTCGTCGAAAAAATAAAACACGGCGCCGTGTTCTTCGTAACCAACTTCACAACCGAAACTGCATCCAGCTTCGCCTGCGTCGGATGATCTCCCAGCAGCCCCTCCATGTTCGTCTTGCGCGGAATCGCATCGTCCAGGCTGAACCGTCCATACGACACAATCGCGAAGTCAGGACGATCGCTTACTCGTTCCACCGGATCGGCAGCGCCCACGGCACCGCCATCATGCACCGCCGCAAGATAACCTGCCAGATGTCCCCCTGCCGAAAAACCCCACAACCCAATCCTGTCCTTCGCAACACCCAACTCCGCCGCATGGCTGCGCACATACCGCACCGCCCGCGCTCCATCCAGCATCGGAGAAGGGAAGTGGTACCGCGGTCCCAGCCTGTACTCCAGCACAAACGCAGTCACGCCGTGCTCATTCAACCATCGTGCTTCAGTCCCGCCCTCTTTCTCAATGGCCAGATGCGTGTACCCGCCGCCCGGCATCACAATCACCGCCGAGTGAACCCCCTCCCCCGTAGCCGGATACTCAAACATCTTCGGCACATCTCCATCGCCTGTCCCTAGGGCACCGGGAGCTCCATTTGGCCACAACACAATGGTCTTCGAATATCCCGATGGTGGCGGTGTCACAGTTGCAGGCGCAGGTTTTGCCGCAGTCCTGGCAGTCGAGGCCGTCGCGACAACCGGGGCGCAGCCCACGCAAAAACACGCGCAAAGGCCCCCAGCCGCCAAAAAAAGAAATTGTCGCATCGTGCCGTAAGAATACGCGCCCAAGGGCCGCACAACCAGAAAAAAGTGTGAATCCCGCTACCGTTTTAGGCCTGCTCGCCTCTCGAACCGCCCGCCCTCATCAATTCTTCGCCGGAATCACTGCCTGCGGCATCGCAACCTCCGCGCTCTCAACCCGATTGCGGCCCAGGTACTTCGCGCGATACAGCGCATGATCGGAGGCAGTCAGCAGGGAGACCACTGAAGTATTCTCGCCGGGGGTTCCAGCCGCCACGCCCACACTGATTGTCTGCACACCCTCCGGATTGCCGGAATGCGGCAGACTCATCGCCACAACCGCCAGGCGAATGCTCTCGCCCACCCGCAATGCCGCCTCCATCTGCGTATCTGGCAGGATCACAGCGAACTCCTCCCCCCCGAACCGAGCCGCCACATCCGAGTGTCGCTGCAGCGTGTCCGCGATCGCTCGCGCAATGCAGCGCAGGCACGTATCCCCGCCAATATGGCCATAGATATCGTTGTACGACTTGAACAGATCGACGTCGATCAACAGTAGAGCCAGCGGCTCACCCCTCCCTGCCGCTCTGTTCCACTCCTCCTCCAGCCTCTCATCAAACCCCCGCCGGTTGGCCAACCCCGTCAGAGCATCCGCCTTAGCCAGTTCTCGATACCGCTGCTCGCTCCACTCCAGCGAAGTCTGTAACTCCTTGCGTTCTTCGAGCAGCGCCGCTACCGGAAAACACGTGAACAGCGCAACAGCCAGAAATATCTGCTCAATCACAATCCGGTGTGGCAGGTTCGCCTTAATCAACATCAGAGGCCCATGGCCGGAGACCGTGAAGGAGATAGAAATCCACGCAATAACAAAGATCGAAAGCACCGTCCCCGGGAATCCCAGCCGGAAGACCACCAGAAGCAGAGCAGGAAAGATCAAGAAGATGAGCGGGTCTTCGCTGTGGGTGAACACCAGCGCCGTCGCAATCGCCGGCACCGTCAGCAGAAGCAGCGTCTTCATCAGCCGGGGACGTTCGAGTATTACAAAAAAACCAGGCCGCTGCAGAATAAAAACCAGTGGCGCGATGATCGCCATACCAAGCACATCGCCCAGATACCACGTGCGAAACAACATCCACCACGGGTCCGCATCCACAAACAACAGCGTCCACGACGCACCGAGCGCGCTCGTTACAGCCGTCGCTCCCAACACAGCCACACCCAGAAACCCAAGCAGCGGCCGCCGTCTGGTCAGCGGGAACGGACTGCCGAACAACTTCGTCAGCACCACGCACGATGTAATCACTTCAACGGAGTTCGCCACCGCGACGCCCACGGACAACTTGAGAGGATCGCCATAGATCACATCGGCGAGCGTGTCTGCCAGAAAGCCGGCAATAAAATAGGGAATCCACACCTGCCGCGGCCGCGTCACTACCACGGCAAACAACAATCCGTTTGTAAACCAGATCGTCGCCACGCCATCCGACTGTCGCGACAGATCGATCCCGAGCCACGAAAACAGCAGCAGAATAATAAATGTGGCAACCAGATGCACCCAGGGAATAGGCTCCGGGCGCGGAGCTGCGCAATAGGCCGCAGGCTCATCGAGGAGGTTCACGCCGCTGGGTCGGTCTTTGTCCATCTCGCCCTGGTGTCACGTTTTGACGATGCAACATATTGCAACAGACACTCTACAACCTGCCAACGAAATTCCTTTAAATCTGTACCTTCAGTACGGTGTCCTCCGATCCCACTCCTTTACCCATCCTTCCATCCTGACGAGAACGGACCAAATCGGCAAATGACCCGCACTGAAACCCCGCCCAACCAACCTCGTCTAACCTCACATGATCTTCTACCGCTCGCTTCGGCCAACCCTCGTGGCCGTCCTTCTCTCTGCGTCCGGCTTGACTGCCCAACAGAAACCCGCCACTCCGGATCAGGCTCCAGCCTCGACCGCAGCCCCGACCTCGACCGCAACTCCTGCCGCTACCCCAACCTCGACCGCCCCTACCATCGCCGTTGATGCCCGCCTGGTCAACCTGCCCGTCGTCGTCCGCGACAAAAAAGGAGCCCTCGTCCAGAACCTCACCAAGGACGACTTCGTCCTTCAGGTCGACGGCAAACCTCAAGCCATCCGCTACTTTGACAAGGACACCAACCTCCCGCTGATCCTCGGCCTCCTCGTCGACACCAGCATGTCCCAACGCGACGTCATCGACGAGGAGCGCACCGCCAGCAGCACCTTCCTCGACCAGATGCTCACCACCCCGAAGGACAAAGCCTTCATCATGCAGTTCGCCGGCCAGACCGAGCTCCTGCAGGATCTCACCAGCTCCCGCGCCCAGTTGCAGGCCGCCCTCAAAGAGATCGACACCCCCGGCACCGGCTCTTCGGATGACAGCAACACCGGCGGCAATCGCCGGGGAACAGTCCTCTTCGACGCCCTCTTCCTCGCCTCCGACGAACTGATGAGCAAGCAGACCGGCCGCAAGGCCCTCATCATTCTCTCCGACGGCGGCGACCGCAACAGCAAGGAAACCCTCGTCAAATCCATCGAAGCCGCCCAGCGCGCCGATACGATCATCTACGCCATCTACTTCAAAGGCGAAGAGCCCCACCAGAACTATCCCCAGCATGGAGGCCGCGGAGGCGGAGGCTACCCCGGCGGTGGCTACCCAGGTGGAGGCTATCCCGGCGGCGGTTATCCCGGCGGCCGAGGTGGCGGTTACCCCGGTGGTGGCAGCAACGGCGGCAACTATCCCAGCAGTCAAAGCCACGTCGACGGCAAAAAAATCCTCGAGCGCATGACCCAGGAGACCGGCGGCCGTTTCTTCGAGGTCAAAAAGAGTCAGAACGTAGCCCAGATCTACAACCAGATCGCCGAAGAGTTGCGCGCCCAGTACCGTCTCGGCTACACCCCCACCCAGGACGCCGCAGCCGCTGGCTACCACCAGATCGATCTAAGCCTCAAACAAAAAGGACTCTTCATCCAGACCCGCGACGGCTACTACACCGGAAAATAGCTTACTGATCAACAACATAGTTTTGCGTCGTGCTGCATTCTTCGTGCATCATCATCTGTAGCGGGCTTGCCTCACTCCAGGGCGCCCGCACAGATCCCGATGAACTCCGATAACATGCATCCCATGATCCAAACTATATTTTCGAAATCCCGCCCCACGCTTCTCGCCACGCTTGCATTGACTCTCATCGCGTCGGCTCTGGCTACGTTGCCGAAGGCTGCCGCCCAGATCCTCCCAAACAAGAATCTCTACTCCGAGACCGCCGATCCCACCGCCGACATCGCCGCTGCCCTGGTACGCGCGCGCCGCGAACACAAGCGCGTCATCCTCGACTTCGGCGGCAACTGGTGCGGCGACTGCCAGCTTCTCGACATCTACTACCACCAAAGTCCCAACGCCGAGCTTCTCGACAAAAACTTCATCCTCGTCCACGTCAACATTGGCCACATGGACAAGAACGTCGATGTCGCGAAAAAGTACAAAGTCCCCATCACCAAAGGCGTCCCCGCTCTAGCCGTCATCGACGCTCACGGAAACCTCCTCTACTCCGAACGCGAAAAAGAGTTCGAACACACCACCCCCGAGGCCATCACCGCGTTCCTCAATCGCTGGAAGGCCTGACGCGCACAATTTCATCCAAAAATAACCGGGAAGGTTCTACTGCATGATCGCCAACGCCTCGCCCAATCGCCGCAAAGCAATCCTTGCCGCACTTGCTCTCATCACGATCACCTCGACAGCATCCAACCTCGGATGCAAGAGCAAACCTGCAGCGGAAACCGCGAAACGTCAGCCGGTCACGATGCCTCCCGCAGTCAAAAAGCATCTCTACTCCGCCGAAGCCGATCCCAAAGCCGACATCGCCGCCGCCCTCCAGCAGGCTAGCCTCGAACACAAGCGTGTCATCCTCGACTTCGGCGGCGACTGGTGCGGCGACTGCCAGGTCCTCGACATCTACCTCCACCAAAACCCCAACGCGGACATCTTCGAGAAGAACTTCCTCCTCGTCCACGTCGACATCGGCCACTTCGACAAGAACCTCGACATCCCCGAAAAATACAACATCCCCCTCAAGAAGGGAGTACCCGCACTCGCCGTCCTCGACTCCGACGGCAAGCTCCTCTACTCACAGCAGGACGCTGAATTCGGCGACATGCGCTACATGTACTCCAACTCCGTCACCGACTTCCTCAACAAGTGGAAGGCCTAATCGCGTATCGTTCCCTCCGCGGGCAGATACTATGAGACCACTCCTGCGCCTCGCACGAATCCTCCACGCAAGCCTGCTTCGCGCAGCACGCCACGACTGCCTCAACCTCGCCCAGTCCACCGCCTACTCCGCGATGGTGTCGCTCTTCCCCGCGCTCATCGTCGCCGCCGCTGTCATCAGCCTCTTACCCGACACCGCCCCGCTCCGCTTCCAATTCTCAGCCTTCTTCGACCGAATCCTTCCCCCCGATGTCAGCCCGCTCCTCCAGGGCTACTTCGACTCCCCTGACACGACTCATTCCTCACGCGCCCTCATCGTCGCCTGCCTCGTCAGTCTCACCGGAGCCTCCAGCGTCCTCGCCACTCTCATGGAAGGTGTCCGTCGCGCCAACGAACTCCCCGTCGACTGCTGGACCTTCGTTCAACGTCGTCTTCGCGCCTTCCTGCTCGTCCCGCTCTCGCTGATACCGTTTATCCTCGCCAGCGTCCTTGTTGTCTTCGGCCACTTCACTACCCAATGGTTGGCCATGCACATCATTCCCTTTGCCCGCACCCCGGTCTACGTCTTCGCCATCCTTCTTCGCTGGGTCATCGCCCTCTTCGGTAGCATAGGCATCATCGGCCTTATCTATCACCTCGGAACGCCGATGAAACAGTCATGGCATCGCGTCCTGCCCGGCGCCATCCTCTCCACGATGCTGTGGTTTATCGCCACCGTGGCCTTCGGCTTGTACGTGACCCGTTTCGCCAACTACTCGCAGGTCTACGGCTCCCTCGGCGCCGCCATCGCGCTTCTCTTCTGGCTCTACATCATCTCCCTCTGCGTCCTCTACGGAGCCGAGTTCAACGCAGAATTTCATGCACGCTACCACTCTCGCGCGACTCATTCCGCTCCGCGCCCCCCAAACAGTCGCCCGCCCGTTTAGAATGGCGAGGGCAGTTAAAACTCAATGGTCATACCATCCAACTTGAGATGGTGAGAAGGTTCCGGCAAAGCGACTCATGAAGACATCATTAAACCCAACTCCGAACATAGTCCCCTTTGCCTCCATGGAGCGCACCCGTCGCGCCAAGATCGTCGCCACCCTCGGCCCTTCCTCCAACACACCCGAAATCTTCCGCAAGCTCGTCCGTGCTGGCCTGGACGTCGCCCGTCTCAACTTCTCCCACGGCACCCACGAGCAGAAAGCCGAGCTCATCCGCATGGTCCGCGCCATCGCGAAAGAAGAGCGCAAGCCCATCTGCATCCTCGCCGACCTCCAGGGCCCCAAAATCCGCACTGGAAAGCTCAAGGGCAACAAGCCCGTCCAGCTCACTGCCGGCAAGCTCCTCACCATCACTCCGCGCGAGATCGAAGGCACCGCCGCCCTCGTCAGCACCACCTTCAAGACCCTCGCCGAGAACCTCGAGCCCGGCTCCCGTATCCTCCTCTCCGATGGCCTTATCGAGCTGCGCGTCGAATCCGTCAAAGGCGTCGACGTCACCTGCGAGATCATCAACGGCGGAATGCTCGGCGAAAACAAAGGCATCAACCTTCCCGGCATCCCCGTCAAGGTCCCCTCGCTCACCGAGAAAGACGAAGAAGACCTCGTCTTCGCCATCGGCGAGGGCGTCGACGTCGTCGCAGTCTCCTTCGTCCGTACCGCCGCCGACATCCGCCACGTCAAAAGCCGCCTCGCCGCGCTCAACTCCGATGCATGGGTCGTCGCCAAGCTCGAAAAGCCGCAGGCCATCGAGCACCTCGACTCCATCCTCGAAGTCACCGACGCCATCATGGTCGCTCGCGGCGATCTAGGCGTCGAAGTCCCGCCCGAAAAAGTCCCCGCGCTGCAAAAGCACATCATTCGCCGCGCCGCCGAGTATCGCAAGCCCGTCATCACCGCCACGCAGATGCTCGAATCCATGATCGACAACCCGCGCCCAACCCGTGCCGAAGCCTCCGACGTCGCCAACGCCATCTACGACGGCACCGACTCCGTCATGCTCTCCGGCGAAAGCGCCGCAGGCAAATACCCCGTCGAAGCCGTCGCCATGATGCACAAGATCGTCACCGAAACCGAGCATCAGATCCGCATCGATCCGCCCCCCGCGCTCGGCCACCACCCCAGCGTCCGCCTCTCCGTCGCCGAGACCATCTGCGAGTGCATGTCCCACGCCGCCGACGATCTCGACGTCTCCGCCATCGCCATCTTCTCCGAGTCCGGGGCCACCGTCCGCCTCCTCTCCAAATACCACCCCGAACCGCCTATCTTTGCGCTCTCACCCTTCCAGAAGGTCATCAACCGCTGCATGCTCCTCTGGGGAACCCATCCCATCCTCTGCGAGCGTTTCCGCGACACCGACAAACTCGTTGAAATGGCCGAAGACATTCTCGAATCTCAAGGTCACGTCCATGAGCGCCAGATCGTAGGCATCGTCGCCGGAACGAGAACCAAATCCGGCGCAACCAACTTCATGCGTCTCCACATGGTCGGCGATCGCGACGCTGAGAGCAACGGATCGAAGGCCAGCAAGCAGGCAGAAAAGAAGAAAAAGTAGGCGAAAGCGAAGACCGCAACTGGAGGTTACGTCAGACCATAAAAGAGGCCGCCTCATCGGGCGGCCTCTCTCGTTGTACGTTGGTGAAGGTTTATGCCATCAGGCGGCGGCGAATCACGCCTGCTGCGCCCAGGACACCTGTACCGAACAGGGCAAGTGTGCCAGGCTCAGGAACAGCAGGAGGAACAGGAGAGCTCGAGACATCCTGGATAGTGACGCTGGTCAATTCGCCGGTAGCGCCGCCCTTGCTCTTCTGTTCGTCGGCAACGGTAAGGACACCGGCGCTTCCGAGATTAACGTCAGTGTCATTGGCGAGGACGAAAGAGACGCCGTCACCATCGAAAAATCCGTCGATGCCTGGAACGAAAAAGTCGTTGTCGTTGTTGTCGAAGCTCTTGACTGCCAAAAGCCCCGTAATATTCGAAGTGCTCGTAATCTGGCCAAAATTGAGCTGCGAGACGGAACCGGTCACGCCAGTTATGTCAAACTCAATGCCGACAGCGACAGGAGACGGTCCTACGTTCGTCGCCGTAAAGGTTCCAGATCCGTCAAAGTCAATACCTGTAAAGCTGAAGCTGAAGGTATCGGCATGTCCAGCGGTTGAGGTGAGAGTTACCAGGGCAAGAGCGCAAAGTCCCAAAAGCGTTTTCTTCATATATCTCCTTGAAAGTTTCTTGATAAGTAGCCACCCTGCAATAAGCAATCCCGTGGCCAGACCACATCTTTTGAAAAACCCAGTGAATCGGGGGCAATGGGCAAATACGGCAGAGCAACTGCCTGGCAATGTGAAATTATTTGCACACTTGAGTGGCAATTGGGGTTCGTTTTGGCGTCTTTTTCTCCGGCTGTTCTCGCGGTAAGTATCAACAGACCGTAAGTTGCAGCAGATGAGGACGCAAACTAACCAATCAGAACCTCGTTGCTATTTTGGTAAACACTCTGCAACTGTATGCGCTCTCGGGCAGACTGCCGATCCTCGTACAATCCATCCATGGGCCGCATTCGCATTCTCTCCGACCTCGTGGCGAACCAGATTGCCGCCGGCGAAGTCGTCGAGCGTCCTGCCTCCGTCGTCAAAGAGCTCCTCGAAAACTCGCTCGACGCTGGTGCCACGCGCATCCGTATCGAGATCGAAGCCGGAGGCCGCAAGCTCATCCGCATCGCCGACAACGGCCACGGCATGGTCCGCGACGACGCTCTCCTCGCCTTCGAGCGTCACGCCACCAGCAAACTACGCTCCTCCGACGATCTCCTCTCCATCGCCACCCTGGGCTTCCGCGGCGAGGCATTGCCATCCATCGCCAGCGTCTCCCGCCTGCTACTTGAAACTCGCGTAGCCGAAGAACCAGCAGGCACCTTGGTCGAAATCGCCGGCGGCAACATCCTCCGCGTCGAAGACGCCGGCCTTCCCGTCGGCACCACCATCACCATTCGCGATCTCTTCTTCAACACTCCGGCCCGCCGCAAATTCCTCAAATCCGAGCAGACCGAGCTCGCCCACATCGCCGCATTAGTCACGCACTACGCCTTAGTCCACCCCACAAAACACATCGAGCTCCACTCCGCGACACAAGCTCTTCTCATCGCCCCGGCCGTCGCCAACGCTGCCGACCGGCTCTTCCAGATCTTCGGCAAAGACACCAGCAACTATATGCTCCCCATCGCGGCAGAGATGGACTTTACCCGCTCCGGCCTGCCTGAGCCTCCGCCCTGGAAACGCGAAGAAGACTACACCTCACCCGAACCCGGCTATCTTCGCATCACCGGCTTCATCTCCAAGCCCGAGCTGCAAAAACTCAACCGCAACTCCATCTACGTCTTCGTCAACCAGCGCCTCATCCGCGACAAGCTCATCCTCCATGCGCTTAGCGAGGCCTACCGCAACATCCTCCCGCCCACCTCCTACCCGGTCGTTCTACTCTTCCTGGGGATGCCGCCGCAGGAAGTCGACGTCAACGTCCACCCTGCAAAAACCGAAGTCCGTTTCCGCCAACCCAGCTTCGTCCACGACTTCGTCCGCGACACCATCCGCACCGCACTCATTCAAGCCCGCCCAGCCGCCAGCTTCGCTACAGCCCTCACGAGTGGCCCTCACGATATCTCCAGTTCTCTGCTCATCGACGTAAGCCCACTCCCCGGCGCTGATGAGAATGTTTGTCATTCTGAGCGCAGCGAAGATCCCCAGCATTTTGCTCGTGGCGCCACAAACGTAATCGGAGATACCTTCTTTCAACCTGGTGCCGCGACGACTTTTCCCCAATCCGAGCCTTACAGAATAGACGACACCGAAACCTTCCACGCCCCACCGATCAAATCCCCCACCTTCCACCTCGCCGCCCCCATCGTCCCACCCTCCCCCGGACGCTTCGCCTTCTCCGGCCACTCCATCCCAGTCGGATACGAAGAAGTAGAACCCGCAAACTACGAAGCCGCCCCACAACGAGCCGACACCCTCACCGCACTCTCGACCCTCAAGCCACTAGGCCAACTACGCGACTCCTTCATCCTCGCCACCAACGAAGAGGGCCTCTGGATCATCGACCAGCACGTAGCCCACGAGCGCATCCTCTTCGAAAAGATCCTCCGCGAGCGCGACACCGAACAAGTTCAGCGCCAGCGCCTCCTCATGCCGCTCCTCATCGACCTCCTACCCGCGCAAATGATCACCTTCGCCGAGATCGCCGAAGAGCTCGACCGCAACGGCTTCGAAGCCGAACCCTTCGGCCCCCGCACCTTGGCCGTCAAAGCCGCTCCAGTAGGCCTCGAAGGCGTCGAACTCGAACGCATGCTCGAAGAAGTCCTCTCCATCCCCGACCGCAACCAGCAATCGGAAAACTCCGAAGCCCGCCGCCGCCGCATCGCCGCCTCCATGGCCTGCCATGCGGCAATCAAAATCAATCAACCCCTCGACCCCGAAAAAATCGACTGGCTCCTCACTGCACTCAGCAAAACCGAGCACCCCACGGCCTGCCCTCACGGCCGCCCCATCGCCCTCCGCTACTCCCACAAGGACATTCAAAAAGCCTTCCAGCGCATCTGACCGCTCGGATTCACCTCCATCGCCGGAATTTGCGGTATCCTTGATACAGACGTGCAGCGCATCTCTGACGAGAACCGAGTCGCACCGTAGCTCCCACAGAAACAAGATCATCCTCCATCAGCCCAGGCTGAGGATTTGCTGTGTGCGGTACCCTCGCCCAGCAGGAAGGCAACACTTTGAGTAACCTAAGCACTCCCTCGGCCGATCAACTCGCCGCCGCCCGTCTCGCCCATTGGCGTCACAACGCCGACCCCATCCTCACCATCAACATGCTCCGCGACTGGCTCAACGCCTCCGGTCTGGTCTTCTTCATTCCGCGAGCCGCGCAACTCCCCGCACCTGCGCCCTCTTTCATCGAAGCCACCCTCGGCGCCCCCACCCCAAACCCAACGCTTGCCGATATCGAGCAATCGCGCAGCCTCCTCTCGCGCCTCATCCTCGACAGCGGAGTCGTCCCTCTCAATCTCCTCGGCAGCCCCAACGGCATCGGCACCGAAACCCCTGACTTCCTGGTCTCTCCGTTAGCTTTCCCCTACATCTTCACCCTCCGCGGCGACAAAGCCTGGAAGCAGCCGCCCACCACCAGCGGCCCCACCAAAGTCTCTCCGCTCGCATTGAACACCTACACTCTCCTCACCGAGCGCGCAAAAGAACCCGTCCCCGGCCTCTCCGCCTACGACCTCGCCACGCAGCTCGGCAAAGAAGTCACCGAGACCGCCGTCCTCCGCGCCCTCACCGAGCTCTGGCAACACCTTCGCGTCCTCCCCGTCCCGCAATCCGACGGCGCACCCACCCTCTGGGAGCTCACCGCCACTCGCTTCACTAAGCAGATCAAAGCAGGAGCCAACGCCGGACAACCCTCCGCGCTCTCAGCTCTCATCTCGCTCTACCTCGGCCAGGCCATCGTCGCGTCGGAAGAAGAGATCGAAACCTTCCTCTCGCCTCTGGCCGCACGCTCGCGCATTCGCGATGTCATCCATGCACTCCTGTCCGCCCGCCAACTCGAAACCGTCACCGTAGAAGGCCGCACCGTCCTCCACGTCACTGGCGAACTCCCCGCCTTCGCCCACGCAACGCCGATCGACGACATCGACTTCCTCGTCGTCACCACCGAAGGCAGCGCACCGGAAACCGAAGAAGCCACCGAACGCATCAAGAAGTTCATCCCCAAGCCCCGCAAGGTCGGCACAGGATTTGTAACTAAAATAGGTCACAATATCGAAGGCCGCCCCACGCCGCGCGAACGTCGCCCCTTCACCCGCGAATCCAACCTCTCCGATCGCCCCAGCTTCACCAAACCCTGGGAAGAAGAAAAAGCAGACCGCTTAGCCGCGCAATCTCGATCCGGCAGGGAAAACGACGAGGCAACAACCTCCTACTCGAAGCCCCCGCGCACCTACGACCGCAAACCCGCCTCCGACAGAGCAGGGAAGCGCCCCGCCTTCGGATCCAAACCATCCTTCGGCAACAAGCCCGCTTTCGGCAGCAAGCCCCGCTTCGGCGGCGACCGCCCATCCTTCAAGAGCGACCGTCCCGCATTCAAATCTGACCGCCCCGCATTCCGCCGAGACGACACCGGCCGGGGCGAGCGTCCTCCACGCCGCGAGTTCACCCCGCGCCCGTACAACGGCGAATCATCCAGCGATCGCCCACGCAAAGCCTTCTCCAAACCCGGCGCCTTCGAACGCAAGCGCGAAGGCTTCGCCGGCAAACCATCCTTCAACCGCGACCACGAAGGACGGCCCCCGCGCCGCAACTTCGAAGACAGATCAGACAGGCCAGGCAAATCCTTCAGCGGCCCACATAAATCCGGCTCCTACGCGCCACGTCCTCAAAGCGGCCCACGCAACTTCGAAGGCAAACCAAGCTTCCGGGACCGGGAAGCACGAGGAGTCCGCAGCGACCGCGGCGAACGCAGCAACTACAACGACCGCCCCAAACGCAACGAAGGCCGCACCGACGGCCCACCCTTCCGCAAGTTCGACGCCCCACGCAAACCCCGCCCATTTTCCTCAGATCGCTCCGAAAGATCCGAGCGTCCAGCACGCTTCGAGCGTTCCGAACGGCCCTCACGCCCAAAAGGCTCCGGCGACTTCGCCCGCAAACCGGGCAGCACCTTCGGCGCGAAAAAGCCCTTCAGCAAATCCGCCAAACCCTTCGCAGGCGCAGGAAAATCCACCGGCACCTTCGACAAATTCAAGGGGAACAAAAAACCCTTCGGCAAGCGACCACCCGCTCGCAAGTTCAAATCTAAGGAAAGCGAATAAGCACGATGGCGGAGTCGCACGAAAGCCCCCAAGCCCTCACGCACCCCGAGCCCAAAAAGCGGCAGCGTCCCATCATCGCCATCGACGGCCCCGCAGGTGCCGGCAAAAGCACTCTAGCCGCGCATCTCGCCCGCCGCTTTGGCTTTCTCAACCTCGAAACCGGAGCCATGTACCGCGCCCTCGCCCTCAAAGCCATCGAAAACGACTACGCCTTCGACGAAGAGGCTCCGTTGATGGATCTCGCCAGTCACACCACCATCACCCTCCAACCGCAGCTCGAAGGCAATCGCGTCCTGCTCGATACCGTCGACGTCTCCCGCCGCATTCGCGAAGCCGATGTCACCGCAGCCGCCTCCAGGATCTCCGTCCACCCCCGTCTTCGCGCCTGGATGGTCCAGCAGCAGCGCGCCCTCGGCGAGGCTGGCGGCGTCGTCATGGAAGGTCGCGACATTGGCACCGCCGTGTTCCCCGACGCCGAAGTCAAAATCTTCCTCGACGCAGCTCCCGAGGTCCGCGGCAACCGCCGCTACCGTCAGGCCACACCCGAATCCATCGCCGTCGCCAATTCACGCGACACAGAAAACTCCGGCCAGCAAAAACCCGATCCCGTCACCCCCGAGCAGCAGCGCCTCGCCGAAGAGGTCATTCTCCGCGAACTCAAAGAGCGCGACTACCGCGATCGCCACCGCGCTGAATCCCCGCTTCAGCCCGCAGCCGACGCCGTTATCCTCGACTCAACCACCCTCACCCTTGACGAAGTCCTCACCCGTGCCGAGCAGATCGTCCGCTCCCACCTTCCCACGTGAAGCCTCGTGATATATAACATCCTGAGCCTACGTTTGTCGAATCAGTAAACACCCAAAATCCTCTATTTCACTCAAATTCCTACACGTTTTGCACCATAAGTAGTGCAATCAACACAATTTAGGCAATTTTTTAAAAGAAATTTCCTATTTGTGCTAACCTTCTCGTATCGTTTGAAACAGATTGGATTCTGCAAAGCTGGTACTGTACGAACCCCGATTTGGATCTTGCGGCAATTTAGTAGGACTAAGGAAATAGCGACATGGAACAGGGAACAGTGAAGTGGTTTAACGATGCCAAGGGGTTTGGCTTTATCAGCCGTCAGAACGGCGAGGACGTGTTTGTTCACTACTCGGCGATCAATTCAAACGGTTTTAAGAGCCTTCAAGAGGGCCAGGCCGTACAGTTCAACGTGGTAAAGGGACCCAAGGGTTGGCAGGCGTCTGACGTCCAGCCTCTCTAGTCTTTAGCACTTCGACTGCGGCGACAACAGTTTTGCGCAAGGGATGGCTCCGGCTATCCCTTGGCGTGTTTAACGCAGCCCCGTGGGTACACTTTTTCAAAAGTAACAAACAAATGATTCACTTTGGGTCCGGCACAGGCTCAACCGTGCTCATTCCCGGCAGAATCGTCGACTTCGCCTTGAACTTACGGTAATCCGAATCCATTACCCTAAGACTTCCATTAAATCCAACGAAGAGCAGCGCACGAAACGATCCCTGCGCCTCGATCGTCTCCGGCAGCCACACCTCATCATTAATCTTCCGCTGCTCCATCGAAAAATTCGTTCCCTTCTGGATATTCACCACAAGTCCACCCCCAACCTTGAAGTTATTGACAAAGTGCCCCTGCGCCTTCACCAGTACCTTGTCCTGCTCATCCATCCACGCGGTCCCAACCATGTCGCGAATCACATCCTCGAACCGGTTCTTCGTCTTCGCCTTCGGATCGCCTGCAAAATCCACCACAATCACATCGCGTCCCTGCAACTGTTCCCTCCGCGCATTCGTGAAACTCCCCAACTCAAGCAGCCGCGACACCGTCACCTCATCATTCCCCCGCGGATCGGTCTCCTTGCCTTTCTCGTCTGCCTTTGCGCGTTTTTCTTTATCCTTCGCAACCTGCTTATCGATCCGTTCGTCTTCCTTCTTCACTTCCTCCGCGCTCAACTCCTTGCCATTCTTCTTCGTCATTCGCCTCACCGGCACGCCTTCCAGCCAGAACACGTCGTACTCCATCGTCTCCGTCTTTTTGACGCCTCCATGACCATCTGACTCCTGCTCCGTCACCATCGACCGGTACAAATAATCCTTCTCCACCGCCTCCGATGTCCTTTGATTGGCCTCGACCGCGTGCAACAGAGCAGGAACATCCGGCAGCGGACGCGCCGCATCCTCAGTCTTTGTTCCAACAGTCTTCCCATCCTCAGTCTTCGTCGCTGCGGGCTCTTGCCCGGCCGCCGCCGGAGCCGCACTTTGCAGCAAAAGCTCCCCGGAAAGCTCCCCAGACAAACCGGCGCAACTCAACACAGCCACCATCAGAACCAGCGATCTCGAACCCACAGCCACCATCTCTTCACTATATTGAGTTTCCGAGCATGCTTCTCCCAGCTCCACCCAGCATCCGGCAAAGTCGATATCTAATATCCCGCTGTTCCGCCCACAATCGAAGCGTCTATGGCAAGAGACGCTGACTTGACAAATCCGTAACCCCAGACGCGAGAACTTCTTGTAAACTTGGCGGCTCTCTCGATAACCCGCGTGAATGCAATAGCTTGAAGGTAAATTGCTTATAAGGAATACTTTGCCTCCCGGTCCAGGCCTATCCCCAAACGATAGAAGACTTTGCGCACACTTCCGGATTAGGGGGAAAAGTGAGCACTATCCTTTTGTTGTGGACTTGGAGTAGAGTGTGGTCGTACCACTAATTGTGCCGTTGCAGGGCACCCGCGCATCTAACCAAAGGAGTTGATAGAAAAGTTTGAGTCTCCATACTCTCAAACTCGGAACCTCGGACGACGTCGTGGTCGCCCTCAAGCCACTCGCCGCAGGCCAACCCCTGAACGGACTTCGCCTCACCGCGCTCACCGACATCTCGGCTGGCCACAAGCTCGCGATCCACCCCATCGCTCCCGGCGAACCCATCCGTAAATTCAACCAAATCATCGGCTTTGCCTCCCAACCCATCGCTGTCGGAGAGCTCGTCCACACCCACAACCTGGTCACCCAGGACTTCCAGCGCGAATACGCCATCGGCTCAGAGTCGCATTCCGTCGATCTCCTCGACCCGCCCGCCACCTTCCAGGGCATCATTCGCCCCAACGGCCGTGTCGCCACGCGCAACTACGTCGGCATCATCACCACCGTCAACTGCTCCGCCACCGTAGCCCGCCGCATCGCCGCCCACTTCACACCAGAGATCCTCAGCGCCTACCCAAACGTCGATGGCGTCGTCGCCATCACTCACGGCACCGGCTGCGGCATGGCCGAACACGGCGAACCCGCAGACCTTCTCCGCCGCGTCTTCGTCGGTTACGCTACGCATCCCAACTTCGCCGCCGTATTCCTCCTCGGCCTGGGCTGCGAGACCAACCAGATCGAACCGCTCATCACCCTCTCTGGCGGCGACAGGACCCTCCGCGCCGGCACCATCCGCACCTCAACGATCCAGGAAGACGGCGGCACCGCCATCTCCATCAAAAAGGGCATCGCCACCGTCTACGAGATGCTCGAGCAAGCCAACAAGGTCTGCCGCACGGAAGTTCCGGCCTCCGCGCTCGTCCTCGGCCTGCAATGCGGAGGCTCCGACGCCTACTCCGGCATCAGCGCCAATCCCGCGCTGGGCGCAGCCGTCGACATCCTCGTCCGCAACGGCGGCACCGCCATCCTCTCCGAAACCCCCGAGATCTACGGCGCCGAACACCTCCTCACCCGCCGCTCCTCCACTCCCGAGGTTGCCCAGCGCCTCATCGACCGCATCCGCTGGTGGGAGGAGTACACCGCGCGCCACCGCGGCTCCATCGACAACAACCCCCAGCCCGGCAACAAGACCGGCGGCCTCACCACCATCCTCGAAAAGTCCCTCGGCGCCGTCTCCAAAGCCGGCACCACCAACCTGAACGGCGTCTATCTCTACGCCGAACCCGTCAACACCCCCGGCCTGGTCTTCATGGATTCCCCCGGCTTCGATCCCGTCTCCGCCACCGGACAGGTAGCCAGCGGAGCCAACGTCATCTGCTTCACCACAGGCCGCGGCTCCGTCTTCGGCTGCAAACCAACACCCTCCCTTAAGCTCGCCTCGAACACCACCCTCTACAACCGCATGTCCGACGACATGGACATCAACTGCGGCACCATCATCGACGGCGAAGAAACCGTAGAACAAGCGGGCGCAAGAATCTTCGACGAACTCCTCGCCATGGCCTCCGGCAAACTCACCCGCAGCGAGATCCACGGCTTCGGCGAAGAAGAGTTCCAACCTTGGCTGCAGGGCGCAACTCTTTAATCTCTCCGTCCCGCGTCAGGAAGGCGAGAGGGTGTTCCTGAGGAGACTAAAGTCAATAGCCGAGGACGGACCAGTTGGCTGTGGATAAAACCAGTCTTCGCCATTTTGTGCGTACAAGAAATGTGCGAGAACGTCTCATCATGTAAGAGGTATCGCTGATGGGAAAATTGCTGCAGGATATTCGTTTCGGTATTCGATCACTCGTGAAGTCTCCGCGCTTCACAATTGCGGCGGTGGTTACACTCGCATTAGGGATCGGGGCCAATACCGCGATGTTCAGCGTAATTCACTCTGTACTGCTGAAAGCCTGGCCCGTTCGGGATTCCAGTCGTCTGCTGGTTGTGTCGCAACGCCAGGCGAATGGAAACAGCAATCTCTTTTCCACGCAGGATTTTCTGGACTGGAAGCAGCAAGGCGGTCTATTGGCCCGAATGGGCGCGCATGTTTCCTGGCAATTTAATCTCAGCGGAGCCGGAACTCAGCCCGAACGCGTAGCAGGCGGCGAGGTGTCCTATGATTGGCTGCCAACCTTGGGCGTTGAACCAATGCTCGGTCGACCCTTTTCCGCACAGGAAGATGTGGCAGGAGCCGGTAATTTCGTCGTGCTCAGTTCCGCGCTATGGAAAGACCGCTATGGCGCGAACACTGACATAGTCGGCAAGTCTATTCAACTTGATGGAGCGCCCTATACGGTTGTGGGAGTCATGCCAGCTGGGTTCAACGGTTTTAATGGCAAAGAATTGTTGTGGACGCCGCTGCAACTTCATCCTGGCAGCGGGGTTGGCGCATCTCCTAATTTTCACTGGCTGAGCGGCGTGATCCGTCTTCCCGATGGAGTCAGTCTGAGGCAAGCCCAGAACGAACTGGATGCTGTCGCGGCCCGGCTGCATCGGCAGGACGCAAGCGGGGATTTGGGCTTTGGCGTCTACATACTGACACTCAATGACGCATTCACGAGGGATGTACGGCCTGCGTTGCTTATGTTGATGGGCTGTGTCGGTTTTGTTCTGCTGATCGCCTGTGCCAACGTCGCCAATCTCCTGCTCGCTCGCGGAGCGATCCGGCAGCGTGAAATGGCAATCCGTGCCGCGCTTGGCGCTTCGCCGTTTCGCATCATTCGTCAATTGCTGACTGAGAGCGTGTTGCTGGCGGGAACTGGCGGCATGGTGGGGATTGTAATTGCCTTTGTCCTCTTGCGCGGAGTGCTCGCCATCCATCCTCCCTCAGTTCCTCGAATCGAACTAACAGGCATTGATGGCACGGTCCTGGCATACTCACTTCTGATTTCCGTAGTAGTTGGCGTTCTCTTCGGATTGGCGCCCGCTATTGATGCAACGAAAGTGGATGTCACTGACGGTTTACGGGAGCATGGCAGTTCTACCAGCCGTGGATTTGGCCGCCGTCGCTCTGTTCTTGTCATTACTGAAACCGCGTTAGCGTGCATGCTGCTGATTGGGACAGGACTGGCGTTGAGGAGCCTGTGGTCGCTCAAAAGCGTGAAGCTCGGCTTTGTTCCTGAAGATATTCTCACCTTCCGCGTCGCAGGTCCTTCGCAACTAAGTGGGCCGCGGATTTCGGATTTCTACCACGATGTGGTTGAACGAGTGCGCGCTATACCAGGCGTGGAGTCGGCAGCAGTCGCCCGCGATTTCCCCCTCGGCGGCACAGACCCTTCCATGCCGATTGATACAGAAAGCAAAACGCCTGCTCCGGTGCAGGGAGAGATTGTGACTCGATACCGAGCGACAGGCGAGGATTATTTCCGCACGCTGCAAATACCAGTGCTTCAGGGACGCACGTTCGATGAACGGGATACTGCGGGTTCCTCGCCTGTAGCCATCGTGAGTGAGAGTCTCGCACGCAAATACTGGCCGGGGGAAAGTGCCGTCGGCAAGCGAATCAAGCCAAAGGTTCCAGGTAGCTCATGGTGCGTCGTCGTTGGAGTCGTAGCTGACGTTCGTCACTGGGGCGCCGATGTCGTCATTGAGCCGACAGCATATTATCCCTACACCCAGGTTCCCGATATTATGCGCTCGCTCATTGAGGCGGACATGGGGATTGCGGTCCGTAGTCATTTGGCGCAGAGAGACCTTCTCCATTCCATCGAGGCGGCAGTGGCAACCGTCAATGCGGAAGTTCCTGTCTATGAGACAAAGACCCTGGAGTCGATGGCGTCCGACTCAGATTCTCTGCGCAATTTCGATCTCCTGCTCCTGGGTGGGTTTTCCTTCCTGGCATTGGCTCTGGCTGCACTCGGAGTGTATGCGGTGATGGCATATTCAGTTTCGCAGCGTACCCGAGAGATAGGTATTCGCATCGCGCTCGGTGCGCGTTCCCGCGATGTCCTGCGGCTTATCCTTCGGCAGGGCGCAAGGCTGGCAATCGCCGGATCGGCTATCGGCGTTGTTGGAGCATTTCTTCTGCGGAAGATCATGGCCAGCTTTTTGTACGGGCTGAGCGCCAACGATCCGCTCATCCTGTGCATCGTTCCCTGCGTCATGGTGCTTGTCATCGTATTGGCGTGCTGGCTGCCGGCCCGCAGAGCCACGAAGATAGACCCAATATTGGCTCTGCGCTATGAATAGAGATCCGGGCAGCGGTTATCAGCATCGTCATTCCAATGGACATCGCATGCCGCCGCTGTTTATTGAATTATCTTGACTTCAATGAATGCCAATCGCCAAATCGCTCATCGAGGAACCCATTAGTACCAGTAAGTCAGCTTGCCTTCCTTTCATACTTCCTTATCCCTAATGGGCCTCGTCAATCCCCCATCCCTCACGTGCGCCATCCCGCGGAAAGGTCTAGCATAGAAGTAGCCGCGAAAAACCATTTTCGCGCCCATACAAGACCTGAAGCGAGGAAGCAATGGCCACCAAGGCAGACACACTCACCGCAACCACCCCCGCGGGAGTGCAGCAGGAACGCGAACAAATCTTCGACATCTTTCGCCGCTGGGGATACCTCCAGGCCTCGCTCGACCCGCTAGGCCAGTTCCTTCCGCCCGAACCCTTTCCCATCGCCACCACACCCGAGGGCGACATCGCCGCCGAAGCCCGCAGCTACTACTGCGGCAACTTCGCCATCGAGTACATGCACATCCCCTCCATCGAGCAGCGCCAATGGCTGCAGGAGCAGATCGAGCGCCCCGCACCCAAGCCAGACCAGGCCCACGTCCTCACCCAGCTCATCCGCGCCGACCTCTTCGAGCAGGCCATTCAGCAGCGCTACCTCGGCACCAAGCGCTTCTCCCTCGAAGGCCTCACCGTCCTCATCCCATTTCTCGATCAGGTCTTCGCCACCGCGTCAGCCGCCGGCATCACGCGCTCCATCCTCGCCATGGCGCATCGCGGACGCCTCAACGTGATGACCAACACCATCGGCCGCTCCCCCGCCGAGATCTTCGCCAAGTTCGAAGACGTCGATCCGCGCAGCGTCCTCGGCGGCGGCGACGTCAAGTACCACACCGGAGCCACTGGCGAATACACCTCGCCCACCGGCCAAACCATCGCGCTCCACCTCGCCTCCAACCCAAGCCATCTCGAAGCCGTGAACCCCGTAGCCATGGGCCGCGCGCGCGCCTGGCAGATTCGCATGGGCGACCCAGGCAAGCAGCAGGTGCTCCCGATCATCCTTCACGGCGACGCGGCCTTCGCCGGCCAGGGCATCACCGCCGAGTCGCTCAACATGGCCTCGCTCGCCGGCTACAACATCGGCGGCACCCTGCACATCATCACCAACAACCTCCTCGGCTTCACCGCCAACCCCGACGAGTCCAACTCCACGCGCTTCGCCACCGACCTCGCCAAGCGTCTGCCCATCCCTATCTTCCACGTCAACGGCGACGACCCCGACACCGCCATGCGCATCGCCGCCATTGCCGCGGAGTACCGCCAGCGCTTCCACTCCGATGTCGTCGTCGATCTCATCGGCTACCGTCGCTACGGCCACAACGAAGCCGACGACCCCACCGTCACCCAACCGCGCCGCTACGCCGCCATCAAAGAGCGCCCATTCCTCTACCAGCTCTACGCCAAAGCCATCGGAGTCGATCCCGCCCCCGAAGCCAAAGCCATCCAGGAAAAATTTCTCGCCGACCAGACCGCCGCAACCAAAGCCTCGCACAAGCCCAAGCTCTCGAAGCTCCCTGACTACTGGAAGCCCTACCACGGCGGCGACCTCACCGAGGCCGACGCAAAGATCACCACCGGCATCACCGCCGAGCGCGTCCTCGAACTCGCGCGCCTCGCCAACAACTACCCCGCCGGCTTCCACATCCATCCCAAGGTGCAAAAACTCTACGAGCAGCGCATCGAGATGGGCGAAGGCAAGCGCCTCTTCGACTATGGCGCAGCCGAGCTTCTCGCCTACACCTCGCTCCTCGCCAAAGGCACGCCAGTCCGCCTCGCCGGACAGGACTCGCAACGCGGCACCTTCAACCAGCGCCACTCCGTCCTCGTCGACACCGAGACCGAAGTCCGCTTCACTCCGCTCGACCACATGACCGAGACGCAGGCCCGCTTCGAGGTCCACAACTCGCTCCTCTCCGAGTCCGCCGCACTGGGCTTTGAGTATGGCTACGCCCGCGACTATCCCGAAGCTCTCGTCCTCTGGGAGGCGCAGTTCGGCGACTTCGTCAACGGCGCGCAATCCATCATCGACCAGTTCATCGCCGCTGGCGAAGCCAAGTGGGGCCTCCTCTCCGGCGTCGTCATGCTCCTGCCGCACGGCTACGACGGCCAGGGTCCCGAGCACTCCTCCGCGCGCATGGAGCGTTTCCTCCAACTCGCCGCCAGCGACAACATGGTCATCGCGCAGCCCTCGAACGCAGCGCAGTACTTCCACCTTCTGCGCCGTCAGGCCCTGCGCTCGTGGCGCAAGCCGCTCGTCGTCTTCACTCCGAAGTCGATGCTTCGCCACCCCGACGCCTCCTCACCCGTAGCCGAGTTCGGCAAACCAGCCTTCGAGAACGTCCTCCCCGACAACGACGTCAAAGACCCGCGCCGCCTCCTCGTCTGCACCGGAAAGATCGGCCACAACCTCCGCGTCGAGCGAGCCAAACGCAAAGATATGTCCGTCGGCATCATCTTCATCGAGCAGCTTTACCCATGGCCCGAAGCCGAACTCCAGGCCGCGCTCGACCAGCATCCTGGCGCACACGAGATCGTCTGGGTCCAGGAAGAACCCGCCAACATGGGAGCCTTCACCTACGTCATGCCCGAGCTTCGCCGCATGGCCGGCGACCGCACCGTTCTCAGCGTCAAGCGCAGCGCCAACGCCTCTCCCGCCACAGGTTCCGCGAAGGCCCATCAGATCGAAGAGAGCACGCTGATCGATCTCGCGTTAGGTTCCGCGTAACGCAACCAGGCGGATCGCAGCAGAACACAGGAAGGCCCGATCGGAGTTCACCCGGATCGGGCTTCCGTATTGCACGGTCACACAGGCGGTGGAATCGGGTTCGCAAAAAAGCCGCTTAAAAAGGAAACCCACGCAGCGCGGTGGGGGCTGTTGCGTGGGTATTCCAGTAAAGCAACGAAGTGGGTGGACTTCGTTATGACCGACTCAACCCGAAGGGAGTCTTGCCATTCCTTTAAGGTAACGGCAAAGTGAATTCGAGTCAAGAGACATCTGTGAATCGCAACACCCGCTCGAAACCCCTCTCAGGCAATCGCTTAGCCCTACTGCGCGACCGGCTCCATCATCACGTCTACGTCCAGATGCCGCGTGCTCCCCGGTACATCCAGCGACCCCAGAACCACCGGTTTACCAGGCGCGAGCAACGCAGTTCCCTCCAGCGCGGTCTGCCGAATGATCGGATACTGCGGCCCTACCCCGGACTTTTCCTCTGTCATCCCCAGTTGTTCTACCTTGGATTTTAGCCGCGCACCACCACCATAGGAGTCCAGCGTCGCGTCGAAGTTCATCCCAACATCGATAAAGGTCACCTGGGACTCCGCCTGCGAACTAGTGTTGTTATACGAACCCGTCACAATGGGAACCTTGTTGCCCTGTTTCATCACCGTCCGCTGGCCATCCGTCAGAACCATGGAGAAGTGCTGCACCCCCACTCGCTTGCCGCCGTCAATCTCGGTAATCGTGTACGTCAGCCGATAAAGCTTCTTCGGTCGGTCAAGTTCATTGATGATCTTCTGCGCCATCGCAATCTGCTCAGTTGAGCCCCTCATCACAATCATGTTCTGGCTGGGCACAAGATAAAGCTTCGCGTTCGGATCAAGCAGGTTGCGTACAGCAACCGTAACCTCGTTGGCCTCATTCTGCGAGTTGATGTTCGTCAGATGAAAGCTCTGCATCGGACGTGTATCAACATGCCCGTTAGGATCCTGTTGGATCGCGGGCTTCTCCACCGGAGTTGCCGCCGGCTTCTCAGTTGTCTGTGCTCTTGCGCTCTGCCCGATTAACCCCAGCGCTGCAACTGCTCCCATAAATCCAATGGCAAACCTCATCGTCCCTCTCCTCCGCACTTCGCAATGAATCATCATCTCTTTCGCCTCGTTCCTGTTGTTGTTCTCTTTGTTAGTCGCAATTGAATTGTCATAATCCTGTCGTTATCGTCTTTGCCTTCACCTGCTTTGCCCTGGATTGTTTCAGCTCAGAGTCTTCATCCGGCTGCGGTGCTGGAACAGCCTGATCTCCCGCAGGCGCTGCTTGCTTACTCGCTGGCTTCTCCGCAGTCGACTCTCCATGCGCAGCCTGCTCCGTCGCCGTCGGTTCAGGTTGCGCTTGCTCTTCGGGCGCAGGTTGCTTAACAACAGGCACCGAAAAAAAACTTTGAAACTCTGCCTGATCCTCCGCGTCTTGCAACTCTCGCAACTTAGGATCAAGCATCGCCAGCTCCACCGGATCGTTCTTATGCGCCAGTCGCAGCAGCAACTTCTCCTGATCGGTCAAAGGCATCGGCGGAGCAGGAAAACTTGCAGCCCGCGTCTCACTCAACGCGACGTCATCTTCAGAACCCCCAGCAGAATCGCCAGCCCGACCCAACCCACTCTCAGCAGCATCCACACGCTTCGCGAACCGCACATCACTCGCATGCAAAACAGTCTCTGTATCCCGGCTCGCAATAGTCGAACGCATTGCAGGAATCGGCTTCACCGGAGCTACACCCATCTGTGACTGCACCCCGCCATGCCCAAACCGCCGAACCGCAGGAACCATCAACATCACAACTGCGAGCCCAACGACAGCAACTCCGCAAGCCACATAGGCAGCAGGAACTCCCCGCCACACCGGCCTATACCAGCGCCGGCCCGCCTCCGCCCGTCGCGCAGCACGCTCCTCCAGCCCATCCAGAATCCGCCGCTCCATCCCCGCTGGAATCTCAACATCCCTCAGGCCCGCAAGCACCTTCTCAATCGCTTCATCGGAATGCTTCATCGCTTCTCTCCTTCCTCCAGCCGCTCCCGCAGCCGCGTTCTCGCGCGAAACAGCAGTGCCCGCACCGCAGACTCGCTCCGTCCCAGAACCTTCGCCATATCCGCCGTTCCCAACTCCTCCGTAACAGAGAGCAGCAGCACATGCCGTTCAGCCTTCGGCAACCTCTCCATCTCACGCAGCACAGCCTTCATCCGCCGCGCTTCATTCAACGCCTCGTCAACCGGAAGATCTCGCGCGACCAGCCCTTCTGCAAAGCCCTCATCAAACTGCTCCGGCCGTATCCGTCGTCTGCGGTCCAGCGCAAGATTCCACGCAATCCGGATCAGCCAAACCCGCATCTCCCGCACATCCGCCAGCGACCGCCGATGCTCGAGAACGCGAACGAACACGTCCTGAACCACATCCTCAGCCTCCGCCCGGCTCCGAACCACCGAATGAACCACGCGAAACAGAAGGGAAGAGTAGGTCTCCACGAGCGTCGCGAGATCGACCTCCGTGCGCGAACTCTCCATCGAAGACAACACCAAACTAAAACCCTCGACCGACGCCATAAATCCCTTCTAATAGGACAGACGCCCGAGTTTCCTTTTCGCTCGGCAAATAATTTGCGGGGCCATTGCACGGGGTTGGAGGGTTTTCGGGCAACTTGCAATAGCACTCTGAGCTCTCAACGCAGTCGAAGATTGGCCAAAGCAAAAAATAAATTTAAAAATCTGGCGTATTTTTCGAGTTCGGCCACCTGCGCATAAGAACCACAAAATAACCACAAATTTTCACGCGCAAAAATACGAACCCCCCTGAAAACGGGGGGGAATCGCTTGCATAAAAATATTGTGCCTTTCAGCCGTTCACAACCTGCAGATCAGCAGCTCCCGCTCATAGATCATCTCCGGCGGAAGATGGTCATGGAGCAAAATGAACAACTCCTCATGCCCCATCACCTCCTGCTTCCACTGCGCCCGATCCACGGTCTGCAACTCATCAAACGTAGCCCGCGAAAACTCCAGCCCCTTCCAATTGATATCGTCAAAGTGCGGAGTCCATCCGATCGGCGTCTCCTTCCCCAGCGCTCGCCCGCGCACACGATCCACAATCCACTTCAAAACCCGCATATTCTCGCCATATCCCGGCCACAAAAACTTTCCATCCGGCCCCTTGCGAAACCAGTTCACATGAAACACCCGCGGCGTAGCCGAAAGGTTCCGCTGCATCTTCAGCCAATGCCGGAAATAATCCCCCATGTGATACCCGCAGAAAGGCAGCATCGCCATCGGATCTCTGCGCACCTTGCCCACCGGCGCGCCCGCCGCGGCCGTCGTCTCCGACCCCATCGTCGCTCCGACGTACACGCCCGAAGACCAGTTGAAGGCCTGATAAACCAGCGGCATCGTCGTAGGCCGCCGTCCCCCAAAGATAAACGCCGAGATAGGCACACCCTCAGGATTCTCCCAATCCGGATCGATCGTCGGGCACTGACGAGCCGGAGCCGTGAACCGCCCATTCGGATGCGCCGCCGTAGCTCCCGTTGCCTTCCCAACCTCGGCAGTCCACGGATTCCCGCGCCAATCCGTCAAAAACGCCGGCGGCTTATCCGTCATCCCCTCCCACCAAACCCCACCCTCAGGCGTAAGCGCGACGTTGGTAAAGATCGTATTCTTTGCCAGCGTGGCCATCGCATTCGGATTCGTCTTCGCACTCGTCCCCGGAGCCACTCCAAAAAATCCAGCCTCCGGATTGATCGCCCTCAACTGCCCATTCGCATCCGGCTTGATCCACGCAATATCGTCGCCGACCGTCCAAACCTTCCACCCATCAAACCCCGCCGGTGGAATCATCATCGCGAAGTTCGTCTTCCCGCAAGCCGAAGGAAACGCCGCCGCAACATAAGTCTTCTCCGTCGTCCCATCCGCCTTCTTCGGAGACTCCACGCCAACAATCAGCATGTGCTCCGCCATCCAGCCTTCGTCGCGCGCAATATTCGAAGCAATCCTCAGCGCAAAACACTTCTTCCCCAGCAGCGCATTCCCGCCGTAGCCCGACCCATACGACCAGATCTCGCGCGTCTCCGGAAAATGCACAATATACTTCTCGTCATTGCAAGGCCACGGCACATCCTTCTCACCCGGAGCCAGCGGAGCACCCACCGTATGCATGCACGGCACCACTCGCTTCTCGTCCTTATCGATCTCCGCAAACACAGCAGTCCCAATCCGCGCCATGATCCGCATATTGACCACCGCATAAGCCGAGTCCGTCAGTTGCACCCCAATCTGCGACATCGGCCCGCCGATCGGCCCCATCGAGTACGGCAGCACATACATCGTCCGCCCGCGCATCGCGCCACGGAAGAGCTGTTTCAGCTTCTTCCGCATCACATACGGGTCCTCCCAGTTATTCGTCGGCCCCGCTGTATCCTTCGAGAGCGAACAGATAAACGTCCTGTCCTCCACGCGAGCCACATCATTCGGAGTAGACCGCGCCAGAAAACATCCCGGCCACAACTTCTCATTCAGCTTCGTAAACGTCCCTGCTTTGACCAGTTGATCGCACAGAAAGTCATACTCCTCCTGCGATCCATCGATCCAGTGAATCCGGTCCGGCTGCGTAAGGTCGGCCATTTTTTCGACCCAGCGGATCAGGTGTTTATTCGTAGTAGGCGGTGCGGCAACGGCACTCTCGGCAATCATGGTCTTCATAAAACTCCGTAAATTCTTCCCACACAAGTCTTCCCCTCTACGGCGAGGCTGTCAACCGCAGAAGTGGTCCGTCCGATTAGCGGTATCTTAAAACCTAAGCTTTTTCGGAGAGAGTCCTCATCATGAAGCAGTCAGCGAAGAAACTCTGGGTCCCCATCCTAATACTTGCAGCAATATTCGCCCCCACAGCCGCATTTACGCAGGGAGACCCACCCCGAGCCTTCGACCCCGCAACAGCCGCCACGCGCGCCCCCGGCGCCACGCTCCGCATCGACCTCATCGGCGACTCTACCCAGACCGACAACGCCGGCTACGGCCGCGGCTTCTGCGCTAACCTCACCGTCAAAGTCGACTGCGTCAACATGGCCAAAGGCGGAGCCAGCACCAAAACCTTCCGCGACCAGGGCCTCTGGGAGCGCAGCCTCCAGACCAAACCCGACTACATGCTCATCCAGTTCGGCCACAACGACATGGAGAGCAAAGACCATCTTCCGCGCCAGACCACCATGGCCGAATACGAAGCTAATCTTCGCCGCTACATCGACGAGGCCCGCGCCGCCAACATCAAACCCATCCTCGTCACGCCGCTCACGCGCCGCTACTTCGAAGCCGATGGCAAAATCCACTCCGACCTCACCGCACACTCCGAAACCATGAAGCGCGTCGCCGCCGAAATGAAGGTCCCGCTCATCGACCTTCAGCGCGACAGCATCGCCTGCCTCGACACCGTCGGCGAAAAAGAAGGGAACACCCTCGCCATCACCAAGAAAGACGACGACGGCAAAACCATCTTCGACAAGACCCACCTCAACTGGAAAGGCTCCTACGTCTTCGGCCGCATAGTCGCCGTCGACATGGGCAAGGCCGCGCCGGAACTCGCAAAATACGTCAAGCCCGAAGCCGCAACCCTCCCGCCCGAAGGCGTCAAGGCGATGAAGATCATCGAAGGCGGCCCCGTCAAAATCGTCCTCGTCGGCGACTCCACTGTTAACGCCGAAGGCGGCTGGGGCAAAGGCTTCTGCGCCATCATGACCCCCAATGTCACCTGCATCAACGAAGCCCTCAACGGCCGCAGCTCCAAGAGCTTCATCGACGAAGGAGCCTGGAAGAAGGCCCTCGACGACCACGGCGACTACTACCTCATTCAGTTCGGCCACAACGACATGAAGGGCAAAGGCCCCGAGCGCGAAACCGATCCCGAAACCACCTACGCAGCCAACATTCGCCGCTACATCCGCGACGCTCGCGCCATTGGAGCCATCCCCGTAGTCGTGACCTCGCTCTCACGCCGCAACTATAAAGACGGCAAGCTGGTCGAAGACCTCAACAACTACGCCGCCGCGGCCCGTCGCGTAGGCATGGAAGAAAATGTAACCGTCATCGACCTAAATGCCATGTCCACCAAACTTCTCGAAGGCATGACCCAGGAACAGGCCGACCAGTTCGACGCCACTGGCCACGCCGACCAGCGCGCCGAAAACGGCAAAGTCGCCGTCGACCGCACCCACCTCAACGAAAAAGGCCAAACCCTCTTCGGCCGCATGGTCGCCGACACCCTCGTCCGCACCCAGGTAGAACTGGGCCCCGACGTCATCGGCGAGCCAGCCAAATCAAAAACCGCCACCTCGCAATAGCAATAGAAGACACGCAATAGAACCTAAATAACAACGGTTCGTCCCAAAAGGAATTAGGCATAGCTCACCCAAACTTTGGCCGCCCGTCTACACTACCATCGGCGGCCAACCCCGCCAGACCTCCTCCGACCGGATCCCCCGGAGCACTCGAGGACTACTATGCCACCGCCGCTCCCCACCGGCGTCCCCACCGCGCCCCGCTTCTATATCACCAGCCGCGAGCCGCTCAGTGCCAGAGCCATCCTGCTCGCTACCGTGGCCGCCGTCAGTGCGCTCTCCTCGGTCGTCTACGCCATGGGCCACAACGGACACACCCATCTCACCTCCACCTCTACCCGTTCCAACGCATCCAACGCCTCGGCTGACGACGACAAAGACGATAAAGACGATCCATCCCAGATCGACACCATCGTCCTCGGCGATCCCGCCGACGCTCCCGTTCCCGCTCGCCCCGGAAACCACGTCAGCCCCGTTCATCCCACCATCCTCGTTCGCCTGCCCCGCTTTGGCGATCAGGTTGGCCTCATCCCCGACACTCCCACAGGCCATCTTCTCTACGCCTGGCTCGCCGCCTTCAACCAGGCAAGCTACCCCGCACTTGGCAATGCTCTACCCAATGTCGCGCTAGCCTCCGCTGCCTCGGCACAGATGGAGCTCCGCCAGCAAACCGGCGGCTTCAACCTGCTCTCCGCCAAAGAAGTCCAGCCGGGCGTCCTTGTCTTCCGCCTCCGCGATCAGACCCCATCGGCGATCGAGGCTCTTGGCACCCTCCAAGTGCGTCCGGACTCCAACCCCGCCACTATCGCGAGCTTCAGCCTCCGTGCCGTTCCCTCACCCCATCCCTAATTCGTGTAGTGGTCAAGTTTGAGCAGCGATCGCGCTTCACTTCATGCACTACAATTTTTGCCGCATCCACAAGACTCTCCGGGTCACTCCGGCGATGGAATCCGGATTGACCAATCATGTTTGGGAGATTGCGGAAATCGTTGATTTGCTTACTTAAAGCGTATCGATTTGGTTACGTTTTGGTGATTCATGTATCTAATAGGTGTGGTATCGTTTCTTGCCAACGAGAAAGGAGGTTCTATGGCTGGCAAATATACGGTTGATCAGGTAGCTGATACGCTCATTTACCTAGCGCGGGAGCGCGGCATCGACATCACCAATCTGAAATTGCAGAAGCTTCTGTACTATGCTCAGGCATGGAATCTCGTATTTACTGGTGAACCATTGTTCGATGACGAGATCGAGGCGTGGGTACACGGTCCGGTTGTCCCGAAAGTCTTTCGGCGATTTAAAGAGCATCGATGGAACACGATTAGTGTTCCGGTTTCGCCTATCAAGGATGAAGCCCTAATTGCTCACTTAGGACAAGTTCTTGATACCTATGGAAAGTTTGGAGCGACCCAACTCGAACGATTGACCCATCAGGAAAAGCCTTGGCAGCAAGCGCGCAAGGATTATCCAGTGGATGCCTCTTCTAATGAGGTGATCGATCACGAAAGTATGCGGAAGTTCTATCGCAGTCTTAAATGAGTCCAAGGCAGAACCGGCACTCGATTCCGTTGCCGGTTCTGAAGCCCAACGAGAAAACTGTACAGTTTTCCTTCAAGTACTTGGACACAGATAATCCCAAATTTCTACCTTCGGATTGTCCGCATGAGTTTTGGCCTGCGTTAATGGCCCGGCTGAAGCTCTACAGCAATCTAACCGTAGAGGTATTCCTCGATCAAAATAACCCTGATCGAAGACACATCATTCATTTCCCCGAGACCACCGAGCCGAACGGATTCGTAAACGTGGATACCGAGCAACTGGCCTATGAAGAGGCTTGGCAATTTGACCTTGAAACTTGGCAGCCATGGCGGATTGCCGGAATTTTGGTCGATGACATGTTCTACATTATTTGGCTCGATCACAGCCACTCGCTATATCCAGCATTTCAAACTTGACCACTACCCTAATTCGCGTTGCCTTTTGCCCCCGCCCCCTCCCGCTGATAAACTAAAAGTTCGCGTTGTGACTACGCGCGCAGGCTCTCTCAAAGCGGCCCAACCGCTGCGAGCTCATAAGGACATAGGAAACCAGTGGATCAGCAGACCAAACAAGCTCTCAAGCACGATCAGTTCGTCGACACCACCAGCCACGGCCTCGAATGGGCCAAGGAAAACAGCCGCTCGGTCATCGCCACGGGCAGCATCGTGTTGGCGGCGATCGTCATCGTTGTGGCCAGCGTCCTCATCTACAACAACCGCGCCGAACAGGCCTCAGTCGCATTCGGCGCCGCCATGCAGGCCTACCAGACGCCCCTCGCGCAGCCCGGACAGCCCGTGCCTCCCGGCGTCAAAACCTACGCCTCCGTCAACGAGCGCGCCAAAGCCGCCAACGACCTCTTCATGGGCGTAGCCAACAAGTACGGCATGACGCCCGACGGCAAGAACGCACGCTACTTCGCTGGCCTCACCTACCTCGAAGAAGGACAAAACGGCCCCGCGGAATCTACCCTGAAAGAGGTTGCAGGCGGCTGGAACGGCGAACTCGCCTCACTCGCGAAACTTTCGTTGGCACAGCTCTACCGCCGCACCGGACGCGACTCCCAGGCCATCGACCTCTACAACGAGCTCACCGCCAAGCCCACCACCAGCGTCCCCGCCGGCCTCGCACAGCTCCAGCTCGCCGAACTCTACGAGTCGCAGGGCAAGCCCGACCTCGCCAAGAAGGTCTACGCGCAGCTCAAGGACAAAGACCCCAAGGGCCCAGCCGGCATGATGGCCGCGCAGAAGCTCAACCCAACGGCAACCGGCCCCGGCGGCCAGTAGTCCCTGCCACTAGCAACAATTTCTCTCACACCGGGACGCCAGGTCTTCCACCTGCGCGTCCCGGTCCGCTTAGCCGTCCCAGTTCCAGTGTCTTGTCAGGTTTTGCGGCTTTAGCCCCTGAGGTACGTACCGCCGTAGCGCCCACAACGCCAAGCGACTGAATCCATTACCTTTGCCTCGCCCCCTATTTTATTTCCTCATTTTCAGCCCAAAAAAGGCATGTCAAGCCCCCAAACCGCCTAACCCATTACAAATCATCAACATTCGCGTGGCGTATAAGCCCCATTCAACCCGCTATAATTAACCTATAGATCAGAAAAAACCAAAGCCCTGGCCACGAGCCGGGGCTAATCTATTGATAGCAAGTATTTTGCGCACAAATCATTTGCTATCAATATTTTATGGAGGGTGTTCCCGCGTAAATCGTTGAATCGAAGTATTTTACGTCCAAAATACCCACTGAGGGAGGGGGGAGGGGGGAACTAGTCGTCATGAGGGAAGCCGGCTCGGTCTTCCTGGATCTTCATAGCCGATTCCGCGTCCGTCCGCAGCTTCGTCAAAATGCTCCATTGATCATTTATTTTAGGAGGCGCCACCCAGACCGGCAAAGGCATTCTGAGGTATGCCGAAAGAGCGATGGCATTCGGCTCATACAGCGCCCGGATCGTGTTCAGCCGTCTGGCCGCGGCAGGATCGCCGCACATCTGCAGGTGGTTCTCGCCAAGAGCCTCACACAGGTGATAGAAATCCTTCGTTGGAAGGCGGTCGATCACACCCTGATCCTGCCACGCCCTGCTCTTCTTGACGTTGAAGACGTCACCTATATCGATCAGGGCATGCCGCGCCATGACGAACGTCAGTTGCGCCTGGCGCGACGAAACGCCTTCAACGACCGAGATCAGCAGCGCGCAGGTATCCAGTATCGCAACCAGCGCCGACAACCAGCTCTGGGTGTCATGCTGCGACCGGTAGTAGCAAAGAATCGGATAAGAGATATGCGATTCCAGAATCTCGGCGGACCACCGCTCCCACTCGGCGAGCAGGGTGATCAACTCCTCCTGGCCGCCTTCAAAGGCATGCCGGCGAAACAGCTCGGCAGTATTGGGCGGAGAGCCGGCACGCGAGTCCAGAAGGGCAACGCTGACCTCGCGACGAGAAAACGACTGGTACAGAACAGGAAGGTACCCAATCACCAGCGCAACGAACCCCAGGCCGACGCCCGACTCGGAGATAATCAGCGCCCGCGCAAACCGGCTGTGCGGCACAACATCCCCCAGGCCCAGCGTAAACAAGGTCGTGCCGCTCACGTAGATATCCGTGCCGAATTGTGCCCACCGGCCGGCACGCGGCAACATCAAATCGCCAAAAGGCGAACGCATTGAAAAATAGAACAGTCCGAAGCCGAAGACAAGAAGGAGAGCCCAGATCAACAGGAGCAATAGCAACGAAAGCGGACCATAGATGCTGTAAACCTGCTCCCGCACTTTGCTATCGCGAGCGCGTCCAGCCATCCTCACCCACGGTCCCCACGTCATCAGAATGAAGAGACGCGTGATCCGGAAATGTCCAGTCGGACGCCGCGGCAGAACGATGGTCTGGAACGCGTCAAGCGCGACCCCTAGGCAGCAGAACAGTCCGGCAACAAATGCGGCGAAGTGCACCAGAGTTCCTTCCTCCATTCCGCGTGAGAGATTCTTGTCAACCTTACCAGACCCCTCCACCCTGACCTCGAAGCTCCCTGTGTCAACTGAAACAGTAAGGTACGACCACTCGCCTTAACAACGATCTTGCACAGTGTCGAAGAGGTATAAACCGCGTCGCAACCATTCTGCGCGCAACATAATCGGAGAGACAGAGTCAAATTGAACATCGAGTGTAAGATCCGGATTTTCATTCGACAAAAACAACTTTTTGGGCCTAAGCTGACTTCAGTGAGCAGGTGGGCAGAACAAAACACCCTTATTGAGGAGAGAGGAGAAGCCATGCAACGAGTTCTCGTAGTAGATGATGATCGTCTGGTTGCCGACACGCTGACCCTCATCTTCGAGAGAAACGGTTTTGCAGCGAAGGCAGCTTACTCTGCAGAGGAAGCGCTCAGGAGCTCCCGCGAGTTTGTGCCTCATCTTCTTCTCTGCGACGTAACCATGCCGGATCGGGACGGACTCGCGCTGGTCGAAGACATGACGCGCGAACTGCCTGCATGCCGCATCCTGGTACTCACCGGCTTCTACTCCAATCTGAAGAATGTTCGCGAGCAGGCGCGCAAGCTGTCTCGTCCGCTGGGCATTCTCACCAAACCGTGCCAGCCTTCCGAGCTTCTTCGCGAAGCGGCCGCCTTGTTGGGCAACGCGTAGCAGGGAATCCGCACCATGCATGACCTGGGTCGCACCTTGATCTTCCTCGGAATCCTCCTGCTTGCAGTTGGCCTGGTGACCCTCGGGTTAAACCGGCTGAATCTGCCGATCGGCAGGCTTCCCGGAGACTTCAACTGGCGTGGCCGCGGATGGTCCGTCTCATTTCCCCTCGCCACCTCCATCATCGTCAGTATCCTGTTGAGTTTGCTCCTCTGGGGCATTGGCCGGCTGCGCCGCTAGCTCCGCATTTTCTTCGTCACGATGCTAGACTCAGGCGGTATGCCCGAGAGCGAAGACAAATCGCCGACCCTGGCCAGTTTGCGTACAACACGAGGACGAGTCCGCGCAGCAAAACGGTCTTCCGCCACCGTTATGGAGACAAATCAGCCTACTCAGGTTGGGCTATTTTCTCCTCAGGCTGGCGCGTTATCGCTTCCTCTCGAAGCAGACGAACCCCCAACCTGCAAACCCGTCGAAGAGTCGCGCCCCAGGATCTCCGGCGCTGCGACAGAGCGCCGTATCTGGGGCGTCCGCGCGCTGGTCACGGGCATTCGCCAGCAGGTCGAAACGAACTACGCCGATCTATGGGTGGAGGGCGAGATATCGAACTGCCGCCCGGCTCCCTCCGGACACATCTATTTCACCCTCAAGGATGGAGACGCTCAGCTACCGGTTGTTCTCTTCCGCCGGCACGCCAGTCTGTTGCGCTTCCGCCCCGCCGATGGACTCGCGGTCCTGGTCCGCGGCCGCATGTCCGTCTACGAGAGCCGGGGTCAGCTTCAACTCATCGCAGAGACCGTTGAACCTTGCGGAGTCGGAACGCTTCAACTCGCGTTCGAACAACTCAAGGCGCGTCTGCTCGCTGAAGGACTCTTCGACGCCGCGAGAAAACGGCCGTTACCGTCCTTCCCGAAGTGCATCGGCATCATCACTTCACCTACCGGCGCGGTAGTTAGGGACATCGTTACCATCATCCGAAGGCGGCACGCGCGGCTGAACCTGCTCGTCTATCCCGCGCTGATGCAGGGCCCCTCCAGTCCTGCTTCGGTCGTCGCCGCGATTCGATGGTTCAACGCGCATCCGGAGCTGGTGGACGTCATCGTGCTGGCTCGTGGCGGTGGATCGCAGGAAGATCTGTTGGGCTTCAACGACGAAGAGCTCGCGCGAACCATCGGAGCCTCTTCGCTCCCGATCGTATCCGCAATTGGACATGAAACCGACTTCACAATTGCCGACTTCGTGGCTGATCTGCGCGCCGCGACTCCGTCAGCAGCCGCCGAATTGATTACGGCAGTGCAACATCGCGTCGAAGAGCATATCGATGTCCTCGCGGCCCGCGTTCGACGTGCAGGACGTTTCCGCCTGACACACGCTCGCCAACGCTACATTCTCCTTGCGGCGGATTCTGCGCTGTCCCGGCTGCATGACGCCATCAGCCGCCGCGGCCAGCGACTCGATGAGCTGCGAATGGGATTGAATGCCTCTGCACAGCGGGCGATGCGTACTCCCGCGCAGCGTTTCCTGGCCATTGCCGATCGTCTTAGGCGGCAGGATTTTACAGCGCATATGCGCACTATGCATCAGCGTCGGCAAAACGCGGACCAACGCATTTTGCATATCTTTGCTCGATCGGTTACATCGCAGAAGAATCGTCTCAACCGCGCTTCTACACGGCTCGAGACACTTTCGCCTCTCGCCGTGCTGTCCCGCGGTTATGCTCTCGTCTACTCAGCCGATGGCAGCCTTTTAAGCAGTACCGCGGACATAACTCAAGGCGAAAGTATTCACGCACGTCTTGCACACGGAACCATCGTGGCTACGGTGACGCAAACGATTGTCAACGAAGCAGACGTAATGGAGAGCAACAAATTATGAAGAAGTTATTTGGAACCGATGGCATTCGTGCCGTCGCTGGCCAACCGCCACTCGACCCACCCACTATTTACGCGATTGGCCTTGCATTGGCACACAATCTCGCTGCTAAAGCGGCCCGGCCACGCGTTCTGCTCGGCATGGATACGCGCGAGTCGAGTGAGTGGATTGCCGCGACCCTCACCGCGGGTCTGATCGCCGGTGGCGCCTCGGTAGAGAGTGCGGGCATCATCACCACCCCAGCCGTCGCTTTCCTGGCGCATACCCATCGCTTCGCAGCAGGCGTAGTCATCTCGGCCTCGCACAATCCATGGCAGGACAACGGGATCAAACTCTTTGGGCCCGATGGATATAAGCTCCCCGACGCCGTCGAGCTAGCCATGGAAGAAGAGATATTCCGTCAGCTCGCCGGTCTGGTTACGCCTCCCCTACAGAGCATTCCACCGGAGGTCAACGAGGCTGATCGCGCCGAGTATGTTCAATTTCTCCTTGCCTCTGTTCCCGGGCTCTCACTCGATGGCCGTCGTATCGTTGTGGATTGTGCCAACGGTGCCGCGTCTTCGGTTGCCTCTCAACTTTTCTCCGGTCTCGGTGGGGAGGTTGTCATGACACACGCGAGTCCCGACGGCCGCAATATCAATGAGAACTGCGGAGCATTGCATCCGGAGATCGTCGCGGCGCAGGTGAAGCACCACAACGCTTCCATAGGCATCACCTTCGACGGGGATGCCGATCGCGCTCTATTCGCCGATGAGAACGGCTGCGTGATTAATGGCGATGCGGTCCTGTTGCTGGCAGGGCGCGATCTGCTGGCGAGGGGTCTCCTCACCAATTCGACCGTTGTTGCCACCACCATGTCCAATATGGGACTCGAAGCCGCGTTGAAACGCAGCGGAATCCAGATGCTTCGAGCGGCCGTCGGGGATAAGTACGTGCTGGAACAGATGATCGCGACTGGTGCGGCGTTGGGTGGAGAGCAATCCGGTCATATCATCTTTTCTGGGCGCAGCACCACGGGGGACGGGCTGCTAACTGCGTTGTTGTTGCTGGATATTGTTCACCGGAGCGGCAAATCGTTGGCAAGCCTAGTCAGTGATCTTAAGGTCTTTCCGCAGGTCATCGTCAACGTGAAGGTGAGGGAGAAGAAGCCGTTGGAAAGTATCCCCACGGTGACTGCCGCCATTCGAGCGGCTGAGGCAGAGCTCGCCGATTCCGGACGTGTCGTGATTCGCTATAGCGGCACGGAAGCGTTGGCGCGGGTCATGATCGAGGCGGAGTCGGAGCCTCTTATGCGGCATCATGCCGACACAATTGCTGCAGCCATTCGTACGGAACTCGGCATCTAACGTAAGAGAGCGCCCGAAATACACAAGAAATAATAAGCAGCTAATGAAATCGAGATGAAATCCCCGTATGTTCGACTTCGATGGTTAGGCCGAGGAAAGTACAACCATCAGATGCTAGTGATGTTTGTAACTGCTGAATGCCAGTCGTAGTCGGAGAGGTAGCAGCCTGATTCGACAGGAAGAAAATAAGGAGCATTGCGAATGACGACGGAGTTGGTACCTCTCAATGAGCGCCCGGCATGGAAGGCCCTGGAAGCGCATTACCAGCAGATTCGCGGTAAGCAGCTTAAACAGTTGTTCGCGGAGGATCCCGCGCGAGGAGAGCGTTTCACGGTTGAGACAGGCGGACTCTTTCTCGACTACTCAAAGAATCGCATTACGGACGAGACACTTCAGCTACTCATTCGGTTGGCAGAAGAGTCTGGTCTAAGAGCACATATTGATGCAATGTTCGGTGGAGAAAAGATCAACATCACAGAGAACCGGGCAGTTTTGCATGTTGCCTTGCGTGCGCCGAAGAGTGAATCGATCTTTGTCGACGGAGAGAATGTCGTTCCGGGCGTTCATGCTGTGTTGGATAAAATGGCTGCCTTTGCGGATCGTGTGCGCAGTGGTGCTTGGAAGGGGCACACGGGCAAGCGAATTCGCAATGTCATCAATGTCGGGATCGGAGGTTCTGATCTTGGGCCCGTGATGGCTTACGAGGCATTGAAGTTTTATAGTCAACGCGATCTTACGTTTCGTTTTGTCTCGAACGTCGATGGAACAGACTTCGCTGAGGCCGTTCGCGATCTGAACGCAGAGGAAACGTTGTTTTTGATCGCTTCGAAGACATTCACGACGCTTGAGACGATGACGAATGCGCATACAGCGCGCGAGTGGTCGTTGAAAGGATTGGGTGGCGACGAAAAGGCGGTGGCTAAGCACTTTGTTGCGATCTCGACGAATGCGAAAGAAGTTGCGAAGTTCGGTATCGACACGGCAAACATGTTCGAGTTCTGGGACTGGGTTGGGGGCCGGTACTCGATGGATTCGGCGATTGGATTGTCGACCATGGTCGCCATCGGGCCGGACAACTTTCGCGCGATGTTGGATGGATTTCATCAGATGGATGAACACTTCCGAACGGCTCCTTTCGCAAGCAATCTGCCGGTGCTTATGGGTTTGCTCACCGTCTGGTACACCGACTTCTTCGACGCGCAGACGGTGGCGGTACTTCCCTATGAGCAGTATCTGAAGCGTTTTCCCGCGTATTTGCAGCAGTTGACGATGGAGAGCAATGGCAAGCATGTGACGGTGGATGGCGCCCGGGTAGCGGCGGATACTGGACCGGTCTATTGGGGTGAGCCAGGGACAAATGGGCAGCACTCTTTCTATCAACTGATTCATCAAGGGACCCGGTTGATTCCGTGCGACTTCATCGGGTTCTATAAGACTCTCAATCCGCTCGGGCGACACCATGACACATTGATGGCGAACGTATTTGCTCAGGCCGAGGCTCTCGCCTTTGGCAAGACAGCAGAACAGGTGAAGGCGGAAGGTACGCCGGACTGGCTGGTTCCGCATCGCGTGTTTGAGGGCAATCGTCCGTCGAATACGATTCTTGCCGATAAGCTTACCCCGGAAATCCTGGGCAAGCTGATCGCGCTTTACGAACATGCTGTGTTTACCCAAGGCACGATCTGGAGTATTGATTCGTTCGATCAGTGGGGTGTGGAACTCGGCAAAGTGCTGGCGCAAAAGATCGTCGGCGAGCTTGAGAGCGCAACCGAGCCCACGCTGGCTCACGATAGTTCGACGACAAATTTGATTCGGAGATATAGAAATAACAAGTAGGAATGGCCGTTCGCGAACTATCTGGAATCCGTAGCTATTTGAAACGAGGTGATTATGCAACTTGGCATGGTCGGTTTGGGCAGAATGGGCGCCAACATGGTTCGTCGACTGGTGGCCCACGGTCACGAATGTGTCGTCTTCGATATGTCTACAAAGGTTGTTGCGGACATGGCAAAGGAGAAGGGAATCGCTGGTTCCTCTTCTCTGGCAGATATGGTGAGTAAGATGGCGAAGCCTCGCGCGATCTGGTTGATGATACCGGCAGGGGTCGTGGACAAGACGATTCAGGAGATTGCTCCGCATCTTGAAGCTGGCGACATTCTCATCGATGGCGGCAATTCGTACTACATCGACGATATTCGCCGAGCGAAAGAACTTGCTGCGAAGGGGATTCATTATGTCGATGTGGGAACCAGCGGTGGAGTGTGGGGGTTGGAGCGTGGGTATTGCATGATGATCGGTGGGCCGGATGCCGCGGTTCAATATCTTGATCCCATCTTCAAGACGATTGCTCCTGGGATAGGCGATATCGCGCGGACTCCGGGGCGCGAGAAGGTGGTCGGAGGGACTGCGGAGCAGGGGTATCTGCACTGTGGCGCCAGTGGCGGTGGGCACTTCGTCAAGATGGTGCATAACGGGATCGAGTACGGAATCATGGCGGCCTATGCGGAGGGTTTGGGCGTGCTGAAAGCGGCCAATATCGGCGAACATACTGCCGAGATCGACGCCGAGACTACACCGCTGCGCGACCCGGAGCACTATCAATATGACTTCAACCTCCCCGATGTGACCGAGGTTTGGCGGCGCGGCAGCGTGATTGCTTCGTGGCTGTTGGACCTGACTGCGAGTGCGTTGATCGAAGATCCGGAGATGTCGAAGTTTGGCGGCAGAGTTTCGGACTCGGGCGAGGGGCGCTGGACGGTTAAGGCTGGGATCGATGAGGGTGTTCCGACGCCGGTATTGACCACTGCATTGTATGAGCGCTTCAGCTCGCGCGGTAACGGAGACTTCTCGGACAAGCTGCTGTCGGCGATGCGATATGAGTTCGGTGGTCATTTGGAGAAACCTGCAGGGAAGTAGTGGTTTTCTGAAGGAGAGATGCTGTGAATCAACCTCATTCCGATGCGTTGGTGTTCTTTGGTGCGACGGGGGATCTGGCTTACAAGAAGATTTTTCCGGCGCTGCAGGCGATGATCAAACGTGGGACGTTGAATGTTCCGGTGATTGGGGTGGCTAAGGCGGGGTGGGGTCTTGATCAGTTGAAGGCTCGGGCCAAGGATAGCCTGGAGCAGCATGGCGGCCTGGATGGTGCGGCGTGGGCGAAGCTGAGTTCGCTGCTGCAGTATGTCGATGGCGACTACGCAGACGCGACTACGTTTGTTGCGGTGCGGAAGGCGCTGGGGACGGCACAGCGGCCGGCGAACTATATGGCGATTCCGCCTTCGATGTTCGAGACAGTAGTGGAACAGTTGGTGACGTCGGGCTGTTCGAAGGGTGCGCGGATCATTGTTGAGAAGCCGTTCGGGCATGATCTGGCTTCGGCGCAGGAGCTGAACCGGATTCTGCTGTCGGCGTTTGCCGAGACTTCCATCTTTCGTATCGATCACTATCTCGCCAAGGGGCCGGTTCATAACATTGTTTCGTTTCGCTTTTCGAATTCGATTTTGGAGCCTTTATGGAACCGCGAGTTCATCGAGAGTGTTCAGATCACGATGGCGGAGGACTTTGGCGTGCAGGGGCGGGGGTCTTTTTACGACCAGACCGGCACGATTCGCGACGTGATCCAGAACCATATCTTCCAGGTGATGTGCAATCTGGCGATGGAGTGTCCGGCACGGGGGGACAGCGAGTCGATGCGGGATGAGAAGGTCAAGGTGCTGAAGGCCATCCCTCCGATCGAGGCGAAGAACCTGGCGCGCGGGCAGTTTATCGGGTACCTCGATGAGAAGGGTGTTGCGAAGGATTCGAAGGTCGAGACGTTTGCGGCGTTGAGGTTGGAGATCAAGTCGTGGCGGTGGGACGGGGTTCCTTTCTACATCCGTGCGGGAAAGAATCTTCCTGTGACGTGCATGGAAGTGATGGCTCGATTGCGCAAGCCGCCCACCACCAACCTGACCGAGCCTGACGCACAGCAGAACTACCTTCGCTTTCGCATCAGTCCGGAGATGACGATTGCGATGGCCGTATCGGTCACATCGTCGGTTAATAGCGACAAGCGCGAGTCGGTGGAACTGGTGGCGAGCCGGCATCCCCGTTCCGAGGAGATGGATGCGTACGAACGAGTGCTGACCGACGCCATGGCTGGGGATGCGACTTTGTTTGCGCGCCAGGACTACGTGGAAGAGGCGTGGCGAATCGTCGATCCTGTGCTGAAGGCGGCGACTCCGGTCTATCCGTACGAGATCCACAGCTGGGGGCCAAAGGAGGTGGATGCCATCGTGCATCCGTCGTGCGGATGGGATGCACCGAAGATAGGTGAGGCGGAGGATTTCCGGGTCATCGCTCCTCCGGCGTAGCGTTTTTTTGCTCGTACCCCCTCCCCCTCCCTCATGGGTATTTTGGACGTAAAACATCTGGATTCAGTGGTTTGCAGAGGGTTTGTTCCTGCAAAATATAGAATCTAAGCGACTTGTGTCCAAAATACTTGTTATCAATGAATTAGCCCCGGAGGTTATCCGGGGCTTTGTTTGTTTTTCGATCTATATATCCATTATAGCTGTTGGGAGCTAGCTAATACGCCATGCAGATGTTGTTGCATGGGAAAGAGTTATGTTGTTTCAGGGCTTGACATGCGATTTTTGGGCTGAAAGCGCAGCGATTTTTTTTGGATGTTTGTAAGGCAAGTGTAATCAATCAGTTGCCGACGATTGAAATCGTCGATAACCGATGGAGGATAGTTAGAAGCGTTTCTTCGGGAGGGTGGCGAGCGGGAACCAGTCCTCGTAAGAATCGAATTGAGTGTTTGGGGCGGCCTTGTTCCGCCGATTGAAAGCGATGGGGCTTTTGGCGGTGTCCGGGGTGGCGGTTTTATAAGAGAGTGCGGCGCGCAGTTGTCTTTCGCGACAGTGCCTGGCCGCGACTTCACGGACAAACACAACTTCGAAGAAACAGTCGTCGAGATTTTGAAATGCTTTGGTTGCGGCTTCGTAATCGGAGTCGTCTAGCTCGAGTTCGGGTAGAAGAAACTGATTGGGCGATTCCGTGCGGATCTGGGGAGGGTCACTTGGCCATGCAATCGTCTTCATTGCCGGATAGATGCGGGGGAGAGATGGCTGGGTTTTCTGACAGTGGAAGATTCGGCGGGGGCAAATTTTTAGCGGATTTTGGGTGGAAAAAAGGTGCGTCAGGAGCGTAAATAATGGCGATTAAGCGTCGTTTTTTCGTGGTCGTTCTTATGCGGCAACCGCCGACGGTTGGCCTCGGATTCTTTCGCGACTGAAGACCCAGAATGAGACTGGGAAGACGTTCCAACCACATGGAAGCTCGTATCGTTTTTCAAGGGTGCTGGTTAGGAATGTGGCGTAGAGTGGCTGATACGCGGATTGCGTCGCGGGCTGCGGTGGTTAGCCTAATTCTTAATCGATGAGGTTGGAGATGCCGACTAGTTTCGAGCCGTTGGAGGATTTTTCGTTTGTTGTGAACTGGGGTGGGTCGCGGACAGGGATGATGCGGGTGAGTCCTTTGCGGTGGAGTACTACCGTGGTGAGCTATCGCGATGGTTCGCCCCCTACTAATTCGCCGCAGAAGGTGCCGGGATTGACGGCTTATGAGCCGATTGTGCTGGAACGTGAGATCGCTCGTGGTGATCTGGACTTTCAGACCTGGGCGACTGAGGTGACTCAAGGGGTTTCGGCGGCACGGCGGGATATTACGATTACTTTGCTGGATGGACAACGCAATCCGGTGATTGTTTTCAGGGTGAGGAACTGCTGGCCTAGTGCTTATGAGGCGGTGTCTGAGTTGAATGCGGATACTTCGCATATTGCGGTGGAACGGTTGACGCTGGAGTACGATTCGTTTTTGCGGGTGGATGAATAGCGGCAACAGCAAGAACAGGCAAAGGCAAATGGGCAAATGCAATATAGGCAAATGGGCAAATGCAATATATTTGTCGCTTGGCCCTTCAGGCTGCGCTCCAGTCCTTCGACGTTGCTCAGGGCAGAGCGGTAAGGCCTTCGGCCTGGCTCGTTTTCGGCAGGGCTGACGCCGTGCCCCTAAGTAAAACGATTTCTCAGCCGCCCCTAAAACTCTGCTCTACGTAGAGACAAAAGCAGCGGCAACTGCAACAGCAACGACAACAGCAGGTCCTCCGTTTGCGGCGAAGGCTGACAGCTTAGTAGGAGTGCTGTTGGGAGGGCGTTGCGGTGGTTTCTACTGAGGCTTCGATGCGTTCCTGCTTTGCGCCTGCTGCCCAGAGGCCTGGGTCGATGTTGGGGAAGACGCCGTCGCGGCGTTCGATCTCGGCTAGACGGTCGTCCTGGGGCTTGGTGATGGCGCCGGCGGATTCGAAGCTCTGCCAGATAACTTTGACTTCGTTGAACTGGTCGTTGTGGGTGAGGAAGCGGATTTCCGCGTAGTCGCGGGCGGCTCCGGTGGTGATGAGGAACTGCCAGTCGGAGGATTCGAGGAGGAGGAGTTCGCGGCAGAGCTGCTGCATGATGCGCTTGCCGAGAGCCGAGTTGCGCCAATGGCCGGCGGTGCAGACCTCGCGGGCGTAGAGTTCAGCGGGATAGATGTGGGTGTAAGTCCAGGAGGTCTCGGGGTTCATCCAGACCTGGTTGTTGCCCTCGGCTCCCCAGGAGCCCTCGGGCATGGCGATGAAGCCTGCGCGTGGGTATTTGTCGAGATACTCGGCGCAACTGATGAGCTCGAGTTTGGTGTCGTAGTCGTGGAGGATGCGGGCGATGGCTTCGAGCCAAAGGGTTCCTTCGAACCACCAGTGGCCGAAGAGTTCGGCGTCGAATGGGGCGCAGAGGATGGGCGGGATGGTGTCGTTTAAGCCGGACTTGAGGGCTTCGTAGACGAGATGGACGAAGTTGGATGCGTGGGCTTTGACGCGCTCGGCTGCCTGCTGGGGGTAGTAGGGGAGCTTGTCGCCCATGTCGACCTTGGGGCCGGTGACGCGCCAGTAGCGGTGACCGCCGGGCCAACGCTTTTTGTGGAAGTCGAGGTAGACGCCGTCGCCGGGGTAGCCGGTTTCTCCGGACCAGACCTGGACTCCGGTGCGCGGGTCGCGGGGGAAGATGGTGGTGGCGTAACGCTTGTCGTATGGGCCGTCGACGAAGTAGGGCTGGTAGAGGGATCGATGGCCTTCGTGGGTCATACGCTCGGTTTGCTCGTCGGTAGGGACGACGCCACTGCGGAGCTCGTAGGGCGAAGGGACGCGGTGGCCCTCTTCGACGAGGTGGGTGTCGACGAAGAAGAACTCGAGGTCGGATTCGGAGAGGGCTTGCTCGACGCCAATGCGATCGAAGCCGGGAGGCGTGGGGCTGCCGTCGGCGGGAGCGATGGGGTAGTTCCAGAAGCCCGCGGGACGGTAGCCGCACTCGGGTGCCCAGATACCGCGTGGGTGTTTGCCGATGTGGCGGATGTGAGTGTCGACTGCGGTGCGGATCTGGGCACGGACGGATTCATCGGTGCCGAGGAGCGGCATGTAGCCGTGGGTTGCGCCGCAGGTGATGATCTCGATGAGGCCGATGTCGTTGAAGTGGCGGAAGGCGGCGATGATGTTGTGGTCGAAGTGGTTGAAGTCTTCAAGGGCCTGCGAGAAGAAGCGGTGCCAGAAGCGGGCGGTTTCAGCGAGGTGAGTTTCGCCGGACTGAATGAAGTAGGCTTCGTCTTCGCGGGCTGCGACGATCTTGCGGTCAAGGTAGTTGGGGAACTCGGCGATGAAGACTGGGTGCGAGAGCTGCTCGAGGAGGATGGGCGAGAGGTTGAGGTTGCAGTTGAAACGGATGTTATCGCGCTCGAGATTCTTGAGCATGCGGAGGAGTGGGAGATAGGTTTCGGCGGCTGCTTCGTGGAGCCACTCCATTCCGTGAGGCCAGGTGCCATGATTGACGACATAGGGCAGATGCGCGTGCAGGGTGAAGGTGAGATAGCCTGCGGGACGGTTTGCCGATGCGGTGGTCAAAACAGAACACCTCAGAGAGAAGTTTCACGGTTTGGCAGCAATTTGTGGACTTGAGGTCAGGCGGCTCGCTGCTTTGAGTTTATACCAGCTTAACTATGAGATGAGGTTAAACGGCCGGGGGTTCTATTCACCGGCCAGATTTGTGAATGATGAAATCGATGCGACTACTGCGGCGGTGGATTTGCCTGACGCTGCTGCAGGGCTGGATTCGAGGCTGGGTTGTCGGTTTCGCCGTTGGTTGGGACTTTGAGGGCTAGCGTGTTGGTGAGTTTGAAACGGATGAGAGATTCGGAGGCGATCTGAACCTGCTGTCCGCGAGTGACGGTGTTGGCTCCTGCTCCGACGCCACCGCCGGCAGCAGCTCCGATGGCTGCGCCTTTTCCTCCGCCGAGGATGCCGCCGAGGATGGCTCCGACGGCTGCTCCGCCGCCGACTTTTTCTGCTGTGTTGGCGCCGCGGCCCTTACCTTGGACGCTGTAGGGTTCGGTGGTGACGGGAATTTTTTCACCGCGGCGATCGATACTGGTGAGCTCGACGGTGAGAAGCGAACTGCCTTTGTAGTGGGCGGCCTCCTGAACGGCGGAGACGCGGCCTGAGACGGGAGTGCCCTGACGGATGACGACGAGGTTATCGACGATGACGTCGGTTGCGATGGTGCCGGTGAAGAGATCGCCCTGCTGGGTGGTGGCGCTGTCGAGGGTCTGGGTGATGCGGATGGGAATGATTGTGTCTGGTGCCACGGTGATGTTGCGGAACGCAGGTGGAGGCGGCGGAGGAGGAGGAGCGGGTGCGGGAGCTTCTACCGGTGGTGCAGGTGAAGGCGCAGGTGGTGCAGTGGCGACCTCGGGCGCGGGCTCGACGGGCGGAGCCTGACGGACTACAGGTGCGGGCTTGGGTTTGATGGTGGAGGGCTGCTTTGGCTGGGGTGCCGCTGGCGCCGGGGTTGGGGGTGGG